>Ga0131853_10001176_pt1 | contig 47446 bp, 42 predicted proteins | sample TergutLab28metaG_FD_92764 | JGI IMG/M metagenome (GOLD analysis project Ga0131853, IMG submission 92764) | Labiotermes labralis P1 segment gut microbial communities from Petit-Saut dam, French Guiana - Lab288 P1 (version 2) (version 2) | ecosystem: Host-associated > Arthropoda: Insects >... | reverse complement strand
GTCGAGCTTCTTGAACTCCTCGGCGTAGTCGAAGTCCGCGCCCAGCGGGTTGCCCGCCGGCGAGTGTGCGTGGAGGACGTCGAGCGGGATCTGGTTGGGCCACCAGTCCTTGTTCGACCGCGGCGCCCCGGTGTGCGGCTCCGGGGAGCTGATCACCGGGTTCTCGCTCTCACTGCCCTGTGCGGAGGCGCCGTCATGCATCACGGGACATCCTTCGGTCGCCTTGCGGTCGACGCCCTGCGGGCTCTCGTTCGGGTCGGTCATGTGCTTCCTTCCGGACTGTGTGACTCAGCAACTGGTGATGGAGCAACCGGGGCACAGGCCCCAGTAGACGACCTCGGCCTCGTCGACCACGAAGCCGTGGTCGTGGGACGGGGTGAGGCACGGGACCTCCCCCACGGCACAGTCGACATCAGCGACCATGCCGCAGGAGCGGCACACGATGTGGTGGTGGTTGTCGCCCACCCGCGACTCGTAGCGAGCGACCGAGCCGGGTGGCTGGATGCGGCGTACCAGACCGACGTCGGTCAGGCGGTGCAGCGAGTCGTAGACCGCCTGATGGGAGACCTCGGGGAGGTCGCGCCGGACGGCCCGGATGAGGGAGTCGGTGTCGGCATGCGGGTTGGCATGGACGGCGTCGAGCACGGCGAGCCGCGGGCGCGTCACCCGCAGCGACGCGTCGCGCAGCAACTGCTCGAAACCGCCCGTGTCCACATTTCGGGAGTCTTGTCCGTTTTCTGGAAACAGTCAAGAAACGAAACGCGAAGAATGGAACGCCATGCCGAGGTGGTTCGACGCCTCGCTCAGTCGCTCAGCGACGGCGCCCGACCAGCCAGTAGACGACCGAGCCGAGGGTGTTCGTGCCGCCCCAGAAGTACCACAGCAGCTTCGGACCGCGGACCTGTGCCGCCGGGCGCGACCGGAGGTCTCGCACGGTCAGCGTGCCCACGACGCTCTGGAGCACGACCAGCGCCGCGACGACGCGGGGATCAGCCTTCTTCTTCGCCATGGGGCGAGTCTGCCATCTCGGGCGAGATCGGCAACCGGGTCAGCGTCGCGATCGCGAGGCGGTCAGTCGACGCTCGTCGGCGATATGGCCACCAGGCTCCTCGTTGACGGCCGCGACGTGGACGACCGCGTCGCCGACGTTGACCAGCGGGGCGCGGTTGAGGCCCACCACGATGCCGGCCCGGTCCGCGTGCACCAGCCTGATCCGCCGCCCGAGGGTGTCGCTGATCCCGCCGAGCCGGCGGCCCTCCTCGACCAGGTCGCCGAGCTCGACGTCGAGCTGCAGGATGCCGCTGGCCCGCGCGCGGACCCAGCTGCTGGAGCGGGAGACGAGCGTCGTGTACGGCGTCTCGGGCTCCTGGTCGCGGGGGATCATCCCGAGCGCAGCGAGCACGCGCTGGATGCCGATGACACCGGCGTCGATCGAGACCTCGTCGAACCGGAGCGCCTCACCCGCCTCGACGAGGAGGACGCGGGCACCCGCCTGACGCGCGGCCTGTCGCAGGGAGCCGTCGCGGAGCGAGGCGTGCAGGGCGACCGGCGCACCGAACGCCAGGGCGAGCCGGCGGGTCTCCGGGTCGTCGAGGTCGGCGCGCACCTGCGGCAGGTTGGCGCGTCGGTCGGCGGCGGTGTGCAGGTCGATGCCCATCGAGCACTTCGCCACCACCTCGGCCATGAACAGGTGCGCGATCCGCGAGGCGAGCGAGCCGCGCGAGGAGCCCGGGAAGGAGCGGTTCAGGTCGCGCCGGTCAGGCAGGTACCGGTCGCCGCTGAGGAAGCCGAGGACGTTGACCACGGGCACGGCGACGACGGTCCCCGACAGCGTCTTGGCGGAGAGCTGGCCGAGCACCCGGCGGATCACCTCGACGCCCACGACCTCGTCCCCGTGGATCGCGGCGTTGACCCAGATCGCCGGACCGGGCTCCTTGCCGTGCACGACCTGCACGGGGATGCTCACGTCGCCGCCGGTGACCAGCCGGGTCAGCGGCAGCTCGACCGGCTTGCTCGCGCCGGCTCGGACGCGCACCCCGCCGATCGCGAACGACTCACGCGCCATCGGGACGCCTCCGGTTCGAGCGGCGAACCTCCCGGGACGGCCGGCCGCCCTCGTAGGAGACCGCCGCGTCGACGACGTACCCCTGACGCAGCACCTCCCGGCCGACCAGCATGCGGAAGCCCATGGCATCGCGTCGCGTGAGGGTGACCTCGGCGGCCACGACCCGGTCGAGCAGGCGCAGGTCGAGCAGGACGACGTACCGCTCCTCCACATGCCCCGAGGAGCTGCGCACCAAGCGCTTGTCGTGGATCGGTCTCTCGACCGAGACCGCGTCGTCGGCGCTGCGCTGCCAGGGGTGGACCTCGAAGCGCACCCAGCGCTCACCGTCGCGATCGAACTCCTCGACGCCGAAGGCATGCAACGAGGAGGTGCGCGCGCCGGTGTCGATCTTGGCCTTCATCCACTCGACGCCGACACTCGGGAGGCCTACCCATTCGCGCCAGCCCACCACGCTGGTTAGATGAGACTCGGTCACGTCGCCTATCCAAGCAGGGTCTGTCTGTGAAGCTCGCCATCCTGTCTCGCGCGCCGCGCGCCTACAGCACCCAACGACTGCGTGCCGCCGCGGTGGATCGCGGCCATACGGTCAAGGTGCTCAACACGCTCCGGTTCGCCATCGACCTCTCCGAGGACGAGCCCGACCTGATGTTCCGGGGCCGGCGTCTCTCCGAGTACGACGCGGTGCTGCCGCGCATCGGGAACTCCATCACCTACTACGGCACGGCCGTGGTGCGACAGTTCGAGCGGATGGACGTCTACACGCCCAACACCGCCAACGGGATCACCAACAGCCGCGACAAGCTGCGGGCGATGCAGATCCTGTCGCGGCACGCGATCGCCATGCCGGCCACGGCGTTCGTGCGCAACCGGGCCGACGTCGTTCCCGCCATCGAGCGGGTCGGCGGGGCGCCGGTCGTGCTGAAGCTGCTGGAGGGCACGCAGGGCATCGGCGTGATCCTGGCGCCCTCGATCAAGGTCGCCGAGGCGATCATCGAGACGCTGCAGTCGACGCAGCAGAACGTGCTGATCCAGAAGTTCATCAAGGAGTCCCGGGGCCGGGACATCCGCGCGCTGGTGGTCGGCGACCGGGTGGTCGCCGCCATGCGGCGTACGGCGAACGGCGACGAGTTCCGCTCCAACGTCCACCGTGGTGGCTCGGTCCAGCGGGTCGAGCTCGACTCGGAGTACGAGCGCACCGCCGTCCGCGCCGCGCAGATCATGGGTCTGAAGGTCGCCGGCGTCGACATGCTCGAGGGCGACGACGGGCCGCTGGTCATGGAGGTCAACTCCTCCCCCGGTCTCGAGGGCATCGAGACCGCCACGAACCTCGACGTGGCGGGCGCCATCATCGACCACATCGCCAACCAGGTCGCCTTCCCCCAGATCGACGTGCGCGAGCGGCTCGCGGTCTCCACCGGGTACGGCGTGGCCGAGCTGGTCGTCCACGGCGACGCCGACCTGGTCGGCATGCCGCTGGGCGACTCCGGGCTGCGCGAGCGCGACATCACCGTCCTGACCCTGCACCGCGGCTCGAACGTCATCCCGAACCCCGGGGCACGGCAGATCCTCGAGGCCGAGGACCGGTTGCTGTGCTGGGGGCGGCTCGAGGAGATGCGCTCGATGATCCCCGACCGGCCGAAGCGACGTCCGCGCGTCAAGCGGCTGCCCAAGCACCCTCTGCCGGAGCTCTGATCCCGGTGGCGGCCGGCGCGGCGCTGGACGCCATCCGCACGGCGATCAGGAGCGATCCAGACAACGCGTTCGCCGTACCGGCCGGCTGGGAGCCCCTCTACGTCGCCGATCCCGCCGCCCGGATCGTGATCGTCGGCCAGGCTCCCGGACGCAAGGCGCAGGAGTCGGGTATCGCGTGGAACGACGCCAGCGGCGCCAAGCTCATCAGTTGGCTCGGCGTCGAGGAGGCGGCCTTCCGCGACCCGGCGCTCTTCGCCCTGCTGCCGATGGACTTCTACTACCCGGGCAAGGGCAAGCACGGCGATCTGCCGCCGCGCCCCGGCTTCGCCGCGCGGTGGCACCCGCCCATCCTCGAGCAGCTCACCTCGGTACGGCTGACGCTGCTGGTCGGCACCTACGCCCAGCGCCACTACCTCGGCACGCGGGCGCCGTTGACGACGGTCGTCCGCGCGTATCGCGACTACCTGCCCGCGACGCTGCCGCTGGTGCACCCGTCGCCGCTGAACTTCCGGTGGCTGGCGCGCAACCCGTGGTTCACCGACGAGCTGCTGCCGGACCTGCAGCGCCACGTCCGCCGGGCGCTGGACGGCGCGCGATGACGGGCCGGTCGCGTCGTACGGCGATCGTGATCGGCGCCGGAGCGTGGGGGCTGCCCACCGCGGCGCAGCTGGCGCTGCGGGGTCACGAGGTCACTCTGGTGGACCGGTACGGCGTGGCGAACCTGCTGTCGTCCTCATCCGGCCCGACCCGCGTCTGGCGGCACGCCGACCGGACGCCGGTGCTGTGTCGCCTCGGTCTGCGCAGTATCGGCGCGATGGATCGGCTGGCCGCGCGGGCGGAGACCCCGGTCTATCGCAGGGTCGGCGTGCTCTGGCGCGACCACGACCCCTCGCGCCTCCTGACGACGCTGCGTGGCGAGAGCGTCGAGCACCTCGAGGTCGACGCGGCCGACGTGGGCCGCTGGCTGCCCGGACTGATCCCCGACGAACGACCGGCGGTATGGACGCCGCTGGGCGGGTGCGTGCTCGCCGCCGCCTCCATGGCCGCCCAGGATCGACTCTTCCGCGAGGCCGGCGGCCGGATGGTCCGCGACGAGGTCGTCGGGATCGACGCAGCTGCCGGGACCGTCGAGCTCCGCCGCACGGGTCTGCTGGCCGCCGACGTCATGGTCGTGGCCCCCGGTCCCGGAGCGACGGCCCTGCTCCCGATGATGGGCGTCGACCTGCCGCTCTCGCCGCGACTCGAGCAGGTCGTGCACTTCGGCTCCCCCGACGCCCCGCACCGCTACGACGAGCTGCCCTGCCTCTTCGAGGGCGAGTACGGCGCCAGCCCTGGCTTCTACTCGATGCCCACTCCCGGCCGCGGCTACAAGATCGGCCTCGACGAGCCGGTGCGGGACTGGACGCCCGACGACCTCGACCGCACCGGTTCGGCGGAGCGCACACGGGCGACGGCTGCCGAGGCCGAGCGGCTCGGGTTCATCACCGATCCCGTGCTCGACGCGCAGATCTGCAGCTGGACCGACTCCCCCGACGGCCTCTTCGTCGTCGATCGGCTCGACCGCGTCGTACTCGCCTGCGGCGACTCGGGGGCCGGCTTCAAGTTCTCCGCCCTGATGGGCGAGGTCCTCGCCGATCTGGCCGAGGGGCACGATCCCGACGACGACATCGCCTCCCTCGGGCTCGCGCGCTTCACCGGGCCGACGCAGGTCGCGCCGCGGAGTGGGCACTTCCTCTGAGTCGGGAGTCACCGTCGGGCGAGCAGCCCGATCAGATCGCCGTGGCGTACGACGGCATCGGGGCGGGCCTCGCGATGCCGGCCGCCGCTGCTGAGCGATACGGGGACGTAACCGTCGGGCCAGGTGAGCTCCCCCAGCGAGCGCCCGACGTGCTCGGCAGGCGCGACGACCTCCAGGACGTGGTGTGCGGGCATCGTGCTGTGCCCGGGGTCGGCTCCGTCGGCTCCGGTCGCGGCCTGGACGGCGAGGCGCTCGCCGATGGCCCGCAGGATGCTGTGGGCCGTGGCCCAGCCGATCACATGACGACCGCTCTGTGCCAGGACAGGGATCGCGTCGTGACTTTCGGTCTGCAGATGGCGCACCACTTCGACGACCGACTCCGAGGCGAAGACGGCGCGCGGGTCGCGCCGCTGGATGACCGGCTCGGCCAGGTCGGCGACGGGATGGACCTCGGGAACCTCGACAGGCGTGTGGGAGACGTCCATGACCTGGTCCGCGCTGAGGCCGGCGAAGGCCCGCCAGGGTGCGGTCCGCTCGATGTCCTGACCACGCCGCAGCAGCTTGGTGGTGTAGATCGTTCCGTAGCCGAACGCCCGTGATACCACGGTCGCGACGCCGACGGTGAGCATGATCGGAAGGGTCAGGGCATAGTCGCCGGTCATCTCCACCACGCTGGCCAGCGCGGTGAGCGGTGCCCGGGTCGAGGAACCGAAGACCCCGGCCATCCCGACCGCCGCGTAGAGGGCGGGACTGCCGGCGGCGCCGCCGAAGAGGTGCTGGACCCCGACGCCGAACAGCGTGCCGGTCATCAGGCCGACGAACAGCGAAGGGGCGAAGACCCCGCCGGAGCCGCCGAACCCCAGCGTGAGGCTGGTGGCCACCACCTTCCCCACGATCAGCACGAGGAGGAACCACGCGGCGTAGTCACCGTCGAGCGCCTTGAACATGACCGGATAGCCGACACCGAAGAGCTGCGGCACGCCGAGGAGCACGACGCCGACCACGAGGCCGCCGGCGATCGGCCGTGCCCACTCTGGCCGACCCCGCCACAGGAGATCGCAGAGATCCTCGGTCGCGTAGAGCACGACGCGAAAGAGCTGTCCGACGGCCGCGGCGATCACGGCGAGCAGCGCCACCAGGAGATAGTTCTGGGAGTGGTGGAGTGCCGTGGCCAGGGGAAACTGCGCGAGGAAGGCATGGCCGCCCAGGACGGGGATCGCTACGGCATCGGCGACCATCGCCGAGAGCATGATCGCGAAGAGTCCCTCCGCTGAGAGCTCGCGCAGGATGATCTCGACGGCGAAGAACACCCCTGTGATCGGGGCGTTGAACGTCGCCGCGATGCCGCCACCGGCGCCGCAGGCGACCAGGATTCGCATGCGGCTGTCCGGCGTACGGATCCACTGGCCGAGGGTGGACGCGGTCGCCGAGCCGATCTGGACGATCGGCCCCTCGCGCCCGACACTGCCACCGGTGCCGATCGTGATGGCCGAGGCGAGCGCCTTGACCACGGCTACTCGTGGGCGGATCCGCCCGCCCTTCTCTGCCACGGCGACCATCACCTCGGGGACGCCGTGGCCACGGGCCTCCCGCGCGAAGCGGTAGACGAGCGGACCGTAGACGATGCCACCGATGGCCGGGACGAGCACATAGAAGGAGAGCCCGAGCCAAGGCAGATGGTCGCTGACGACGTGGCCGTCCTGACCGAACTCGGTGTGCCCGGTGGTGATCCACGTGATGCCTTGAACCAGCTCACGGAAGACGATCGCCCCGAGGCCGGCAGCCACCCCGACCACCAGCGCCAGGAGCAGCAACCCGGTGCGCGAGCTGCGCAGGAATGCGCCGAGGTCACCTTTAGATGCTGTCATGCATCTATTGTAGACATGCATACGATGAGACGGCGAAGCGACTCGACCCGCCGACCCGCCGACGGATGTCGATCCCGCCATGTCGGCTCACTACGGTGGAGCCCATCGAGATTCAACGAGCACAGGCAAGGCCGAGGAGGGCCCCATGAACGCCAGGCCCGAGCCATCCGACGACTCGCCGCCGGACGCCGTCGACTCCACCCTGCTGGCCTCCCGAGCACTCCTCGGCATCGTGGCCCGCAGCGTGAGCACGGCCCTTGAGTCGGTGACACTCCCCCAGTTCCGTGTCCTCGTAGTGCTCTCGTCCGAGGGGCCGCTCCGGGTCACCACGCTTGCGGAGCGGATGGGCGTCGTCCAGTCGACTTTCAGCCGCTCCTTGGCGCGGATGGTCGAGGGTGGATGGGTGCAGCGGACGGAGAATCCGGACAGCCGTCGCGAGGTCCTCGTGCAGCTGACGCCGACGGGACGGCGCCTCGTCTCCGAGGTCACCCGTCGTCGACGTGCCGAGATCGCCGCGGTCCTGAAGCGTCTACCGCCCCCGGACCAACAAGCCGTTGCGCGCGGTCTCGCGGCATTCAACGCCGCCGCCGGTGAGCCGACACCCGACGATCTGCTGGTCCTGGGGCTCTGATCCAGCGGTCGCAGTACGTCGCAACAGCCGTTTGAGTCTGCCACTTCCGAATGGGTTGCCACGATCCGATGAAGCGTCCAAAGACTGGTCGCTGACCTCGTCGGAACGGCGGCCAAGCACCTTGCCTACCAGATCTTGTCGCCGACACCCCGCAGCGTGACTTTTCGTAACTTTCGCAAACGCGATCGTCACCGACGACTCACGAGCGGGCTTCGCCACGTCGGCGGCTCTTCGCGAGGCGGGTGTCGAGGTCATCTCCCCGGCGGAGTTCGCGGCAAACTCGGTGGCGGCGCATCCCGATGTCGGCTTGCGGGCGCTCGTCGCCGCTGCCGCACGGATGCGGCAGCCGGCATTGAGCCCGGTTGAGGTACTCGGGCAGCTGCGGCGTCGCTATCGGATGGATGAGGTCCCGCGCCGGCGGCTGGCGACCGCCGCACCACCCCTCCGCCGCGCCAGCCCGAACGTTCGGTTGAGCGATCGAACGTTCGGCCGCTCAACCGAACGTTCGGGCTCGGCGCGCGGACCTACTCCGCGCACGGCCCGCGTCAAGACCTTCGGCGGCTGGACCTACACCCAACCCACCCGCGGCACCTACCACTGGACCAGCCCCCAAGGACGCCGCTACCACCGCAACCCCCACCGCACCACCGACCTCGGCGCAGGCAGCGGGAGCGACCCATCGCCGTAAATGCAGCGGATCCGCAGGCCAGAAGCAAGCTTCCGTTCTGCGGATCCGATTGGTGGAGCTGAGGGGACTCGAACCCCTGACCCTCTGCATGCCATGCAGATGCGCTACCAGCTGCGCCACAGCCCCAAACCGGCTCAGTGCCGGTCGGTGTTCCCGGGATGCTCCCTCGGCAACGACGAGAACATTAGCGGAGTCACCCAGCGTTCACGAAATCGGGGTCTTCACGTTGTACGCCGCGAGCCGCCAGCGCGGCTCGGACTGCCAGGTCCCGGCGGCACGGACGAGCTCGACCCATGCGCAGTTGTCGAGCGCTCCGATGGTGCCCACCTGCTCGTCCGGCCAGCCGAGGAACCGCAGCAGCCCGTGCCGGATCACGGCGCCGTGGGCGACGATCACTCCCGTCGCGGCAGCCGGAAGGGCGGCGGCGGCATCGGCGATCGCGACAGCCATCCGCTCCCCCGCCTGTGCGTCCGACTCCCCGCCGTACTCGGAGAAGTCCCACGGGCCCGGGCCGTACCGCTCGAGGACCTCGCCGTGCGTGAGGCCTTGGAACTCACCGACGTGGATCTCGCGCAGCCGCTGATCCAGGACGGGCACCAGCTGCGTCGCCTCGCCGACGTACTCGGCCGTCTGTACGGCGCGCGCGAGGTCGGAGGCCCACAGCGCGACAGGTGCGTAGTCGACCAGCGCCTCGGCGGCGGCCTTGGCCTGCAGGTGGCCGGTCTCGGCGAGTTCGACGTCCGCCTGTCCCTGGAACCGCCGCTCGGCGTTCCAGGTGGTCAGGCCGTGCCGCAGCAGCACCAGGCGCTGAGGGGCGCTCTCAGCGCTCATGGGAGACGACGTCGGCCGGGAGTTTGATGGCCGGGCAGTCGCGCCACAGCCGCTCGAGGGCGTAGAACTGCCGCTCCTCCTCGTGCTGCACGTGGACGACGATGTCTCCGTAGTCGAGGAGCACCCAGCGCCCCTCGCGCTGGCCCTCGCGGCGGATGGGCTTCGCGCCGGCCTCGCGCAGCTTCTCCTCGACGGCGTCGACGATCGAGCCCACCTGGCGCTCGTTGCCGGCGGAGGCGATCACGAACGCGTCCGTGATCGCGAGCTGGTCGCTCACGTCGAAGGCGAGGATCTGGGAGGCGAGCTTGTCCGAGGCCGCGCGGGCGGCGACGACGACGAGTTCGATGGCGTGGTCGGTTGCTGTCACAGCACTTGTTCCGTCTTCGGGGAGTAGAGATGGTGCTTGCCGATGTACTGCACGACACCGTCAGGGACGAGGTACCACACAGGTTCCCCGCGCTGGTGCCTGTTACGGCAATCGGATGAGGAGATCGCCAGCGCAGGGATCTCCAGGATGGTCACGCGATCCGACGGGATCCGGGCCAGCACCTCATTGTCCATGGTGTAGCCCGGCCGCGTACAACCCACGAAGTGCGCGAGGTTGAACAGACCGTCGGCGCCACGCCAGGTGAAGATCTCCATCAGCGCGTCGGCGCCGGTGATGAAGTACAGATCGGCATCGGGGTACGCCGCCTGGAGATCGCGCAGCGTGTCACGCGTGAACGTCTGCCCCGGCCGGTCGATGTCGACCCGGCTGACGGTGAACTTCGGGTTGGACGCCGTGGCGATCACCGTCATCAGATAGCGGTGCTCGGCCGGACTGACGGTCCGGTGCGACTTCTGCCACGGATCTCCCGTGGGGACGAAGACGACCTCGTCGAGGCCGAAGCCCGCCTGTACCTCCGAGGCCGCCACGAGGTGACCGTGATGGATCGGGTCGAAGGTGCCGCCCATGACGCCGATCCGTCGGCGTCCGCGCGGCTCGACCCTCACGTCGTCCTCCCCATCGACGGGGTGCCGCTGGCTCAGGAGTGCTCCCGGCCGCCCGCGAAGAGGAGCAGTGCGAGGAGGGAACCGAGCAGGACCGTGAGCGCGACGGCGCCGATGATCCAGTGGTTGACCTTCTCGTGGTGCGCGGCTGCCTCGGCGACCACGCGCGTGACCAGGGTGTGCGACATGGCGCTCACCTTACCTGCCCGTCTCCGGTGACCACGTACTTGGTCGACGTCATCTCAGGCAGGCCCATCGGGCCACGCGCGTGCAGCTTCTGGGTGCTGATCCCGATCTCGGCACCGAAGCCGAACTCGCCCCCGTCGGTGAACCGCGTCGAGGCGTTCACCATCACCGCCGCGGCGTCGACGGCCGCCGTGAACCGGCGCGCCGCGCCGAGGTCCTCGGTGACGATGGCCTCGGTGTGCTGGCTCGACCAGCGCCGGATATGGGCCACCGCCTCGTCGAGATCGTCGACGACCCGTGCCGCGATGTCGAGGGAGAGATACTCGGTCGCCCAGTCCTCCTCCGTCGCCGGTACGACGCCCGGCGCGGCGGCCTCGAACTCCGCGTCGCCGTGGATCGTCACCCCGGCGGCCTGCAGCGCATCGGCGACCCGCGGCAGGAACGTCCCGGCGATGTCGCGATGCACCAGCAGCGACTCGGCGGAGTTGCACACGCTGGTGCGCGAGGTTTTGGAGTTGAGCACGATGGCGAGTGCCTTCTCCAGGTCGGCGGCACGGTCGACGTACACGTGGACGTTGCCGACGCCGGTCTCGATGACCGGCACGGTCGACTCCTCGACCACCGACCGGATCAGTCCCGCTCCCCCGCGCGGGATCAGCACGTCGACCAGCCCGCGGGCACGCATGAGCGCCTTGACCGAGTCGTGCGTCTCGCCCGGCACGAGTTGGATCACGTCGGCCGGCAGTCCGGCGGAAGCGGCGGCATCGCGCAGGACGGCGACGATGGCCGCGTTCGAGGCCTTCGCCGACGACGATCCGCGCAGCAGGACCGCGTTGCCCGACTTCAGGCAGATGCCTGCCGCATCCGCGGTGACGTTCGGCCGCGCCTCGTAGATCATGCCGACGACCCCGAACGGGACCCGCACCTGGCGCAGCTCCAGACCGTTGGCCAGGGTGGATCCGCGGACGACCGCGCCGACCGGGTCGGGCAGCGCCGCGACGTCGCGAAGACCCTGGGCCATCGCGGCGAGCCGGTCGGTGGTGAGCCGGAGCCTGTCGACGATGTTGGCCGGCGTGCCTGCGCCCTCCGCCCGCGCCACGTCCTCGGCGTTGGCGGCGACCAACTTGTCGCTGGCGGCAAGCAGAGCGTCGGCCATGGCGATCAGTGCCGCGTCTTTCACGGCGCGCGTGGCCAGGGCCAGCTCGTAGCTCGCCTCACGCGCGCGCAGCGCGACATCGCGGACATCGGTCTCTGCACTCATGAGGCAAGGCTAGGGCCGTTGTCCGCACACGGCGGCGGGCCTTCGCCCTTCGGGCGCGCGCTCACTCAGCGTGTACGTCGCGTGCCCGGGCGATCGCGAGCAGCCGCTCGTGCGCACGTGCTGCCACCGGGTTCGCCTGGCGGCGCGCGGCAAGGTCGACCAGGGCGACGAGGTCCGCGGCGCGCGCCATGGCCAACGCCGCGTCGGCATCGCCGCCGCGCAGCGCGACGTACCCCGCCAGCACGCCGTCGACGTACGGAGCGTGGCGGTCGAAGCGCAGCAGGTTCCCCAGGTCCGTGAACGGGTGCCCGGCGTGAGCGAACTCCCAGTCGAGTACGCCGACCACGGCGAGCGTCTCCGGGTCGAGCATCAGGTTCTTGGGGTTGAGGTCGCTGTGCACCAGCGTGACCCGGCCGACGATGTCGAGCAGGTCCTGTGCTCGGTCCGCGACCATCCGCAGGGCGAGCATGTCGGCCTCGGCCCACCCGAGGCGCTCCTCGTGGTCCGCCACCCAGGTGGGCAGGTCCATGGCGTACGGCTCGACGGCGAGCGAGCCGTCGACGAACAATCCGCCGCGAAGCTGGGGCATGCCGGCGAGCGTGGCCGCGACGCGTCCGACGGCCTCGCCCAGGCGCCGCATCCCGACGGAGTCGTCGCTGTCGACCAGTCGCGACAGCAGCAGATCGCCGCGGACGCCCTCGACCCACTCGGTGACCAGAAGCGCCGGCTGACCCGAGACCGGGTCAGCACGGCGCATCTCGACCACACCTGGGACCGGCACCAGCCCACGGACGAGGCGGAGCAGCGCGACCTGGATCTCGGCCGCGCTCGGGCCGTGGCGGGGGTCGGCGAAGAGCCGAACCACCACGCGCTCACCCGCCGCCTCGGCGACGAACGTCTCCCCGGACCAGCCGCCCTCAAGCGGCTCCATCGAGACGATGTCAGACAGCTCCATGCGCCGTGCCCTCAGGACGTGCCCTCAGAACTTGCCCGTCAGGACTTGCGCCGCGTGATCTCCTCGGTCACGGCGGGCAGGACGGTGTGGAGGTCGCCGACCACGCCGAAGTCGACGAGCTCGAAGATGGGAGCCTCCTCGTCCTTGTTGACCGCCACGATGGTCTTGGAGGTCTGCATCCCGGCGCGGTGCTGGATGGCCCCGGAGATGCCGTTGGCCACGTACAGCTGCGGCGAGACCGTCTTGCCGGTCTGCCCGACCTGGAAGGTGTGCGGCATCCAGCCCGAGTCCACGGCGGCACGGGACGCGCCCACGGCCGCGCCCAGCGCATCGGCCAGACCCTCGACCGGCTCGAAGTTGCCGCCGGTGCCACGACCACCCGAGACCACGATCGCGGCCTCGGTCAGCTCCGGGCGACCCGAGGCCTGCCGCGGCTGGGTCGCCACGATCTGCGCGGTCTTGGCCGCATCCGAGATCGTCACCGCGACCTGCTCGACCGCGCCGGCACCCTCGGCCTCGGCCGGAGCCGCGGAGTTCGGCTTGACCGTGATGATCGGCGTGCCCTGGGTGACCTTCGCCTTGACGGTGAAGTTGCCCGCGAAGACCGACTGGGTCGTGGTCACACCGCCGTCGCCGGCCTCGACGTCGACCGCGTCGGTGATCAGACCCGAGCCCAGCTTGATCGCGAGTCGGCCCGCGATCTCCTTGTTCTCCGCCGAGGAGGCCAGCAGGATCGCCGCCACATCCTTGCCGGAGGCGACCTGCTCCAGGGCCTCGGCCTTGGGGGCCACCAGGTAGCCCTTGATCTCGGCGTCGTCGATCACGTAGACCTTGCCCGCGCCGTACTTCTTCACGGCCTCGGCCGCACCAGAAGCACCGTCCGCGCCACCGATGAAGACCGCCGAGGGCTCACCCAGGCGCGCCGCGATGGTCAACAGCTCATAGGTCGGCTTCTTCACGCTGCCGCCGACGTGGTCGATGAGAACCAGAACCTCAGACATGTCGTATCTCCTATCCCGGCCGGTCTCAGATGAACTTCTTGGTCGCGAGGAAGTCGACCAGCGCCTTGGCGCCCGAGCCGTCCTCGTCCTTGACGATCTCCCCGGCCGTGCGCGGGGGACGAGCCGTGGCGTCCTCGACCTGGCTCCACGACACCGACAGACCCACCTGGCCGGCGTCGAGGCCGAGGTCGGCCAGCGACCAGGTCTCCAGCGGCTTCTTCTTCGCCGCCATGATCCCCTTGAACGACGGGTAGCGGGCCTCGCCCGACTGGTCGGTCACCGAGAGCACCAGCGGCATCGTGCCGCCGACCACCTCGGTCGCGGTGTCGCCGTCACGCTTGATCCGGACCTGGTCGCCCTGGGTCTCGACCACCGCGGCCTGGGTCACCTGCGGCACCCCGAGACGCTCGGCCAGCATCGCCGGCACCACGCTCATCATCGAGTCCGTGCCGGCCAGCCCGGTCACGACGAGGTCGGGCACGCTGCCGCCGCCGGCCTTCTTGATCGCCTCGGCCAGCACCAGCGAGGTCGCGACGGCGTCCGAGCCCGCGATCGCGTCGTCGGTGACCACGATCGCCTTGTCGGCGCCCATCTGCAGACCCTTGCGCACCGCGGCCTCCGCCGCGGCCGGGCCGATGGTCAGCACAGTGACCTCGATCTCCTCCTCGGCACGCTTCTCCTTGATCTGGAGAGCCTGCTCGACGGCGTACTCATCCAGCTCGGAGAGCAGACCGTCGACGTTCACGCGGTCGACGGTGAAGTCCGACTCGAACTGCCGATCAGCGGTCGCATCCGGCACATACTTGACACAGACAACAATGTTCATGGTGGTCGGCCGACTCGGCCCCTCCTGTGTAGGTCGTCGAATGGACTCGATGTTACCGGCGAGTCACAAGAGGCCGCACCGGGTTCCACCGTTGAGAATGTCACACCCCGCGTACGGCGCGGAACCGGCCCTACGTGGGCCGGATGATGCGCTCCAGCAGGCGTCCGGCCACGAGCCAGACCACCGCACCGATCCCCCAGTTGAAGAGCGCGTTCTTGATCAGGGCGTCGTGCCCGTGGAACTGCTTGATCCCATTGCGACGGTCGAAGACGCCGAGGTCCACCCGGTCGGCCAGGTTGAGCACGGCCTTGACCAGGGAGTTGTCGGCGTTCGCCTTGAGCACGACGAGCAGCGCGCCCACGGCGAGCACGATCGCCGCCAGCAGGCAGATCAGCCAGATCACCTGCGCGACGATGGCGCGCACCCGGGTCACGACCTGTCGGCTGCTCATCCGTCTGCCCCGCTTGCCACTCGTCTCACGCGCGTCACCCTGCTCGGCCATGGTCTCCATCCGCTCCACCCTGCTCGGTCATCGGCCGACGAACTTCGCCTTGCCCGGTCCGCTCTCAACGAACGAGGCCATCCCGATGGCACGGTCTTCGGTGGCAAAGAGGCCGGCGAAGTGCTGCCGCTCGATCGCCAGGCCGGTCGCGAGGTCGGTCTCGAGGCCCCGGTCGACGGCGTCCTTCGCCGCCCTCAGCGCGTACGGCGCGGCGTCGGCGAACTGGCGCGCCCAGGCCACGGCCTCGTCGTAGACCGACCCGGCCGGGACGACCCGGTCGACCAGGCCGATGGCGAGCGCCTCGTCCGCCTTGACGAACCGGCCGGTGAAGATCAAGTCCTTCGCGCGGCTGGGGCCGACCAGGCGGGCGAGCCGCTGGGTGCCGCCCGCCCCAGGGATGATGCCGAGCAGGATCTCGGGCTGTCCGAGGACGGCGTCCTCGGCGGCGAAGCGGACATCGGCGGCGAGGGCGAGTTCGCAGCCGCCGCCGAGCGCGTATCCGGTGATCGCGGCGACGACCGGCTTCGGGATCTCGGCGACCGCGGTCACGGCGCGCTGCACCGACTCACCGAGCCGGGCCATGTCGGCGTACTCGAGCTCGGCCATCTCCTTGACGTCGTTGCCGGCCGCGAAGAGCCGCTCGCCGCCGTAGAGGACGACGGCACGGACGTCATCGCGCTCGGTCGCCTCGGCGGCGGCCTCCCGCAGCTCGGCCTGCACCTGGAGGCTGATCGCGTTCATCTTGGGCCGGTCGAGGCGGAGGGTGGCCACGCCACCATCGACCTCGAGCCGCACAAACTCACCAGTCATGGAAGCGACCTTAGTGGTACGGGTGCCTCGCGGAAGCCGCGGTTGGCAGCCGGATCAGGAAGAATCCCGACCCATGACCGAGACACAGTGGAGTCACCTCGGCGAGACCGCGGCGGTCTGGCCGGGTCGCAACTGGCCGCTTGGAGCAACATGGACGCAGGAGTCGACGAACTTCGCCGTCTACGCGCCGAACGCGACCGCCCTGTGGCTCTGCCTCTTCGACGAGGACGGCCACGAGCGCAGGTTCGAGCTCACCCAGCAGTCCCTCGGCATCTGGCACGGCGCGTTGCCCGGCCTCGCACCCGGTCAGCAGTACGCCTACCGGGCCGACGGACCGTGGAACCCGGCCAGCGGCTGCCGGTTCAATATCAACAAGCTCCTGCTGGACCCCTACGCGCTGGCGGTGTCGGGCACGATCCGCAACGACCCGCGGCTCTTCGGCTACGACTGGGACGACCATTCGGCGATGAGCACGCTGGACTCCGCTCCCGTCACGGGACGATCGGTCGTCGTCGACCCCTCCTTCGACTGGGAGGGCGACCAGCCGATGAAGCGGCGCTGGACCGACACGGTCATCTACGAGCTGCACGTCAAGGGGTTCACCAAGCTCCACGACCGGGTCCCCGAGCACCTGCGCGGCACGTACGCCGGCCTGGCCACGCCGTACGTGGTCGACTACCTGAGCGATCTCGGCATCACCGCCGTCGAGCTGCTGCCCGTGCACCAGTTCTTCTCCGAGCCGAGCCTGCTCGAGCGCGGACTGGTCAACTACTGGGGCTACAACACCACCTCGTTCTTCGCCCCCGACGCGTCGTACAGCTCCTCGGGCGACCGCGGCGAGCAGGTGCGGGAGTTCAAGGAGATGGTCAAGGCACTGCACCGCGGTGGCATCGAGGTGATCCTCGACGTGGTCTACAACCACACCGCCGAGGCCGGCCCGCTCGGCCCGACCCTCTCCTTCCGCGGCCTGGACGACAAAGGCTTCTACAAGCGGGTCCCGCCGGAGGACGGCGAGCCCTTCGACGACACCTACTGGGACGTCACCGGCTGTGGCAACACGGTCGACGGGTGGAACGACCTCGCCCTGCGGATGATCCTCGACTCGCTGCGCTACTGGGTCACGGAGATGCACGTCGACGGCTTCCGCTTCGACCTCATGCCCGCCCTGTGCCGCACCGGAACCGAGATCGACTTCCACTGCGCGCTACTGATCGCGATCGGCCAGGACCCGGTCCTGCGGCACGTCAAGCTGATCGCCGAGCCGTGGGACGTCTCGATGGACGGCTACCTCGTCGGCCGCATGCCTCCGCCGTGGGTGGAGTGGAACGACCAGTTCCGCGACACCGTGCGTGACTTCTGGCGTGGCGCCTCGCGCGGCGTCCGCAACGTCGCCACCCGCCTGGCCGGCAGCAGCGACCTCTACGCCGACGACGGCCGCTCGGCGTACAACTCGGTGAACTTCATCACCGCTCACGACGGCTTCACCGCGCGGGACCTGGTCTCCTACGAGACCAAGCACAACGACGCCAACGGCGAGGGCAACCGCGACGGCTCCGACAACAACCGCTCCTGCAACCACGGCGTCGAGGGCGAGACCGACGACGCGGCCATCCTCCGGTTGCGGCGTCGGCAGGCGGCCAACCTGATGGCCACCCTGGCGCTCTCCAACGGAGTCCCGATGATCACCGCCGGGGACGAGCGTGGCCGCACCCAGGGCGGCAACAACAACGCCTACTGCCAGGACAACGAGATCTCCTGGATCGACTGGCGACCCGACAACGCCTGGCTCGACGTCTACGAGGTCACCAAGACCGCGCTCAAGCTGCGTCGCGAGCACCCCGCGCTGCGCCAACGGCACTGGTTCGAGGGCCAGCCGTCCGTGGTGGGCGGCCCCAAGGACCTCGCCTGGCTGCACCCCAGCGGGCGCGAGATGACCGACGAGGACTGGGCCGACGAGTCGCTCAAGGCCGTCGGGACGTTCATCTCCGGTGCGCCGCTGCGCACCCCCGGCCCGCGCGGGGAGCAGCAGATCGACGCGTCGTTCGTGATCTGGTCGAACGCCGGCGACCCGCTGGACGTCGTGCTGCCGGAGAACGAGTGGGTCCAGGACGGCGAGGTCGTCCTCTCGACCGACACCGAGCTGCCGGTCGGCACCAAGGTCCGCGCCGGCGACCAGTTGGCCATCGGGCACAAGAGCATCGTGGTGATCCAGGCCCGCTGATCCGAAGTCGCCACGCGCAGCTCGCCTGACGGGCAGAATCTGCGATCACGGGTGCAACGCCGAGCGCTCGCGTGGCGTTCTAGGCGGCGTGGAGACCATGACCGAGGAGCCGGGCACGACTTCGTGGGCCGACCTGGCGCTCACCCATGCCCCAGCGCTGCTGCGGCTGGCGGTCATGCTCACCGGGACACGTTTCGAGGCGGAGGACCTGGTGCAGACGACGCTGATGCGCGCCGGGCGGCACAGCGACCGGATCGCACGCATGGATGCCCCGGCGGCGTACCTGCGGCGGATGCTGCTCAACGAGCACGCCTCGCGCGGCCGTCGGCTGGGCCGCCGGGTCCATGAGCTGGCGACCGCGGTCCCCGAGACGTACGCCGCCGGCGACCTGCCCCAGGACGCCGTCGAGCACCGCGACGAGGCATGGCGCTGGCTCGCCACGCTGTCGCCCCGGCAACGCGCCGTGCTCGTGCTGCGCTACTACGAGGACCTGCCCGACCACGACATCGCCGACCTGCTCGGCGTCCCGGAGAGCACCGTCCGCTCCCACGCGCACCGCGCACTCGGCGCCCTGCGCCACCGGCTCAGCGAGGGGGCGACCCGATGACCGACTGGACCGACGACGAGCTCGGCGCGCTGCTGACGAAGACGTTCGGCGATCACGAGACGCCGGACGACGTCGAGGACGCGCGCGACATCGCCCGCTCGATGCTGATCATCCAGCGCAGGCGACTCTGGCCGGCCGTCGTCGCCGCTGCCGCGGTCGCCGCCGTGATCGCCGGCCTCGCGACGTGGGCTGCCCACCAGTCCTCGGACTCCGTCTCGACCGGCGACGTCGCCGGCCTGCCGACGGGCAGGGCCGCCGCGGCCGCACCCGTGCCCGGCTCCCACCGCGCGGTCGCGCTGGCCGAGGTGGAGCACCTGCTCGACTGGGTCGACATCCCCGGCGCCCGACCACTCGACTCACCCCCGCCGGCAGCGCTCGACCAGCCGGCCTCCAGCCCGATGACGAGCAGTCCCGCCTACCAGCTGCACCGCACGCAGTTCTGGGTCGTTGCGGGCGCATCCACCTCCGATCTGGCGCATCTCCTGACGGATCGCACGTCGCCCATCGCCGGCGCCACCGGCGGCACGGGCGGGGGCACGCAGCCGGAGCCGGGGCACCCGGGGCGCTCCATCACGACGACCACGGTCTCCTGGATCGGCGACACCGAGCATGGCGCCCCGCAGTACGTCGAGCCCGAGCTCGACCTCGTGCTCTTCCAGGACGGCTCGTCGGTCGACGTACGCGCCGACGTCTGGATCTCGTGGCGTCCGGCACGGCCCGCGGCGACGTACGTGAACTCCGACGTGTCGTCGGTGACCGTGACCTACCGCCGCGCGACGAGCTATCCCGACCGGCATCCGGCCGGCACCGTCGTCGTCACCGACCGCTCACAGATCGCGCGCCTCGTCGGTGCGGTCGACGCTTTGCTCATGACTCCGCCGGGTGGCCTCTTCAGCTGTCCCGTGATGCGCCCCGGAACCAGACCGCCGTCGGCCAGCATGGTCTTCCACTCCGGCGACCGGACCTGGACGTTCGAGGACACCTTCGGCTGCGGCTCGGGCGTCGGCGTGACGACCGACGGGGCACGGGCAGCCCTCGACGGCGGTGACTTCGTCAAGACCATCTGGGCCACTCTCGCCAAGGCCCGGTGACGCTCAAGCGGTCGCGACGACCCCCAGCTCGGCCACCGAGGCGAGGTGGGCGTTGCAGGGCACGACCCGCACCGTGTAGCCGAACGGGCCCGAGCGCTCCAGGGCGACGGTGCCCGCGAAGCAGTGCCGACCACCGTCGTACTCCTCCACCGGCGTCAGCACCGTGCACGTCGTGGAGAGCAGCTCGTCGTCGGCCGTGGCCGCTCCCGAGACCAGCTGCACCTCGACGTCGTCGGGCCCGAGGTCGCCGAGCGCGACATAGGCGCGTACGACGAGCTCCTGCCCGACCTCCGGGTCGTCGCTGACGCCCGAGCCCTCGACGTGCTCGACCCGCACCTGCGGCCACCCGCGGCGTACGCGGGTCTTCCACTCGGCGAGCTGACCGGCGCCGGCGTAGTCCTCCCCCAGGCTGCGCGCGGCCTGCGCCGCCGGGATGTACAGCTTTCGCACGTAGTCGCGCACCATCCGGGTCGCCAGCACCTTCGGCCCCAAGGACTTGAGCGTGTGGCGCACCATCTCCAGCCATCGGACGGGGACGCCGTCGCCGTCGAGGTCGTAGAACCGCGGCGCGATCTCGTGCTCGATCAGGTCGTAGAGCGCCGCGGCCTCCAGATCGTCGCGCTTCTCGGGATCGACCCCGGGCGCGTCGGCCGACGGGATGGCCCAGCCGTTGTCGCCGTCGTACCACTCGTCCCACCAGCCGTCGAGGATGGAGAGGTTGAGACCGCCGTTGAGCGCCGACTTCATCCCCGAGGTGCCGCACGCCTCGTAGGGACGCAGGGGGTTGTTCAGCCACACGTCGCAGCCCGGGTAGAGCGGTTGCGCCAGCGCGATGTCGTAGTCCGGCAGGAAGACGATGCGGTGGCGGACCTCGGGGTCGTCGGCGAAGCGGACGAGCTCCTGGATCAGCTTCTTGCCGCCGTCGTCCGCGGGGTGCGCCTTGCCTGCGACGACCAGCTGGATCGGCCGCTCCGGATGGAGGAGCAGCGCCTTGAGCCGGGCGGGATCGCGCAGCATCAGCGTGAGCCGCTTGTACGACGGCACCCGGCGGGCGAAGCCGATGGTCAGGACGTCGGCCGAGAGCGCATCGTCGACCCATCCGAGCTCGGCCGGGGTGGCGCCGCGGCGCTTCCACGACCGGCGCAGGCGGGCGCGAGCATCATCGACCAGGCGGCCGCGCAGCTCGTGCTTGGTCGCCCACAGGTCGCGGCCGGGCACCCGGTCGACGGCGCTCCAGAAGCTGTCGGGGTGCGCCTCGTCCGCGCCGTGCTCGCCGGCGAGGGCGAAGAGCTCACGTGCCACCCAGGTCGGCGCGTGCACGCCGTTGGTGATCGAGCCGATCGGCACGTCGGACTCGTCGAAGGCCTGCCACAGACCCTGGAACATCTCGCGGCTGACGTGCCCGTGCAGCTGGGAGACGCCGTTGGCCCGCTGGGCGAGCCGGAAGCCCATGACCGCCATGTTGAACACGCCCGGGTCGCCACCGGGATAGTCCTCGGCCCCTACGGCCAGGATCCGGTCGACGGGCACGCCCGGCGTCACGCCGCCCTCGGAGAAGTACTGCGAGATGAGGTCGCGGGAGAACCGGTCGATGCCGGCGGGGACAGGCGTGTGGGTGGTGAAGATCGTCGAGGCCCGGCAGACCTCCAGGGCCGTCTCGAAGCTCAGCCGCGGGCCTGCCTCGTCGGCGGTCAGCTCGCGCAGCCGTTCGACGCCGAGGAACCCGGCGTGGCCCTCGTTGGTGTGGAAGACCTCCGGCATCGGCGCACCGGTGATGCGGCTGTAGACCCGCAGCGCCCGGACCCCGCCGACCCCGAGCAGCAGCTCTTGGCGCAGCCGGTGCTCGGAGTTGCCGCCGTAGAGGCGGTCGGTCACGTCGACGTACGGCGACGGGTTGGCCTCGTCGTCGGTGTCGAGCATCAGCAACGGCACGCGCCCGACGCTGGCCACCCAGATCCGCGCCACCAGGGGCGGCCCTCCCGGGAAGGCCAGGGTCACGCTCGCATGGCTGCCGTCGGCCTCGCGCAGCGCCGTGATCGGCAGACCCGCCGGGTCGAGCAACGGGTAGCTCTCCTGCTGCCAGCCCTCGCGGGAGAGCGATTGGCGGAAGTAGCCGTGCTTGTACAGCAGCCCGACGCCGATCACGGGCACGCCGATGTCGGAGGCGGCCTTGAGGTGGTCGCCCGCGAGGATGCCCAGACCGCCGGAGTACTGGGGAAGCGAGGCGGCGACGCCGAACTCCGGGGAGAAGTACCCGATGGCCCGCGGGGCGTCGGGCAGGCTCTGGCTCCAGCTCGCCTCGGTGAGGTAGCGGTCCAGGTCCGCCGCCGCGGCGCCGAGCCGCTCCAGGAACGCCTGGTCGTGGCTCAGCTCCTCGAGCCGGGCCCGGTCCACGGCACCGAGGAGCGCGACCGGGTCATGCCGGACCTCCTCCCACAGGTCAGGATCGACCGCGGCGAAGACGTCCTGGGTGGGCGGATCCCAGGACCAACGGAGGTTGCCGACGAGCGTGCCCAGCGCTGCGAGCGGCTCTGGCAGGACGGGACGGACCGTGAAGCGACGGATCGCACGCATGCTCCGAACCTAGCGGAGATGGAGGATCGATCAAGGGCCCCCTCGCATGGGACCGGCCTCGTCTGGTTAGTTATGGGACATGGTCGGACGCATCCCCGTCATGGACGTCATGCCCTTGGTCGACCTCGGGCGCCAGCCTGCGAAGGCAACGGCCGGTGAGCCGATGCCCGTGCGAGCAACGGTCTTTCGCGAAGGTCACGATCACCTCGGTTGCGAGGTCGTCGTCACCGGCGCCGACGGCGCACCACGCCGCCCGGTGCGCATGCGGGAGGAGGCGCCCGGCACCGACCGGTACGTCGCCTGGGTGACACCCGAGGCGCCCGGCGCGTTCACGTTCGCGATCCAGTCCTGGTCCGATCCGCTCGGCACGTGGCTGCACGACGGGCCGATCAAGATCGAGGCCGGCGTCGATGTCGAGCTGATGTTCACCGAGGCGGGTCTCCTGCTGGACAGGATGCTGCGCGAGGGCGCCACCCACAGCGCCGGCGAGCTCGCCGCCCCCGAGGCCGCGCTCGTCCGCGCCGCCCTGGACGCCGCCGAGGACACCACCCGGCCCGTCGAGGCCCGGCTCGCCGTACTCACCTCGCCGGAGCTGACCCAGGTGATGCACGACCACCCGCTGCGCGATCTGCTGACCGCCGAGGGCCCCTACCCGGCGTACGCCGACCGGCAGCTCGCCCTCTTCGGCAGCTGGTATGAGTTCTTCCCCCGCTCCGAGGGGGTGACCGTCGACCCGAAGACCGGCGTGCTCCGGTCCGGGACGTTCACGACCGCGGCCAAGCGGCTCGACGCCGTGGCCGCGATGGGCTTCGACGTGATCTACCTGCCCCCGATCCACCCCATCGGCGAGGTCAACCGCAAGGGACCCAACAACACCGTGCTGCCCGACGGCGAGCCGACGCCGGCCGACTGGGTGGGCAGCCCGTGGGCGATCGGCTCCAAACAGGGCGGTCACGACGCGATCCACCCCGACCTCGGCGGATTCGCGGAGTTCGACGCCTTCGTCGCACGCGCCAACCAGCTCGGGCTGGAGGTCGCCCTCGACCTCGCCCTGCAGGCCGCGCCGGACCATCCGTGGGTGACCAGCCACCCCGAGTGGTTCACCACGCGCGCCGACGGCACGATCGCCTACGCCGAGAACCCGCCGAAGAAGTACCAGGACATCTACCCGATCAACTTCGACAACGACCCCGCCGGCATCGCCGCCGAGGTGCTCCGCGTCGTGAGGCTATGGATGTCGCACGGCGTGCGGATCTTCCGCGTCGACAACCCGCACACCAAGCCGCTGGGCTTCTGGGAGTGGCTGCTGCGCGAGGTCCGTGCGACCGACCCGGACGTGATCTTCCTCTCCGAGGCGTTCACCCGCCCCGCCCGGATGCACGGGCTCGGCTCGATCGGCTACCAGCAGAGCTACACCTACTTCACCTGGCGCACCGAGAAGACCGAGATCGAGGAGTACCTGCTCGAGGTCTCCTCGGAGTCCGACCACCTGATGCGGCCGAACTTCTTCGTCAACACGCCCGACATCCTGCACGCCTCCCTCCAGTACGGCGGCCCGGCGGCGTTCAAGGTCCGCGCGACGCTCGCCGCCACAGGCTCGCCGAGCTGGGGCGTGTACGCCGGCTTCGAGCTCTTCGAGCACGTCGCGGTCCGGCCCGGCAGCGAGGAGTACCTCGACTCGGAGAAGTACCAGCTGCGCCCGCGCGACTGGGCCGCCGCCGAGACCGAGGGGCGCTCGCTCGCGCCGTACCTCACGCTGCTCAACCGGATCCGGCGCGAGCATCCCGCCCTGCAACTGCTGCGCAACGTCACGATCCACCCCAGCGACGACGACCACACGCTGTGCTTCTCCAAGACGGCCGGTTCCGACGCCGTCATCGTCGTGATCAACCTCGACCCCCACGGCACCCGCGAGACGATGGTGCACATCGACCCGGCCACCCTCGGCGTCTCGACCCAGACCTATTCCGTGCACGACGAGATCAGCGGGCAGGATTGGACCTGGGGCCGTGACAACTACGTCCGTCTCGATCCCGGCGTGGAGTCCGCCCACGTCCTGTCGGTCAGGAGCCTGTGATGACCTCAGCGATGACGCCCGCCTACGGGATCCCGATCGTGCCGGCCAACTACGAGCCGGACTGGTTCAAGAAGGCCGTCTTCTACGAGGTCCTGGTCCGCTCGTTCAAGGACTCCAACGGCGACGGCACCGGCGACTTCAAGGGCCTGACCGAGAAGCTGGACTACCTGCAGTGGCTCGGCGTCGACTGCATCTGGCTGCCGCCGTTCTTCCCCAGCCCCCTGCGCGACGGCGGGTACGACGTGGCCGACTACACCGGCGTACTGCCCGAGGTCGGGACGGTCGAGGACTTCCACGCCTTCCTCGACGAGGCGCACGCCCGCGGCATCCGGGTGATCATCGACTTCGTCGCCAACCACACCAGCGACCAGCATCCGTGGTTCCAGGCCTCGCGCGCGGACCCGGAGGGCCCCTACGGCGACTTCTATGTGTGGAGCGACACCGACGAGCAGTACGCCGACGCCCGCATCATCTTCGTCGACACCGAGCCGTCGAACTGGACGTGGGACCCGCTGCGCCAGCAGTACTTCTGGCACCGCTTCTTCTCCCACCAGCCGGACCTCAACTACGAGAACCCGAAGGTCCACGACGCGATCATCGACGCGCTGCGGTTCTGGCTCGACATGGGCCTGGACGGCTTCCGGCTCGACGCCGTGCCGTACCTCTACGTCCGCGAGGGCACCAACGGCGAGAACCTTCCCGAGACCCACGAGTTCCTCCGGAAGCTCCGCAAGGTCGTCGACGACGAGTACCCCGGACGCATCCTGCTCGCCGAGGCCAACCAGTGGCCGGCCGATGTGGTCGACTACTTCGGCGACATCGACACCGGCGGCGACGAGTGCCACATGTGCTTCCACTTCCCGGTGATGCCGCGCATCTTCATGGCGGTACGGCGCGAGTCCCGCTTCCCGGTCTCGGAGATCCTCGAGCAGACCCCGCCGATCCCGAGCGGCTGCCAGTGGGGCATCTTCCTGCGCAACCACGACGAGCTCACCCTCGAGATGGTCACCGACGACGACCGCGACTACATGTGGGCGGAGTACGCCAAGGATCCGCGGATGAAGGCCAACATCGGGATCAGGCGCCGGCTCGCGCCGCTGCTCGACAACGACATCAACCAGATGGAGCTCTTCACCGCGCTGCTCCTCTCGCTGCCCGGCTCCCCGGTGCTCTACTACGGCGACGAGATCGGGATGGGCGACAACATCTGGCTCGGTGACCGCGACGGCGTACGCACGCCGATGCAGTGGTCGGGCGACCGCAACGCCGGCTTCTCCAGCTCCAACCCGGGCAAGCTCGACCGGCCCCTGGTGATGGACCCGGTCTACGGCTACCAGGCCGTCAACGTCGAGGCCCAGATGGAGGACCCGTCCTCGCTGCTGCGCTGGACCCGGCGGATGATCCACGCGCGCAAGCAGTACCCCGCGTTCGGGCTGGGGACCTTCCACGACCTGGGCGGCTCCAACCCGTCGGTGCTCTCCTACACCCGCGAGTACGCCGCCCCGGACGGCACCACCGAGGTCATCCTCTGCGTCAACAACCTCTCGCGCTTCCCGCAGCCGGTCGAGCTGGACCTGCGGCGCTTCGAGGGGCTGCACCCCGTCGAGCTGGTCGGCGGGGTCTCCTTCCCCACGATCGGCGAGCTTCCGTACCTGCTGACGCTGGGTGGGTACGGGTTCTACTGGTTCCGTCTGGCCGCGCCCGTGCAGCCGACGGAGGAGGGAGCGCTGCTGTGAGCCTGGACCCGACCGTCTTCGCCGACTACCTGATCCGAACGAGGTGGTTCGGAGGCAAGGGGCGCCCCTTCACCGTCACCGGCATCCGCACCATCGGGCGGGTGCCCGGCGGTGCCGAGGGCGGCCCCGTGGTGCGCATCCACCTGGTCGAGGTGACCTACGGCGACGAGGTCGGCGGCGATGACCTCTACCAGGTTCCGGTGGCGTACTACAGCGAGCCCGAGTACCGCCTCGACCACGCGTTCCTCGGCTGGTGGGAGGACGACGAGCTCGGCTGGGTGCACGCCTACGACGCGCTGCACGACAAGGAGGCGATGGCGCTGTGGCTGCGGGCCTTCGACAAGGCCGCGGCCGCCGACGGCACCCAGGTCACGAGCCTGGTCGACCCCGACTCCGCGCTCGCCTTCCACCGACTCCCGGGCCACGACCTGGACATGACCTCGCACTCCTCGCTCTTCTCCGGCGAGCAGTCGAACTCCTCGGTCGCCTACGGCGAGGACGCCGTGATGAAGGTCTTCCGCAAGGTCACGCCCGGGGTGAACCCCGACGTGCAGATCCACGAGGTGCTCACGAACGTCGGGGTCGACAACGTCGCACCGCTCTACGGCTGGCTCGACGCCGTCGTACCCGACGTCTCGGGCAGGCAGGACGACGAGCACGCCGGGGAGATGATCCAGCTGGCGATGCTGCAGAAGTTCCTGCGCACCGCCACCGACGGGTGGGATCTGGCCCAGGCCAGCGTCCGCACGCTCTTCGCCGAGCCCGAGGTGCACGCGGGCGAGTCCGGCGGCGACTTCGCAGGTGAGGCGAGCCGCCTCGGCGAGGCGCTGGCCCACATCCACGGCGCGCTGGGCGAGCACTTCCCGACGTACTCGCTGGGGCCGGAGGCCGCCGTCGACCTCTCCCAGACGATGCGCCGACGCCTCGACGAGGCCGTGCAGGTGGTGCCGGCGCTCGCGCCTTACGCCCCCTCGCTGCACGAGCTTTTCGCCTCGGTCGGCGAGCTGGGTTCCCTGGAGGTGCAGACCATCCATGGCGACCTGCACCTCGGACAGACCCTGCGCACCAGTGTCGGCTGGAAGATCGTCGACTTCGAGGGCGAGCCGGCCAAGCCACTCGCCGAGCGACTGCTGCCCGACTCCCGCTGGCGCGACGTGGCCGGCATGCTGCGCAGCTTCGACTACGCACCCCGTTCCTACATCCACCACCTGCAGTCCACGGAGGACGGCGAGCAGCTCGACACCCGCGCGGCCGAATGGGCCAACCGCTGTCGCAACTACTTCGTCGTCTCCTACGCCGGCAGCGACCTCGACCCGCAGCAGCGCACGCTGCTGGAGGCGTACGTCGCCGACAAGGCCGTCTACGAGTGCGTCTACGAGGCGCTCAACCGGCCGGCGTGGCTAGACATCCCGCTCGATGCGATTGCGAGGCTGACCAGCGCATGACCGAGACCACGACCTGGAATCTGGGCGAACTCGACCTGCACCTCTTCAACGAGGGGCGCCACGAGCAGCTCTGGGACATGCTGGGCGCGCACGTCGTCACCAACGACGGCGTCCGCGGCACGGCGTTCGCACTCTGGGCGCCCGGAGCCCAGGAGGTGCAGGTCGCCGGAGACTTCAACGACTGGAACGGCAGCGCCCACCCGATGCGCTCGCTGGGCGCCTCGGGGGTGTGGACGGCCTTCGTGCCCGGAGTCGGCACCGGCTCCCACTACGCGTTCATGGTCCGCGGCCGCGACGGCACGTGGCGGGCCAAGTCCGACCCGATGGCGCAGTACGCCGAGGTGCCGCCGGCGACCGCGTCCGTGGTCTGGCAGCCGTCGTACACGTGGGGTGACGAGGCGTGGGTGGAGGCCCGCACGCAGAAACAGCACGTGCGCGAGCCGCTGAGCATCTACGAGGTGCACCTGGCGTCGTGGCGGCGCGGGAAGAGCTACCGGGACCTGGCCGTCGAACTGGTCGGTCACGTCCGTCACCTCGGCTTCACCCACGTCGAGCTGATGCCGGTCATGCAGCACCCCTACGGCGGTTCGTGGGGCTACCACGTCACCGGCTACTACGCCCCCGACAGCCGGCTCGGCAGCCCCGACGACCTGCGCTACCTCATCGACCAGCTCCACCAGGCCGGCATCGGCGTCATCCTCGACTGGGTGCCGGGCCACTTCGCCACCGACTCGTGGGCCCTGGCGAACTTCGACGGCGGCCCGCTCTATGAGGACCCCAACCCCCAGCGCGGCTGGCACAAGGAGTGGGGCAGCCACATCTTCGACTTCGGTCGCCACGAGGTGCGCAACTTCCTCTTCGCCAACGCGGTCTACTGGCTCGACGAGTTCCACGCCGACGGCCTGCGGGTCGACGGCGTCGCCTCGATGCTCTACCTCGACTACGCCCGGCAGCACGGCGAGTGGACGCCGAACATCCACGGCGGCCGCGAGAACCTCGAGGCGGTCAACTTCCTCCAGGAGATGAACGCCACGGCGTACAAGCGCGTGCCGGGGATCATCACGATCGCCGAGGAGTCGACGTCGTGGCCGGGCGTCACCCGCGCGACGGACCACGGCGGCCTCGGCTTCGGCTTCAAGTGGAACATGGGCTGGATGCACGACAGCCTCGGCTACCTGCGCAATGACCCGATCTACCGCCGCTACCACCACCATGAGATGACGTTCGCGCTCACCTACGCGTGGTCGGAGAACTACGTGCTCCCGATCTCCCACGACGAGGTCGTGCACGGCAAGGGCTCGCTGCTGCGCAAGATGCCGGGCGACCGCTGGCGACAGCTGGCCAACCTGCGCGCCTACTACGGCTACATGTGGGCCCATCCGGGCAAGCAACTGCTCTTCATGGGCCAGGAGTTCGGCCAGGAGTCGGAGTGGGCCGAGGCCCGTGAGCTGGACTGGTGGCTGCTCGACCATCCCGAGCACCTGGGCCTCCAAGAGCTCGTGCGCGCTCTCAACCTCGGCTACGTCGACTCCCCCGCCCTCTACGCCGACGACGACTCCCCCGCCTCCTTCCAGTGGATCGACGCCGACGACGCCGACCGCAACCTGTTCGCCTTCGTACGGCGGGCACCGGGTGCCGCCGACCTCGTGTGCGTGTCGAACTTCTCCGCGCTCCCGCACGGTGACTACGTGCTCCGGCTACCCTCGGACGGGACCTGGGACGAGGTCGTCAACACCGACGCCGCCGAGTTCGGCGGCTCGGGGGTCGGCAACCTCGGCGCGATCACCGCCGAGAACGGCGCTGCCACGATCGTCGTACCGCCGCTGGCCACGGTGTGGTTCCGCAAGCGGGCCGAGGACGTCGCTGGCGAGGTGGTCGGTCGAGAGGTGGCGGAGGAGGACGAGGCCGAGCTGCTCTTGGCGGAAGAGGCGGCGGGCGACCCACTAGGGTGAGGACGTGACCGAGCAGCCGACCCTGACCGACGGCAAGGTCACCATCCGCCCCTGGCGTGAGGACGACGTAGCGGCCGCGATCACGGGCCACGACGAGTCGATCGCGCACTGGCTCGGCTGGCCCGAGGTGCATCCCACCGACGAGCAGCACCGGGCCGCGATCCGGCGCTGGCAGGAGGGCTTCGCCACCGGCACCCTGGCCGGGTTCGTCATCGACGACGGCGAGGTGGCGGGCAGCGTCGAGGCGCGGCTGCACGACGCCCACACCGCCGAGCTCTCCTGGATGGTGTACGCCGGGCACCGCGGCCACGGGCTCGGCGTACGCGCTGTGCGGATGCTCATCGACTGGGCGATGACCGGCACCGGCCAGGGCGGTCTCGGCGTCTCCAGGGTCGAGGCTCGCGTCGAGCCTGGCAACGCACCGGCCCTGCGGGTCGCGACGCGCGCCGGGATGCGGCGCGAGGGCGTGCGCCGGGTCGTCGCCGGCACCGGTGGGCGCGCCGAGACGACCGAGTACGTCGTCTTCGCCCGCCTCGCCGACGATCCGCCGGTCAGCGAGCCGGAGGGCTTCCGGGCGCTGCTCAACTCCTTCCTTCCGCGCAAGCGCGGGATCGGCCAGATGCTGATCCGCGACCGCGACGGTCGCGTGCTGCTGTGCCAGCTCACCTACAAGCGCGACTGGGACCTCCCGGGCGGCGTCGTCGAGGTCAACGAGTCCCCGCGCGAGGGCGTGGCTCGCGAGATCGAGGAGGAGTTGGCCCTCCAGATCCCCGCCGGCGACCTGCTCCTCACCGACTGGCTGCCACCGTGGAGCGGCTGGGACGACGCCGTGTGCCTGGTCTTCGACGGTGGCGTCCACGAGGCTTCGCTGACCGACCGGATCGTGCGGGAGACCCGCGAGATCCGGACGGCGGAGTTCTGCACCGTCGAGCAGATCCACGAGCGAGCCGCCGACTTCACCGCGCGGCGCATCGTCGCCGCCCTCGAGCGCGTGAACGGCGGCGGCGCCGCCTATACGGAGTCCGGGCGGGTCTGAGCCGGTACGGCGCTGCGCACCCTCGCCCGGCGCGGGCCGCGCTGGGCGACGAGCGCGCCCGCGACCAGCAGCACGCCGCCGACGAGCTCCGCACGCGAGGGCACCTCACCGTCGAGCGGCCACGCGGTCGCCATCGCCACCACCGGCGCCAACAGGACCCACGGCACCACGGAGGCGGCAGGATTGCGCGCGAGCAGCGAGTTGAAGACCGCGTAACCGACGATCGAGCAGAGCACGACCGTGTAGAGCGTCGAGACGGCGGCGTGCCAGCCGAACCCCGCCACACCCTCGCGCAGACCGCCCGGCCCGTCGACCAGCAGGCTCAGCCCGAGCAGAGGCACGGGTACGACGGTCGCCGACCAGACGGTGAGCCCGAGGCCGCCGGGCACCTTCGCCGCCCGGGAGATGACATTGCCGACGGCCCAGCTCAGCGCGGCCCCCAGGCACAGTAGCAGCGCGCCCGCAGGCACGTGACCGCCCCTGCCCGCCGCCACGATGACCAGGCCGACCGCCCCCACGGCGACACCGGCGACGACGGTGCGCGACGGCCGCTCGCGCAGGGCACCGGCCGCGATCACGACGGTGAGCACGACCTGGGCCTGGAGCACGAGGGCGGCCAACCCAGGCGGCATCCCGGCCGCCATCGAGGTGTAGAGCAAGCCGAACTGCCCGAAGCTCATGAAGACGCCCACGGCCGCCACGACGCGGAACGGCACCTGCGGGCGGGGCACGAGGAAGCAGGCCGGGACCGCGACCAGCAGGAAGCGCAGCGAGGCGAAGAGCAGCGGTGGGACGGAGTGGCCGTCGTGCGGTGCCATGCCCCAGTCGATCACCACGAAGTTGAAGCCCCACAGCGCTGCGACCAGGGCTGCCAGGAGTCGGTCGCGTGTCGTCATGCGGCCATTCTCCCGTTATGAATCGTGAAGCACCAGCGAATGATCGTGCCGGTTATCGCGTAGCATTGCTTCATGATCGATCTTGAGGCGCTCCAGGCCCTCCATGCGGTCGACACCCACGGCTCGGTGGTCGGCGCCGCGGCCGCGCTGGGATTCACCCCGAGTGCGGTCTCCCAACAGATCAAGAGGCTCGAGCGACAGACCGGCGTGCCGCTCCTCGACCGGATCGGCCGAGGCGTGATGCTCACCGGCCACGGTCGACATCTGGTCGACCAGGGCAGCCGTGTGCTGGCCGATCTCGAGGAGCTCCAGGCCGGCCTGCATCGGCAGGCGGGCACCGTCGCCGGGCACCTGCGGATGGCGGCGTTCTCGACCGCGATGCGAGGGCTGATCGCGCCCGCACTCCCCCGGCTTCTGGCCGCCCACCCGGCGCTGGAGGTCAGCCTCGCCGAGCGCGAGCCGTGGGAGACCGTCGAGCTGGTGGCGACCGGCCAGACCGACATCGGCGTGGTGCACAGCTGGGGCGACCTCCCCCTCGCCGTACCGGCCCATGTGACGCGCACGCCGGTGGCCGTCGACCTCGCCCAGGTGATCCTGCGCGACGACCATCGGTTGGCCGAGCGCGACGTCCTGACGCCGCGCGACCTCCTCGACGAGGGCTGGATCGCGACGCCGGCGGGCACGATCTGCCGCCAGTGGCTCACCCGGATGTACGACGGCACGGGCCGCCTGCCCCGCATCGCGCACGTGGCGATGGAGTTCGAGAGCCACCTCGCACTCGTCCGCACCGGCCTCGGGATCGCGCTCGTGCCCCAGCTCGGCCGGGCGCCGCTGGGCGAGCGGCTGGTCGCGATCCCTGCCGCCGAGCCGGTCCCGCGGCGCGACATCGTCGCGCTGCACCGGGGCAGCATGGCGCAGTCGCCGGCGGTGGCCGCCGTTCTCGCCGCGCTCGCCGAGACGGCGACGGTGACCGCCGGCTGATCTGACGGAGCGTCAGAAGAGCGCGCTGGCCAGGGCCCGGCGCCCCTGCAGCACGCGCGGGTCGTCGTTGCCGACCGCCGCGAACAGACCGACCAGATGCTCGCGGGCCTTGTTGCGGTCATCGCCGCTGGTGCGGGAGACGAGACCGACCAGGCGGCTGAACGCGTCGTCGACGTGACCGCCGAGCAGGTCGAGGTCGGCGACCAGCGTCTGCGCATCGACGTCGTCGGGGCTGCCGGCGGCCGCGTCGCGCGCGGCCTGGAGGTCGACGTGGCGGGTGCGCTGGAGCACCTTGGCCATCGCCAGACCGGCGGCGGCCTCGGCGTCGGCGGGATTGGCCTCGACGAGCCTCTCGTACTCCGCGACGGCCAGATCGATGTCACCGGCCTCCAACGCCTCCTGCGCGGGCGCGTAGCGCGGGTCGAGGCCGGGCTCGCCCTCGCTCTCGGCGGCGGGGGAATCGGAGAGCGCGTGCGGCGCGTGCCGGCCTGAGACACCCTGCATGGTCAGCTGCTGGCCGAGTTGCTGGAAGAGCGTGCGCAGCTCGTCGGCTTGGAGGACGCCGGGCAGCGGCTGCGTGGCAGGCCTGCCGTCGAGCAGGATGTAGGTGACCGGGATCGCCTGGACCTGCAGCGCCGAGGCGATCGACGGCACTTGGTCGACGTCCACGATGGCGGCGAGGAAGCGGCCGTCGTACTCCTCGACCGCCGCGGCGACCTGACGCCCGAAATCGACGCTCTGCGGTGCGCGCGAGGGCGAGATCACCACAAGCACGACCGGGGCGTTCAGCGAAGCCTCGAGCACGGCCTGGAAGTTGGCCTCCGTCACCTCGACCGAGTACGCGCCGCCGCCGGGCACTCCTCCGGCGGCGGTGCCACCCGCACCACCTGCGGGCACTGAGCCGGCGCTCGGCGCGGGTCGAGAGAGGCCGGAGAGGTCGATGGCGCCGGGTCGGCTGAACGGCTGCTGCGTCATGCCCCCATCCTAGGGTGAGGGCAGCGCCGCCCGGCGCGCGGTCAGCCCAGGCGACGTCCGCGCAGGCCCGAGCGCTGCACCACCCGCTGGATGGCCAGATCGCGGTCGTAGGGCCGCGCGACGTACCGGATCTCGCGCAGGCCCTGGTCCTGCGCGGCCGACTCGAAGATGAAGTGGCCGTAGCCCAGCATCCGGCCGACCAGCGGCTTCTGCACGGTGATGTCGAGGATGCGGCTCAGCGGCATCGTGGCCAGATTCGTCGACAGCACGCCGTGGAGGCGGAAGACCCGCATGTTGGTGATCACGAAGCGGTCGCGCCGCGCGGAGAGCGACTTGCCGAGCGCGTAGCTGCCGAGGACCAGCGCGACGATCAGGAGGACCCACGCGATCTTGACGCTGACGAACAGGGACACCACGATCGTCAGGAACGCGACCAGGCCGACGGCGATGGGCCGCGTATAGGCGACCCAGTGCTTGTCGACGACATCGACGATGACCTCACCCTCCTCGCGCAGGAGGTGCGAGGAGATGTCCGGGGGCTCGAACACTCCCGGGTCACATGTCCTTGACGAACGTGAGCACGTGGGTGAACAGGGTGTGGGCACCGGCGGCGCCGCCACCTCCCACCGATCTCGCCGTCATCGCGAGCCCGTGCGGGTCGGTCCACAGCCAGAAGCCGAGGAAGGCCACGACAAGGGCCATGATCGCCTTCTTCATCATGGCGGCGATCCTTCCAGGGCCTGCGAGCACGCTGGCGGAGGCGCGCCGGGCTAGACCGCGCCCAAGGCCGAAGGGGCCGCCCGTGCGACAAGCACGACCAGCCCCTCCGGATGTGGCAGCGAACGCGTCACCTGACGGTGATGGTCCTCGCCTTCGACCTCGCGGCCGCGTAGTTGCCGTCACCGGCGTACGACGCGGTCAGCGTGACCTTCCCCTTGGACTTGAAGATCACGTGGAACGTGGCCCTGCCGCCCGAGACCACCGCCGTGCCGAGGCGCTTCGAGCCCTGCATGAGAGTGACCCGGCCGGTCGGTGCGTACTGACCGGTCGTCGGGACCGTCACCACGATCGTGGACCTCTTGCCGTGGGTGACCGTGCCCGACGGGGCGACGGACGGGGTGGTCGTGTTCTTCAGCGAGATGAGCTGAGCCTTCTTGCCCACCGCGTTGTGGAAGTGGACCAGTAGCAGACCCTTGCCGCCCTCCGCCTTGTACGACGCCGCCTTGCGCGTCACCTTCAGCGAAGTCGGCAGCCCCGCGAGCGGTGTGCCCGCCAGGGCCGACGTCGGCGCGTCGACGACCTGGGTGTCACCCAGGACGTTCGCCGTGCTCAGGCCGGGGGTCTGGGGGTGGGCGACGAGGGTGACCTTGGAGCCGTTGTAGCCGACCCGGTCGACCACGCTGCCCTGCGAGCCGATCGCCTCGATGCCGTAGTGGATCGTCTTGGCGTTGCCGAAGACCGACGTCGCCACCGGGATCACCGCGACGTCGCTGTCGTACGCCGAGGTGTCCAGCTCGCCCATGAAGTTATTCAGGATCTCGACGTCGACGTTGAGGTCGGCGCCGGTGGAGTCCTTCTTCGTGGTCGAGAACGTCGAGGAGACCACGAAGTCGCTCGAGTCGTAGTGGGTGTTGACCGTGTAGAAGTCGGGCTTGCCGTCCCCGTTGGTGTCGAAGTAGATCACGAACGTGTTCTTGTCCGCCGGGGTGGTGTGGACGCCCTGGGTGACGATCGCGAAGTCCAGCGTCGGGTTCGCGACCGGGTTGCCCTGGCTGTCCACGCTGGCGTTGTCGTTCGTCTGGTCCAGGAACGTGCCCGAGTTGCGGGCGACACCGACGTACTTGATGTCGGAGCCCTTGTCCTCGGCGTTGGTCAGACACATGCTCGGCCCGCTGGCGCTGGCCATCTGCGCAGCGGTGCAGGGCTTGTCCGCGCCGCTGGTGGCGGTCAGCTCGAACGGCTCGGCCAGGCTGAGCACCGACGGCAGGCCCGTGGCCGGCGAGGCGTCCGCGGTGACGACCGGCTTGCCGGTCAGGTTGAACGAGCCCAGACCCGTCTTGCTGAGCGCGATGTTGGACGGACCCGCCATCTGGCTGGCCGGCTTCGGCGCCGCGTAGTACGGCACCCGCAGCGACGGCACGTTGTCGGCCGGCGTGAAGATCACGTCACCCGACGCCTCCGCGATGGTCTCCTGCGGCGCGCCCGTGGCCGGGTCGAGCGACAGGTTGTCCGCCGCGTCGTAGGTGCCCTTGCTGGTGTCGAACGTCTTGCTGAACTGAGCCGGGTTGACCTTCAGCGTCAGCGTCACATTGGCGGTCCCTCGCGCCGGCACCGTGACGGTGCTCGGCGAGACCGAGTAGGTGACGCCCGGGACCGACGTGGCGTCGTTGACGGCGGCCGTGTAGGTCTCGTCGGTGACGCCGGTGTTCTGCAGCGTGATCGTCTTGGTCTTCGTGACCGCGCCGGTGAACTCGAAGGAGCCGAAGCTCGCGCTCACCTCACCCGGATCCTGCTTGACCGCGGCGAGCACCTGGTTGTTGATCGCCGTCGCCGCGTCGATCCGACCCGCGCCCACGCGCATCGGGGCGTAGGTCGCACCGGTGCCGTTGGGACCGACCGTCAGCTTCTGGTCGGCGGTGTTCATGATGTCGGCCTTGACCTGTGCCGGCGCCCAGTTGGGGTGCTTGGACTTCACCAGCGCCGCAAGGCCCGCGACCATCGGCGCCGCCATCGACGTACCGCTCATCGACTGGCCACTCGTGCCCGCACCCGGCAGGACCGAGAAGACGGTCGCGCCGACCGCGGCGACGTCCGGCTTGAGGTCGCCGTTGCCGCGCAGGCCACGCGAGGAGAAGTCGGTCATCGTGTTGTTGAGCGAGGTGTCGTCGTGGGTCGACGTGCTTGCCGAGGTGCTCGGGATAGTGATCGTCGCACCGTCAGCCAGCGCCTGGGAGATCAGCTGGGAGTCGGTCGGTGCGCCCGAGTTGGTGCCCTGCACGACCAGCGCGCCGGGGATCGCGTCGGTGCTGGTGGTGCCGTCGTCCGGCTTGCCGTCAGCGCCCTCGTCACCGTTGATGCCCGCGCTGACCGAGTTGCGGTTGCTCAGGAACAGGAAGCCCACGCCGCCCGCGTTGCGGATGTTCGCGCCGCGCGCGATCGAGCCACACTCGGGAGCGGAGTCGTTCCACTGCGGGACGACCACGATCTTGCCGTTCAGCTGCCCGTTCGGGTCGCTGATCGGGTTGCAGGCGGTTGCGTCGTTCGGGTCGACGCTGGCGAGATCGATCAGCTGGGCGGAGCTGGGCATGTCGCCCCCGCCGTACTGCTCACCGGGCTGGCCCCACGCGTACATGATCGAGCGCGTGCCCGCGACCGAGGCGTTGCCGTCGATGCTGGGGTCGGAGCCACCGGAGATGTTGAGGTTGACGGTGTCGTCGGTCTCCTGGGCGTCGACCGAAGCGGCCACGGTGATGGCCTTGCTGGCCGCGCCGGGGGTGCCGCCGATGTCGTAGACGTCGTAGCTGTTGCCCATCGAGATCGACAGCGTCACGCCGAGGTCGGCGGCCGCGTTGGCAGCGATCGCGTCGCCGTCGTCCGGTGCGCCGAAGTCGGAGCCGAGCGACATGTTGATCACGTCGACGTGGTCGGAGGTGTCACCGTCGCCGTTGGGGTCCATGGCGCGGTCGATCGCCTCGGCGACGAGGTCGGTCGAGCCGCTGCAGCCGAAGACGCGGTAGGAGACCAGCGTCGCCTTCGGGGCCATGCCGGGGCCGATCTCGAACTGGCTGGTGTCGGCGGTGTTGACCGCGGCAGACGTGTACGGACCGGTGTAGGTCGACTGGGTGCCGTCGCCGTTCTTCACCACGCCGTAGCCGGCGATGGTGCCGGCGGTGTGGGACCCGTGGCCGTCGCCGCCGTACTGCGGGGAGCAGTCCAGCGGGTTCGGGTCGGGGTGCGGCTTCGGCTGGTAGTTCGCCGCCGTCGGGTCGGCGTTGTAGCTGTCCCCGGCGAGGTCGTAGGAGAGGCCAGCCAGGAACTTCTGCGGGTCGTAGGTGCCCGCGGCCGGCGCGACGGTGTCCGCCGCGTGCGCGGCCTCGTACGCCGCCGGGGTGCCCGGACCGCCGAAGTCGGCGTGGGTGTAGTCGAGGCCGGTGTCGATGTCGGCCACGACGACGCCCTGCCCGAGGTACTTGCCGTACTGGTCACCGTCCCACGCGGCCGGCGCGCCCTGGAACGGCACGGCGTAGCTGTTGTCGGGGGCCTTCGGGCTGATCGGGTAGACCGCGGCGACGCCGGGAAGGTCGCCGAGACGGGTGAAGTTCTTCACGTCCGTCACGACGGCGACGCCCGCCATGATCGCGTGGGTGCGGTAGAGCACCTGGCTGGTGCCGGGAAGGCTGGACAGGTGCGAGACCAGGTTGTCCTGGGCCGCACGGACGACGGCGAGGTGCGAGGCGGCCTCGCGCTTCGCCGCGGAGAGGCCGTCGGCCGACTTGGTGCGGTCGAAGACCGCCGCCGTGCCGAGCGGATTGAGCTTGACGAGGAACGCGTACCGGCCCGAGGAGGGCAGCGCGTGCTGCGCGGCACGCTCGGCTTGTGCCTGCGACATCGTCGCCGGCTTCTTGAACGTGCCGACGCCCTTGACGGCGCCAGACTTGAGGGTGAATGAAGGGGTTGAGGCCGAATTCGCGGGACCGGCCATTGCGAGGCCGGCCAGCGCGGTGGTGGCCGCGATGCCGGCGGCAGCCAGCCGGTATCGGCGGTTCGAGACAGACGCCATCTAAGGAGTCCTCCGAGTTAGTAGTGGTGACGCGGCATTCGACCACGCGGAGGAGGGCTCCTAGAAGCGGATCGCCCAAAAAACTGAGCAATTCGCAAAATTGGCATGAATATTTGGCCGGCGAAGGACTATTCGGCGCCATTTCCGAGCCTTCGTGTTACCGCGCACGGCCCCGAAGGTCAATCCTTCACAAGGGCATCTGCCGCGGTGTAAGGGTCGAGCCGCCCGAGCGCCACTGCTTCGGCGAGCGAGTCGAGCCGGTCAGCGCCGAGGTCGGACCACCGTGACCGCAGAGCGGCGACCGCGATCGCCTCGATCTCCTCGCGCGCCCGCCGCGTACGGCGGCTGGTCAGCGTCCCGCTGCTCTCCAGCCACGCGCGATGCTCGTCGAGCGCCGCGGCCAGCTCCGGCAGCCCGGTGCCCGCCTGCGCCACGGTCCTCAGCACGGGCTGTCGCCACGACCCGTCGAGCCGGTCCTGCATCCGGAGCATGCCGCGCAGGTCGCGGACCACGCGGTCGGCGCCGTCGCGGTCGGCCTTGTTCACGACGTACAGGTCGCCGGTCTCGAGGATCCCGGCCTTCGCGGCCTGGATCCCGTCGCCCATGCCGGGCGCGACCAGGACGACGGTGGTGTCGGCAAGCCCAGCGATCTCGACCTCGGACTGCCCCACGCCGACGGTCTCGACGAGGACGACGTCGAAGCCGGACGCATCGAGGATGCGGATCGCCTGCGGCGTACTCCAGGCGAGACCGCCGAGGTGACCGCGCGAAGCCATCGACCGGATGAAGACACCGGCATCGGTGGCGTGGTCCGACATCCGGATGCGGTCGCCCAGCAACGCGCCGCCGGAGAACGGCGACGAGGGGTCGACCGCCAGGACTCCGACCCGCCTGCCGGCCGCCCGCAGCTCGCGGATCAGCGCCGAGGTGGTCGTCGACTTGCCGACGCCGGGGGCACCGGTGAGGCCGACAACGTGGGCGCGGCCGGTGTGCGGCGCCAGCGCCTCCATCACCTCGCGCAAGCGAGGGGACTCCCCCTCGACCAGCGAGACCAGCCGCGCTACGGCCCGGGACTCACCATCCCGGGCCTGCGCAACCAGGTCGCCGACCGGCTCAGTTGCCCGGGACACGCACGATCAGTGCGTCGCCCTGGCCGCCGCCGCCGCAGAGCGCGGCCGCGCCGACCCCGCCGCCACGCCGCTTGAGCTCGAGGGCCAGGTGGAGCACGATGCGGGCGCCGGAGGCGCCCAGCGGGTGTCCGATGGCGATGGCGCCACCGTTGACGTTGACCTTCTCCTCATCGAGCTCCAGGGCGCGCGCCGACTCGATGCCGACCGCGGCGAAGGCCTCGTTGAACTCGACCAGGTCGAGGTCGGCGGCGTTCAGCCCCTCCTTGGCCAGGGCCTTCGCGGTGGCGTTGGCGGGCTGCATCTGGAGCGAGGAGTCCGGGCCGGCGACCATGCCGTGCGCGCCGATCTCGGCGAGCCAGGTCAGGCCGAGCTCCTCGGCCTTGGCCTTGGACATGACGACGACGGCCGCGGCTCCGTCGGAGATCTGGGACGCCGAGCCGGCGGTGATGGTCCCGGTCTTGGAGAAGGCCGGGGGCAGCTTGGCCAGACCCTCGGCAGTGGTGTCGGCCCGGATGCCCTCGTCGTCCTTGACGACGATCGGGTCGCCCTTGCGCTGCGGGATGGTCACGGGGACGATCTCGTCGTCGAACACGCCGTTCTTGGCCGCCAGGGCGGCGCGCTGGTGGCTGCGCGCGGCGAAGGCGTCCTGCTCCTCGCGGCTCAGCCCGACCTCGCGGTCGGCGTTGACCGAGTCGGTCAGCGCGCCCATCGCCTGGGTGGTGGCCTGGTCGTAGAGGGCGTCGTAGGCCATCGAGTCGACCAGGGTCGTGTCGCCGTACTTGAAGCCCTCGCGCGACTTCGGGAGCAGGTGCGGCGCCTGCGTCATCGACTCCATGCCGCCGGCGACGACGATCTCGGCCTCGCCGGCACGGATCAGCTGGTCGGCGGTGGCGATCGCGTTGAGGCCGGAGAGACAGACCTTGTTGATGGTGATCGACGGGATGTGGCCGGGCAGCCCGGCGGCCAGGCCGGCCGTGCGGGCCGGGTTCTGGCCGGCACCGGCCTGCAGGACCTGACCCATGATCAAGTAGTCGACCTGGTCGGGGGTGACGCCGGCCTTCTCGATTGCGCCCTTGATCGCGACCGCGCCGAGGTCGGCGGCGGAGAGCCCCTTGAAGGCGCCGAGCAGGCGACCGATCGGGGTACGCGCCCCTGCGACGATGACGTTTCCGGACATGAAGTGCCTCCAACGGATGACGGATCAGCGATCGGTATCGACATTACCGACGGGTAGACGGGGCGGGAAGAGGACCGAGCAACCCCTGGTGTGCCCATCGTCACACATCGTCCCTCGCCGTTCGCCGATGGGCCAGAGTGACCCCCATGACCAACGTGCAGATCCCCGATCACCTCTTCACCGCGATCGACCACGTGGGCGTCGCCGTCGCCGACCTCGACGAGGCGATCGCCTTCTACGAGTCGACCCTCGGGATGCGCCTGGCGCACCGCGAGGTCAACGAGGAGCAGGGCGTCGCCGAGGCGATGATGGCCGTCGGCGACTCGGACTCGTGCATCCAGCTGCTCGCGCCGCTCTCCGAGACCTCGACCATCGCCAAGTTCCTCGACCGCAACGGCCCCGGGATGCAGCAGCTCGCCTACCGCGTCACCGATGTCGAGCAGGTCATGGCGGTGCTCAAGGATCGCGGCATCCGCCTTCTGTACGACGCCCCGCGTCGCGGCACCAGTGACTCCCGCGTGAACTTCGTGCACCCCAAGGACGCTGGCGGCGTACTGATCGAGCTGGTCCAGCCGGCCGAAAGCCGCGCACACTGACGTGTGCGGGTGCCTGACGGCGGTCCCTGGACGCAGTGACCTCAGTCACAAGGCTTCCCAGAGCAAGTTACTGGCGAGTATCTTCGGCGGACGCCAGTGCCCATCTTCACAGGAGAAGACGTGCAGAACATTCTCGACGCCATCCTCGCCGGCGACACCGCCAGCGAGGACTTCGCGAACCTCGACCTCCCCGACCACTTCAAGGCGGCCACCGTCCACAAGGACGAGGTCGACATGTTCGAGGGGCTCACCAGCAAGGAGAAGGATCCGCGCAAGTCTCTGCACGTGGAGGACGTAGCACTGCCCGAGCTCGGGCCGGGCGAGGCCTTCGTGGCGGTGATGGCCAGTGCGATCAACTACAACACCGTCTGGACCTCGATCTTCGAGCCGGTCTCGACCTTCGGCTTCCTGGAGCGCTACGGCAAGCTCTCCGCGCTGACCAAGCGCCACGACCTGCCCTACCACGTCGTGGGCTCGGACCTGGCCGGCGTCGTCCTGGCGACCGGGCCGGGCGTGACCAAGTGGAAGGCCGGCGACCGGGTCGTCGCACACTGCCTCTCGGTCGAGCTGGAGTCCCCCGACGGGCACGACGACACGATGCTCGACCCCGAGCAGCGGATCTGGGGGTTCGAGACCAACTTCGGCGGCCTGGCCGAGATCGCGCTGGTGAAGTCCAACCAGCTGATGCCCAAGCCGGAGCACTTGACCTGGGAGGAGGCCGCCTCCCCCGGCCTGGTCAACTGCACGGCGTACCGCCAGCTGGTCTCCAAGAACGGCGGCGCGATGAAGCAGGGCGACAACGTCCTGATCTGGGGCGCCTCGGGCGGCCTCGGCGGCTTCGCCACCCAATACGCCATCAACGGCGGCGCGACCCCGATCTGCGTGGTCTCCAACGACGAGAAGGCGAACATCGTGCGCTCGATGGGCGCCGACCTGGTCATCAACCGTGCCGAGGAGAACTACCAGTTCTGGAACGAGGACGGCACCGAGCAGAACCCGAAGGAGTGGCTGCGGTTCGGCAAGCGGATCCGCGAGCTGACCGGCGGGGAGGACATCGACATCGTCTTCGAGCACCCGGGTCGGGAGACGTTCGGCGCCTCGGTCTTCGTCACCCGCAAGGGCGGCACCATCACCACCTGCGCCTCGACGACCGGCTACATGCACGAGTACGACAACCGCTACCTGTGGATGAACCTCAAGCGGATCATCTCCAGCCACTTCGCCAACTACCGCGAGTCCTGGGAGGCCAACCGCCTGATCGCCAAGGGCAAGATCCACCCCACCCTGTCGAGGACCTACTCCCTCGACGACGTCGGGCAGGCCGCGCTCGACGTCCACCACAACCTGCACCAGGGCAAGGTCGGCGTCCTCGCACTCGCTCCGCAGGAGGGCCTGGGCGTGCTCGACCAGGAGATGCGCGAGCAGCACCTCGAGGCCATCAACCGCTTCCGCGGAGTCTGAGAGCCCCGCTCCCCGGGAGGGAGCACTGCGCACCCCACCGGTGCCGCACGCCGGGTCGGCGTCCTCGTGACGTCGACCCGGCATTCATTTGCGGCGACGTTCACCGCTTGGGCCAGCCCGGTGTGACAGGCTGGTCCTAGAACGGTTCAGGGGGGAGCCGTCCACCGCACACCACCGATCAGAGGAACCGCGAGCGATGAGCGACCAGGGCCTGTCCATCTTCGACAGCGAGTCGGACAAGACGCAGATGCTTCCCGCCCTCAGCGCCAATGCGCCGGGAGGCTCGGGCCTGCCGACGGTGCGCAAGGGCGGCTACGATCCGGCGGCCGTCGATGCCAAGATCCGCCAGCTCAGTCAGGCACAGGCGGGCGCTGCCGCCGCGCTTCAGAAGGCGAACGCCCGCGCGGCCCAGCTCGAGCAGCAGGTCGGCGAGCTCCAGAAGCAGCTTGACGAGAACGGCGCCGCCCCGACCTTCGCCAGCCTCGGCGGTCGTGCGAACGCGATGCTGCGGCTGGCCGAGGAGGAGGCCGCCGAGATCCGGGCCGGGGCCGAGCGCGACGGCGCGGCCATCCGTGAGCAGGCGACCAAGGATGCCGCCGTTCTTCGGGCCCAGACCCAGCGCGAGCTCGACGAGCACCGCCGCTCCCACCACGACGAGATGGACGACCACCGCGCCCGTGTGACCAACGAGGCGGAGCAGACCCTCACCCTGGCACGCAGCGAAGCCGCAGACCACGTCGCCTCGGCGAAGCGGGAGGCGGACCAGCTTCGCCTCGCCGCTCAGCAGGAGACGGCCGAGCAGCGCACCGCGACCCAGCGCGAGGTCGAGCAGGCTCGGGCCGGCGCCGACCGCGAGGTGCAGGAGGCACGCCGGATGCTGGCGGTGGAGAAGGAGCGCCTGGCTCGCGAGGCCACCGACCACCACAACGCGGCGATGGCCGAGACGCGCCGCCTGGTCGAGGAGTCCGAGGGCCGCGCGAACGCCGCCGAGGAGCGCGCCCGCGTCGCCATGCAGCAGATCACCGACCAGCGGTCCGCCTCCCAGGTCGAGGCCGACGGCCTGCTCGCCCGCGCCAGGCGCGAGGCCGAGACGCTGGTCTCCTCGGCAAGGAACGAGGCGGAGACGATCCGCCACACCGCCACCACGGACGCCGAGCGCACCCTCGCCGCGATCACGGCCGAGGTCGCCCGGATGGAGAAGCGACGCGACGGCATCAAGGCGCAGCTCTCCTCGCTCAGCGACCTGGTCCGCACCTTCGGCGTGAGCGAGGACGACGCGGCAGGCGCCGACGACGCGGCCCAGGCTGCGGAAGCGGCAGAGGCCGCGGCGACGGCCGAGGCTGCGCCGAAGCCGACGCGGCAGTCGTCCACCAAGGCCACGCCTGACCGGGAGTCGGACCAGGAGTCGGAGTGACCGACGTCCCGGCCGACCCGGCCGAGACGCCCGCGGGCAGTGCCCCCGAGCCGTCTCTGGGTCGTCCGGGACGCACCTTCGACCGCCGGGCGCCGTACCTGGTGGGGTTGCTCGGCGGGCTCGGGCTGCTCACCGCCTGGCTGGCCGGCCAGATCCTGATCGACATCCGCGACGTACTCGTCCAGGTGATCGTCGCGCTCTTCATCGCCGCGGGCCTCGACCCACTGGTGCGGTTCCTCGAGCGACGCGGGCTGCGTCGCTCGTACGCCGTCCTGGTCGTGATCGTCCTGGTGCTGGCAGTGCTGGCGCTCTTCCTCCTGGCGATCGTGCCGGTGATCACCGATCAGGTGAAGGCGATCGCCGCCAGCGCGCCGCGATGGCTCGCGAACCTGCAGCACCACCAGCGAGTCCGCGAGATCGACGCCCAGTACCACGTGATCGCGCGGGTCCAGGCCTTCGTCACCGGGGGCCACTTCGTCGGCACGGTCTTCGGCGGCGTCCTCGGGTTCGGGCTGGCGGTGCTCAGTGCGCTGCTGAACGCCTTCATCATCACGGTGCTGACGCTCTACTTCCTGGCCTCGCTCGAGACGACGAAGCGGGCGCTGTTCAGCCTGGCGCCCGCGTCCCGCCGCGACCGGGTGACCAGACTCGGCGAGCGGATCTTCGAGAGCGTCGGCGGCTACGTCTCGGGCGCCGCCATCATCGCGTTGCTGGCCGGGCTCTCGTCGCTGACCTTCCTGCTCATCGTCGGCATGGGCCACTACGCCGTCGCGCTGGCCTTCGTCGTCATGGCGACCGACGTGATCCCGATGATCGGGGCCACCATCGGCGCGACGATCGTGAGCGCGATCTGCTTCGCCACCGACATCAGGACCGGCATCATCGCGGTGATCTTCTACATCGCCTACCAGCAGTTCGAGAACTACGTGATCTACCCGCGGATCATGGCGCACTCCGTGGCGATCCCCGGAGTGCTCACCGTCGTCGCCGCCCTCGTCGGTGCCGCGCTCCTGGGCGTCGTCGGGGCGCTGCTTGCGATCCCGACGGCCGCCGCCATCCTCATGATCGTCCGCGAGGTCTGGGTGCGCGCGCAGGACGAGCGATAGCGCGCTCCGGGGCCGACACAGACATGTCGGCCAGCTCAGCCACCTCGCCGACCTTGACGACCACCACACCCGCGAGCACCAGGAAGCCGCCGAGCAGCTGCACAGCCTTGGGCAGCTCGCCGAGCAGCAGCCACGCGAAGACCACGCTCGAGACGACCTCGAAGAGCGCGACGAAACTCGCCAGGCGCGAGCCCAGCAGCCGGCCTGCCGCGACACCGGTGGCGTAGGCGAGCCCGGCGGTGACCGTGCCCAGGAGAAGCACCGGCAGCCACCAGGGCGCGTCCCGGTGCGCCAGCCCGACGCGGGCCGTGTCGCCATGCAGGGGCATCAGGCCGCTCAGTCCGAGGACGGCCAGCATCAGGCCGCCCACGACGAGCCCTGCCCAGGCCAGGCCCAGGGGCGGCAGGCCGGTGCTCGTGTCGGCGTTGATGATGAAGTACGCCGTGGCACCCAGCATCGCGGCCAGCGCCCAGGCCACGCCCGCGGCGTTGAGGGAGACCCCACCGAGCAGATCCAGCACCAGCACGAGGCCGATCGCGGCGAGCACCGCTCCGCCGATGGTCATGCGGCTCGGGCGGTGGCCATGCCTCAGCCAGAGCCAGATCACCACAGCGGCCGGCGAGGTGTACTCGATCAGGATCGCGGGCCCGACCTGCATGCGCTGCACCGCGCTGAAGTAGCAGAACTGCGACCCCGCAACCGCGAGGAGACCGTAGGCGCCGACGAGAACCACATTGCGGCGGACGGCATGCCAGCGGCCGCGCAGCGCCCACAGCCCGAACGGCGTCACAACGAGTGCGGCGATCCCGACCCGCAGCAGCACCACCGCGCCCGGACTCCACCCGGTCTCGAAGAGGCCCCGCGCGAGCGAGCCGGACAGGCCGAAGCTGCCCGCGGAGACCAGGGCGAGCAGGAGACCGCCGGACGCCTTGACACTCACTTCGACGTCATGGGTCATTGTGCTCATAGATCATGACGCTAGGCCGAGCGTTGTAATCTGTCAACGTGGTTTTCGCCCATGACACCGAGCAGGCGCTGCTCGCGGCCGTCGAGCTCGTCAACACTGCCGATGACCCCGACGCCCTCAGGGCCGTCAGCGACCTGGACGCGTTCTACACCCGCTGGGGATACACCGGCCGCCACGACCACACCGACGCCGAGCTCGCCGCGGTCCGCGAGGTGCGTGGGCCGCTGCGGCAGTTGCTCACGGCGCCTCGGGACGAGGCGGTGCCACTGGTCAACGCGATCCTTGCCGACGCCGGCGCAGTGCCGCGCCTGGTCCGCCACGATCCGGTCGACTGGCACATCCATGCCGAGCCGGCCGATGCCCCGCTGGCCACCCAGATCGCCGTGGAGACGGCGATGGCGATGATCGACGTCGTCCGGGAGAACGAGACCTCGCGTCTGGCCGTCTGCGCCGACGCCGACTGCGAGGACCTGGTGCTCGACCTCTCCCGCAACCGGTCCAAGCGGTTCTGCTCGACCACGTGCGGCAACCGCAACGCGGTGGCGGCGTACCGAGCGCGCCAGCGCTGAGCGATCAGTCGTCGCCGAGGAAGCGGCGCAGGACCCCGAGGAAGACGTCAGGCTGCTCGGAGTGCACCCAATGCCCGGCACCCTTGATCACGACCTTGCGCACGTGCGGGAACAGCCGGGTCATCGCGTCGGCGTACTCGGGGCGGATGTAGTTGGAGCGCTCCCCCGCGACCCACATCGTCGGGCCCTGGTACGGCGCGGCAGCGGCGTCCTCGGGCCAGTCGGAGAGGTTGCCCAGGTCGCGGCCGATGACGTCCAGATTCGGCTGCCAGCGCCAGCCGCCACCCCCCTCGGGTCGGGTGTCCCGGCGAAGGTTCTGCAGCAGGAACGAGCGCACGGTCTCCGAGGGGACCGCCTCCGCCAGCATCCTGTCGGCGTCGCCACGCTCGGTCAGGGCGTCGAGGTCGAGACCGCGCAGCGCCGCGACGTACCGGCTGAACTCGCTCGCGCTCGTGTAGGCGACCGGAGCGATGTCGGCGACGAGCAGCTTGGCGACCAGCTCCGGATGGCGCAGCGCGAGCATCATCGCGGTCTTGCCACCCATCGAGTGCCCGACGAGGTCGACCGGGTCCTCGGCCTCCAGCAGTTCGGCGACCGCCTCGGCCATGTCG
>Ga0131853_10001174_pt1 | contig 47518 bp, 40 predicted proteins | sample TergutLab28metaG_FD_92764 | JGI IMG/M metagenome (GOLD analysis project Ga0131853, IMG submission 92764) | Labiotermes labralis P1 segment gut microbial communities from Petit-Saut dam, French Guiana - Lab288 P1 (version 2) (version 2) | ecosystem: Host-associated > Arthropoda: Insects >... | reverse complement strand
TGTAGATTGATAGATGAGGTTTTCTGAGTAAAGTGTGTTTTTATTGTAAGAAGCTTTTGACCATTCTGTCACTGATGGGTGGTGGAAGTAGGAGGTGGGAAGGCTTTGATAGGTTTTGGTGAAAGTGCTGATGAGTTCTTGAGGTGAAGTGTTGTTATGTTTACTAGTGAAGTTAGTAAGTATTTTAATGTTGGCGAGGAGTTGTTTTTCTCGAATGAGAAGGTATTTTTTTCGAGCTAGTTGTTGAATGAGTTGAGGGTTGTTAGTGATGCCGATTCCTTTTTCATCAGTTTTATGCGTATAAAATTCACCATTTTTAACTAATATACCTAGAGGTAGCGTGTCGAGTTCCACATGAATGTTTTTGAGTTCCTTATTATATTTATTTAATTGTGATATCATATTTTTAACTCCATTCTGTTAGTGATATTTTAGGATATCATAAAGAAGGGTAAAATAAAAGACAAACTGTACCAAAAGTTAAAATTTTCAAAATAAAGTCCATTTCAGAGAGCGAATATCCTTCAAAAAGTAGATAAACTGTGCCAAAAGTTGAAATTTTTAAAATAAAGTCCATTTTGGAGGGCCGATATCCCTCAAAAAGCAGACAAACTGTACTAAAAGTTAAAATTTTTAAAATAAAGTCCATTTTGGAGGGCCAATATCCCTCAAAAAGCAGACAAACTGTACTAAAAGTTAAAATTTCAAAAATAAAGTCCATTTTGGAGGAGCGATATCCCCTAGAAGGCAGATAAACTGTATCAAAAACGAAATTTTATGGAATTAAGTCCATTCTAGAGTGAATAGAATTTTATGAGGAGCATTCTGGGCGCTAAAGTCTTCCAAAGTACATTGTTAGTTTTGTAGAAGTAACTTTTTAATAACTTTCTAACAACTCTATGATATAATCGGTCACAGGTAGGTGGTTCAGCATGGCAAAAATTCTAATCGTTGAAGATGAGAAGGCGATTAACACGTTGATCAGAAAAAATTTAGAACTGGTGGGTCACAAGTGTATCTCTGTTTTTGATGGGAGCGCTGTAAATGAAGTGGCGGAAATGCATGATTTTGATTTAATGTTACTTGATATCATGTTGCCTGGTGCAGATGGTTTTCAAGTAATTGGACAGTTAATCAAAGAAATTCCCGTGATTTTTTTAACAGCCCGTGATGCAGTGGGTGATAAAATACGGGGGCTAAACTTGGGTGCCTATGATTATATGGTTAAGCCATTTGACATGCTTGAGTTACAGGCAAGGGTTGAGGCTGTCCTTCGGCGGACACAAAAAACAGCGAATCAATTTAAGTTAGGCGAGGTGGTCGTTGAGATGGAAGGTCGACTGGTCTGGTTCAAAGGCAATATGGTCGACTTTACGCCCCAAGAATTCAACCTGATCGAAGCTTTAATCCGCAACCGTAACATAGCGCTATCGCGCGAAAAGCTACTCGACATCGCTTGGGGCTTCGACTACCTAGGAGACACACGCACGGTTGATGTCCATATCCACACCATCCGTAAAAAACTGGAATGGGAAGACGTCATCAAGACGGTTTATAAACTCGGTTACCGTCTGGAGGTTCCCCGATGAAGCTAAAGACCTTTTTTAAATCGTATCTCTTATTCTTATCGGTGCTACTTGCGGCCATTTCTACGATTTCGATTTACTTTACGAATCGTCATATGAGTTTAATCCACGAGCAAAGCCTAGCCGAGTATGAGCGAATTGTGACGAACCTTGAAAGGGAGATTGATGCGCTATATGAGCGAGATCAACAGAATCTCATTCAAGGTTTGATTGAGTCGCACCAAATTTTTCAAGGTGAGCGAGGTGTGTCGCTATGGGTTGACCTTTGGCAGGCTGATTGGGGTACGCTCAGAGCATACGATGAAGCTGGCAATTTTATTAGAGAAATATCGTTTGACGATGATCCAGATGCATTTTTAGATCCGAGTGAATTTTTATTAAGAGAAGCCCCAGATATTTGGGCGAGTTCTTTCGGTCCAATTGATTATCTCGATATCGGCAGAAGATATGAGCTAGGTATCCATGGCAGAATCCAACCCGGCACAGAAATATTTGAAACCAACGTTATCTTTGACGTCACCGATAGTATCTTAGAGCTACGTCAAATTCAACGCACATTGCTGATCTTTTTTATCACGTTCTCTTTAATCGCAGCGGGTGTTTTGTACACGTTGCTGAACAGAATTTTTCAACCGTTGGAACTTGTCGCGCAGTCCACGCAGAAAATTGCTCAAGGCGACTATGGTGAGCGGGTGCGGATAAAAGGGACGGATGAGCTGGCGCTCGTGACGACTAACTTTAATCAGATGGCGGAAGTGATCGAACAGCACATTACCCATCTGAAAGACGAATCGCATCGTAAGCAGCAGTTTATCGACAACCTTGCGCACGAGCTGCGAACACCTTTGACTTCCATTTATGGCTACGCCGAATACATGCAAAGAGCGAACCTAGACGAGGAAGAAAAATTTGAATCGACAACCTTTATTATGGAGGAAGCCGGACACATGCGCAACATTACGAATGCTATGCTTGAATTGACCAAGCTTAGGAATTACGAAACGAAGTTGGAAAAGATTGACATCGATGAGCTGTTTGGCCAGATGAAAAGCTCATTAGAAATGGCGTTTCAGCAGCAGGACATGGTATTCATCACGGAGTCTGCCGGTGGGGTTGTGACGGGGCAGATTGATTTGCTTAGGAGCCTGATTACTAATTTGTGTGTGAATGGGCTTAAGGCGTGTGCGCCTGGGGTCGGTCGGGTTGTACTGAAAGGGGTTGCAACTACGCACAAAGTCGAAATTTCGGTGGTTGATAACGGGAGTGGGATTGAGAAAAGCCACATTGCGAAGTTGACAGAGCCGTTTTATCAGGTGGACGAAGTGCGAAATAAACGGGCGGACGGCATTGGCTTGGGCTTGGCGATTGTGAAGCAGATTGTGGACATTCACGAGGCAGAGTTGACGATTGCGTCCGAGGTTGGTGTGGGGACGGAGGTTAAGGTGATGTTTTCAAGAGGAGTTGATCTTGGATGATGAAGACGGAAAAAAGCAAAGTTTTGCTAGGTGTGCTAATATTAATCGGTCTATTTGCGCTGGGGTATGTCGGCATTAATCGGATTGCCTTTGCGACTTCGGGGACGGAGGCTATTTTGGGGTTGCGACATTCGTCGGTCGGGGAGCCTGTTGTGGCATTACAAGCTGAGCTGCAAACGGAGCCGATCGAAGAACCTGACCCTGTTTTGGAGCAACAAGAGCCTATTTTTCGGATTACGGAAACGGCTGACGATGAGCACCCGGTGCACTTTCCTTATTCGATACTACGCCCGATGGAGGACCGTTACATCACGCGCTACGAAGCAGAAGTAACGGTGGCGGCATTTTTATATGAGCGATTGGGGATGAGGGTGGCACCTGAGACGTTGATTTTTGGATTAACGCAGCAAATCTCAACTTTCACAAATAGGCTGTGGTTCACGTCCGTTGTCGACGATCAGGACGGTCGCATTCATAACGTTGCCGTGGATGTGATTACCGGAGGTGTGGTGTTATTTGAGACGTGGCACGAGGCGCTAGAAGCCGTTGCTGAAGTTGAACATAATGGTATCAGCTTTGTGATCGATGACTGGCGGCATCCGATGCTTGGTCCAGTGAATGGCAGGTATTGGCAACCTTATATGGTCGATCAAGTTAACGCTGCAGTGATCGCAGCTGATTTTATTTATGAAGAGCTTGGTATCACGATGGCGGGTTTGCGCCTGCAACTTTCATTTGAACGAAACCCTGATGACCAGTCACGCTGGGAATGGCGGGCATGGACGGTGCCGTGTTGGGAAACAAGAAACTTCAGCACACTTAATGTCTGGTTCAACTTATCAATAGACGCTGTAACGGGGGAAGTGTTAAGGTATCACGATGCTAGTGCTGATTGGTAAACGATGAAATGGCAAGACGCGTTGTAACATGCGGAAAGGCCATTTTTTTTGACCTTAAAAACCCCGCTACACAGGATGTGCAACGGGATCATCGTTTTACAATAAAACTTCTTTAGGCTCACGATTGACAACGTAAATAATCGCGACGGTTGAAGCAAGAAGGATTTCAATTTTCTTATTCCTGTAAAGTTACGATTTCAACCCATCTTGCAGGGTTGCCCTCAACGCTCTCATAGAGATAATGGATCGCAAAGATGGTATCCGTTAGGGGAAAAATGATTGCTCGCTCAGCATGGGGTAAGCCTTGCAACGGCGTTTGGCTCGTCAAAGAAACTGAGGTGCTATCGATGATGTCGTATTGTTTAAAATAGGATAGATCGTCGGTGATCGTCACAAACGTTGTACCAGTTGGCATTAGCCGTGCATAAGCGCTCCCGCCCTCCGGTAATGACACGAAAGCTTGTTCTAACATTTCCATGTTCATCAGAATAATTTCATCGCGATTGGTTGTCCAATGATCTGTTCCATCTTCTCTTGAGGCAATACTTAAGCCTTCGTTGATTAAAACTTGCGAACCGACACTAGTGATAGCATTGAAATTAAAGCCGTATTCGGTAAAGTAGGTTACTGTTTCTGTTTCGAGGTCAATGAAACCGTAATAGGTGAGTGCACCGAGTGTGTACGCATTTTCGGTTAGGCGTCGGCCAGCAAAGAGTATGTGCCCGGATTCTGTGAGGTTGAGCGTGTTGATTGCGATTTCTAGCCCTGTTTCGAGCAATCGCTCGTTTGTGTTCGTGTGCACGTGATAGCGATAGACGGTTTCGCCATCACCGTCGTGGAAAAGATGGTTGTGAGAGTAGTACACAAAGAGTTCGCCGTCTTCGAAGCGGGTATGAGTCGCCCAGTGCATATAGGGATCGTTGACTATTGGGTTGACGACGGGCAGTGTTTGAAGAATGTTAAGCTCGTCGTCGAGGATCAGGTAATGGAGGTTATAATCGTGCTCTTCTTCCATGGCTGCACTGGCATCAAAATCATCATCGGCTTGCTCCAACAGGTACAGGTTAATCGGGTTATTAACACCCACTAACGCACCGAAATCGCCGTTATCAAAATTGAAAACACTCACGACCATATCAGCACCATCTGCTAGCTCAAGTGTGGCGAGGATATCGCCTGTTAGTAGGTCTATCAGGGCGAGCGATTCACCAAATACAAACACTTGCCCTTGAGAAATAAGACGCGGGATGACCTCGGGAAGCGCTGCGAGGGGATCAGGGACATCAGCGTCGATACTTTGCTCGGTGGTTGGTAGCACATCAATCGATTCGTTACGATCTGCGTCTGGGCTATCGCTGTAACAAGCCGTTAAAGCGATGAAACACAGCATGATAAATAGATATTTAATTTTTTTCATTTTTCAAAAACTCCCTTTACATTTTTTTCATTGAACAAGTATATCAGGAAATTGTTAGCAAGTTATTAAGGATTTATGATTTTAAATGACTTTGTTACTTAGGCGTGTGACAACCATTTTTTCATGCTACTCTCGTTTGGAAAACGTTTTATGATTAAATGATTGGCGTTTTCATCAAAAATCTTGCAGGTGAAATTTTTTTTTTTGCGTATTTAAAGGGTGTAAGAAAAATTGGCCGCCTTTGCCTCCCATTCGAAGACGGGATTTTCTTGCAGATGCTCTTTGACAAAGAAAGCAGGTTTGCGAATCTGCAGCATACATGTGGTACAAAAAAACAGGAAAGGAATGAAGAGAATGAGCAAAGAAATTAAAAAAATCGTACAACTACTTTTAATATTAGCCTTGATGGCTCACCCGATTGTTACGACGTTATCGAACGAAGAGGCGACGATAGAAGAGTCAGATATGTACCAGCAAGTAGAGGAAGAGGGGGAAGAAATTTTTGTCTACGACGACATACCCGAGGAGGACTTACCCCTTGAATTAGAGGCTGAGTTGCCTGTTATTGATCTCGTTTCGGATATCAAAGATCGCTACGATCACGTCATCATCGAGGAGATCGATTTAAATGAGGTGGCGGTTACAGCACTATCAAATAAGCTTGCACAGATGGGTAGTTACATCCTTTTCGATGCGAATGGGATGGCTTTACCGATGGCGCGGAATCAAACGGCGGTTGTCAGGGAGCGAACGCGGTTGAGTGGGACCAATTTTAATTTTACCAATATTCATCCGACGTTTTTGATGACGCTGGGGATTCCGATTTTGGAGGCATCGGTAGATGGGGGGCAAACGTGGGTCACGGCGTTTTGTGTGGAAGTGGGGATTGTGCATCCGAATGGTCAGACACTGACAGAAGGCAACCCGTTACCAGCGAATTTACGCGCGACGGTTGAGCGCATTTTGATGCACGGGTATGGGAATATTCATGGTTTTACAGCGGCGCAACGCCTTAACAACAATGCTTATATCACCACGCAAGTTTTGATCTGGGAAGCCATCTCACCAGAAGCCGGTGGGCACGTTCGCTGGAACTTCAACACCCCTTGGACGGGCTCAGGAGCGGGGCAAATGTGGAACGCGTTAATTAGTGGGAATGCGCAACGCGAGCAAATGTACAACCAGATTCGTTTTGACATTGACAACCTTCATCGCTTAGGCACTACCCCGAATGGGACATCAAGTAACCCAGCGACCAGCCCGATGCACACGTTAACTTGGAATGAAGCTAATCAGCGTTATCAAGTCAATATTTCAGATACGTATGCCGCTGGTGGACACGGCTTGCTCCAAAGATTTGTCGGCAACGCAACAAGTGGCAGTTTTGGCGTGTATCACTGGAGTCGCACGACGGCAACTTCCAATGTGCTCACGATCTATACCACGGATTCAAACGCTCCGCAAACGACTTCGCCAAACAATCTGCTCAGCATGCAACCAGAAAACGCCAACGCTGTGACTTACTGGGTGCATCCTGTGCTACAAAACGTCGTATCGGGGAACACAACCAGTCCCCTTGAAGCTTTTTTCACCGTTGAAGTGGCGCCACGCGGTTCGTTCGAACTCATTAAAGTGTCACGCCCTGTGCCGTCTGAATCAGAGGTGCAAATCGTAGATGAGGAGAACAGATTTGGGAGTAACCCGGAAATCACGGTTGATGGGGCTGACAGCGAAGGCCCGTTTCTTGCGGGTGTGTCGTTTGAACTCTGGGATACGGATTCGGATGTGTATGTGGCGACCTTCGTGACCGATGAGCAAGGGCGTATTTGGGCTCACGAGTTGAGCCATGGAAATTACCGCCTTGTAGAAGTCCAGACCGACGCGGCGCATCAGCTAGCTGGCGATGCGATTTATTTTAGCGTTGATCGGCTTACCCATGAGCACCGCTGGGTCGTGGTGAATTACCAGACCAATACGAGTATTTTGAAGGTGGATGATCTGGGCGAGCCATTGGCAGGGGCGCATTTCCAGGTACGAGAGGTTGCCACAAATGACATCGTGCAGGAATGGGTTTCGACGCATGAGGCGCACGTGATTTTAGGCCTTACTCACGGGGAATATGTGTTGCAGGAAGTGGCGGCACCGACGGGCTTTTTACCAGGCGAGGATGTGTCTTTTACGGTGACCGATGCGCCAGAGACGCTCTATTTGGTGGTGGAAAATGCGTTGGATGGGACGGCTCGGATCGCGACGCAGGCGCATACAGGAGACAGTGAGGATCAGTATTTCAATGCGGGTGAGACGGTGGTGATGCACGACGATATTTGGATTAGTCACGTGAACATTCGCCCCGATGCGCAACTAGGCTTTACGGCTTTCTTACACGCTAGGCTGCCGGATGGAACGACTGAGACGATCTGGGAGTCCGATTTTACGGTGTATGCGATGTCGGCTGAGGGAGAATTTATCGTGGACGAGCCGGTGGAGATGTTTTTCACGGTATCGACCGAGGTGGAGACGGGTGAATTCGCGGAAGGGACGACGTTTTTCTGGAGCGAGCGGTTGTATCGCGAAGTTTCGGCAGGTGAGGGGGAGATGTACGAGTGGGAGCTACTTTATGAGCATAATCAGGATGGTAGTTGTCAGCGTCAAACGCTATTTCCTCGGGAGTTTGTCGAATCGTTGCCGGTGTTACCAGAAACTGGTGCTGTCGCTGGGAATGCAGCAATCTTGATTGGCTTGGGTCTTGTTGTGCTGGGGGTCGTGTACGCGCAAATCGACAAAGACAAGTTTAAATAAATTAAATGTCACCCCTTTATCTCTTTGCAAAAAATTGGTATACTTAAAGGCAAAGTAGTGTTAAAGGATTTGATAACCATGGATAAGATGATTATGAACGACGATGAGATCAATCGCCAAAAAGAGGAGCAAAGACTTCAGAAAAAAGAGAATTTTACAAGGCGTGTCAAGTTAATCCGAAACGTTATTTTAGCTGGGATTGTCGCCGGAATTGGGATTCATGTGGCGGTTAATTGGGAGCCGCCGGTGCCACCAACGAAAGTAGTGGATGATTTTAGCCGTGACGTGCGTACGGTGTGGATTGAGGAATTGCTGCGACCGCTGAGGTATTCGGAAGTGACGTTTGAAATGTATAGCAACCAAGCCCTTTTGATTAACCTCTCAAACGGGAGAATTTTGTTTAGCCATCATGCCGATGAGATCACGTATCCGGCTTCTGTGACGAAGATTATGACGGTGTTAATTGGCATCGAGCATTCTGAGATGGATGAAAGCGTCGTGATTCAAGCTGATTTTGATGCGTTATGGTGGGCGGGTGCGATGCTGTCAGGTTTTGGACCGGGAGAGGTCAGGAGTATGTCTGATATTTTGCATGGCATCATGTTACCGTCTGGCGCTGAAGCGTCTTCGTCTCTTGCTTACCACATCGCTGGTGGTGAGGCTGGTTTTGTGGCGTTGATGAACGAGAAGGCTGAGGAGCTTGGTATGACGAACACGCATTTTATGAATACGACGGGGTTGCACGATGATAATCATTACACGACTGCTGAGGATATCGCGATTTTGCTGACTTATGCGCTAGAAAATCCAGAATTCCGTGCGATCTTCACCGCTCAAACGTATGAATTGGCGGTTCCAAATTCGCTCGGCCATACGATGTTATCGACATTGTTTAACACCATAGATAGCAATGAATTCGAAGGCGGAGCGATCATCGGTGGTCGAACGGGCTTCACGTTTGAAGCCGGTCGCTGTTTAGCAAGTTTGGCGACAAACGGTGAAGATGAATTTATCTTGATCACCTTTGGCACCCCGACACCGGATCTGGTGACGAATGCGACCGCGCACATCTTAGACGCTTTGCTGATACACGAATACTTTTTTAATTTACATCGTTAGCGCGATGAGAAGGATCCCGCTGCTGGGCTTAGGCTTGGGAGCGGGATTTTTTGTATCGCACAAAAACACACCTCGCCGAAATCAAGCCGAAATCTCTTTTTAAAAATGTCCAATTTTGCTATAGTAACGAAAAAAAGAAACACAGCAAAAAAGGTGAGCTCAGAAATGAAAAAAATAATGTATTTAATGACACTATTAAGCATCGCAGTTCTCATGGCTTGTACGAATGACAATACAGATTTGCAGAACGAGGAAACAGGTGATACACCAACCAATGAAGAGGCAACCACAGGATCAGATACAAACGACAGCACAGATGTCCTCATTGACACTGACATCCTTGCCGAATTACCCGAATTTATCCCACACATCGTCCCTAGAGGCCGAGTCAGTCGGTTCGGCGAGTATCTCGCTCTGATGGATTTACTAACAGGCGATGTGCTTACAACGTATGAGCTAGAAGACGGGGAAATCGTAGTTAATGTCTTCAATTTTGATAACGGCTATTTTGGTGCTTTGATCGGCATGCTTGATCCGCTCGACCTCTACTTTGACCTCTACTTTGCTGGCTTGACAGACGATGATTTTGATCTCATGGCTGTGATAGATGCGGCAGAAGAGCACGATTACCAACTCAGGTATTTAATCCTAGATCAACAGCTAAACGTCCTCGAAACCTTACCGATCACAAGTGAGCCTCTCCAAGATGCCAACCTGCACATTTTCAATTTAGTCGTTTATGAACAAGGTGAACTTTTTGTCTACCATGTGCCCAATTATTTATTCCATGGCTCAAGCGGTGCAAACATTTATCGCTATAACGTGCACACAAACGTCGATGAATTACTCTTCCAAATGGATCACCGCATTAACATTCATAACATGGCTCTTCTTGAATCGGGTGACCTAGCGTTTATCGGCGGCCGCTTAACCGTAAATATGTACGAATTGGGACCTTTGATGTACTACGGCGTGATCAATTTAGAAACGAACGAAATGACACTGTTCAATGAATACGGGTTCAGGCATGAAGCGATTACTAGTGGCGGGTTGCAAATGTTAATTACCGAAGGCGTTCAAATAGAGCTTATAGAAGATAGCAGAAGCGAAGGCGCTGTCACAACCGACCGCGATGAGGTAATCTTAATAGATACCGGTTCGATGACCCAAGCGTTCGTCTCTTTACCAGAACTAGAGAGCGCCTTTTCACAACTTTCACAGTGCGGGCAATATTTAATGACGATCAACGCAGATCGCACTTACTTCAAACAATACGAAATCATAAACGGGACGTCAGTTTCCCTCAATCAGCAGATTCCATTGCAATTAGGAAATGCTAGCGATCGTGTCACTGTTTTCTCCCTAACGGATACCATCTTTGCGATTCATTACCTCACTGTTTCACCAGAGGGTAACTCGGACAGAAGGGTTGAGATCATACAGCTTTTATCAGAATAAAAAAGAGGACGTGAAAAAATGAACCCATTTAAAAGAGCAATGACGAACATCAGGAGGCAACCGGTCAAAAGCGGGATTTTACTGGTATTGATGGTGGTGCTAGGAGCATTGGCTTCGGGGGCAATTTCGGTGCGGATGGCGATGAACAACACAGAAGAGAGTGTGATGATGCGCACACCGGCGGTGGCGACTGTGCAGTTGGATTATGAGACAGCGGCGGCATCTGCTGGCGTTTCGGTGATGGAGCTTGGTCCGGATTTTTGGCATACGGATAATCCGACACGTGAGGATTTGTCAGCAGTTGGGAGTTTGCCGTATGTCAGGGCGTATGATTCGGTGATGTTCCCAAGTACAATGAGCCGTGATTTGGATTGGGTCATGATGGAACTTGGCGATTTGACACCTTATTTCGAAATGAGTATTGGTGGGATAACGCAATGGGGTGGATACGTGGAGTCATTTGGGGGAACCGGTGTTGCTAACCCTGCCCTTACGGATATTGATGCCGATCTTATTGAATTGGTTGATGGTCGCGTCTTTACGCAGGCAGACATTGATAATCGATCACAAGTGGTCATCGTATCACAACTGTTTGCGGATGCGAATAACATACAGATCGGATCAGTGATTGAGTTTGAAAATAATGTTTACGATTATCCTGAATTCATGCGACAAGGAATCGGAAACTTCACCGCTCATTGGCATGAAGAAGAATTCATGGCCGCGCATCAAGTGCTAGCATTTGAGGTAGTGGGTATTTTTGATACGGTTGAGGAATTTGATCATACTGCTGTAGATTGCGTGGGATTTGATATGATGGATGCAAGTATAGAATGTTTGGAATTAGATACTTTTTTGAGGGAGCGCGCACAGCTTTATAATCGTATTTATATGCCCATAACGGTAGCAGAAGATATGATTGCATTTAGAAATGAAGGAATGTTGTTGATTCTTGATGAAATGATTGAATTAATGCCGTGGTACAGACCTGAAGACCTCGTTCAAGAAGAGCCATTTTTGCAATCGATTTTTGTTTTATACGATTCGCGTGACTTAGAAAACTTCCAGACCGCAGGAACGGAACGGTTACCAGGCTACTGGGGCATCTCTGATTTGCGAGGAGCGAATGCCGGTCTGATCGCATCGATGGACAACATGCGTGACATTGCAGATGTTATTTTGTTTGTTACCATCGGTGCAAGCGTTGCGGTATTGACCTTGATTATTACGTTGCTGCTACGAGAACGTCGTCATGAAATCGGCATTTACATGGCACTGGGTGAGAAGAAAAGCAAAGTCATCGCCCAATTCCTAGTTGAAGTGCTGGTTGTCTCAACCGTAGCTATAACGATTGCCCTCTTTGCAGGCAACAGCCTTTCATCTGCTATGTCAAGAAATATGTTGGAACAAAATCTTATCGAACAAGCTGAAGAAGATGATGGGCTTGTATTTGATAGAATTCCATGGCATTTAATACTATTTAACCCGGGAGAAATGCCAATCGAAGAAGTGTTAACGTTGTACGATGCATCGCTGGATGCTTCGGTCATGGCTGCCTTTGCAGGTGCAAGTATTGCGGTTGTGTTAGTATCAACCGTGATGCCGGTTGCTTATGTGATGAAGTTAGAGCCGAAAAATGTGTTAATGTAAGGTTATAAGAAATAACTTTACAAGAATTAAGAAAGAGGGCGTGGATGAGTATGAACCCATTTAAAAGGGCAATGACGAATATCAGGAGACAACCGGTCAAAAGCGGGATTTTGCTGGTATTGATGGTGGTGCTAGGAGCATTGGCTTCAGGGGCGATTTCGGTGCGAATGGCGATGAATAACACGGAAGAGAGTGTGTTGATGCAGACGCCGGTGGTCGCTGGGGTGACGTTGGATGCGGAGGCCGCTGCAGAGGCGGCTGGAATTTCGGTGATGGAGCTAAGTCCTGAGTTTTGGCGGGTGGATAACCCGACGCGTGAAGATCTGTCGGCAGTCGGGAGTTTGCCGTATGTGAGGGCCTACGATTCGGTGATGATGCCGAGCGTCTTTAGTCGCGATTTAGATTGGGCGATGATGGAACTTGATGCGTCAGCGAGCCAGTTTGAATCGTCGATTCGTGGGCTGACACAATGGGGCGGATACGTGGAAAACTTTTTAACACGTGGTGTGGCGAATCCAGAGTTGACCGATATTCATGCTGGTTTGATTGAGCTAGTGGACGGCCGTGTGTTTACGCAAGCCGACATTGAGAATAGGTCGCAAGTGATCATTGTGTCGCAGCTGTTTGCGGATACGAATAACTTGCAAGTGGGTTCTATGATGGAAATTGAAAACAACGTTTATAATTATGCGGAATTTGCGCGCCAAGGGGTCGGCAATTTTACGGCACATTGGCACTATGAGGAATTTATGGCCGCGCATCAAGTGTTGGAATTTGAAGTTGTTGGTCTTTTCGATGTGGTTGAGGAATTTGATTTTTCTAGTGCACAAGAAGGGGGTGGCTGGGAATTTGAGGAATCTTTAAGAGGGCGTGCCGGGCTTTATAACCGCTTTTATATTCCGATTACGGTAGCAGAAGACCTGATCGCATTTGTCAACGAAGGGATGCTCTCCATTTTAGATGAGATCCTTGAAATGAGCCCGTGGTATCAGCCGGAAGATTTGGTGCCAGATGAGCCATGGATGGAATCGATTTTTGTGCTCTACGATCCGCGGGATTTAGAAGCTTTTAGTCTGGCAGGAACAGAACTATTACCGGGGTACTGGGGCATCTCTGATTTGCGCGGCGTCAACGCGGGTGTGGTGGCATCGATGGATAGCACGCGAGACATTGCGAACGTCATTTTGTTTGTCACGATCGGTGCAAGTATCGCTGTGCTGACGTTAGTGATTACCTTGCTATTACGAGAACGTCGCCATGAAATAGGGGTTTACATGGCATTGGGCGAGAAGAAACGCAACGTCATCGTCCAATTCATTATTGAAGTGATGGTTGTCACAACCGTCGCGATTGGGATTTCCCTTTTTGCCGGCCACAGCCTCTCGTCCGCGATGTCAAGAAATCTGTTGGAACAAAACTTAGCGACACAAGCAGCGGAACAACGTGGGGTCATACCCGGTGTGGCGATTCCATGGGAATTAACGCTATTTAATCCAGGCGAACTACCACTTGAAGAAGTGTTGGAACTGGCTGACACATCGCTTGACGCTTCGATCATGGCTGCCTTTGCAGGCGCAAGCTTTGCGGTTGTGCTAGCGTCAACCGTGACACCGATTGCTTACGTGGTAAAGCTAGAACCGAAGAACGTTTTGATGTAAATTTAAAAATGCCCTTCATTCATCGTGATCGTGAATGAAAGGCATTTTTAAATGTGTTGCGCATCTTGATTATCCCTAGATCACAGTTTTCGCAAAAAAAAGGATTATGTACGGGACGGGTGGGATGGTGATAGAAATAGACTAATCAAATTGATGGTTTTCATTGGCAATCGTACGTTCGATGTAGTCGCGTAAGGGGAGGAATTCCGGGTTGTGCTCGAATTCGTCGCTGGCCATGATATCGTAGGCATCTTGGCGGGCGACGTCAAGGATTTTATAATCCTCAATGAGATGAGCCATTTTAAACGCAGGTAAACCGGATTGCTTGGCGCCGAAGAAATCACCAGAGCCGCGTAACTTGAGATCAGCTTCGGCGATTTCAAAGCCATCGGTAGAGGCTGCGATCACCCCGAGCCGCTCTTTTGCTTCTGTGTTTGTTGCGTTGGATAATAAGATGCAATAAGCCTCTTCACTGCCACGCCCAACCCGACCGCGTAGTTGATGAAGTTGTGATAACCCGAAGCGATTAGCGTCATAGATCAAAATAAGGTTGGCATTCGGCACGTTAACCCCCACTTCAATAACCGTGGTTGAGATCAGAATCTGAATCTTATTCTGGACGAAGTCGTGCATGATGTCGTCTTTTTCATCTTTTTCCAACCGGCCGTGCATCAGCCCAACGGTGGCAATACCGTTGAAAGTCGCTTTCCATGACTCGAATACCAAAGTCGCATTCCTAACGTCCTCCAGCATTTCAGATTCTTCAATGAGCGGGGTGATGATATAAACTTGCTGGCCTTTATCAAGGACCGTTTCTTTAATGAATGTCTGTGCGTCGGCTAGATTTGCATCGCTGATCACATAGGTTTGGACCTTTTTTCGGCCCGCGGGTAGCTCTTTAATGGACGAGATATCCATGTCGCCGAAAGCTGATATCGCTAAGGTGCGGGGGATCGGTGTCGCACTCATCATTAGAATATCAATGACGTCACCTTTTTGGCGCAGTTTCCCCCTTTGCGCCACACCGAAGCGATGTTGCTCGTCTACGACAGCAACCCCAAGCCGGCTAAATGCAACGTCATCCTGTATCAATGAGTGAGTCCCGACTAACAGATGAATGTTACCAGCAGCCAAATCTTGCAAAATCTCACGGCGCTTCTTGCCTTTCACGTTGCTACTTAAAAATGCAATGCGATATTCGGGTAAGCATTCAAACATCGCCGTTAGGGAAGCTAGGTGTTGTTTAGCGAGGATTTCCGTTGGGGCCATGATCGCTGCTTGGTAGCCATCTGTCATCACAAACAGCATCGCGATGGCAGCAACGACGGTTTTCCCACTCCCAACGTCACCTTGCAACAAGCGGTTCATCCGCCCATCGGATTCTAAATCCGTTGTAATTTCGCCGAGTACACGGTTTTGCTCGCTGGTTAGTTCGAACGAAAGGCTCTGAAGAAATGTGTAAATCTGTGCATCGTCCGCTTTTTTTGCAAAGCCGGATTTCGTGTATTTGATTTTCTTTTTAAGCACTTGGAGTTTCAGTTGGAATTTGAGCAATTCTTCGTATTTGATACGCCGTGCGGCCTGTTTGGCTTGTTCGTTGTTCTCGGGAAAGTGGGAAAACTTGATCGCGTCGGCCGCTGAAACAAGGCGGTATTTATCGCATATTTGTCGTGGCAAATCATCGTTGATATCAGGTTCGTACTGTTCATAAGCGGTTTTAATGATTTTTTGAATCGTCTTGCTTTTAATGTCATTATTTGAACGATAATGGGGAACAATAGCATTATCGTCGTGAATACCGAGTTTGAGTGTGGTGGCTGTGATGGTTTTACGTCCGAAATCCCATTTTCCAGTAACGGTAACAGGCACGTCTAGGGTGATTTTATTTTTCAGAAAAGCACGGTTAAAAATGACCACTTTGACAACCTCATCACCGACGGCAATCGAAAATTGCATTTTTGACTGCTTTGGACGATAGAAATTGTTGGTAGCAGGAACGACGACCTGACCAGCGACGGTGATTTTATCCTCGTGTTTAGCCTGGTGTAGATCAACGATTTCATAAGATTCATAGCGCGAGGGAAAGCTTTCAAAAAGTTGTCCCACGGTATGGATACCGAGTGCATTGAGTTTTTCTAGCTGGGCAGGGCCGACGCCTTTGACCGATTGGACGGAGATTTTGTGCAGTGACATGTTGAAAGTTCCTTTCATACTCAAGTATGACATCATTTTATCACATCTAGGAGGTCAATGACAATGTGGAAGAAAGCATTGGAATCAAAATACCGCTTTTACACGATGAGCTTAGCCTTGCTTGTCACTGTTTGCGTGGTGCGTTGGTGGGCGCGGGGTCATCCCGAGGTCTTTTTGCGTGTTTATACCGATGGGATCAACCGCTGGATGATCCAGGGTGTGAGTCGTTTTTCTGGGTTATTTCACGTATCGCTTTTTGAAGTACTGCTCCTGTCGTTGTTGATCACAGGAGGCCGAATCATGGTACAGGAACGGTGGCGCGGGGTCTTAAAATGTGCCGGGAGTCTTGTTTTTATCTATAGCGCCTTTATGCTCATGTGGGGACTTAATTATGAACGCCCCTCCATCGCCACTGATTTTGCACTGGAGATGCAGCCCCTCAGTACTAGCGACCTGAAAACGTTATACTTACAGTTAATCGAATTAGCTAACGTTACAAGAGCAGAAGTTTCAGAATCGGAAGCGGGCATATTTTTAGCGAACCAACGTCAGGTTGAAGCGGGTTTTGAAGCCATTGAAAAGCACTACGGACGGTTTGGCGGTGAATTTGGATCTTATAAGACGGTGGTGACGAGTGATGTTTTGTCGCGGGCGCGGATTGCGGGCGTTTACGGGATGTTTACAGGAGAGCCTAATGTGAATGCACAGCTTCCGGATGTGGCACGTTTGTTTACTGTGGCTCATGAAAGTGCGCATCAGCGCGGAGTGGCTCATGAGGATGAGACGAATTTTGTGGCTTTTATGGCCTGTACGTTGCATCCGGAGGCGGATTATCGGTATGCGGGGTATTTTAATGCGCTCGTTTATGCACGGGAGGCTTTGATGGATACTGGTGAAATCGACTGGGTGGTCTCTCACGATGCGTTGATTGATCAGGGTGTGGCGCGTGATTTTAATGATGTTTTTCGCTTTTGGCAGGAGCGGGAAGGTGTGCTGGATGGGATTGTAAATTGGGGGTCCGATTTGTTCTTGAATTTCCATAATACTGGGGAGTATGTGGGGATTGTGGATTTTTTATATGCGTATTTTGATCTGTAGTAAATGCTAGAAAGATGGTGAAACCGCGATGATTGCGAGTCTTACCGCATTTGCCGACCGCTTTCTATTCGAAAGTTGTCGTTTTCTTCTTGCAACTTTTGACTTCATCAGCTATAATATTCGGAATAACTTAATATTCAGTTCACACATGTGCTTTTTTTATTATGGGCTGAAATGTTATTAAAATCAGAAGTTTCCGTGGACATGTATCATAAATGGAAACTCATATCAGAAGGAAGCAATTCCTGAAGGGATGGATAAATATGCATAAGTTTATTTTGAGAAGACTGTTATTGTTAATACCAGTTATGCTGGGTGTATCGCTGATCATCTTCTCAATGATGCACTTCACGCCTGGGTGTCCAGCGCGTATTCAATTAGGGGAGCACGCATCGTACGAAGCCATCGAAGCTTTGCGCGATGATATGGGGCTAAATGATCCATTTCCTGTTCAATACGGACGTTGGTTAGGAAACTTGGTCATTAATCAGGATGTCGGACGCTCGATTAGAACGAATCGCGACGTGTCTGAAGAAATCCTAGATCGCTTCCCTGCGACACTGCAATTAGCAGGAGCAGCGGTTGTTGTGTCGATTGCAATCGGTGTACCAATTGGTATTATCTCTGCAACCAAACAGTATTCGATCTTCGATAATGTCTCGATGTTTATCGCATTACTAGGTGTTTCGATGCCAAACTTTTGGCAAGGGATGCTATTGATCATTGTCTTTGCGGTTAATCTAGGCTGGCTGCCCTCAGGTGGTTTGCCCGGGGGAAGTGACAATTTCAGGTATTTAGTCTTGCCAGCCATTACGTTAGGAACAGGTTCGGCAGCGGTTATTGCGCGTATGACACGTTCAAGTATGTTGGAAGTTATTCGTCAGGATTACATTAAAACAGCTCGTGCGAAAGGTCAAACAGAACGTGTTATTACTAACAGACACGCCCTTAAAAATGCGTTAATCCCAATCATCACAGTTGTTGGTTTGGCATTTGGTAGTTTGTTAGGTGGTGCGGTTATTACGGAATCGATTTTCAACATCCCAGGTGTTGGTCGCTTAATGGTAGATTCAATCGCAGCCCGAGATTTCCCAGTTGTACAAGGCGGTGTTTTATTTATCGCTTTGATGTTTAGTGTGATTAACTTATTGGTGGATATTTTATATGCGTTTGTAGATCCACGAATCAAATCACAGTATAAATAAAAACTAAGGGAAAGGAGAAGATTGACGATGACGAAAAATAAAGCAGTAGAACATGCGATTAGTGAAAGAGAAGTTAAAAAGCGTAGTCAGTGGGGCATGGTATTCCAACGCCTCAAAAGAAATAAAATGGCAATGGCTGGATTGGTTATTCTAATTCTATTGATTCTCATGGCGGCTTTTGCGCCAGTGATCACGCCGTTTAGTTATTATTATCAACAGTTAGGAAGCAGATTGCAAGGACCGTGTAGCACGCATTGGTTTGGAACCGATCACTTAGGAAGAGACATTTTTACGAGAATTGTTTACGGTGCTCGCGTATCGTTACAAGTTGGTTTAATCTCAATTGGGATCGCAACGCTTATCGGAGGTTTACTCGGAGCGATCGCAGGTTATTACGGTGGGCACTTTGATACCGGCGTGATGCGTTTCATGGATATTTTATTAGCAGTACCAGGTATTTTACTTGCGATTTCAATCGTTGCTGCCTTAGGACCAGGGATTACAAACGTAATGATTGCCGTTGGTATTGGTGCGACACCGGTTGAGGCGCGTGTTATTCGTGCATCGGTAATGCAAGTGCGAGACCAAGAGTTCGTTGAAGCTGCTAAAGCAGTTGGAACGAGCGACTTGAGAATTATCTTCAAACACATTTTACCGAATGCGATGGCACAGATCATCGTTCAGGCAACGCTTGGTGTTGCAGGTGCGATCTTAGCAGCAGCAGGGTTAAGCTTTATCGGTTTAGGGATTCAACCACCGTCACCAGAGTGGGGCGCTATGCTTTCAGAGGGTAGACAACATTTGCGTGACCATTGGCACGTGACCACGTTCCCAGGTATTGCCATTATGACAACCATTTTCGCCTTAAACTTATTAGGTGATGGTTTGCGAGATGCGCTTGATCCAAAGTTGAAGAATTAATTGCTTTAAGGGTAACTAAAAGGAGACTGTGACTGATGAGTATAAAAGAACTAGAAATTAAAAATTTATCGATCGAATACAGTTCAGGCGAAGATGGGATTGTTAAAGCAGTTAATGATATGAACATCGAAATTGCTAAAGGTGAAACGCTTGGTCTTGTAGGAGAAACGGGTGCAGGGAAAACAACCACTGCATTAGGGATTATGAACTTAATTGAAACACCACCAGGAAAAATCACTGGTGGCGAAATCTTCTTTGAAGGTGAAGATTTATTAAAGAAAAAACCAGCTGAATTACGAAAGATTCGTGGAGATAAAATCTCAATGATCTTCCAAGATCCAATGACAGCTTTGAACCCGGTATTAACGGTTGGGGAGCAGATCATTGAAGTTATTCAGCTGCACCGTAAAGTAAGTAAAAAAGAAGCGATTAAACACACGCACGATATGCTTGAACTGGTAGGAATCCCAGGTGAGCGTTACGTGGACTATCCGCACCAGTTCAGTGGTGGGATGAAGCAACGTGTTGTTATTGCGATGGCACTGGCGTGTGAGCCAGCTTTGCTGATTGCCGATGAGCCAACAACGGCGCTTGATGTAACGATTCAAGCACAGATTCTGGATTTAATGAAGAAACTAAAAGATGAATTGGAAACGTCAATGTTAATGATTACGCACGACCTCGGTATTGTTGCTGAGGTTTGTGATAAAGTTGCGATTATGTATGCAGGGAGTGTGGTTGAGTATGCAGCCAAGCAAGATCTGTTTACAACACCGTCGCACCCTTATACGATTGGGTTGTTTGGATCAATCCCATCGGTTGATACGGACGAGACGCGCTTAAAGCCAATCGAAGGTTTAATGCCAGATCCAACGAATCTTCCAAGTGGCTGTCCGTTCCATCCGCGTTGCCCGAAAGCAACGGAGAAGTGTGCGAACGTTGTACCGGCTAATACTGAAATCAAACCAGGACATTTTGTGAAATGTTTGGATTTTGAACCGGGAGGGTTGAACTAATATGGCTGAAAAATTAGTTGAAGTTAGAAATTTAAAGAAATACTTCAAAACCGCTAAAGGTTTGCTTCACGCTGTTGACGATGTGAGTTTTCATATTAACAAAGGTGAAACACTCGGATTAGTAGGAGAATCGGGTTGTGGAAAATCAACAACAGGTCGTTTATTGATCAGACTGCTCGATGCTACCGAAGGTGAAGTCATCTACGATGGTAAAGACATTAACCAATTAAGTAAAAAAGAAATGCGTGCGATGCGTAAAGAAATGCAAATTGTCTTCCAAGATCCTTATGCTTCTTTAAACCCACGCTTAACGGTATCTGATATTATTTCTGAACCGTTAATTGTTAATAAAACTTATTCAACAAAAGCAAAAAGAGAAGCGCGTGTGAGAGAGTTAATGGACACGGTAGGACTTGCACCGCGATTGGCAAATGCTTATCCGCATGAGCTTGATGGTGGACGCCGTCAACGTATCGGGATTGCGCGTGCCTTAGCTTTAAAGCCTAAGTTTATCGTTCAAGATGAACCAGTATCAGCACTAGATGTTTCGATTCAAGCGCAGATTTTAAACTTAATGGCTGATTTGCAAGAAAAGTTTGAATTGACCTATTTGTTTATCTCTCACGATTTAAGTGTTGTGAAGCACGTGAGTGATCGCATTGCGGTGATGTACTTAGGAAAAATCGTTGAATTGGCTGATTATCAAACGATGTTCAATGATCCGCTTCACCCGTATTCACAGGCGTTACTATCAGCGATTCCTTTACCGACGCTTGATTTGAAAAAAGAGCGCATCCTTCTTGAAGGGGACGTGCCAAGTCCGATCAATCCACCGAAGGGTTGTCGTTTTGCTGGGCGTTGCCGTCATAGAACGGACAAGTGTTTAGCTGAAGAACCAGAATTAAAAGACATGGGTGGCGATCACTTTGTTGCTTGTCACTATGCCGGTGAATTTAAATTAGGAACGGTTTAAATGCTACCTAAAGAGATGCTTGGAAATTCAAGCTTCTTTTTTTTTGTTTGAGGGCATATATTGAAAGGTAGCGTCAGTTTATTTATTCACTCTTAAGTTTGGATTGAGGGTTGTCGCCTTTTCGGTGATCAGTCTGGTGCGACTCTTTAGTTTTACCACGAAATAACGAAAGTCTCTGGTGTAAATCACACCAAATTTGTGAAATAACTGGGGTATCAGGGGTAATGATTTACTTTTCGTAATTGCCTATCGTTGTATATGTAAGGTTGGCTTGGGACAGTTTGAAGTTAGGGTTGGTGATAAAATGAAAAAACAGACAATGGTACAAGCGACGTTTATTATGATTGTAGTCGGTTTTTTAATCAAATTACTAGGTGTGGTGAACCGGATCATCGTTACAAGGGCGCTCACGGAAGAGGGGATTGGCGTTTATATGTTGATTTCCCCGACGGTCATGTTGTTAGCGACGTTAGCAACGATTGGCTTGCCCGTTGCCATCCCGGCGTTGATTTCACGCGGAGACATTAAAGAAAAGAAAGTGTTATCCGTTTCGCTGTTTATTAGCTTGTCGCTAAGTTCCCTGATTACGATCATTATGTTTTTTGTTGCGCACCCGATTTCAGCTTATTTATTAAAAGACGAGCGCGTTGCGTTGCCGTTGATGTTAGTGGGGCCACTTTTGTTTGTTGTTTCATTCACCGCTATTTTAAAATCGTATTTCCAAGGCAAGGAAAACATGACGCCTGGTGCGATTAGTACGATGACGGAGCAAATCGTTCGCATGGTATTAAGTTTACTGCTAATCACTTGGTTGTTACCGAAAGGCATTGCTTATGCGGTAGTGGGATTGATGCTAGCATCAATTGGCGGGGAATTAGTGTCTGCGATCTTATTAACCGTTATGTTTTTGAATTTTAAGAAGAAAAATTACCCGAAGTCCGATTTCAAGTTACCAAAGTTAGCACCTGTGAATTTTAAGGATGTACTAGGCATTTCTATCCCCACAACGGGGAGTCGACTCATTGGTACTGTCACGCACTTTCTAGAACCCATCATCGTTGCGCGCATGCTGTTTCGAATGGGTTATGCCAACGAGGTTGCCACACAAATGTATGGTGCAGTAGCCGGATTCGCGATTCCACTCCTGTTTATGCCTTCCTTCGTTTCTTCAGCTGTGACGCAAGCGATTGTGCCGGCGATTAGCAAAGCGTATAAAAAATTCGATTTTACAACTATTCATCGGCGCTTGTCGACGGCGTTTCGGATGGCATTTTTCGCTAGTGGTTTTTATTTGGTGATCGTGATGATTTTCCCGTATGAGATCATGGAGTTGCTTTATAATTCGCGTACCGGCGCTGAATTTTTGAAAGTGATGGCGCCCGTCTTTTTGATTTTGTACTTGCAAGCGCCTTTGGTGGCTACTTTGCAAGCGATCGGAGAAGCAAAGTTTGCGATGAGAGCGAGCTTAATTGCTTCCTTCATTAAAATTACTTTGATGACCCTATTAATGCTGATTTCTGGTATGAACATTTGGGGCCTTGTCTTGGCGATTCTATTTAATATCGTGCTATTGACCTGTTGGTATTACGTGTTGGCGGCTAAAAGGGTCGCATATAAATTGAGCATCCGAAAAATACTAAACGGCGCGTTCGTGCTGGGAATCATCTACTTCTTGGGGCAATATTTGCGTGGCGCCCTGACGTTCGAAAGCCAGTTGCTACAAGTCTTGATCATCACTGGCATTTTATTTGTTGCGCATAGTGCGCTGGCGTTAATCGCCGGTTTGTTACCGAAGTAGAACGGAAAATCAGACGCAAAGATAGGTGAATTCTAATAGAGATTAGGTTTAGTTCTTTTTACCTCTGGTTCAGCATATATTTGCTTCAGGAGATATCTTGCAGCTAGGCAGGGGGATGTGGTGACTAGTTGCAAGGTTTTATACGAATATGGAGGCGTTTTTATGACAGATAGAATAGTTAAAGCGATTGTAACCAGTGCTATTTTTGCCCTGATTAGCAGCATCGCTGTTTCGCTCATTGTGACGGCACTTCTTCATTTTGAAATAGTTGGCGTAGTGACAAGTGCAAAAGTGTTGTACGCGGCATTTGTTATTATTTTATTCATCACCAGCTTTATCGCAGCGCGAATGGTTAAATCACGTGGCTGGTTGATTGGTTTGGGAATAGCGGTTGTGGTGATCGTACTTGCCATGATGCACCGACTTTTAGGTGTTGAATCCAGACTAGATCTTTTCTTTTTGATTAGAAGTGCAGCAACGGTGCTTGTTGCCAGTACGGGTGCTGTCATTGGTGTGAATACTAGGAAATAATGAAAACGGCAATCATTAGAGCGATTGCTTTTTTCGTTGTCAATCTGTCTTGAAATGCGTCGTATTTTGTGGTATGATACATGCGATGCGTAGTAAATTTTGAGGTGTGATTGAAATGAATGTTTGGTTATTATTAATAGCGGTGGGATTGGTTTTAGGTGTTCTTTTGATTTATGTCACGACTTCTTGGTTGAACAAAGGGCAATATCAAAACATGATTGATGAGCTGGTCATTTTAAAATATGAAATTTCCAACAAGCCGATTGTGTTAGAGCTTGAGAAGTTAAGAAAATCTCGCAAAAACAATCAGAACGATTTGCTAGTATCTGATTGGGAAGAAAGCTGGGGAATTTTAACAGATCAGCTTCAAATTGTCGATGATAATATTTCTTACGCGGAAGAAACGTTAAGATCCAAAGAAATTGATCACGCGAAGGAAATCATAAATATTACTAAAAAAGACTTAGCGGGCATTGATAAAATCTCTGACTCCTTAATGTCAGAAATTAAAAATTCCGATTTATACGCTTAAGCTACTTTTAAGAATCAAGAATCGCTGAGCTGTTGATGACTCATCAACAGCTCAGCGATTTTTCTATCTCTTTTCATGGGGATTTTGTATTGAACAGTTTTCGGATTTATGGTATGATGAATAGAATATGTCTGCTCGAAGCGATCCATTTTGAATGTTGGAAATCGTTTCGAACGCAAGTCAATTTTAAGGTGTGAGTAAAATGAATTTAAGGTTGTTATTCATAACGGGCGACATGAATTTTTGGTTACTAGTCATAGCCGGTTGTTTAGTGTTAGGTATTCTTTTGATTTACTTGACGATGAATCGAATGAAAAAAGGGGCCTATCGCAATATGATTGATGAATTAGAACTTCTGAAATATGAGATTTCTAATAAGCCCATTATGTTTGAAATCGCCAAACTGAGAACCGTTCGCAAAAGTCCAAGAATTGTGTCGTTAGTAGCCGACTGGGAAGAAAGTTGGAAGAAATTAGAAAATCAACTTAAAATTGTCGATGATAACATTGCGTATGCGGAGGAAAGTCTTTCGAGCAACGACTACGATCACGCGGATGAAATCATCAATGTGACTAAAAAAGATCTGGCAGCACTCACCAAAAGGGCGGATGCTTTGGTGTTGGAGATTAAAAACCTTAAATCGTCAGAGTTCCGTAACCGTGAAGGCATCGTCAAGTTATACGAGGGTACCGATGAGCTGAAAGCAACGTACGAAAGCAGTGGCGAAACGTATTCAGAAGTTAGCACGCAAATAGAAGAAATCTTCACGGACATTGAGGAATTGTTCGATCAGTTTGATGAGCAGATGGAAGAATCGAATTACGATTTAGCGGATGAAATTAGTGAACAAATCGGAGAAAACATCGCATTAATCCAGCAAACGTTTGATAAAATTCCGCTGTATCGCGAAAGCATTATGACGGACGCTATGCCATTGCTAGACGGTGTGTTAGATAGTTATCGTGCGATGGCTAACGACGGCATTTATTTAGAGCATTTAGACGTTGAAACAAAGATTGACGATTATAAACATCAATTAGATCATGCAACAGAGTTGATGCAAGATTTTGCTTTTGATGACATTGAGGCCTTAATCGTCAAAGTAATGACTCAGGCTAAGAAACTAAGAGATGCGATGAAGCAAGAACTCGATGTGAAAGAAACGTTCACAGAAGACTTGGAAAGATTAAAAGGCAAGATGAATGTGATTGTTAAAGAAGGTGAAACCCTCAGGCAGAGATACGACGTCGTAAAAGAAACCTGCCTGATGAAAGCCGACGATGCCGATAATTTTGATGCGTTGTTACGAGAAATTACGATCATTGATTCAGGCGTCAAAGTACTTGCTGAAAAGATTGAAATGGGGGACGGTGCTATTTCTAACGTTCACACGACGGTCTTGTCGTATCTGGAACAAACAAAAGAAATTAATGAACAGTTAAAAATATTTGATCATGAATTCATCACGTTACAAGAGGTAGCAGGAAACATCAAAGCGGAAGCGATGACGTTGCTCGATGATACCAATAAATTAAGAGCGATCTTTGAGAAAGCGCCGTTTAATAAAAATACCTCTAGCTTGCAAGTGGAATTGGATAAAGCAGATGCTCATGTATTAGAATTTTTGGAAGAAGCAAACAAAACACCGATGGACGTTTCAAGCGCTGGTGTCCTTGCAAATGCAACAAAAAGTGCTGTTGAAAAGATCAAGACCAAAGTCAGCGTAGCGATTGAACAATTGCAAATGGCAGAACGATTGCTCGTCTATGGCAATCGTTACATCGGACTTGAAGGCATGTATTTGATGGATTTAACGATTGCTGAGGATCAATTCCACCAAGGGAATTATGAAAACGTCATTGACAAAATGTACAAGCTTTTATCGGAAATTGAGGGCAATAGCTTCTTTAAAGTGTTTGAAGGTTTAAAACAAGAACTCGGTTGTACCTTTATCTAATGAATAAGAGAAAAAGAAGGTGACTTGGATGTATCCTGCACCTTCTTTTATGCGTATAATAGTAATAATAAAGTTGAAAAGGAATGGTGCCCGTGATTTATTTAGACCATAGTGCCACAACAAATGTCGCCGATGAGGTAATGGATACCTTTGTCAAAGCAACGGCCAATTTTTGGGGAAATCCAAGTTCACTTCATAATTTTGGTGCCCTCGCTGAACAAGTGCTGATCAAATCGAGCCGCCAAGTGCTGGATCTGTTCTCGGCAAACCATCATCAAGTGATTTTCACAAGCGGTGCAACGGAAAGCAACAACTTAGCGATAAAAGGCTTAGCTAGGCATCACCCAGGCGGGCACATTATCACCACTCACATTGAACATCCTTCGGTTTATGAAGTTTGTTTACAACTCGAAAAACAAGGCTATCGCATTTCCTATTTGGATGTGACAAAATCGTCTGCCGAAATTGTCATGGAACTAGAACGGTTAATCACAAAGGACACCTTTTTGGTGAGTTGTATGCATGTGAACAGTGAAATGGGGTTAATCCTTCCCATCAAAGAAATGGGAGCGGTGATTGCTAAGCACCCAAAAGCAAAATATCACGTTGATGCTGTTCAAAGCGTTGGGAAACTCGAAGTAAACATCACCGACATGAACATTGATTTACTGTCCCTCTCAGCGCATAAGATTCACGGCATAAAAGGGGTTGGTGCCCTTGTGATACGTCAAAATCTGCAACTTGAACCTCAGATTGTTGGCGGTGGTCAAATGGGTAACGTTCGTTCAGGCACAGTGAATGCCCCTGGAGCGGCTAGCTTTGCTAAGGCGTTGCGCCTTGTTTGTGAGGAGCGAACGAGGAATTTTGAAAGCATTAGTCAGTTACATTCGCATGTGCTGTCTCGGCTTCAGGCGATCAAGGACGTGCAAGTTAATAGTTGTTTTCATACGCAATCGCCCTATATCATCAACTTTTGTGTAGCGGGCATTCGCGGTGAAACGTTAGTCCACGCTTTAGAAGAACACGGGGTTTACATCTCATCCAAATCCGCTTGTTCATCAAAAACAAAAAAAGCATCGTACGTCTTACTAGCATTAGGCTTTGATGAGTCAGTAGCACTGGAAAGTGTACGCGTAAGCTTTGCTCACACGACAACAATGGAAGAAGTCGACGGGTTTATCACCGCATTAAAAACAGAAATAGCGAAATTAACATAACAGGAGACGTAATCATGATATACGACAGAATACTAGTAAGATACGGGGAACTATCTATCAAAGGGAAAAATCGCAAGTTCTTTAAGAATGCTTTGCACCGCGCCATCCGCTTTAAGCTGGCGCCTTTTACCGACCTTGCGTTTGAAGTCACAAGGGATCGGTTTTATATTTTATTGAACGGCACCGATGCAGAGGTTGTAGCAGAAAAATTGGGTGAGGTTTTTGGTTTGCAGTCGTTTAGTTTGGCGGCGAAAACGGAGAATGATATTGATGCGATTAAGCAGCTGGCGTTGGCGGTTGTGCAGGAGCAGTACCCAGGGCCAACGAAGTTTAAGGTGGAGACGAAGCGGGCGAATAAGGATTTCTTTATGCAGTCAGGTGAAATTTCGCGTGCGGTTGGGGGGTATTTATTGGCGAACACGCAGAATTTAAAGGTGGATGTGCATCAGCCGGACATGATTTTAAACGTCGAAGTGCGTCGTGAAGGTTCGTTTGTGATGGCCGGCGCAACGCGCGGTCTTGGTGGGTTCCCAGTTGGTTCTTCCGGTAAGGGGCTTTTAATGATTTCTGGTGGGATTGACTCACCGGTAGCGGGATACCTGATGCAAAAACGGGGCGTTGAAATCGAAGCCATCCATTTCGCCTCACCCCCTTACACATCAGATCGGGCGCTACAGAAGGTTGTGGATTTACTTGAGAAGGTGGCAGTCTATGCGGCTAAGGGAGAAATCAGGTTACACATCGTGCCGTTCACGAAGCTGCAAGAGGAAATCCATAAGCAAATGCCAGATGCTTACGAGATGACGATCATGCGCCGGATGATGTACCGCGTTGCTGAAGGAGTGGCGAAAGAGCGTGGCATCATGGTCATGGCTAACGGGGAAAGTTTGGGGCAAGTGGCTTCGCAGACGTTGGCTAGTATGAATGCTATTAATGCGGTGACATCAATGCCGATTATTAGACCCGTGGCGACGTATGATAAGCTTGAGATCATTGACATTGCGCATCAGATTGATACGTACGAGACATCAATTTTGCCGTTTGAAGACTGCTGTACAATTTTCGTGCCAAAGTCACCGGCAACAAACCCCACTCAGGAGCTATGCGAAAAATACGAAGCACGATTTGATTTCAGCGACTTAGTAGCCGATTGCATCCGAGATGTTGAAACAAGAGTGATTTCAGTAGGGAATACAGGACCGTCAGATGAAGTCGCTGCTGAAATTGATGATTTGTTGTAAACGATGAATGATTTACAAGGCGTTAAAGGGTTATGTTTTAACAAATAGAATAGTATAATGATTGTGAAAGAAGTTAGCGAATTGTTTTCTTCATTTTACAATCATTTTTTTTGATGATGCTTGTAAAACCGTATTTTTGAGAGAAAAATTGACAGTTGTCGACTAAATTTTTCTAAGACAGAAAACACCCTTTAAAATACCAATTATTACAACATTCATCCATTTAATATATAACAGCGCAAAAACATAGCGTTTCACAAATGAAAGAAAAAGGAAAATAAAAGCAATTTCAGTTTTTTACTAGAAAAGGGTTGCAAAATTGTGTTGGAACAATTATAATACATCTAAAGTATCTGGGCGAAAGAAATCTAGGTATACCGCTGTTTTAGTCACCTTTTGATTATTGTCATAGCGGTTATTTTTAAGTTTAAATAATAATCATTAGTTTTAAACGGTTACTAACTAAAAGCTAATGCAAATACTAGGAGGTTTTACCATGAAAGAAGTATTAATTATTTGTGCGGCAGGGATGTCTTCATCTTTAATCGCTAAGAAAGCAACTGAGTATTTTGAAGCAAACAACATTGCGATCACAGTAGACGCAATCAACGCATCAGCAGGTGTGGAAACGATTCAAAAGAACACGTTTGACATGTACCTATGTAGCCCACAAACAAAAATGTTCTACCAAAAGCTAAAAGCAGCAGCAGATACTGTTGGAAAGCCACTTGAAAATATTCCACCACAAGCTTATATTCCAATTCCAATGGGAACTGAAAAATTAGCTAAATTAATTACTGATGTGATCGGAGAGTAGAATAATATGAGTAAGTTAAACCCAGAAGAAGTTCAAGGTGTTGCATTTCAAATTATTCTTGAAAGTGGAGATGCAAGAACGATTGTGCACGAAGCTTTCGGATTAATGAGAGAAGGTAAGCTTGACGAAGCAGAAGTAAAATTAGAAGAAGCAAACGAAGCCATTGTTAGAGCGCATGGTTCACAAACAGACTTATTGCAAAAGTTTGCAGGTGGTGCATCGTTTGAGATTGATATTTTAATGGTTCATTCTCAAGATCACTTAATGACGACGATGACATTACGTGAAGTAGCAATTGAAATGTTGCATTTATATAGTAAAGTAGGTTAAGCTATAATTTGTGAGTTTATTTAAACGGTGGTTCTTTATTTAAAAGCAAAATTATTTCCTTTTCTGGCTACCGTTATGGAAAATTACATGATGAGGTGAGTTCAATGGAACAAACAGGAGGATTTTTCGGATTTCTCGAGAAAAACATAATGGGACCTTTAGGGAAAATGTCTCAGTTTAAAGTAGTACAAGGGATCATGGGTGCTGGTATGGCAACAATCCCATTTACGATCGTTGGAGCGATGTTCTTAGTACTTGACATCATTCCATTTACGTTCCCGGCATTAGAAGGTTTCTTTAATGCAACGTTTACGCCACTAGGTGCGTTATACATGTCTGCGTTCCGTGCATCGATGGGTGTTTTAACGCTTTACTTCGTACTTGGTATGGGTTACACGTTAACTAAGATTTATGCAGATGAAGAAGGGATCAACTTGAACCCACTTACTGGTGCATTTATGTCAATGTTCGCGTTCTTGTTAATTCACTCACACTTCATTATTGAAGATGGTGCGTTTGAGATGACAGATCGTGGATGGGGACGTCTTGAAGCAGCAGGAATCTTCCCAGGTATCGTAATGGCAGTTTTAGCTGTTATGCTATACCGCATGTGTATCAAGCGTGGTTGGGCAATTAAAATGCCTGATGAAGTGCCAGAAGGTGTATCACGTGCCTTTACAGCATTAATCCCAGTTGCAGTTACTGCGATTGTTGTCTTAGTGCTTAACGGTTTAATCATCTGGATTTCAGGAATGGACTTATTTGAATTGATCGCTTGGCCATTCGGATTTGTTCGCCACTTAACGAACAACGTATTCGGTATCGCCGTGATTTACTTCTTAATTCACGCATTATGGATCGTTGGTATCCACGGTGCGCAGGTAATCGGTGCGGTAACAGGACCAATCGTATTAACGAACTTAGCTTATAACCAAGCTAGATTTGATGCAATGAGAGATGGATATGCTGGATATGCGGATATGCCATTCTATGCATTTGCTGGTCAGTTCCAGTCAGCGTTCGTTGTATTCGGTGGATCAGGTGCAACGTTAGCATTAACGTTAATGATGATCTTCTTAGCGAAGTCTAGCCAGTTAAAAATCTTAGGTAGAGCGGCAATTGGTGCTGGTATCTTCAACATCAACGAGCCAATCATCTTTGGGGTTCCAATGATTTATAACCCAACGTTAGCATTACCGTTCTTCTTAGCACCAATGATCTCTGGTATGATCGCCTTCTTAGCAATTGATTTTGGATTAGTACAATTTTTAGTGGCTGAGTATCCATGGCCAACACCAATGATGTTAGGTGCATTTATCGGTACTGGTGGAGCATGGACAGCAGTAGTGTTAGCGGTTGTTATCTTCGCTGTTCAAGCTGTAATTTACTTCCCATTCTTCAAAGCGTACGATAAGCAATTAGTTGCTGAAGAACAAGCGAATGCTGCAGCTTAGTTAAAATTGAAATAAATATTTAGGGATTCTTTGTCAAATGTTTTGATGAAGGAAAAATAGTGTAAGAGAGGCATGAAATTGCGAAGCAATTTCAGTCTCTTTTTTTAAGTTGTAACCTAAGATAGGAGAGTGAAGATTGGATTTTCTATCGATGAAAAATGAAATCGCATTCAGAAAACGTTTTACTGCAGAATGATATACGTTTTCATGCAAAATTTTGCAGGTGAAATTTTTTTTTTTGCGTATATAGAAGGTGGAGGGAATTGGGCCCCTACTATTTTGAAATGCGAGGTAGAAAATGATGAATCAAAATGTAGTAACAAATCAAGACCAAAGGGAGCTGTTGCCGTTAACAAACGATGCGGTATTGAAGTTGTTCTTTACGAGGAAAAGTAATGTGGAGCAACTGAAACAGTTTATCAAAGCGAACACGCATTTGACAGATGTTGATTTAGCAACGGTTGAGATAAAAAATTCAACGTTGACTAAAGCGCATGTAACGGATAAGGATTTCACGGTGGATATCAGGCTGACGTCATCGGCTGGTCATCGGATAAATTTAGAGCTTCAAGTCCAAAATCATGCTGGGTTCATCGACCGCATGGTGTCGTATAATGCGCGTCAGTTTGCGTCGCAGTTGAAGCGTGGTCAGGGTTATACGACTTTGAAAGAGTCGATTTCAATTGTGGTGGTTAATTTTAGGTTGTTTGACGATTCGGACGAATTTTCTGAGCACATTCTTTTTCGTCGAGAGAATAGAAAAATCTTTACAAGGGCGCAACAGTTGTTTATAATTGACTTAACTAAGCTCCCGCTGGAGCTAACGGAATCAAGTCATAAATGGGGAGCGCTGTTTAAGGCAAGGACGACAGAGGAGGTTGAACGATTGATGAGTGAATCAGAAGAGATGAAGGTTGCTGGCGAGAAATTGATGGAGTTGAGCTCGGATGATCAGGCACAAGAATTGGCACGTGCTAGAGAGGAATCGCAATGGGCTTGGGAGTATACATTGGATGCGACTTTGGCGCAAGGACGTGAAGAAGGACGTGAAGAAGGACGTGAAGAAGGACGTGAAGAAGGACGTGAAGCAGCGGCAAAAGTAGGTTTAGAAAATAATGTTCCACTGGAGACAATTAAGTTGATGACAGGTCTTAGTGAGGATGAAATATTAGCGTTGAAAAACGAACTTGATTTCAAAGAGAAAGAGGAGCAGAAGGTGTGATTTACGTACACACTACCCTCAATTCACAAATGAAACTAAGTTACATCGCTGCAAAAGCTTGAAAAATTGTGTTGGAACAATTATAATAGTGTTGTACTAAAAACGCGGGTGTTTTTATGTGCCCAGCAAAATAAATGGAGTGATTTTATAATGGCAAAACAACCAGTAAAAATCGTAACAATCGGTGGAGGTTCTAGTTACACGCCGGAATTAGTAGAAGGATTCATTAAAAGATTTGATACGTTACCAATCAGCGAGTTCTGGTTTGTAGATATTGAAGAAGGACGCGAGAAATTAGAAATCGTTGGTTCGATGGCTAAGCGTATGTTTGAAGCTGCTGGAAAGCCGACGAAAGTTCATTTAACAATCGATCGTCGTGAAGCGTTAAAAGACGCTGATTTCGTAACGACTCAGTTCCGTGTTGGTTTACTTGATGCACGTGTGAAAGATGAGCGTATCCCTAACTCTCACGGTATGCTAGGACAAGAGACTAACGGTGCTGGTGGGATGTTCAAAGCATTCAGAACAATTCCAGTAATCTTAGACATCGTTGAAGACATGAAAGAATTATGTCCAGATGCATGGTTAATCAACTTCACTAACCCAGCTGGGATGGTAACAGAAGCGGTTCTTAAGAACGGTGGATGGGAGAAGATTATCGGATTATGTAACGTGCCAATCGGACAATACAAAGCAGCAGCTCACGTACTAAATACGCCAGAAGAAGAGCTAACGTTCAAATTCGGTGGATTAAACCACATGCATTGGCACAGAGTGTGGGATAGCGCTGGTAAAGAAAGAACAATGGAAGTCATTGACGCGCTATACGGCAACAAGTCTGAGAACGAGACAGAGCCAGCGAACATTCACGGTATGCCGTTCTTACATGAGCAAGTGCGTAACTTAAAGATGTTACCGTGTGGGTACCACAGATATTACTATTTAACGGATGAGATGTTAAAGCATCAATTAGAAGAATTCAACGGCATTGGAACGCGTGCTGAGCAAGTGAAGCGCGTTGAGGCTGAATTATTCGAATTATACAAAGATCCAAACTTAGATCACAAGCCTGAGCAGTTATCTAAGCGTGGAGGCGCTTACTATTCAGATGCAGCGTGTGAAATCATCAACTCGATTTACAACGACAAAGGAACAATGATGGTAGTAAGTACGCGCAACAACGGCGCAATGGCTGACTTACCATACGATTGTGCAGTAGAAATTTCTGCTTATATCGGCGCTAACGGTGCAACACCAGTTAACTTTGGTAAATTACCACCAGCACAACGCGGATTATTACAAGTAATGAAAGCAATGGAAGAAGTAACGATCGAAGCTGCTGCAACAGGTTGCTACGATGCTGCCCTACAAGCATTCACACTAAACCCATTAGTCACTAGCGGACCTGGTGCTAAGGTGTTACTTGATGAAATGTTAGAAGCGCACAAAGCTCATTTACCATTGTTCCACAAATAAAATAACTCTTAACAAAAAACTTCTTAGCATTGGTTGGCTAAGAAGTTTTTTATTATTCATAAATCCAATTCTCACCTGTCTGATGATCAATGATCACCCCGGGTTGCTCATTAAAAATAAAGACGCTGAACATCAAATCCTCGCACAATGAAACAGCCTGCAACCAAATCCCACGCGCCATCAACTCATCGTCCCGGAAAATCGGTGCGGCTTTAAATACAACCTCACCGCCGTCCGCTAGAATCGAGCGGATTTGTCCCTCGTACCTCGTCATAACGTTTTGATTCGAATGCGCGGTTTGTGTAAACAAGTTTGCCGGGTCGTTTTCAGAACCCGCATAGCCATACACAAATTCGCCGTACGCGTTAAAATTAAACGTGAACGTATACGCAATCAAATGCCCACGATTTTTCACCCAAACGTTGCTCTCATCGATTTCAAATTGGTTTTGCTGCCACCCGGTGGGTGTATGCGTTTGAGCACTGCGCCCCTCAGAAATACCTAAATTATCTTCCGATAAAAAGGCGATAATGGGTAACGTTCTGCCTAACTCATCGTGTCCCCCAATGTCTAATCGCTCGTATTCCCAATCGTCTGCCTGAATCGTCATGACTTCTAAATACACGACTTCCCGACCTTCCGGGTAAAGCAACGCCAAGTATTCAGCACGATCGTAGAACTCGTCAGCGAATAAAATGTCTGCCCGCCCGTCTTGTTCAAACAAGTCAAAAATTTGAAAACTTCTAATATCATCCAAGGTTCGTCCGAGGTCGAAATCGTTTCGTGCGAGGAAGATGAAAGCAACCACCACTAACATCAGCAGTAAAAATTTGCCTAATCTAAAGTTAGCTTTCTGATTGTTTGAGCCTCTGTTGTTGCGACCCTTAGCACGAGCCATTCCCCCAAGCAGTAGTAATTTTTTTGCGCCGCTTCCGTTTGAAGAAGGACGTCTTTGAGTTGAATTTGAATTTCTATTTGACATGAAACGCTCCTTACATTGTTAATCGTTTTATTAAAACAAAATGCTATTATAACATATGAAGAGCGGTAAAAAAAGCGATTAGAAAAATTAAAATGACCGCACAGCATAAGGGCATAGGGTCATTTTAAAAATTGTGTGTTAGCGGCGATTTTTTTTAACCGCGCGTTCTAGAATTTCATTACAAGCAAAGACAAGGATCACGAACGCTAGTCCTAGTGGGAAGAGTGCTTCGTAAGAAACGAAATGCATGATTTGGCTGGTCGCAAAAAATAACACGGCGATACCAGCACCGAAGGCTGCTAATTCGTACCCCACGATTTTCGATAAGATGTTTGGTCTAAATCGGTTGGACGTGTCGCTCACTAACGTTGGGAGCAATGGGCCGAGGCCGAAGCCGGTCATGGCCATGCCGATAACGCTACTTGTAAAGTATAGGACACCAATGCCTAGAACGGCAATCACAATTCCAATGCGGACGATTGGGAGTTCACGAAGCCACTTTGCTGCCCAGCCGAAGAAGAGGCGTCCGAGTGTCATGGCGATGTAGTAAATCGCTGAGAAAATAGCGACGCTTTCGTTTGTTTCGTGACCGCGTGCGACGAGTGCCGCGCCGGTAAAGAAAACTAGGGTATAGTCGGTTCCACCTAAGAAAAAGAAGGTGAGGATTTCTAAACCTTGGTGCCATTTTTTGGTTAAGTATTTGGTTTTAAGCCGTGGATTTTCTTGAATCGTTTGCGCTTCTGCTTCAACGTCTTCTTCGATCCATATTTTTTTTGACATACTGATGAGTAAAATAATCGCGACGGCAGCCAACATCCCCGTGATAACAAAGTAACCTGCGCGCCAAGTTAGAACGGCCATTAGCTGTCCCATAATAATGGGACTGAAGGCAGCACCAGCTCCCCAGAAGCAATGCATCAAGTTATTTTGGCCGGCATTAAAATGTTTTGCCATGTAGGAATTCATGCTCGAGGCCATGATCCCAGTCCCGAATCCGTAAACGGCGATGAACGCTGCAACGAGAGCGAAATTTGGAGATAAGGCAAGCCCGATAAAACCGGCACCCATGATGACGAGTCCCCAGAAATAGATCGTCTGCAATTTCATCCACTTCGTCAGCTTGGCTAAAATAATGCCTGCCAACGTGTAAGTCACGGAATAAGCAACAAGAATGAAGCCCGTGTGAGCCGTTGTCATGCCCGGAATCTCATCTGATATTCCCAACCAAGAAACCGTAAAGGCACCGTCAGGGAAACCAACGACAAAATAACTAATTAAGATAACCACTAATAGTCCAGTGATCCCTGAAGTTTTCCGGGATGGTCCTGTGCTATTTTCTTTTACTGTACGACTCATTTTAAACAATCCTCTTTTCAAAAAATCTTAACATGGCCTATTGTACCTGATAGTATACCCAAATGGAAGTAATTTTTTACATATTGTATGGAAAATTCGAAAGTGGAAAGTTATTACTATTCAAGTAATAATATTACCAACAAGGCAGTTTATGGCGTTTGCTATATAAAAATAGCGATAAAAAATCTAAAGAAGTTTACAACTTTAGTTGTGCTAGAAATGCCTTTGTGATAGAATTAGCATAGCAGTTGATAAACGCTTTCTTATTAGGAGAACGGCAAAAAAAATGAAGGAGTTGGCAACATGTTAGATTCAGTGTTTAGTGCTTTTACTTTGAAAGGTAAAGAGGTTAAAAACAGGTTCACGGTTCCAGCGATGGTAACGAATTATTGTAACGAGGACGGGACGGCTACTGAGCGTTTCATTGCTTATCACGAAGCGCGTGCGCGTGGCGGATGGGGGTTGATTATTACGGAAGACTATGCAGTTGATCCCTTAGGGCGTGGCTTTAAAAATGTAGCTGGTTTATGGAACGATGAGCAAATCGCAGGTCATAAAGAACTACCAAAGCGTGTCAAAGCGCACGGTGCGACGATTTTAGCACAGATTTACCACGCGGGACGGCAAACGAACGCTGGGGTGATTGGTCCTGATGCGTTACCGGTGGCACCATCTGCAATCGGGTGCCCGTTTAGTACAGCCATTCCACGGGAGTTATTGATCCCTGAAATTGAGCAGATTGTGTCACAGTTTGCCGATACGGCTTATCGCGCGAAGGAATGCGGCTTTGATGGGGTGGAAATTCACGGTGGACACGGCTATTTAGTCGCTGGCTTTATGTCACCGTATGCGAACAAGCGCGTGGATGCGTATGGCGGGAACGTGATGAACCGAACGCGATTCCCAAGAGAAATCGTAAAAGCTATTAGAGAAAAGTGTGGTAACGATTTTGTGATTGGCTTCCGTATTTCAGCGGATGAATTCATCGAAGGCGGTCGTACAATCGAAGACACACTAGTGATCGTCTCGCTGCTCGAAGAAGCGGGGATTGATTTGGTGCACGTCTCAGCGGGGACGTACGTTTCAGCGGATCGCATCGTGCCGCCTTATCAAGTGCCACACGGTTGGATCACCGACTTTGCGGCAGCGGTTCGTCGTCGTGTAGATATCCCGGTCATCACAGTCGGGCGCATTAACGAGCCATTTGTCGCGAACAATGCGGTGAAGGACGGCAAGGCTGATTTTGTTGCGATGGGGCGCGCCTCGCTGATCGATCCGGAATTGCCGAACAAAGCGGCGGCGGATCGCTACGGTGAAATCCGAAATTGCATCGCTTGTAATCACGGTTGTATCGGGATTTTATTCTCGGATAACCCGATTAAATGTGTGCTAAATCCGGAGCTAGGCGAGGAACATAAGGGTGGTGTTTTAGCAGCTGATACGGCGAAGAAAGTAGCGATTGTTGGTGCTGGGCCGGCCGGCTTGGAAGCCGCGATTTATGCCGCTCGTCGTGGTCATCAAGTGACCGTCTTTGAAAAAACGGCGAAAGCCGGCGGGCAATTGTACCTCGCTGCGATACCGCCGGGTAAAGGGGAGATTTCGGCCTTTATCAACTGGCAGGTCGGTGAGCTGGAACGTCTGGGTGTGACGATTCAATACAATTCGGAAGTCACAGCTGATACGCTTAAGGCTGGCGACTATGACGAAGTGGTTGTGGCGACGGGTGCGAAGCCTGCTACGTTACCAATTCCTGGTGTAGACTTTCCGCATGTGGTCCAAGCCACCAACGTATTAGCTGGCACTGTGGGTGTCGGGGCTAGTGCGGTTGTGATTGGTGGTGGACAGGTCGGCTCGGAAACCGCAGCGCATTTAGGCGTGCATTTACGTGCTGTAACCTTGGTGGAGATGGGACCTGCGATTGCACCGACAGAGCCGCTTGCACCAAGGTGGCATTTGCTCAAAGAACTAGCAGGGCGCGACGTTGTGATGATGACGAATACGACGGTGAAAGAAATCAAAGAGGGAGCGGTCGTTGTGGAAACAGCCGGTGAACTAAAGGAAATTCCGGCGGATACGGTCGTATTAGCAACGGGATCGACCTCGGTGAATGACTTAGCGCTTGATGGGGTGGCAGTACGAGTAGTCGGCGATGCACAGGAAGTCAGCCATGTTTTAAATGCAACAGCAACCGGCTACGCAGTAGCACTGGACATTTAACGACAGATTGCTGCAGCGCTCCTTTTTGTCATAGAGGCCTCTGCTATAATGGATTCTACGACAAAACCGGCTAAAGCCCAAGGCTCTAGCCGGTTTTCCCTGATTTATCAACAGCAAATTAAAGCATAATCGCAATTAATCCGCCGTTTCCTTGATTGACAATCTTAATTAACGTTTCCTGTAGCTTCATGCGTGCACTCTCCGGCATTGAGTACAGCTTAGCCGAAATGCCGTCTCTCACGATGTCGCTTAAGCAACGTCCGAAGATTTCCGTGTTCCAAACCGCCAACGGATCCTCGCCCGCATCTTTCAGAATAAAGTCGATGAGATCCTGACTTTGCTGCTCGCTACCAATAATCGGCTCAAACGTTGATTCCACATCGACGCGAATCATGTGAATCGACGGTGCGATCGCGTTTAAACGGACACCGAATCGCGCGCCTTGCTTCACGACACTTGGCTCTTGCAAAGTCATGTCCTCAATGGCAGGAGTTGCAATGCCATATCCCACTTGCTTCACCATTTGCAACGCACTTGCGATTGGATCGAATTCTTTTTTGATCCGTGCGTATTCCGCTAAGATTTTCATTAAATCTGCTTTATCAGCAATTGGGCCAACCAGCTCTTCTAGTACGCGATCGTATAGTTCATCTGGCACTCTAATCTCAAGCTCCGCTAAACCTGTACCAGCGTCTAATGCTGAGATGTGGCAGTCTTCCACCACTTCCAACTCTTTCAATTCATCAGCTAGGAAGCTAATGTCTCGCAGTTTATAAAACTCGGTGCTGCTTTGGTGCATAATATCCACGAACTGAGATTTTAACCAGTTTTCGTGGTCTAACGCGTCGATCCAAGAAGGAATCTTGACATCGAGTTCTGAAACTGGGAACTCGTATAGCGCCTCTTTTAAAATGCGGTTGATGTCTGAGGTTGTCATCGCATCAACAGACATTGGAATAACTGGTACGTCGTACGATAATTGCAGCTCTTCGCATAACGTCACGACACCTTCAGAATGCGGGTGTGTCGTATTTAACACGACGATAAACGGTTTGTTAATCATTTTTAGCTGCTCAACCACTAACGCTTCCGCTTCTAAATAGTCTTCGCGATTGAAGTTACCGATGGATCCGTCTGTTGTCATCACGATCCCGATGTGAGAATGGTCCTCAATCACTTTTTGTGTGCCAATCGCAGCAGCTTCTACGAATGGAATTGGCTCATCGTACCAAGGGGTATTCACCATGCGTGGTCCGTCTTCTGACTCGTACCCAACGGCTCCCTCAATGACATAACCAACACAATCAATCAAGCGAATGGCAGCTGTTACATCGCCACCGGCAGTCACATTCACTGCTTGCGCTGGGACGAATTTCGGTTCTGTTGTCATGATGGTCTTCCCGTTTGCGCTTTGTGGCAACTCATCTACCATGCGCGCTTTAACCGCCTCGTCTTCCACCATTGGCAGCACAAGTGCCTCCATAAACTTCTTAATAAACGTCGATTTACCAGTACGTACCGCGCCAACAACGCCTAAATAAACCTCACCATTTGTTCTTTCAAATACATCGCGGATTAACTCCTGATTCTCCATACCTTTTACCCCCTGAGTTTAACTTTACTTCCATCTTATGAAAGCCAGACATACATTTAGACCAAATTCTTACTACTTTTGTTCTGTAACCCTTACTACTTAAACGTGCGTTTTGATCAACAGCTGTACTAATCAAATTGCCCGCTCTTGAGGTAAACCTATGCCCTTTACCCACGCTGTAGAACTATCACGGGGTAATTTTCAAAAAAAATATAAGAATAATGATGTAGAAATATGTCAAAACACTTGTGCTAGGGTTGAAATTAAAATTTTTTGTGGTACAATGCAAGGCGTAACACAATGATTTAATGGGAGGTGTGTCTAATGGTAATTCAGGTTAATGGTATTTGGAGAGCTGTCGCTACAATCGTAACAGCACCGATTCGTGTGATTCAAGGTGTTCTTGCTAGATAATGACAGTGAATATAAAAAAACCGCTACATATCGCGAGATTGTAGCGGTTTTTTGTTACCCCTTAAGTTCTGCGGTACAAATCGTACCAGTATTTTGCGAATCCAGGTTTAAAGGGGCCTTCTTTTTTTTGAACCATATTGATCAAATTCCTCATCTGCTCACGCACGATTTCTTGAATATCCTGAGGATAGTTCATTTCATGTCGGTGCTTGTTAAATTCGTATTCATCAAGTACTTTATAACGATAGTTAGGAAAGACCTTTAAATCTAAATCATAATCGATATATTTCAATGCACCTTCGTCGAAGAGGCAAGGTGAACTTAAATTACAGTAAAAGTGAACCCCATCAGCCCTTAAGATTGCAATCACATTGAACCATAAATCGCTAAAAAAATAAGAGATAGCTGGTTCTGTTGTTTTCCACACTCGGCCGTCTGATTCGATGACCAGTGTTTTATTGCTTGCAGTGATGATGACGTTTTTTGATACATCCATAACACGAACGTTATTCCAAACCCGATGAATTTTTCCATTGTGCTTATAACTGTGGACAGGGATACTCGAGTCAATGCTCGGAAAAGAAGTCATAGAATTAGACACCTCCCTGCTAATATTAATAGTGTTTGCTTTGCGAAGCTGAATCATTCATCTCTTGGTGAGAGTAACCATTAGTATAGCACATAATTGTGCAAATTACTATGGTTTGTTGCAAAGTAAAAAGCAACTCACTGAGAGTTACTTCTTCTTATTTGAATTCTTTAGGGCTTGCGAAACCAATCGCTTTGTGATTTCGCCACCAACTTTACCGTTTTGGCGAGCGGTTGCGTTTGGACCTAAACTAATTCCTAATTCATTCGCAATTTCTGTTTTCATACTCTGAGTGTTTTTGCTCGGAGTTTTCGTGGTACGCTTGCTTGGCGTTTTTGTTGTTTTACTTTGCGTCTTTGTACTTTTTGGCATTTTTGTTCACCTCACTTTAATGATGTTACGCCTATAATTTGCACCAGATGAAAAATTTCATACATGGATTTGTGATTAATTAATTCTAAATTTCTTGAAGCTTTCTTTTGTATGTACGGTCAAATGTTTTTCATCGTAAAACAAATACTTAATGTCTTGGTTGAGTGTGATGTTGTGTTTTTCAAGTTGACGGTAAAGCCACTCTTCACTCAAATCGGCGTTTTCTAATGCATAGGGTTTTACAATTCCTGAGACAACAAAAGGCAGTGGGAAAACTTTTGTCGGTAATCTTTTTTCAAAAATACTTAGTCGTCCGTTGGATTCGATGATCGCATACTGGATTTCTTCGATACTGAGGACATTGCTTTGACGTAAAATCATGATTAACTCATCAAGTTGAATGCGTAGTTTTCTTAATTCTTCGTAGTCGATCGTACCGTTTTTGATGATCATGGAAGATTCTGCGTTCATGTATTTCCTTACCTTTGGATTTTTCAGCTGAAACTTCGCCATAATAAGTTGGAGACTTACGAGCGCAACGAGGCCAGCAAAAGAGTCCAACCAGAATTGCTCTTCGACAATTCCTGTTGCGACAACGTCGGCGATGATCAAGTTCATTACAAAATCAAAGATAGAGAGTTCGCTAATTTCTCGCTTACCCATGATCTTATATGAAATAATAACGGCGATATAGAAAAAGAAAGCGAGTAATATTGAGTATACAATGTGCATAACAAACCCTCCGCATACGTGTAAGTAATATATTATGGTCGAAAAAGGAAAAAGTATTCGATTGAAAGCAGGCGTTGCAATGACAACACCTTTGCAGTAAAATATAACGACAACGGTTTTGGGAGGTAGGTTCATGATCATTCGTATGACTAAATTGACAGTGGGGGCTTTTGTTGGGATTTTAATCGCTTATTTTTTAGGTTTGAGTAACCCGTTGACGGCTGGGATTATTGTGCTTCTTAGTCTTGGAAGGACGAAGCGTTCTTCGGTGGAAGTGGCGTTTGTTCGGGTGAAGTCGGTCTTTTTGGCGTTGTTGTTAGCCAGTACGATTTTTTTGCTTGTTGGCTTTACGGTTTATTCATTTGGTTTGTTTTTGTTTGTGTATGTGCCGCTTGTGTTGCTTTTTAAACTGGAAGACGGTTTGATTATCGGTTCGGTTTTGTCGACGCATTTGATCACAGCTGCGACGATTGATGTGAGTATTTTGTTTAACACCGTCATGCTTTTTATAATCGGTGTGTTAGTGGCGCTGTTGTTTAACTTGTATGTGCCAAGTGTGAGCAAGGACATTAAACAAGATGAGCGCTTGATCGAGCAGGCCTTTCGCGAGCTACTGTTGGTGATGGCAACGATGATGAGAGGGGACAAAAAATTTGATTTTGAACGCTTAAATGAAGTCGAACGTTTGATTGAGCAAGCGTTAGCGCGTTCGAGAATGAATGAAGACAATTATTTATTCATCGATGTTTCTTATCACACGCAGTACATCCAAATGAGAAAAGTGCAATTTGGATCGTTGCGTCGCATGTTTGACTGTGTGTCTAAAGTCGACATGACGCTGGCTCAAGCAGAGATGATTGCTAATGTGACTGAAAATTTTGCGCGTACACTATCAGAAACTAATTCTGGCGAAGCACTATTGGTGGAAATTTCACAGATGATGGCGATTTTTCAAAAAAGTGAGTTACCGAAGAGTCGAGTGGAGTTTGAAAATCGGGCGATCTTATTTCAATATCTGAGTGAGTTTAGGCACGTTGTGGCGTTGAAGCGAGAATTTACTAAGGAATATGAGTAAAATAGTTTAAAAGCCTATTTTCAAATGGGGTGTGTTTGTGCTACAATGTTGTGATGCCAATTTAGGAGTTGAGTGGCGATGAATGAAATACAAAAAATAAAAGATAGAATGAGGCGCACGCGGAATTTTTCGATCATTGCGCACATTGATCACGGGAAGACGACGTTGTCCGATCGGATTTTGGAGAAGACGAATGCGCTGGAGCAACGCGAGATGCAGGCGCAGACGCTGGATTCAATGGATTTGGAGCGTGAGCGTGGGATTACGATTAAGTTGAACGCGGTGCATTTAAATTACAAGGCAAAAGACGGCGAGGATTATATTTTCCATTTGATTGATACGCCGGGGCATGTTGATTTTACGTATGAAGTTTCACGATCGTTAGCGGCCTGTGAAGGGGCTGTTTTAGTCGTGGATGCGGCGCAAGGGATTGAGGCGCAGACGTTGGCGAATGTTTATTTAGCTTTGGATAATGAGTTAGAGATTTTACCTTTGATTAATAAGATCGATTTGCCGAGCGCTGATCCGGAGCGCGTAAAAGGGGAAGTGGAAGATGTGATTGGCCTCCCAGCGGATGAGGCGGTTTTAGCGTCAGCAAAAGCGGGGATTGGGATTGAAGAGATTTTGGAGCAGATTGTGGAAAAGGTTCCAGCGCCAGAGGGGGATCCGGAAGCACCTTTACAGGCTTTGATTTTTGATTCGCTGTACGATCAATATCGTGGGATCATTGTTTCGATTCGTGTGATGAACGGTGTTGTTCGTAAAGGCGATAAGATTAAGATGATGGCAACGGGTGCGGTGTACGAGGTTAATGAAGTCGGGGTTTATACGCCACATGAAACGTTGGTGGATGATTTAGCACCAGGTGACGTTGGTTTTATTAGTGCAGCGATTAAAGATGTGAAGACGGTTAACGTTGGGGATACGATTACAATGGAGCGTGGCGCTGCTTCTGATCCATTACCGGGTTATCGCAAGATGAACCCAATGGTTTTCTGTGGGTTGTATCCGATTGATGCGGCACAGTATAACGATTTGAAAGATGCCTTAGATAAGTTGGTGTTGAACGATTCATCGTTGCAATTTGAGCCGGAGACCTCGCAAGCATTAGGGTTTGGCTTTAGAACGGGGTTCCTTGGGCTGTTGCACATGGATGTGATTCAAGAGCGCATTGAGCGTGAATTTAATATTGACTTGATCGCAACGGCGCCTTCAGTGATTTACCATGCGCATTTAACTGATGGGACGGTGATCACGGTTGACAACCCAGCAGACATGCCAGAGGTGCAAAAGCTATCAAAAATCGAAGAGCCTTATGTGAAGGCGAGCATCATGGCGCCGAATGATTATGTGGGTGCAGTGATGGAGCTTTGTCAGAAAAAGCGCGGTATTTTTGCTTCGATGGACTATTTGGATGAAACGCGCGTTCATATCATTTATCAGATTCCTTTGGGCGAAATTGTTTATGATTTCTTCGATCAGCTGAAATCAACGACAAAAGGTTATGCCTCGTTTGATTATGAATTATCTGACTACCAAGAATCGCGTCTAGTAAAAATGGACATTCTGTTAAACGGAGAAGTGGTGGATGCTCTTTCTGTTATTGTGCACCGCGATTTTGCCTTTAATCGTGGAAAAGCGATTTGCGAAAAATTAAAAGAGATTATTCCGCGACAACAGTTTGAAGTGCCGATTCAGGCTGCTATTGGTGGGAAAATTATCGCACGTTCAACGATTAAAGCATTGCGTAAGAACGTGATTGCGAAGTGTTACGGTGGCGACATTTCACGTAAGAAGAAATTATTGCAGAAACAAAAAGAAGGAAAGAAGCGAATGAAATCGGTTGGTTCAGTAGAAATTCCTCAAGAGGCATTTATGAGTGTCTTAAGCATGGATGAATAAGCAAAAACACTGTCGTATCAACGATTTTCATGGTTTTGGAAACAGTCGCAAGGCTGTTTTATTTTGTGGAAAATATGAAATTTTGACGCTTTCACTCGATTTTAGGGTTACATCGCAATCACAAGTGTGGTATAATACAGGTTGCTTAAATTTAAAAAGTTGGTGAGAATATGATTGAGTTTACGAATGTTAGTAAAAGGTATCCTAACGGCGTAACAGGAATTCATAATTTAAATCTGAATATCAATAAGGGCGAATTTGTGTTTGTTATAGGACCTAGTGGGGCTGGGAAATCATCGTTTTTAAAGATGATTAGTTTACAAGAAAAAGTTTCAGCAGGCGAATTGAAGATTGCCAATAATGATGTCACAAGCATCAGTAAGTTTAAATCTCATCTTCATCGTCGTAAAATCGGGGTTGTTTTTCAAGATTTCAAACTATTGCCTAAATTAACGGTGTATCAAAACGTGGCTTTTGCCCTTGAAGCGGTAGGATTACCTGCGAAAGAAGTGCGCAAAAAAGCGATGAAAGTCATTTATTTAGTAGGACTTGGAAATAAAGTACTATCTTACCCTAATCAGTTATCTGGTGGCGAGCAACAACGTGTGTCCATTGCACGGGCCATCGCAAACAACCCGGATTTAATCATTGCGGATGAGCCAACAGGAAACTTAGATCCTGAAAACTCATTCCAGATTTTATCGATTCTGAAAAAGTTAAATGAAGAAGGCAAAACAATTATTATGGCGACCCATAACTACGATTTAATTTTTGATAACGGTTGTCGTGTGATTAGAATTGACAAGGGTGCAGTCGTACAAGATGAGGTGATGGGTTATCATGAAGTCTAAAGGTCGGTTTTTAATTTATGCACGGGATGGCTTTAAAAACGTATGCAATCATATTTTTATGTCGTTCTCATCCGTGTTAACGTTAATCATTACATTGAGTTTGTGTGCGGTGTTTCTGATGTTTGTTAGCAATACCAATCAGTTTACGCGTGACATTGAAAGTCAAGTGGCACTACGAGTGGAATTTCATATCGGTGTGAGCGATGCTGAAATCGAAGCAGCGCTTGCTGAAGTGAGTGTTCATCCACTTGTAGGCGAATACGAGTTTAGAAATCGTTACGAAGAGCATGCGAGAATTGCTGAAATGATCGCAGACGGTGATGATCGCATCGAAGTCTTCCTCGCTGACATTGAGGCACCTTTGCACGATGTCATCCGAGTGGAAGCCATTGATATTTATTCGCTTGATGAGCTTTCTGAGTTTATCTTGAATTTAGAACCAATTTATCGCGTGAGTGATCCATCGGAAGCATCTGAAGCGATAAGCGCCACCACCACGGCGATCAGAAATGTCATGATGGTATTCATTGTTGTTTTATTAGTGCTCGCGGTGTTCTTAATTCAAAATACCATTAGAGTCACGATTTACTCGAGACAAGAAGAGTTATCAATCATGCGATTAGTAGGTGGCTCAATCGGCCACATTACGTTTCCTTTCGTGATTGAAGGACTGATCATTGGTGTGATCGGAGCGATCGTTCCCATTGCGTTTACGTTAGTTGGCTATCGCATTATGTTCAACACAACAGGTGGCACGTTTGCGATTAACTTATTCCAACTCGTAGAACCGGCAAGGCTCGTGTATCAGGTGGGGTTCTTGATGGGGATTATTTCAATTAGTGTTAGTTTAGTAGGAAGTTTAGTTGCTGTAGCGAAATACGCATTAAAAGATTAATTAGTGCACGGTTAGGGCCTTCGTCCTAACCTTTTTTGAACTGATTTTAGATTGGTTTTAGATTGGTTTTAGATTGAAAATTCGATTTTGGTACATCCTAAGATAGACAGCAACATTAGAAATATGCTATAATAGGCGAATGTCCAAAATGATTGAATTTTGTTGTTTTTGGTTGAAATTTTGGGGTGTGACGATGACTGAAAAGTTGCTATGTTAGCTAAGCCTAGCGAGGCGGTCGTTGTTATTAGGAGTATTAGTTATGTCTCGAAAAATGAAAAGAATCATATTAGGAATCACAGACAGTTTGCTAATTGCCATGTCCTTTGCTGTTGCGCATATTTTCATCACGCATTATGTTCATGACAATTTGTTTGTTTACTTTCCTACCTATTTAATTACAGTTACTCTCTATTTAGTATTCGGGAGTCTTTTCAAAGTGTTTTCTCGTATTAATCGTTACGTGGACATGCACATGGTGACAGCGGTTGTTTATTCGA
>Ga0131853_10001173_pt1 | contig 47540 bp, 52 predicted proteins | sample TergutLab28metaG_FD_92764 | JGI IMG/M metagenome (GOLD analysis project Ga0131853, IMG submission 92764) | Labiotermes labralis P1 segment gut microbial communities from Petit-Saut dam, French Guiana - Lab288 P1 (version 2) (version 2) | ecosystem: Host-associated > Arthropoda: Insects >... | reverse complement strand
CCAAAGTTGTTGTTGCCGACAAAGATAAAAATATGAAACGGGAGGTTGATGGACGATGAGCGTAAAAGGTCAAAATCCAAAGGCAAGGCCGCCGTCAAAACCCATTAGAAAACTAATGAAGCCAGCGCAAGGCGGCGGTAATCCCATCATTAAAAAGCTGAATGACCGTATAAAATCTTTGGATATGCGGCAGTTAATATTGAAAAACATTGCATTTGTAATTACCGGGTTTGTGGCAATGCAATTAGCCTCACGGTTGGGCTTTATCCCATTACCAAACTGGATTGTTGGTATTTTAGGCGGCGTTGGTATGAAACTAATGGTTTATGTCAAAGGCAAAAATGCAAAGAAATGGCGCAAGGATATGGAATACGGCTCGGCACGTTTTGGTACACCAGCCGATATAAAGCCATTCATAGACCCCGACCCAAGAAACAATGTAATACTTACAAAAACAGAATGCATAACCATGAACCCACGCCCCAAGCCTGTGAAGTACGCCCGAAACAAGAATGTACTCATTATCGGCGGCAGTGGCAGTGGTAAAACTCGCTTTTATGTGAAGCCCAACATCATGCAATGCGAATCGGAATTATACCCTGTTTCTTTTTGCATAACCGACCCGAAGGGCAGCATTTTAGTTGAGATGGGCGATTTCCTTAAAAACAGGGCTGGGTACACAATCAAGGTGCTAAATACAATCGACTTTGGCAAAAGCATGGGCTATAACCCTTTCGCCTATATAAAAGCCGAAAAAGATATACTGAAATTCGTCACTGCCCTTATTTCAAACACGAAAGGCGAAGGAAAAAGCGGCGGCGATGATTTTTGGAACTTCTCGCCTAAATTGATAAACCATGCACCGTCCATTTTTCAGCGGTGCATTTTTTAGTGTAATCGTCAAAAGTCAGTGGTTTTCGGTTCATTTTTAACGATTACTGTTTTCCATGAAAAAAGCCCATGCCATGTGCGACACGAGCCTTTTAATCTTTCCAATCAGACCGCTTTTTGCGCTCCGTTCTTAAATATGAATGTCAATTTACCGTCTACCCCAACCGACACGTAGTCAACAACTGCCGCCCAAAGGTTATCATCAAAATCTGTAATCACCTGCTTGCTGCATTCCAAATTGTTGATGAACACTTCGATTGTTTTACTCCTGCCGAGGCGTTCAGCTTTTTGCCGGTTTAGTTCTTCAAGGCGGCTTGTGGCTTCGGTGTGGCGGTTCAGGAAACCCTCGTTGCGCTCCGTCCACTCGGCTTGGTCAATAACCTCGCGGGCATTGGAATGTATGGCTTGTTTAACCAAGCCTTCGACAACTTCAATTTCCCGTTCCAATTCTGCCATTTCCGTTTCGATAGCGGCTGTGTCGCAGAGCATTTTTTGCACTTGGCGGCAGTCCTCAATCAGTCCGTCACGTTTTTTCATAAGTTGATTAAATGCCGTGAGGAATTTTTCTTTAACTTCATCTTCTCGGATGTGGGCAGTTTCGCATTTTCTTTCACCGGGCGAGTTGTAGCGGTCATTGCATCGCCAAATGATGGTGCGGTATTTCGTGTTACTTTGCCACACCTTTGAGCCAAACCACCCTCCGCAACAACCACATTTTATTTTGGTGGAAAAAGGGGACTGGCAACTTACAGGCCGTCCGAGGTTGTTTCGGCGGGCAATTTCCGCTTGCACCGCTTCCCATTCGGCGGGAGGTATAATCGGCTCGTGGCTTTCCTCAATGTAATAGTTCGGCAATTCGCCCTCGTTGGGCTTTTTGGTTTTGGTGAGGTAATTTGTAACAAACGTCTTTTGCAGCAATTTTGAGCCTTTGTAGGTTTCGTTGGTGAGGATATTTTTTACTGAAGATTTATTCCACACCGCTTTGCCCGTGGGTGTTGGAATGCCTTGCTCGGTCAGCCATTTGGCGATGGCAGTAAAACTTTTGCCTGCCATGAAAAGGCGGTAAATGGTTTGCACCGTTTCGGCTTCTTCGGGAACAATTATCGGAGTGCCGTCATTGCCTTTTTCGTAGCCGAGAAAACTTGACCACGGCAGGCTTATAACGCCGTCTGCCATGCCCTTCCGCTTACCCCATGTCACGTTTTCCGAAATTCCCCTTGACTCCTCTTGCGCCAGACTGCTCATAATGGTAATTAGCAACTCGCCCTTGCCGTCAAACGTCCATATCGACTCTTTTTCAAAAAATACCTCTGTGCCATGTTCCTTTAATTTTCGGATGGTCGAAAGGCTATCTACCGTGTTCCGAGCGAACCTCGACACCGATTTCGTTACGATAAGGTCAATTTTTCCAGCCAGTGCATCAGCCACCATGGAATTAAAACCATCCCGCTTTTTGGTGTTCAAAGCACTGATACCCTCGTCCGTATAAACTCCCATAAAATCCCAATCGGGTCGGGATTGTATGTAGGTGGTATAGTAATCCACCTGCGCATCGTAGGAGTTTAATTGTTCCTCTTTATCGGAACTGACACGAGCATATCCCGCAACCTTGCGCCGCTTAGTGCTTTCGGTGTTTAACTCCGCAAGCAAATCTTTTTTAGCGGGGATTACTGTTACTTTCTTCAATTATCTTAACCTCCCTCCACGGCTTGAATTTTCTGTAGGACACAACAACTTCTCTGCCGTCACGCATGATGAAGGTTAAATGCAGTGCCGATGTGTGGACGATAATGCGCTCCACTTTTTCAGCAAAAACCTCACTGTCAAATTTTTCAATACCGAGGACAATTTCGGAAGCCAGCATAAGGGTGCGTTCCCGCACAATCACGGCATCGTTACAATCGTACAATCTGCTCATACGCCCCCAACACGCCCACTCGCCGTACATTTCCCCATGGAGGCAGTTTGGCTTGCGGTTATATTTTCTGCCGCATTTTTCACAGAACAGTTTTTGCCTAAAGGGAAGCCCCTCAAGGTCACGCATATTGCCCGTTTCAGAACGCCGTGCAAATTCTGCTTTGACCGTTTCGAAGTATTCCTTGGAAACTATGCCCTCATGCGTACCTTCGATTAGATACATGGGCAGCTCGCCACGGTTTTTGATGAGCCGCTTTGAAATGTGGTCTGTAACAAATTGGCGTTGATGCAAAACATCTCCGCACATTTTGGGGTTTGTGAGCATTCGGTGAATGGCGGCACTGCCCCATTTCTTACCCGATGGGCTGGGAATACCCATTGCGTTTAACTTTTTAGCAATGGCCGGCGTTCCATCGCCGCTCATGTACCACTCGCACATTTGCCGCACCAAGGCGGCTTGCTCTGTATTAATTACCATTTTGCCGTCCACCATGTCGTACCCAAAAATTTTAATGGGCTTGGTTTTGCCTGTTTTCATGTCGTTGCGTTTTCGCCACTTCACATTTTCCGAAGCAGAGCGGCTTTCCTCTTGTGCATAGCTGGCAAGGATTGACAGCATTAACTCTCCATCACTGGATAAGCTGTTAATGTTCTGCTCCTCGAAAAAAACGTCAATGCTGAGGTCTTTTAATTCTCGGACAGTTTCAAGCAGTGTCACGGTGTTGCGGGCAAGACGGCTGATAGTTTTTACCACCACCATATCAATTTTTCCCGCTCTGCAATCGGCAAGCAACCGCTGGAACTCAGCACGGTCATTTTTTGTCCCTGTTTCATCAGCGTCCGCATAGACCCCGGCAAACTCCCATTCAGCTTTGCTTTGGATGTATTTATTGTAATGGCTTACTTGCGCCGCCAGTGAATGGAGCATATGCTCTTTGCCAAGGGATACACGGGCATAGGCAGCTACCCGTTTTCGTTTGGGTAATGCCGCCGCTGTAGGTTCGATTTTTTTCACAATTCTTTCCATAGGCATCTCCTTTCCTACCTACCATATATCCATAGTCACGGCGGTCTTATCAAGTCGATAATTATGGAGAAAGTTCTGCAAAAATACGGCTTAATTTCTCGGATTTTTCAAGTTCACGCTTTGCCCGTTTCAGTTCACGTTCGGCATGAACAGCGGCTTTTCGTGCCAGCCGTGCGGCTTCGTTTACTTCTTTGGTGGCAACCGAGCCATAGGCTTCTTTTGTACGGCGGGCTTCTTCTGCATTGTGGGCAGCTTGCACAAGGTCAAATTCTCTCTGAGAAACATCTGCACCTAACCGGGTATGGGTGTTGACGAGCCATTGCCTGAGATATTCGATGGATAACTCATTTCGCCACGCCTCCGCAAACATCAACTTCCACAATTTCCGAGTGTTTTTCAGTGGCATTTCAATAAAGCTGTCTGTATCATAAATTCTGCACACAAAGCGGTTGTTTTTGATGACGATTTCCATAAGGCTCTCCTTTCTCACGGTAAATGCTGTTTTCGGGTATTCCGTATTTTTTGGCAAGCATGGTGTCGATTGAAAGAAGTTCATCGCTTGTAATTAAGCCATTTGCAACCCAATTTTTGAAAATGGACAGAGAAGTTTTGTAATCAAGGACGGCATTGTTTTTATCCACCGCAAGCCCTCCTTGCCGCCGATGAGCAAGCCCGTGAGCAGAACTTCCGCTTGGCATTTCCATAGGCTGTAAATGGCTTTTTGCACTGTAGGCATTCAAAGTTATAAATGGCACGGCGATTTAATGAATCGGGATTTTTTGCCCACCAAGCCAAACGGCATTTATCGGAGCAGAACCGTTTTTGTTTCTTTTGCGGCAAATGTTCCAATGGCTGATTGCACATGGGGCAGACATTTTTTTTAACTTCGGCTGTGAAATTACGGCGGCAGTATGATTTCACCGTGTTTTCGGACAGTCCAAGGTCTATGGCAATGGCGGCATAGGTTATGCCCTCGCCGCGCAATTCGCTGATTCTTTGTTTTTGAATCGTTGTCATAAAGGCAGCACCTCCTGCCCTTACATCACGAAAAAACGAAAACTTAACCTATCGGCAAAAAAATAATCCCTCGCAATGGACACGCCATTACGAGGGGCTGTTTTTAATTATTGGATAAATCTGTGGTAGCGATGTAACATTGTCATCATTTGTTCCCGCGTAGCGGGGTTTTGGGGATTAGTGCCGTCTGTTATGCGATTGGCTATACCCCACTCCCACGCATCCTGCGCCCATTCGCTGGGAACGTGAGGATTTGGCGGCGGAGCGATTTTTGCGTCCATTGCCGTCTGCACCTTTTGCAAAAACACAGCCCAAGTAATAGGCCGCCCTGCACGGATATTTTGCGGACAATTTTTCTTACTCCAATCGAAGTGCTGGCGGATATTTTCGACGGGAATATTACGGCGGGTGCAGATGTCAGCAACCAGTGTCGCCGCTCGGTCGATGGCGCGCTCAAAATTGCCGTCTGCGTTTACACAAATCTCAATCCCAATGGATTGACGGTTGCCGTTCCCACCGCCGTCCCCTGCGTGGAAAGCGTCCTCGGTTTCGGGGAGATGCTGATAAGTTTCGGTATCATCCACAGTATAATGCCACGAAACAGGCGCATTGGCGGCATCGTTACCCTTGAGGTAATTGGCGTGTGCCTTTGCGTTTGCACCCTTGTTGCTGTTGCCCGTTTCATGGATGGTCACGAATAACATGGGGTTTGCTCTACCCGGACGATTACGCCGCCCGGCGGGTATAAAATCCTGTACTATGTTCATTCTTTGTCACCCTTTCCTTTGAATTGTTCTAAAACATCTTTCAACTTGCCGGGTACGGGTAAGCCGATGGCACAGGCGTTTTCCAAAATGGAAATACCCTCGTTGGCTGCATAAAAGAAAATGACAGCGGTGCGAAGCGGCGAATTACCGCTGCGAACGAGGTAAATATCGATGATGTTTGAAATGCCTACCAAAAGCAGAACTACCACATTTTTGATAATCCCGCGCGCTCCGATTTGGCTGTTCAGCTTCTTTTCTGAAATACCGCGCAGTATCCCCGTGATATAATCCACACAAATCAATGCTATCAAGGCATACACCAATCCGTCCAAACCACCCAAAAACCAACCTAAAAAGCCGCCCACAGTGGCGGCCGCACATAAAATCCAGTAACGCACAATAACTCCCCTTTACAAATAGTAGTTTTGTGTCTGACCGCTGCTTGCGCTTTCGCAAGCCCCGCGAACGCCGAAACCCGGATTGTCGTTCCATGGTGAAAACAGCGTACATATCGACCGTGCGCCGATGAGCGCACCGTTGAAATAACTGCCGCCCGCCAGCACAGCGCGAAAATCATTAGCGGCGTTTATCCACACTTGCCCTTGTCCTTGCCCGGACATGGGGTCAAACCAACCGGGGGTTTCTCCCAAGCCGGAAGCGATAAAATCGTTCAGCCACTCCCATAAATTACCCACGCAGTCCACGCACCCTATGTTGGACACGGCATTCCGTACAAACCCGGTGGTCGCGCGTTCCGTTGCCGCCGACCATGCGTTTTGATTGCCGCTTCCCGTGCCGGGGGGACTGCCCGCCGCCGCGCGGATGAACTCATTGTAAAAAAGCGGACGTTTACCGTTTATCGCCAACCGTTCACTCGCAGCATACCAGTTAAGGTTTTCTACGCCGGAAACAGGCAGTGCGTTGTATTTTGAATGCAAACCGCCGTTGCCGTCATCACTGGCAAGGTAAATATCCACCCATACGCCGCCTGTGAGATAAAGCATACCTTCCGGCGCGCACTTGGGTCTGTGCGCCAACGTCCAAATGCTACGGGGTACAATTCCATTGGTTACATTCGCAGGAGCGATGGTATTTATGCGATTCACGCCGTAGTGGAAGCCTCCGATGGTACGAAAACCAGATGGCGGAGTTAGATTTAGCGAGAGGACAATTACTCCATTGCTGCCGATGTTTATGTGGTAATCCCCGCCGATGATGAAACTGCTCCCCGTATCGAGGTGTTCTGCACTGAGAGTTACATCCGCCGTGAATGTAAAAATCTTGCCATCAGGCAGAACAATGGTTGTCCCTTTCCGAATCGCCACGTTCTCCCATCCCACAGGGTCGATGATTAAATTTTCCACCAGCGTTATTCCCGGCGGCCCCGGCGGACCGGGACCACCGCCACCGCCTCCTAATAAATCCACAAGGTTGTACAGCAAACCGTCCTCCCCAATAATCCTACCCGTCGATGGCGTGTACGTTTCAATGTCGGGTATTTTCGTTGTAATAGCCATATTTCCGCTCCTTCCTACACTTGAAGTGTCATATTGTTTAACTGGTTCATTACCGCCGCTCTCGGTCGCCTTGTGCCTATGGGAAGCCAATCCAACGGGAGGATAATGTCCAGCGGTTCGATGCCTTTTGTTGAAGCCGCCGTGTCATAACCGTTCACCCAATTAACGATGGCTTCCATTGCCGCTCTCAATTCCAAAATATGAAACGGCCAATAAAGCACAGCCGTTTCGCCGGAGGTAACCGCATCCCGCCATGTGTAGGCTGTCATACTGTAGTAGCTTCGGCAGTTGTTTATTGCTGTCCGCAAATCCGTTATATGCCGCGCCTTGACGTTGGTTTGATTGAAGATAATCGTGTCAAAGGTTGAGGCAAGGATTGTAATATTTCGGGAAACCACAGGGCTGTCGTAATTACCGTCCGAGGTTTTCACTTGAAGCGTATGGTTGCCGAACGGTAGTTCATCAGCGATATAAACCGTCCGGGCATTATCTTTCAGTTCGCCGCTTGTGGTGAAATATTCGGGATTGTCCACGCTGTTGTGCCAATCGCCGCTGCCGAAACGCACATAAACCGTTTGAAGCTGTCCGTCAGGCTCCGGCTGCACTTGGATGAATACCATCGGCATCACGTTGTAAGTAATGCCGCCCACCCTTGGCGCAGCCACAATCGGTGCAAGGGGTGGTCTGTCCAACGGAATATTTAAGATGCTGTTACTGACCCGCACATTGGAAAATGTGCCGAGTGTATCAATCGTCCATATGCCGAACTGGGTATGTGTCCCCGGCACTCTTGAAACGGTCGGCGTAAATGTTCCGCTTGAAGCGGCAAGGTTGATGGTTGCCAGTACCGTCCAGCCGCCCCATACAATTTCGGTATCCATTGCCGCAACAACATTGTTAATAAAAACATTCCAACCGAACGGTCTGCCTTCACGGATATTCCGAGGGCAGTGTTTTCCGCTCCAATGGAAATGCTGCAATACATTTGTGATAGGGATATTGCGCCGAGCGCAGATGTCGGCAGTCAGTTCGATTGCCCTTGCTACCGCTTTTGCGAAATCGCCGTCCTCATTGACACATATTTCAATACCGATAGAATGTCTGTTGCCGCTTCCCGCGCCGTCCCCTGCATGGAAAGCATCCTCGGTTTCGGGTAAGTGTTGGATGATTTCGGTATCGTCTACAGTATAATGCCAAGATACGGCAGTTCCCGGCGTGTTCAGCCATGCCGCATGACCTCTCGCATTTGCACCCGCCGTGGTGTTGTCCGTTTCATGGATTGTCACGTAGAGCATATTGTTGACTCTGCCCGGTCGGTTAGCCGCCCCTGCGGGTATAAAAATCTGCGTTATATTCAGTTCCGGCGGCGTTATTTGCCCGGTGGATGTGCGGCTTGCGATTTGATACCCACGAATCGGACTGAGGCCGGAAGATGCCCCGGACCATGCCAATGTTACAATTTCATCGGCATACACTTCGGGACTGGCGATTGCTGTCGTTGGTGCGTTTGGCGTTGTGTTCCTGCGAACGCTGTTTGACGATATGCGCCAGCCGGAGAAGAAACTCGAACCCGCCGTGCCTCGTGTCCTTACCCGATAACGGCGAAAATTCCCACGGGTAGGAGGCGATGCAACCCACGCGCTTGCCGAGGTAGTTGTGGATGTGACCGTTCCCAAATACTGCCACGCACCCCATGTTGAGTTGTTTGTGGAATCCGAGAAGTCGATGTCATAGCCATTTATCCAGTTATTCAAACCGCTTGCCGCGCCAGACCATGACAATATCGCGTTTCCCTCAGAAATGTTTGGGCTTACCGATACAGCCGTGGGAGCGGTGGCAGCCGTGACCAGCATCGGCAAACTGAGAACAGTGTGAGCAGAATTGTCTATCGTTCCCGCAATTATCTGAAATTCCCCGTCAGACCACACTTGGAAGCGCACCCCTTGGGTGATATTTCCCGCTGTGGACGGCACTGTAAGCGAAACATGGCGAACACGGGGAGAAGTTCCCTCCCAGTTATCGTTGGTGTTGGTTTTAATCCGCACAGTGCGCTGTACACCCGCGATTGTAATTCCGCACATCAAAGCGTGACCGTTGCGAATGAAGGAATCAGCCGTGCCGAGCCACGCCGTGATAGTGAAGTTGTACGTCATTTGGGAGTTGTTTGGACGGCTTCTTGTATAGTTAATTCGGTAGCTTACAATCGGAATTCTCCCCGACACCACCAGCGTTACATTGTTAATATCAGCCAAAACCATTCACCTCCCGTTATTCGTAAACCGCCGTTATCAATGAATTTACTAAGCCGCAGACGGCGGCCGACATCCGGGTATCGGATATATTTATCGTTTCGATGGCAACCGCACCCCGCACCACAAAAACCGTGGCAATTCCAAGTTCCCATATGTCGTTGTTTCTCGTCAAAGCGGGAGGGGATGGTGTCGGAGCAGGAGAACCTGTTAAAACCGCCAACGTTATCTCGCGCGCAGTGTTACTCCAACGGAGGATAATTCTGTCTATGCGGGGATTCACGCCGTCTGCGGTTGCAATCGACAAGTCCAGCGGCGTTGTATTGGCGTAATGATACCCATTTATCCATGCCGTCCCCGGCTGTACCAGCACTTGCATACCGACCGCAACACCCACCCGTAGATTGTCTGCGTTTCTGTGAAATATTCCGTTTGATACCAAGTCGCCGAAATATGTGGCGAAATCAGTGGCATCGTAAATCCTGTCACCGCTGGATGAATTGAAAAATCCGCTTTTTTGCACGGTCAAGCACCTCCCAAATCGTTAATCTTGTCATATATAGTCAGGAGCGGCTTGCCGAAAGTCGCCCTTATACTCATGCCGTCCCTGTCGTAATTTTCTTCAAGTTCCGTAATCCGTGCGGTTATTTCCATACCCCAGTCCTTTGCCACAACACGCACACGGCTGCCGATGTCATAGTCAATTTTGTATTGCAAGTTGCCGAACTGGTTAATTGTGGCATCGAAGGCTTCTACCAATGCCAGTTCTGCCAGCCGAGCCATACCCCGGTAACGGAGCGCATCCTCATAGCCGGTGGGGAAATTTTCGCTTTGCAAGTCGCGGGCATCCACAAAAACCTCAAACCGCCATTCATTCCAGCCGCCGCCAACTTGCACGAAGGTACGTGCAGCACCTTCACCTTCACCGCCCACCAGCGCGAAAGTGGCAAAATCACGGATACTAAACGTGAAGGTTTGGTTAATAATGTTTTCAAATTCACGCGAAAACACGCCTGTTACGTCTATGCCGATGTATGGTGTTATAACGAAGCTGCCGTTGTTGAAAATAGTGCGAATGCCAACATCAGCGGCTTCGCATAAACCTTCCACCACGGAGAGCAAATTACGGTAGGATACTTGATTGTCCACATTTACCCCAAGCACCGCTGTTTGATAGGATAGATACGAAATGCGCCGAGCGGCTATCGGTGCCGTGCCTAAGATGTTGTTTCCCAACAACTGACCGAGCGCCGCGCCCAAATCGCCGTTTAAGACTTCCGTTTCAAGCACAATGCGCCGGGCAAGGAATCCTGTGGCAAATTTACCCGATATTTCGATAACTTCCCGTTCATCCATGGTTATCTCTGCAAATTCTATCAGTCCGATTTCCTCATCATCGGACTTGCCGATAAAGTGACCGATTTTGAGCAGGTTAAGCGTGTTCGGCGTTGCCATTGCCCGTAATTCATACCCGCCGCTTTTGTGATACCGCCGTGTCCAGCGGAGGTATTCGTACTCCTCGACCACGCCGATGAGCTGCCTGTTCGTGTCATATACCAATAAATCCATTTGCTGTGCCTCCCGTCGTCAAGCCGTTAAATATAAAGGCCGATAAAATATGCTCACTTCCAACAAATCCATAAATGTGGCGGCATCATAACGCAGAAGGTTGTTGCCGACCGATAGCTGTAGAAACGTGCTGCCCGTGTCCAAAAGCGGAAAGGCGTTTGTTTCTGCTCCTGCTACCACACGCACCACTCGCTTCGTGGCGAAGTGGGTAAAAATACGGTATTCCTCTCCGGCGGTCATAGTGGCGTTTATCCGCACAAACTCTCCTGTGTCCATATTCATCAATTCGGGGTTTGTGAGCGTACCCGTTGCACGGAATACGATTTCACAGCCGCACGGCACATCTCCGATGTTTTCAATATCAATTAACTGGCTCGGCTGTCTTATTCCCAACTCTATCCCCGGCGGGGATATGATTTCCAGCGGAAACGTGAAATTGCCCTGCCACGAAGCCAATTCTTCACGGATGGAATTTAATTCCTCAAAGAACGGCGAAGGGCAGAGCAGCGAGATAAAGAAAGCCGGAGCGCGGGCGATGTTGCCCTGCGATACTCCGGCTTCCTCTACGATGCACGAAATTTGGCGGTTGCGGTAAATGAGCGTCCCGCGCTGTTTTGGCGTGAATATCCTCAGCAAGTGCCGCCTGTAGTCAAACGACACTTCCACAGACGGAGAAATAATCTGTCCTTCGATGGTGATATTTCTCATGTCAAGACTCGATGAGATATAAAAAGCCCCGTCTTGTTCCGGAGCCTTGAAAGTATTTATACTGTTGCGGATGCGTCCGACGCCTTCCAACCGCCGTAAAAATATCGGCTTCAACTGCCGAATGGTTATACTTGCGCCGCTGTCGTTTTGATAGGTTACTTCCATGCCGCTCCACACCTCCCATAATTATCACGCAATGCCCAGCGCAAGTTTTCTTGACGCATTGCGGAACTCGCGCGCGGTTTCTTTTTCACTGAGTGCCTTCGGTGATGTGATTGAGATGTTCTGCGTGACATTACCGAAGGGGTTAGCTCCGGCAGAATACACGCCGTCAAACGCCCCGCGCACATTGGAATCCAAGTTAAAATCCGTGGGTATGGCTTCCTGCATATCTTTGGTAATTTTGTGCATCATGTCCACAAAACCCACGCCAAGACCTGCGCCCATATCCCGTCCAATTCCGGCAAAAACCGTAGACGGGGAGCGGATGCCCAAGAAGCCGGTAACCGCATTAACAACATTACCCACGGCGTTTTTCACGCTGTCGATAACATTTCCGACCATGCTTGTTATGCCGGAAACTAAGCCGCGCATGAGGTTCGCACCCGCTTCTACAATCGCGCCCACACCGGAGCCGATTGCGCCGACAATACCCGTAATTATTTGCGGTATCGCCTTGACGATTTCGGCGATGATTTGCGGTAAATTCTTCACAAGGGAAATCAGCAACTCCACACCCGCTTGGATTATTTCGGGTATCGAACCGATGATGCCATTTACCAAAGCCGTGATAATTTCGGGGATTGCGGTCACGATGGTTGTGATTATCAACGGCAAGTTTTGGATGAGCGAAGTCAGCAGTTCAATTCCCGCCTGTATTATCTGCGGTATCGAGCCGGTGAGTGCTTCCAATAAAGCTGCCAGAATTTTCGGTATTGCCGTGACAATCGTAGTGATGATTTGCGGCAAGGCTTCAATCAGTGCCGTCAGCAAATCAATCCCCGCTTGGATTATCATGGGGATGGACTCAGTGAGAGCCTTTACCAATGCCGCCAATATCTGCGGTATCGCCGTTACGATTTCGATGATAATTTCCGGCAAGGCATCAATCAGCGAAGTAAGCAGTTCAATCCCTGCTTGGATGATTTTCGGAATGGAATCCGTCAGGGCTTTCAAAATCGCTTGTAAAATCTGCGGTATGGCTGCGACAACGGTTGTGATTATCTGCGGCAGGTTTTGGATTAACGCCGTCAAAAGTTTTATGCCCGCCTGTACAAGCTGCGGGACTGCGCCGACCACGGCATCCACCACGCTTGACACAATTTGAGGAATTGCCGCCACGATGGTGTCAATTATTTTCGGCAAAGCGTCCACAAGTGCAGTCAACAGGGTAATTCCGGCATCAATAAGCATCGGCACAGCTTTTATTATCGCGCCGATTATGCTGTCGATGATTTGAGGAATTACGGCAACAATGGTGTTTATGATTTCGGGTATGTTGTTCACCAAGGCAGTAATCAATTGAATCCCTGCATCCGCAAGCTGGGGAATCGCTCCTACAATGAAATCCACAATCGCCGTCACCAATGCGGGTAGTTTCGCAATAAGCCTCGGAACAGCCGCCAAAATCCCCTCGGCAAACCCAACAACTAACTGGAGCGCGGCATCTAAGAGCATGGGAAGATTATCAATCAAGGTTGTGACGATAAACATAATCATGTCTACGACCGCCGGGATAAGTGTTGGCAATGCGCCTGCTATTCCGTTTACCAGCGCAATTACAAGTTGTGCCGCACCTTCAACCAAAACAGGCAAAGCCTGCACAAGCGCATCGGCAATCGTCTGTACCAGTGTAATTGCCGTGTCTATAATTTTTGGAAGGTTGCCCACAATGCCGTCCACCAAAGCCGCAATTACCTGCGGTGCGATTTCGGCAATCGTACCCATCAGCGTTCCAATCATTTCAAGTAGCTGGGGAATTGCGGAGGATATGCCCTCAACCAACATTTGAATCCCCTGCGTGAGTGCTTCGCCGGCCCCTTCCTGCCCGGAAATGATGTCGGCAAAAGCCCCCGTCACCATGGCAAGACCGGGTAGTAAATCGGCGGTGATGGAGGCTTTTACTCCTTTGAACGCCCCTTGCAGGTCGGTTTGCGCGTTGCTGAATTGAACGGAAGCGTCAATCAATTCATCGCTAAACACAATGCCCAAATCATGAGCGCGTTGGCGCATTTCTTCCAGACTTAGGCTGGTGTCGTTGAGAATTGGCATTAACTCCATACCAGCCCTACGCCCAAAAATGGTAAGCACCATGTTCGTTTTTTCCGCGCTCGGCTCCATTTCTTGGAACGCTTTGACGGTGGCATTTAACGCCTCTTCGGGCGTTTTGTCTTTTATCGTATCAAACCCCAACCCAAGACGGTCAAGGGTTTTTCCGATTTTGCCGCCGCTTTCATCCACGCCGCCCATAGCATTCTGTAGGTTTCTCATGCCGTAGCTGATGTGGTAGGTTGACAGGCCGCTTTGCTGTAAAACGTAATCCCATTCTTGGAAACCTTGCCGTGTAAGCCCTAACTTTTGCGCGGCCTTGTCGGTTTCGTTGCCCCAATCGGCGGTTTCCTTTGCCATGTCATAAAGTGCTTTACCGGCCGTTCCCGCCGCCGTACCAATGGCAGCGACTGCCACTCCGATGGCTGCGCCCACGGTTTTTAAGGTTGCGGTTAAAGCAGAAAACTTGCCCTCGGCATCATCAGCCGTGCCGCCCGCTTTATCAATTTCGGTGGCAAATTCACCTGCGCCTTTTCCTGCATCATCAAACCCGTCACCTGTGCCGTCCAGAGCCTTGGTAGTGGAATCCAGTTCTTTTTCCATGCCATTTAACTCAGCCTGTGCTTTATTAAGCTGGATTTGCCAGTTCTGCGTTCGTTTGTCGTTTTCACCGAAACTCTCCGCAGAATTTGCCAGTGCCTTTTCCAACATGGCGATTTTTTCCTTTTGGGCATCAATCTCCTTGCTGAGCATCTGTTTTTTAGCGGTCATCGCTTCGATGCCTTTGTCGTTTTTATCGAATTGGGAAGCGACAAGCTGCATCTCCGAACCCAATACCTTGAAGGACTGGTTGATTTCATTAAGCGCGTTTTTGAAATCGCGCTCCCCGTCTATGCCTATGCGTAAGCCAAAATCAGCGATAAGTCCTCACCTCCGTCAAATTGGGATAACATCGTCAATGCTTGCCGCCCGAAACGGCTTTTCAATACCCATAAATTGCTTGTGGCAAGCCCACAAATCCAAAAACAACCCCAGCGGGGTCGTCCAAAATTCATCAGCGGTCATGTGTAGTTGCACCGTGCCGTAATAAAACAGCCGGGAGAAAATTTCGCCATCTTCTACCCGGCTGTCTCGTTTTTTGTGCCACCTACTTGGTTGCCGTCTGATTCGCTGAGGACGTTTCGCGCCGTGCCTTTGAACATGGCCGCCGTTATTGCATCCTTGTAGGTTGCCATTTCAAGCGGGGAAGTAAGCAGTTCCACATCATCCTCGGTCAGCAGGTCTTTTGGCGTGTCCTTGTTTTTCAAGTTGTAAATGAGAATGGTCTGATTCGCCAAAAGTGTAATCAGCCACACGATTTCTGCAATCGCCATTTCAAAGTTCTCGGCTTTCATCAACTTGTCGCCGAGGTCTTGCAAGCCGCCGTAGCGTCCGGCTATGGCTTTTGTTGCCTTGGTGGTGAGGAGCAGTTCGTACTCCTCACCACCGATGGTTATCAATGCACTGCGTTCGTTATCCATGAGAAACCTCCATTTTTTAAGGTTCGGGGTCAGGTTCAGGTTCATCGCCGCCGCCGACAAAGGTTGGTTCATAAACCTCGGCGTACCAGTTGTCAATAACATCGCCGCTTGCCTCGGAATCCACAACTTCGGCCTTCCACGGATGATTCCCCCGCTCGTCCAGCCTGTTGCGGCGTAAAATCGTACCTTCGATGGTTGGGGTTTGGAAGGTGATAGTATCGCCCTTTGTCTGCATATTTGCGGCAGGGAAGCCGAACTTGACGCGATAAAACCAAAAATAACGGTAATCGCCGTTGGGTTTTGCTGCCCTAAAGCCGATGGCAACAGGCAAGCCGATGTCTTCCGAAGCGGAAATAAGCACCCCGTTATCGTCCACATCTGCACCTGTCAAAGCCTTAACCACCGCCACTTTGAGGTCATCCACGCCAAGCACCAAAGTTCCTGAGTTGAAATCTTTAATTACATACGCCAAGCCGTCATCCGCATGGAGGGTCGCCTCCGAAAGCGTTATGGTAAGGTCGGCATTTATGGCTTTCGCCATTTGGACGGGGACACCATAGGTCTCCTCGCCGTTCAAATCTTCCGTAATAGGCGCGTAAAAGAGCCTATCCATCCCGATTGTTGCCATTTGTATCACTCTCCTATTGGATAATATTTTGCGACATCCACACAAATATGGTGGAATCCGGTTGAATCTTCGTGTGCGATATAACGGCGGTCGGTGATGGTAAACTCCGCATCGAGGACGGCCGCCACTATTTGCCGTTTGCGCCTCACATAATTGCCTTTGGTGAATAATGAAATCCGAATTTCGCTAACATCAATCTGCGGACGGTTATCGGCATGAAAGGCAAAATTGTCCGTCATTGGCGTGAGGACGCAATATTCGTCCGGGGGAACGCCGCTGAACACGCCCGTTTCCACGGGAAGTCCAATCGTAGAAATTATCGTGTTCAGTTCTTGCAATATGCTCACAATTTCGACACCTCCTCTTCAAACTGCCGCTCGATTGCATCTGTGACGGGTTTCTTGGCTTGGTTTCGTGCCTGCTTGAGAAATGGTTTAGGCGGTTGACCGCTTTTGCCGTATTCCAGTACGTTGGCAATAAGAGTGTTCGGTCTGCCGTCACTGCGCGGCTCATGGAAGCCCACTTTCACATCCCGTACCCCGCGCCGATTAAGCCGTGGTTTGGAAAGCCCAAGTGCCTGTTGCAATTCGCCTGTGGAGCGTGATGGGTATTTCGTATCCGTACCGACAACTCCCGCCAAGCCATCACGGACAAATCCAAGCGCAACCTCGCCGCCCGCTTCCAAGCAGGAGTCGATTATGCGGTCGGTTTCATTGCCGAGTTTGGTAAATCGCTCCATAATTTCGTCCGGCATTTTCATGGTCACTTTTGCCAATAAATCCAACCCCCCTACCGCATAGAACCGCTCACTAATTCTGCCAGTGCCTCGGTGTACATACCACGATTGCGGACATCTTCCGCACTGGTAATGCGGTATCGGTCGCCGTTCCATAAAATAACGTGGGTTGCGTCAACGGTCACATCGGGAATTTTACGGAAGCGGAACAGAGCCGTGGCGGTGGTGAATGCCGCCCGGTTTGCCCAGCCCTCGCTGCCGTGCCGTTGTTCCACATAGGCACGGATAGATGCGATTACCGTGTCGGTGTTGGTGGCGAAGCCCTCCGTGTCCTTTGCGGGTTCTTGTGAAACGATGTCAATAAATTGGTTCATCTTGCCAAACGCCATGGTCTACCACCCCCAAGTCTTGCTCATAAGGAGCAGCCGATTTACCGCCGTCCACACCTGCGATGATGCCGCAACAGAGTCCGAAAAGAAGCCGCCCGTCGAGCCATCCCTGCTTTCATGGAAATGGCTCGACAGCATAATAACGGCTTGTTCGGTAGCAGGCGGAAGCGGGTCATCGCCGTATTCGACTTTTTGATATCCTTCGGCATAATCAATCGCGGCGCGGATAAAACCGCACAGCAACTCGTCATCCTCGTCATGTGTCAAAATAAGATTAGCCTTGACTTTGGGCAGTAGTTCAAGGGTTTTATCCACGCCGCTCACCTCCTGTGTGTTTAGGGTGCAGTTCCGGTTTGCATAAGCTGGATGCCTTCGGCAAGGATAACCTTCGCATCCACACGCTGGTTTCCGATGAAGCCCACCTGTCCGTTGCCTGCGAAAAGTTCATTCAAACGCTGGACGGTTCTGCCCATGCGGTCGCCAATCCAGTAATGGTTAAAATCACCAAACGCCACGGGCAAAGCCCCGGCTTCCACAACCGGCACATAAGGTGAGGTGTAGAGCCTATACCCCAGCAATCGGTCGGGTTCTCCGGCTTGGACGGAGGGTTGCCATAAATACTGGCCGTTCGAGTCCTTCAGCTTACGGATAGCCGAAACGGTGATGTCACGCATAAGGAACACGGCATTTCTGCGGTAGGGGCTTTTGAGTGCATAAATCAAATCGATAAGGTTGTCGGTGCTGATTGCCGCCGTAGCGGTAGTTACGCCAACGGTGCCGCCGTCTGCGGTAAAAATACCCGTGGGCTTATCTGCGCCGTCACCAATACAGAACGCTTCCTCTTCGGCAATGCCGAACGCCCGCGCAAAATCCTCCGCAATGTACGCTTCGAGGTTAAACATGGAGTCTTGTAAAAGTTCGATACTGACACGCGCTAAAGTGGACAGTTTGTAAGCATCGAGAGATTTTTGCGAAAACGTCATCATGGTTTCGGTGATGGCGGCGTTCTCCTGCGTCCAAAATGCCACAGCCCTGTCCGCAGCAATGGGAATTTTACGTTCGGCATTGGTGTTTACAACCTTGGCGATGCGCCGAATTACGTTGTATTCGTCCAAACCTTTGATGATTTGGCGTTCAAATTCCACAGGCACAAGGTAACCGCCATCGGAATCCGGGGAAGTGCTGAGTACGTTGTGGATGGGTTTACGGTTGCGCAGGGCGTTGCCGAAATCCTCTTTGTACTCATTAGAAGCGCGGCCTGTTTTGGCGGCTTCGGTTGCGGCAGGGGTGTTGGTTACGGGCTGGCTGGTGGCCTTGTTCAGTTCAAGGTCATAAGCGGCTTGACGTTCCAAGCGGTCGATTTCCTTGCCCAAGTTCACCATGTCCGTTTCCATTTTTTCGTATTGTGCGGCGGCTTCTTGGGAAACCGTGCCGTCTGCGCCGCGATTGCTGTCCAAGAAATCCTTGGCAGTGTTCCATACCTTGTTGCGCTTTTCGCGCAATTCGAGAATCGTGTTCATACAATTACCTCCCATTATTTGTTGGATATTAAAGAGAGCCGCTTTTCCAGCGACTCTGCACACACGCCTTTGGGCGTTGGTGGTTCGGGTTTCGGTGGTGTTTTTGCATTTACTTGCAATTTATCCAGCAGCGAGTTTGTCACCGCCCGCCGACTGAATACATAATTTGTGGCTACGGCATCGGGTTTTTGCTGTTTAGCATCCTCCAGTATGCCGTCCACAAATCCCCATTCAATGGCTTTATTGGCGTTCATCCACGTTTCGGCATCCATCCAGTTTGAAATTTTTGCCCGTGGCTGGCTAGTTTTGATGTTGTAGGCATTTATGATGGACTCCTTCACTTCATCCAACATATCCTGCGCACGACGCATTTCTTCACTGTCGCCGATTGCGATAGACATGGGATTGTGAATCATCATAAGTGCCGTGGGTGCCATAAGGACATTTGTACCCGCCATTGCCACAACGGAAGCGGCACTCGCCGCCAAGCCGTCAATCTTGACCGTGACGTTGCCTTTGTATTCCATAAGCATGGTATAGATTTGGCTTGCTGCGATGCAATCCCCGCCGGGGCTGTTAATAAAAATGGTGATGTCACCATTTGAGGCAAACAATTCATCCCTAAACGCCTTGGGTGTAATTTCATCGCCCCACCATGTAGAGGACGAAATAACGCCGTCAAAATGCAACACACGTTCACCCGCCTCGTTTTTACTCCAGTTCCAAAACTTCTCCATCAGATTTTTCCTCCTCCCCGTTAGAATTTTCCAATACTGCATTCATACGGCTAACCAGCGGCATTAAATTTCCGTTGACCAGCAGCAAATCCCCGCCTTCCTCTTCGGGAATAAGGTTCATTTTTTCCAAGCTGCGGATGTCGTTGGCACTGAGCCAGCCGTTTTGCCGCCCAACGGCATAACCATCCATGCGGCTTTTATAATCGCCTCGGAGCAGGCCGTCCACGTTAAAGCGAATCATGATTCTGGGTTTTTCGCCGGGTAACAGCAATGCCGCCTGCATACTGTCCTCCCACCGCCGTACCCATGGATTAAGCGTGTACATGACAAATTCCAAGGATTGTTGGGTTATGTTGGAAAACGAACTTTTGTCGAGGTCGCCAATCATGTGGAGCGGTACGCGAAATATCCTCGCAATTTCGGCGATTTGGAACTTGCGCGACTCCAAAAACTGGGCTTGTTCCGGCGCAATGCCGATGGCGTTATATTTCATACCCTCTTCCAAAATTGCGATTTTGTTTGCGTTTCCGGGGCCGCGATATTCTGCATTCCAACTGTCCTTCACACGCTGAATGTCCTTTATGGTGGCAGGGTGTTCCAATATGCCGCCGGGAGTCGCACCGTTGGCGAAAAATTTAGAACCGTACTCCTCGGCCGCCAAAGTCATGCCGATGGCATCCTTCGCCATTTGTATGGGCGAGTAGCCGATTAAGCCGTCAAAGCCAAGCCCCGGAATATGCAATATTTCACCCTTGCGGAGTTTCACCTCGCCTTTGTTTTCGCTGCGGTAAATGTAAACAATCTGCTCGGTGCGGGCATCCCGCTCCACCGTTACACGGTCGGGCAAAAGCGGGTAGAGTGCTATAGGGCAGCCCCTTCCATTTCTTACCATTTGTGCATATGCGTTGCCGAATAAAAGAAGATGACTCATAAGCGTTTCGCGGAACACAAATGAAGTCATCTCCGAATTTGGCTCGTCATGGAGCAGCTGGTACAGTGGGTGGCTAATTTTTAATATTTTGCCGCCGTCCTCCACACGTTCATATACGTGGAGCGGAAGCCCTGCCAGTGATTCCGCTAAAACCCTCACGCAAGCGTAAACGGCACTGGTCTGCATGGCTGTCCGTTCATTTACCGCCTTGCCGGAAACTGTGCCGTTGTTAAATAATGACCAGTTCCCTAATAAGCCGCCGGTTTCGTTCTTGGGGGCATCCCTTGCCCGGAAAAGCCTGCTAAAAATGTTCATATGAAATCACGCTCCCTCTACAAAAATAAAATGCCGCGTTTATCGTACACAGACTCGGTTTCGATGCCGCCTTGAAGCATGGCGCGGGCAAGTCCCATCACGAGGCTCACAGCACCGTCCACTTTTTCGGTAGATTTTTTCTTGCTGATTTTCATGTTCAAATGTGCATCCGTTTCCGCTACCACGTTGCCGATGTTCCAGTCCATCACAGGGTGTTTGCCGTGGCGCAGCTTGCCTTCCTGTACCAATTGCATGAGGTCGCGGGTTGGCGTTGCCATGCTTGCGAAGCCCTGCCCAAAGGGGAAGACGGTAAAAGCCCGCTCCGCGCCCAACTCTTCGAGGTCACGGCGAATTTTCTCCGCTCCCCAGCGGTCGTAGGCGATTTCACGGATTCGAAAATCCTCAGACAGTTTCGTTATAAACGCCGTGATGTAATCGTAATCCACAACATCACCCTCGGTGGTATTGAACACACCCATTTTATGCCACACCGCATACGGCACATGGTCGCGCCGGGTTCGTAGGTCGATGGCATTTTCGGGAAGCCAAAAATACGGAAGCACCGTGTATTTCTCATCGCTGCCTTCCGGGGGAAACACCAGCACCAAAGCCGTAAGGTCGTTGGTGGAGGACAAGTCCAACCCTGCGTAGCAATCACGCCCTTTGAAATCGTCAATGTCAATGTCCTCGCCGCAGGCATCCCATTTATCCATTGGCATCCAGCGGATGTCAGAGTTAGTCCATTCGTTTAAGCGGAATTGCCGAAAGTGCATCTCCTCGGCGGGGTTTTGCCGTGCCTGCTCGTAAGCCGCTTTGACGGTTTCAAAAGGAATAGTCACGCCGATGGAGGGGTTGCATTTCAACCACACATCGGGGTCATTCCAGTCGTCTTCGTCATTCATGCCGTACACCACTGGATAAAACGAGGGGTCTAATTTCGAGCCGTCCAGCACCGCCTTTGCTTTGTTATGCATCTCGTAACAGATACTGGTACGGTCGCGCCCTGCCGTGGTGATGAGAAAATACAGCGGTTGTCGCCGCGCATCGCCCGTGTATTTTGTCATCGTATCGAACAACTCGCGGGTCTGTTGCGCCCACAACTCGTCAAAAATAAGCCCCGACACGTTAAAGCCCTGTTTGGATTTGGTTTCCGAGGAAAGCACACGGTAAAAACTGTTGGTGTGATTAAAAATAATCCGTTTAGTGGACGGTACTAATTTGGAAAGTTTGTGTAAGTCGCCGCATTGTTCCACCATGGCTTTTGCTGTGTTAAACACGATAGAGGCTTGGTTAATGTCGGCAGCACAGGAATAAACTTCCGCGCCCGCTTCCCCATCGGCGAACAACAGATACAGCGCAATGGCGGCGGCGAGTTCGGACTTGCCGTTTTTCTTACCAATCTCCACATAAGCCGTGCGGAATTGGCGATATCCCGTTTCTTTATCAACGATGCCGAAAACATCACGGATAATCTGCTCCTGCCAGCCCATCAGCTTGAAGGGCTTTCCAAACCATTCGCCCGTGGTATGCCGTAGCATGGAGATAAAACCCACGGCAAAGTCAGCCCGCCGCCTGTCGTAACGGCTGGTGGACAGCATTAATTTTGTGGGTTTATATTCAAATGTCATCGGTTTCACCTCCATCAAAAAAGACCGCCTCGGCGGTCGCAGTCTATGGTACGAGAGCAAGCCCCGGTAGGGCTGCCTCGGTTGTTTTCGTGGCTGGGTAGTGCTTTAACTTGCGGCTTCTTCGATTGCCGCCAGTTCCCGCTGGAGCCGTGCAATTTCGGCGCGACGGTCGGTGATAATTTCAATATCGCCGTAGCCATCGCGGGCATCTTGCAAGTCACGTTCAAATTTTGTTGTTGGGTCAGCCAGTTCCGCAAGCCATGCCTTGAGCAGTTCCGCTTCGGCGGCATACTCGGCGTGTTCGGCTTCCTGCCCGGCTTTGGCTTCTGTCATTAGGTAGTTTGCGGAAGTGCAATAAAGGTTGTGGTTCGCCATTTCCAATGCTTTCTTCAAAATGGATTCTCTTGTCATTGCATTTTCCCCCTTATGGTCTGTGTTCGAGCCTTACGTCCTCGCCCTCGAAGTGGGCGATGTAGCGGGTTTCGCGTCCATCTTGGAGTTTCACCACCAGCCGCAGTTCCCCGTTTTCAAAAGCCGTGTACGTCCTTGTAATCCGCGCCCCTTCGGGCAGTTGTGCTTCGGCTTGTTGCCATTGTTCGCTGTTCATCCGTTTCCCCTCCCTTATTCGGCGTACTCGCCGCGATGAAAACCCCAGTCGGTGAGTTCGGTGAGCCTTGCCACCATGTATTCAGCCGAGCCTACGTTGCCCCAATTAATTTCATCGGGGTGGGTGTCCATGTGGTTGTCCACGTAGGTCATCAGTTCTTCAAGCCGCTCCCTTGCCTCTGCCATTTTTTCCATGAATGCACCTAGTGCTTTGTCATTGTTTTTCATTCTCATCCGCTCCTATCCTTGTTTTTGCAGGGGTTCTCGCCCCCTTGCATGAACAGTATGCCGCAGGTCGAAGGTGATTGGTAGTGGATTGTGATGGACACTTTTCACTCGCTTGCGGGAAACTCGCCGTGCAAGATGAGGTGCGAGTAAGCCTTGCGGTTTTCCTTTTCAATTAAGAAGCAGACCAGTTCGTGAAGTTCCATTTCGTAGGCGATGCGCTGGACGGCACCCACATCAAACATATTCGTTGCCGCTGTCGCTCTGACCTCAAGCACCTGCGCCTTTATGGTTTCAAGTTCTTCATGCGTGTAATCCATCGTCTGCCACCTCCGTTTCAGTTTCGGCGGTATCCGCTGAGTTGTCAGCGGATACCCCTTCAAGATTGCCCTCTGTGGTGGCTGTTTCGGGCTTACAGCCCGCTTTCCAAGCGGAGTTGCCGGGTAGCTTGGCAAGAAGGACGCGCCTCGCATTTTTGAACTCCGAGCCGACCATGCCGAGGGAGATGAGCCAAACCCTAAAGGAAAACTTGGGGCTGCTGTCCAGTTCCTTTTCCTTTGCCGTCACCCGTGCTTTGGTGAGTGACGTTTTGCAAAGCAGGCTGATGAGCGTGGCGTAGGCTTCCGTGTGTTCTGCGTCCAGTTCGCCGCTAAACCAAGGGAAGCGGAGCGTTTCGGTGGTGTATTGGATGGGTAGGTCGTCCACACCAAGCGCCGCTTTGAGGAGCGGAGCCTTGGCGGTCACCATGCGGCAGAGTATGTCCAGCTTCTCTGGCGTGAAGCCTGTGTTTGGTATTTCAATTACCAAGCTGTCGGCTTCGTCTGCGAGTGCTTCGATTTGTTTTGGCGGTAAGTCGTCAATTTCACGGAAGTCTTCGGCGCAGTTTTCCCAATCTTCGTGGGGTTGTTCAATGTCGCAGAGGTCTTGCGGTTCGGCTGTTTCAGTTTCATCGGCTTCGTAGTCGAAGTCATGTGCCGTGAAGCCCATCCGCAGCAAGTTGCCCACCAGCGTGAAGTCGTCCGGCCCCGTGAGCGTTCCGTCCTTGTCCACGTTGTACTCGTCGATTTGAAATGCGTTCTTGCCGGGACCGAGGTATTTCTTTGGCGTGTCCAAAGCCTCGCTGATTGCCGCCACCAAATTTTTGCGTTCTGTGCCTTGCAGATTGAAATTGAGTGTCATTCAAATCCCTCCAAAGGTTTATTTTGCAGGGGTTCGCGCCCTTGCAAGAACATATTGCCGCAGGTGACGGACTATATCAAATGGAGTGTGATGGCGTTAAAGCGGCGATGCCGCCAAGCACAAAAACACAGCACGGCAGCGCAATCCCATTCCCCCAAAGGCGGTATTCAGCCCCGTCCGTGTGCGGGTTTTTCAACCATTTAATAAGCTGGGTGCGGCTTTTGGGCTTTTCGGATTTGCCCATGACACGCCGATGGGTTTCCCAAACAGCCGCCCAAAAAGCGATGTCCTCTTCCGTTGGCTCGGCGATACCGAGGTCAGAGCAGAAATCGCTGGGGAAACCTTGCAGCAAGGCACATTCCTGCGGCGTTAGTCTGCGGACGATGTATCGGGTTTCTTCTAATATATTAGGGCAAGTTTCAACCACCATGTTTTCGCCGCCGGGATAATCACCGCCATTGGCTTTGAGGGTGGCAGGGTTTCTATCCCATTTGCCGTAACCGTTGTTACCGAAGGTGTCGTTCACGATGGGAGCATCCTTATAATCACGGCTCATCAGCGTGGGTGCTTTTTCTTCGCAAACTTGGGTGAAGCTGCCGCAGGTCATGGAATAAGTGGTATCTTCGGAATATGCAACTGTGCCAACTTCCACTGTATTCAATGTGTAAGCGATATTTTGCCTGTAGCCGTTCCCCCTATGCGAAGGACGTGAGCCATTACCCTCCAATGCAACCACCGCCATGCCCCCGCCATTTTTGTTGGGGTCGGGAACAGAAGTGTCCAACGTTCGGCTGGTGTCCGCTTCGTAGCAACCGCTGTGCGGATTATTCGATTTCCACGAGTTTGAACTTTTGGAAACTAAACCGAAAGCCGTGGGCGTTCCGTCCATGATTAAGGGAACATTACCGCCACCCGTACCCATGCGCTCCGTCAGCGTTTGCACAGTACCGCTTTCTTCAATCTTTATGCGGCTGTCGGCGGGGTGGTTTTCCAACGGAATAGCCACCGCCATGCGGTTATCGCCCATGTCGGCACGAAGTGCGCCTGTAGGTTCGCCATGCCATGCGTGGCCGCCGACACGGGAAGCCGCGCCGGGTTCAAATACAATGGGTTGATGCCCGTGTTCTTCCGCTCGAAGCGTAGCTGTCACATCCTCCGAAACGGACATAAAAGAGCCGCCTTGGTCATTTAAGACTTTGACGGCTTCGCTTGTTGTTCCAGTGCTACCTTCAACACCGCAGGCAGTTCCTTGCCACGGGAAGCCGCCCTGCGCAAAATCCCCTCGCAGGCGCGACTCGTCAAATAATATTTGTCCGGCACATTCGCCATCAAAATCGATGACAAGGTAACAACGGCGGCGGCGTTGAGCGACTCCGAAAAATTGCGCGTCAATTGTGCGCCATGCGAGGGAGAAACCGTCTCCCACAATCTCGCCCGCCGTAGTCCATTTGCCTTTGGTGCTTTCAGGCATAGGAATAACGTGGGTCTCGTCTTTAATTTTGCAGAGTTCATTCAGCACCTCCAAAAAATCGCTGTTGCCGTTGGTTTTACTTGAAAAAATCCCCGGCACATTTTCCATCACGGCAAACCGGGGATAAGTGTTATTTGTTGCGGTGCGCATCTCGCGCACGACATGGACAGCTTCGTAGAATAATCCCGACTTGCCATCCAACCCCTCCCGCTTGCCCGCCACCGAGAACGATTGGCATGGGCTTCCGAAGGTTATGATATCCACGGGTGGGATTGCCGCGCCGGTGATTGTGCATATATCGCCAAGATGGAAAACATCGGGAAAGTGTTTGTGGGTGACCATGACGGCGAAGGGTTCTATTTCGGATTTCCATATTGGCTTGATGCCGCATAATTGTCCTGCTAACTCGAATCCGCCGGAGCCGCTGAACAAGGAGCCGAGGGTCAGTTCTTGCCGAACGTGCGCTTTTTTGCACGTTCGGATACCGCTATTATCCATTGTCTGCCACCTCCGCAAATTCCATCCGTTGCCCATCACGCTCCACGAACACGCCATCCGCGCCGTAGGCTTCCACATATCTGCGGATACTGGCCGAGGCGTACTTGGGGTCAAACTCCATGGCGAAGCAAATCCGCCCAAGTTGCTCACAAGCCATACCCGTAGAAAAACTACCCGAAAATAAATCCAGCACTATGGCGTTGGCCGCAGTGCTGTTTTTGATTGGCTTGGATAAAAGTTCAAGGGGCTTCATGGTTGGGTGGATATCATTTTTCTTGGGCTTGTCGTACTCCCAAACCGTGGTCTGGTCGCGGCCTACCTCCCATCGGTGCTTGCCTTTGGCTTTCCAACCAAAGAGAACAGGCTCATGCCGCCAGTGATACGGACTTCTGCCCATCACCAGCGAAGGTTTCACCCACTGGCAAACGCCCGATAACTTGAAGCCCGCTTCACGGAATGCCCTGCGAAACCACTCGCCTTGCGTATCGGCGTGGAAAATGTATGCGCTGGCTTCGTTATCCATCACCGCTTCGGCATTCTTGAACGCAGGCAGGAGCAGTTTTTCCACCAGTGCGTCCTCTGTCAAAGTGTCGTTGGCGATAGTTCCCGCCTTCCCAGAATATGACACTCCGTAAGGCGGGTCTGTCAGTAGCAGATTGGCACGTTTGCCGTCCATCAGTTTTGTAACGTCCTCTGTTTTCGTGGAATCACCGCACACAAGCCGATGTCTACCCAGCGTCCAAATATCCCCGGACAAAACAAATGCCGCTTCATCTAAAGCGGCACTGAGGTCGAAGTCATCATTCTGCACATCGCCGTCTTCCCCGGCGAATAGCTTTTCAATCTCCTTGGCATCAAACCCCGTTAATTCGAGGTCGAAGCCGAGGTCTTTTAAGTCGGCAAACTCCAAAGCAAGCAGTTCCTCATCCCAGCCAGCACTGAGTGCAAGTCGGTTATCGGCGAGGATATACGCCTTTTTCTGTGCTTCGGTGAGATGTTCCACAAAAATGCACGGAACTTCCAATAATCCTTCGGCTTTCGCCGCCATAATCCTGCCATGCCCTGCGATGATGTTATATTCGAGGTCGCACAGCACAGGATTAACGAAGCCAAACTCCCGCAAGCTGGAGCGGAGTTGAAGTATCTGCTCCTTGCTGTGGGTGCGGGCGTTGCGCGCATACGGCACGAGCAGGTCAATATCCACTTTTTCAAATCGTTCTGTTGATTGCATCTTCACGCCACCCGCTTCCACATATAGCAAGTAATAAACGGTTGTACCGTACTTGCTTCCCCGCTTGCCGGGTTTGTTGTTGGATTTCCTGTATCCACTGCCGCAGTCGGGTTTCCTGTATTAAATGCCGCCGTAGCGTTGCCTGTATTCACAGATGCGGTCATTGCGCCGGTGTTGCCTATAAGCGGCGCCCCGCCCGATACAGCTTCTCCTGTGTATACATTAGTATTTGATGCATTTATATGTGTTGGATTCCAATACGAACCGGCACTTGCATATTGAGTTAAAATCCCACCGACAGACAATGGGGCTACTAATGCGATACCGCCGTTCGCATGGTTATGCGCTCCCATGCTATGCTGGTGCGCGTTTGCCGCTACGCTATGAACATGATTTGTTTGCGGATGAACATGGTTGCTTATCGTGTGCGTATGCGTCAAATCTCCGCCTTCGGTTTCCGCGCCTTCAAAATCGCCACTGCCTACACCAACCGGGACGCGGCCGCTTCCCCACGGAGTCCATGTTCCCCCAAACAGGGAAGCCGGGTTATTCGGGTCAACACTCATATAAATACTACCAACGGGGTATGCAAATTGAATAAGCCCCGTTTCAATTAATGCGGCTACTTTATTTGCAAGCGCCTCAAAATCAGATTGTTCTGCTTTCTCTTCGAGAAGCGCATTCATTTTTTGTTGTTTATATAAAAACGCGCAATCCATGACTTTCACACCTCCGTATAGTTTAGAATTTTTGCCCTTGTATTAAAAGAACCCGATTTGTTATCGTAATAGCACCGGGGGATTCGTTTGTCATACGCCATCTAACACCATTTGTAATAAACGGGTCTAATGCGTTGTCGGTATAGCTGTCAAAATAAATTCGTTTATTTGCCAACGTGCCGACATTCATAATGCCGCTGGAGGATGCCGTTGTCATAACGCCGCCAACCATGCGCTCCATATGAACAGCGAGTAATTCTCCGGTTCCGCCCGGCCCCGCCCCTGCAATGGTACCCGTCAATCTCCATTCAAAAGCAACTCGCTGGTAGCGGTCATACGGTTTGAATTGGATTTCTCCGTTGGCGGTTATATTCCAATCGCCGGGATTCGTGTTTGAATAACGTGCAAGGTGTGCGATTGTAAGTCCTTGTGTCAAAACAACATTTCCTGTATTCGCAGGAATATTGACTGTGCCGGGGATTTCAAATCGGAGCAGATAGCCATCTGTCTGATATCCAAGATTTTCTTTCACGCCGCTTTCAACCACGAACGCCCTGTCGCTTCTTGAAATGTCAAGTTTGTTATCCAAAATGGCGTTATTTACCGTGACAATGCCTTCTTCGGCCTGCAAATATTGAATCCGCACCGTGTCGCCAATGTTTAAAGCCGTGTTGATAGTCACATCGTAACCGTCCACGGTATAATCGAACACAATCGCAAATTCATCATTGTTGCCCATGAAAACGGTTATTATGTCCTTCGGAAAATTATCAAGCGTGAAAATGTTGCTGTCGGCAACTACAAACCGCTGCGTTAAAATTTGGGATGTGACCACCCTGTCAAACTTTCCGCTAACTTCTTCTAAAGCGTTCTGCACGTTATCGGAAATTAATTTTGTATTGGTAGAATCGAAGGACACATCAATTGCCGCCACAACACCGCCGCCGCCTTGTTCAAGTGCCGTCAGACGATTATCGGTGGTTGTTATGAAGCCTTGTGAGGGAACGTCCGGGTCACCATTTAGCGTTTTGTCGATTGTATCCAAATCGGCTTGTATGCCGTTTAATTCTGTTGTCAACCCGTTTATTGCTTGTTGGCGGTCTGACACTTCTTGTTGAAGCGCGGATGCGCTTGCGAAGTCGGTATGACCACTCGAAGCGAAATCCAAATTTTGGAGAGCGGCATGGTTTGTCGTGCCGCCGCCCTGTTCAAGTGCTGTAAGCCGATTGCCGGTGGTTTCTATAAATCCGTCCTCTTCTGCTTTTGTGGAAGCGGATGGATTTCCGTGGAGCGTTTTGTCGATGGTATCCAAATCGGTTTGCATACCGCTTATTTCTGTTGTCAACCCGCTAATCGCTTGTTGACGGTTTGTAGTTTCCTGTTGGAGAACGGCATCGCTTGCGAAACCTGTATGACCGCTTGATGTAAAATCAAGATTTTTCAATTCGGAATGGTCGGATGCGCCGCCGCTTTCTTCCAATGCACCGAGCCGATTGTCGGTAGTTTTCTTGAAACCATCCTGTTCAGCTTTCGTTGGCGCAGTTGGGTCACCCCAATAGCTTCTGTCCATGGTCTGCAAATCGGCGTTTGTTGCTTGCAATTCACTGCTTAAAGCCTCTAAGCCTTCGGTGAGCGCAGAATTTAACTGCTCAATCTGCCCTTGTTTATCAGAAATGGCTTGCTCACGGGCAGATACTTCGTTGTCGAGTCCGACTTGACTGGCAAATCCCGCGTGACCGCTGCTTGCAATATCCAAATTGGAAAGTGCGGCATGGTCGGTCGTGCCGCCGCCACCGCCGTTTTGCAACAAATCAACGAGGTTATAAATTTCGCCGTCTTCGCCGATTACGCGCCCGGAGCGCGGCGTATATTGTTCGATGTCGTGAACAACATCGGATACCGGTTGTGCCATAATCAAAACCCCCTGTTCGTGAGCAACTCTAAGAAGGCATTTTTCTCTTCGTTTTGGTTGCCGCCATATTTGTTAATAACGTGTAAAATCTGATTGAAATCGGCTTGCATCGCTTTGTAATATCCTTGCCCCGCCGTGACATACGGCGAAAGTTTCAATTCCTTAGTCATACGGCCGATTTTCCGATTCATGGCTTCGCAGGCAAGAAAGCCCTGACGATTAAGCACATAGTCCGTGATGGTCTGCGGCGCTACTAAACCCTCGCATCCACGAGCCGCGATATAAGTTTCGATTTCCGCACGGAGCGCATCCGCAGACGGCACTTCTTTTTCGCATTCCTTCATCGCCATGGCGAAGTAGTCCTGCATGATGTTTTCGTAGACCACCTTTTTCACGGTGGGCTTGGGTGCAGTCGCACCATTGGCCTTTTTCCCTTCAAGTTTTGGTTCAACTTGAGGATTTTTCCGAGGACGGCCAGCCCCCGGACGATAACCGCCGCTTGGCATGAGCGTCACCTCGTTCGATTGTTTGATTTTGATTTCCTGTTTGATTTTTTGATTTTTGATTATCAAAAACCCACGCGACAGGCCGAGCGCGCTGACCAGCCCTAAAGTCGGTAAGGCAGTCGCGCCCCTTGCAAAAGTCGGGCTTGCCCCCGCCCCTTTATGGTTTTAACAACAAACTGTCACCGGGGAAGTAGTCACACCCCTGTCCGAAAATAGGGTCTGCGGCTTTGGGGACAAGTTGCTTCCCCGGTTGCAAGCACCCCGATACCACACCCCATCGGCAACCCCTTTTGTTACCCCTTGTTAAAAGGTCAAAAGTAATCCCCTTGCTCGGCGTGAAGTCTGCTGTGGCATTCACCGCAAAGGGACATGAGATTGTGCCAGTAGTTGTTTCCACCAACCGCCAACGGTGTTATGTGATGCACGGTGTCAGCGGGCTTAAGCCGTCCTGCATAACGGCACATCACACACAGAGGATGCGCCGCCAAGTAAGCCGCACGAATTTCCCGCCAATGCCGTCCGTACCGCTTATTGGACTTTGGGTCACGCTTGTAGCGGTTGTATTCCTTCATGTGCTGCTTTGCGTGTGCCTCACAGTACCGCCCGGCGGTTAGCTCTCTGCATCCCCGGTGGGCGCATGGCTTCTTTGCCCGCTTGGGCATGGGTTTCACCTCCAACGCAAAAAGCCGCCACGGGTTTTGCCCGTAACGGCTCTCTGAAATCTTGCCATCTTAACTATATCACAGATACCCCGATGGCTTCTTGTGGCTTTTAGTGGCTTGTATCACAAAAGCGGATAATTGCTACCTTATCCAGTGCCTTTTTATGAAGCCTGTGTACCCAGCGAAGGTCGAAATGTAAATCAACCGCAATTTGTTCCCATGTTTTGAAGCATAAATACCGCTGCTCCAGAAGGGTCTGGAGTTCTAACGATTCTACGTTCTTTATAATCGTTACAATTTCACGCTTGAGGTCAACGAGTTGAACGAGGTCGCAGTTGATTTCGGATTCCAAATCCAGCATTTTTGTGATGACATCTTCCATGCGATGGATATTTTTTGTGCTGCTGTTGGGTGCATGGGTTAAAGTGGAACTGGCTTTGGTTGCAAGGTCACGCAGAGATTGCACTTGTTCAATTTTACTGTTGATACGCTGGTCGATGCGGTAGGCTTGGGATAAATATTCTTTGGCGGTCATGACTTCACCCGCCTTTGCCAGTATTCACAGCCAGCCCATGTAACCTTCGGCTGTTTTTCTCCGTTGGGCGTTACATTTAACAGAGATCTGAAATATTTACTGCCGGGGCATCCGCATTCATACGCCGCCCACTTTAAGATTTGCTTGGGGCAGATTTTTTCAGTGTACTTAAACTCGCACCCTTCGCCGCATTTGCATTGCGGTTTTTTGCAAGTGCAATATTTATCCACTTCACAGCCCTTGCAATTCTTTTTTGTGTATTCGCTTGCCGCCATATCTTGCCTGACGAAGCGGCAATCCACACATCTCATTTTGTTAGCCATAATGAACCTCCGAATTCGTGCTGAACGTGCGCTCTTTGCACGTTCAGAGACTAAAATTTCACTCGGATTGGCACATTTTGACTCCGTGGGCTTACTCCATAGATTTACAAATTCGCTTTTACTGCCTCAATTAATGAGGTTTGTGTTTTGTCTTTTTCGTGCAGGGCTTTCAAAATGCGTTCGTCAACAGTATCCTTTGCCATAATGTGCTGAAGCACTACCGTTTGCGAAGCCTGTCCCTGCCGCCAAAGTCTGGCGTTGGTTTGTTGGTACAGTTCAAGTGACCACGTAATTCCGAACCATATAATTGTGCTGCCGCCGCTTTGGAGGTTAAGCCCATGCCCGGCAGAAGCTGGATGAATCAATGCCACAGGCAATTCGCCGTTGTTCCAACGGCTGATACTTTCAGAAGAATCCAATTGCGAAAATGGTATGTGCAGTTTGCGAAGCCGATGTTTAATGCGTTCGAGGTCGTGCTTGAACCAATATGCCACCAATACGGGCTTGCCGTTTGCTGCTTCGATTAAATCTTCTAAGGCGTCCAACTTGCGGTCGTGGATATGGTGGACATCGCCAACCTCGTCATACACTGCACCATTCGCCATTTGGCATAATTTATTGGAAAGTGCGGCGGCGTTGGCGGCGGTTATCTCTCCATCGGCAAGCTGAAGCACCAAGTCTTGTTTTAATTCGTCATACCGCTCACGCTCTTTTTCGGACAGCCGCACGGAAACTTCCGTGGTGATAAGTTCTGGCATAACAAGGTGGTCGGTGGATTTCATACTGATGGTGATGTCGGATATTTTGGAGTAAATCCGCTCCTCGGCGTTGGGAAGGGGCTTGTAGCTGTATATTACTTGCCCATTTCGCTTATCGGGCAAGAAGTATGCGGTGCGGTACTCGCCGATGAACCGCCCAAGCCTCGCACCCATGTCCAGTAATCGGAACTCTGCCCACAAATCCATTAATCCGTTAGAAGACGGTGTACCCGTCAAACCCACGATGCGTTTAATTTTAGGCCGCATTTTTATCAAGGCTCGAAACCGTTTTGTTTGGGAACTTTTGAAAGATGACAGTTCATCAACCACCACCATATCCCACTTCCACGGAATGCCGCTTTCTTCAATCAACCATTGGACGTTTTCTCGGTTGATGATGTGAATATCAGCCTTTGCCCGCAATGCTGCTTTCCGCTCTGTTGCCGTTCCCACCGCCACCGAATATGTGAGGTCGGATAAATGCTCCCACTTGGCAAGTTCATCCGGCCAAGTATCGCGGGCAACACGCAGGGGTGCGATTACTAAAACTTGATGCACCTCGAAGCTGTCAAACAATAAGTTATTGATTGCCGTCAGTGTCAAGGATGTTTTGCCAAGACCCATATCCAAGAATATGGCGGCGATGGGGCTTTTTTCGATGTAGCCGGCGGCGTATTGCTGGTAGTTATGTGGATTGTATTTCATTCAGCATCTCTCCAATCTGCGCCGCATCGCCCAGCACATAGACTTTGAAGCCCAGCCGCCGAAGCAGTCCATGCCGCGTCATCTGTATTGGTTTCGGTTTTTGCCCGGCCCGTTTAACTTCTATAAAAGCCAGCTTCCCAAGGGGGAAAAGAACAAGGCGGTCAGGCATCCCATCAAAGCCGGGGCTTGTGAATTTTGGTGCGATGCCTCCCATCGCTTTAACCGCTTGTACCAACTTCTGTTCTATTGTTTTCTCTCGCATTGCAAGCCTCCTCTTCGATAAGTTCAAAAACATAATGCTGTGCCGCCAAGAAGCTATCCATCCGCTTGTTGTTTTTCCAGTGGTATTGGTCATCGTTAAGATGTATCTTGTAAAACTCCCGCCCATAAAAGCAGTCACGTTCAACAGCGATGGCTCTCCGTTTATATTTGACCTCCCAGCGGTCATCACCCACAGCTTTCCATTGTTTTTTCAAGTAGTTAGATTTTCTTTGTCCTCGCCGTTTCGCTTGGGCATCACGTTCTTTTGCCGCCATGATATTGCCTTCCATTACCCCGGCGCAGATACAGCCAACTTGAAGTTCGTCCGGGTATTCGTGATGCACCATTACGTGAACATATCTGACACTTGGGTAATCGCACAGTTCGCATTTGAAACCTTCATCTTCGTAATCTATAACCTCGGCACAAGTCCAGCCGTCAAGCGGTGCGCCCAGTTCTTTTAACCGTTTGTAGCACCTGTAAACATATTTTTCCGATAATCCGCTTTCCAATTTTTTGCCTCCTTCCCGACACAATCTTCGGAAAAGTCGTGTTCAATGAAAAACCTTGATTCTATATGGCTTTGGCGGTACACAAGGCACAAGATACACAACAATTCCCCTATATTTACTATGCGCGGGTATACACACGCACCGCTCTCTTTTAGTGCTTTAACCCTATTTGAATATAAGGGGAAATAGTTGTGTTGTGTGTGTTCGCTTACCGCATGGGAAGTTATGTCGCAGTCCGCTTGTAAAGGCGTTGCCGCCCGTAAACGGGTAATTTCCTTATATCCTTCGACCTTTCCCAGCCGTCAACCTTGGTCATAAGTGCCGCCAAAGCGTAGCTGTCCGTGGGTTTCAATTCGTCAGGCTTGCGCCCAAAGCACTCGCACCAGATTTCGGCATTGCTGACAGTTTCACGTTGTACAGTTCCCACTGCATGGGTGGGGTCATCACGGTCACGCAGGAAATCCCGTCGTTTGTATGTGTCCATTTCATCCCAGTTGGTGGGCAAAAGGGTATCAAGGTAATTTTCCACCATGCCTTGCCGCTCATCGACTTCCATGGCATCACGCTGGGCATCTTCGGCAGATTGGATAAGGCCGCCTTCAAGGTACAGCTTTTCGCCGCTTGCCCAGATTTCTTTGGCTTCCGCCCATATCTGGTCACGTTCCTCTGTCGTGAAGTTCCATTTCTTTATCTGTTCGGTCTGCCGCACTTTAACAATCCAAAAGCGGCGGTTGCCCGTAATATCACGCAAATACCCACGTTCGCCATTAACCGAGCCAATAATCACGCACTGGCGTGGGTGACTCTCCACGGTTTTGCCGTAGCTGGGTCGGTATTTGTCATCGGCGGTGGATAAAAACGCCTTGACTTTTTCGATGTCGGCTTTTTTCATTCCCGCCAACTCGCCGATTTCCACTACCCAAAAGCCCTGTAGCTTCTCAGCCCCGGATTTATCGTCCATGTCAGTAAGCGACAATGTTTCGGAATAAAACTCCTCGCCCACAAGGTCTTTGAACAAAGTGCTTTTGCCGATACCTTGGGGGCCGTCTAAAACAAGGATGCTGTCGAACTTCAATCCCGGATGGTATACCCGCCCAACTGCGGCGGCAAAGGTTTTTCTTGTAACGGCACGGGTATATGGCGTATCATCGGCTTGCAAACAACGCACCAGCAGCGATTCAATCCGCTTTATCCCATCCCAAGCGGGCAAGCCGTCCAGATAATTGCGTATGGGGTGGAAGCGGCGGTCATCAGCCACTTTGGTAAAACTCACATCATGGTTCCGGCTTGAAAAAGCAACATAGCGAACATCCATCAAGGCTTTAAGCTGTGCGGTGTCCGCATCACGCCAGAATTTGTTATCAGGCGGTCGCTCCCATGGCACCGCACCTGTAACTTGCACACGATTGGCTAACTCGTTGTAAGCGAAGTTTGCAAAATCAGGGTCGTTATTTAGAATCAACATGGCGTTCCACACGCTGTTTTCCAACACTTTACTGCGGGTTTGATAGGTTAGTTGGGTACGCCAATCCACAGTATCATCAGTAAAATCCATTTGCGCCCGCACACGGCGTTCCTCATCCAGTAGGATTTTTATTGCATCCAACGACAGCACAAACTCGCTCATGGCATTAAATGACTTCTTCTCGTCAAGGTCGGGGAACTTGTGGACACGCACAAGGTCAAAGGCATTCAGCAGCTTTCCGCAAGCGGGGTCGCTGGCGTGGTGGGAATACAGCCACTTGCCGTCATAAATAACAACGCCCGCCATGGAATCGGCATCCTTGAACTGGTATCTGTCCTCAACAGCCGAAGGTTCATAAATGTCGGGTAAAAATTCCGCAATAACATCTTCAATGGTGTAAGCGGTGCAAAAAGCGCCAATCACGCCGCCTTTTGCCAACGGGTCTTGTTGCTTGGCAGTTTCACGTTGGCGGGCTTCGCTTTCCCTCGAAGATGTCGGCCACTGGGTAACATCCCGCCAGTCGGCGTACATTTTCAAATATTGGTCAGGGTCGAGGGGTGTGCCGTTTTCTTCAACAAACACAAACTCGCCGTTTGATGGGCAAGAAGCCCAATACATCATCCTATTCGCTTGATAGGTTGTATCATCAAAGAAGTCCAATCCGATTTGCTTTGCCACTATTCGCATAAGAGCCGGGTATTCGTCTTCGCTGACTTCGCGCCCAAATAAAATGACTACACGGTAGCGCGGGGATTCGGGTAAATGGCTGTGGGTGGAGTAGATGAAAAATTCCACGCCGGGTAAGGCTTGTTTGACTATATCGGGAAAATTTATACCTTCCGGGATTTTGTCAGCATCAAGCGCACCCACAATACGGCTGATAACATTTCCATTCTTGCGAACGCCGCCTTTAAGCCAGCCGCCCACAAAACCGCCGTGGTCTTTTGCCGCATCCCGCTGTGCTTTGGATAATTTCGGATACTCCTCGGCGGTTTCAGTGGTGCGGACAGGGTTGGAATTGCGTTCTTTGAGATAAGCCCAAGTCTGCTCTTGGTTCTTGTATTTCTTATCCGTTTTGCTGTTGCAAACGGAGATTTTCATTGAATAATCAGCCACTGTTCGCTACCTCCTAATCTTTTTGGTAAAAATCACATTCAAATCCCTCGACACGTAGCGGAAGCCCCTGCGCCCAAGGTGGGACACGGCTCATTTGCTGACAGACAACCTCGGTTGACATTCGCGGGTCGGCTTCGATGCAGATTTCGTCATGGACATGAAGCACAATTTCGCAGTTGCGGAGGGTTTGCATGGCATAGGCAAGAACATCACGACTTGCCGCTTGCACGACATTTTCCGCAATCTTGGGCCCGTAGGTTTCAATCCGCTCCCACTTCTTTGTTGTGCCAACACCCATATAGGTCACGCAATCTGAGCCGAAGCTGTTAATGCCGATTTTGGGTTTGACATATGAAAGCTGCCTGCTTGATGGAAGCGTTATAAACAACATTCCGCTTTTGCAATTAAATTGAATGCCATGGGTTTCAGTAAAAGTTCTATCCATTACCGCTTCTTTGGCGGCACGGTCTAACGCCCACCAAAAACGTACAATCTTTGGGTTGGCAGAACGCCACGCATTAACCAGCGGCTGGAGTTCTTCTTCTGCCAAACCCATGTCTAAAGCACCCATGGCTTTTAATGCACCGACCGAGCCGCCGTAGCCGCAAGCCAAGTCAGCCACCTTACCTTTTTGCCGAAGCGGGCTTTTTTTATCAATCTCAGCCGCAGGCACGTTAAACATTTGACTGGCGGTGGCAATGTAAAGGTCTTGTTTGGCGGAATAGGCATCCAGCACCCATTGTTCGCCCGCAAACCACGCCAGCACCACACGTTCTATACTGGCAAAGTCAGCAACAATCAGCTTGCATCCGGCTTTGGGTATAAATGCCGTGCGGATAAGTTCCGACAGCATCGAAGGCACGGAGCGGTACAGCATATCCAGCGCATCAAATTCGCCGAGCCGCACCAATGCCCGTGCTTCTGCAAGGTCGAGCAGATGGTTTTGGGGCAGATTTTGTAATTGAATCAAGCGCCCGGCCCAACGCCCGGTTCGGTTCGCACCGTAAAATTGGAACATTCCTCTGGCGCGATTGTCAGCACAAACCACATTTGTTATTGCCGTATATTTCTTTACAGAGGACTTTGCCAACTGTTGGCGCAGTGCCAGCACCTCGCCCAATTCATCGGGAGCAGTTTTTAACATTTCTGTCACGGCTTTTTTGCCGAGGGTGTCTGTTTCCAAGCCGTTTTCAGCCAGCCAATTCTTCATTTGTGCTACGGAATTGGGGTTGTCCAAGTCCGTCAGTTGTTGCATTTTTTGCAACAACTCAGTGCGGGAGCGGTCATCGGCGGCGATGGCGTTTTGTACGAGGGTCAAATCCAGAGCCACACCACGGTCGTTTATTTGCTGGTCGAGTTGATACTCATCCCAAATGATGTCCGGCACGGGAAAGTTAGCCAGCTTTTGTTGGATAGACATCTCCGATTCAATGTCGCGGGTGTTATATGAAATAAACGCCTCCCATTTATCGGGTGCGTGTTCGCCGGTGTTGCGGGTACGCTGGCCATTTGAGGCGGTGGGTTTACATGGCGAACAGAAATAGCGGATTAATTCCTTGCCGCTGGTTAGCTTCTGCTTCTCCAATCCCAGCACAGCACCCACGCCTTCGAGGGAGAGGGGCATACCCAAATAGGCACTCCAAATCATGGTGCAGCGCCAGCTATCGGGATTGAGATATTTTGCCAATCCCAATACTTCTGCCGAATGGTGATTGTCAGCAAAAGGGTCAAGAGAAATGCCCATGTCACGCAGATAACGGGATAAACACACACGTTCAAAGTTGGCATTAAATGCCCATTTTTGGACGGTATCATCCGTTAAAGCGTTCAGAACATTTGCCGGGATTGTTTCCCCGGCAGCAAGGTCAACTACATTTATTGCGCCGCCGTCTATGGCATAGCCAAATAACAAAACCTCAAAATCGGAGGCTTCGGTATATTTATAAACGCCGCATTTCTTGAGGTCATAGCTGGAGAAGGTTTCAATATCAATGTTGAGGGTTTTCATAAACGTCTCCTTTGCATTTGAAGATGGCGGAGGCGGCAGTCACGCCGCCTCCACAATATGGATTTCTTAGCCAAGGAACTCGTCATCGTATTCATCGCCGACTTCATCATCAAAGTCATCTTCGGCCTTGCTTTTGCCGCCGAGGGGAGTGCCTGCGGAAATAAGCTGCACGTTGTTCAATCCGCAAGCGATGCCACGGTTGCCGGAAGCGGAATAGGCGTAGAAGTTCACAGAAAACTTACAATACACGCCGCTGTACACCATGCTACGATTGGTAACTTCTTGGCGGTGGCGGTCAACGATACCGGGTGCGGTGTCGCTGTTCGCATTGATGAAGAAGCTGTTAGCGTAGGCTTCATCATCAGGACGTTCGACATCACCGTCACGAAGGGGAACTTTCAAGGTGGAAAGTGCAGGGGCAGTGCGTCCGTTGCCCTTTAACTTGCTTTGACCTTCGGTGTAGGCGGCTTCGATGGCTTTGCGGATTTTGGCAAGAGTGGCTTCATCCGACTTGGGGATGATGATGGAAACGCTGTATTTGGGCTTCCCGCCGTTGATGCTTTTCGGTTCCCAGAGGTTGGCGTAACTTGCGCGGCAAATGCCTGTGATAACTTTCGTGGGGTTCAATTCTTGCTTATTCACTTGGTTTGACATGGTATGTCCTCCTATTTTTCATGGTCGGCAAAATCATCTGCCGCCGTATCTACATGGATGGCTTGGCGTTTATCGTCATCCGGCACGAGGGTTGCTTTCCCCTTGGGTTTAACCACCAAAGGCGGGTATACGGGGTTGTTGTCTGTGCCTTCGAGCAATGCGCCAAATGTTGTCTTGCCGAGCAGTTTTGTCATGTCAGTAAGCCCCAGTAAACGGGGTGCTTTGAAAATGTCGTAGTACCCGGCACGTTGTAACCGTTCGGCAATCGCCGATTCATCGGTGTATTCACGATTGGAGCGACCTTCCACCAGCTTGAAGCCGGGGAATGTTTCTCCCTTGAGTGCGCTACTTAGCGCATAGTCTTTTACATCACTCAGCCAGCGGATAAACTCATCTGCTTGGGCGAGGATTTCGGAAATTTCGCAATGTTCCAAATGTGGTGGCGCATGAAAGTCATACTTTGCCAATTCCATATTTGCCTCTGCCCGCGCACGGCAGGTCGCTTTGATTTTGCAAAACTGGCAATGGTCACCTGCACGTTGTTCGCCTTCACCTGCCCAAGCCAACCGTGCTGCGGGTTTCACTACTTCCTCTGCCCACCGGTAGAGGGATTCTTTGGACACGGTTTCGGTGCTGATGTTTTCACGGCGGGGTTGCACGATGCACATGGTCACACGGTCGATGTCGTAGATGGCATCAAATGCAAGCAGGCAGCCAAGCGCGTAAAGTTTCAACTGTGGGTTGTCTTCTGCTGAAACGGCTATGCCCGCGCCGAATTTGAAATCTACTACCACCATTTCGCCGTTGCCTATAATGAGGCAGTCTGCCGAGCCGCTTCCTTGGGGAACGTATTCCTCATACCGCACCCGCTGTTCAACAATCATCAGTGCATCGCCCGCTTGTTTAAGGCGCTCATATTCCCCCATGCAAAAATTGACATATTCATCTGCGGCATCTTCCATGGCTTTGTCGTAGTAATTCAGATGCTTGCGAGGGTCTTTGGTCTTTTCACCGAGCGCTTTCCGCAGAAGGTGGTCGCACAAGGTATGTGCCTCCGTGCCTTCTTGGGCATAAGAACTACCGCTGTCGTTGGCGTTTTCTTCAAGCCTCGCGCTCTGCTGGCACACCAACCATCTATGGGCAGAACTGGGAGATAAAAGTGCGTGATAACTCATCCTTTAATCTCCTCTGCCTCGGCGATGACGGCTTCATAATGTGCCGGGTCGAGTTCACTAACCTTTGGCGCACCGTATTTGGTGATTAATGCCTTCACCTGTGCCGTAAAACCGTCACGAGACTTTGCCGCCAAAACTCTCCGCACATCATCCTCGGTGGTTGCGGGTTTTTCGGTCTTGGTCTTTGTTTTGGGTTTCGGGGTAGGTTCAGGCGGTGGCTTCAGTTCGGCATCATGCGCATAGTCGCTGTCGGGATAAGCTGTAGCCAATTCGTCAGCTATTAATTGAAGCGTTGCGATTGCACACGAAATGTCATTTGCCAGTGATTTTGCTTTGTCCGGGGTCATTGGACGCACCCTCCCTTCGGCAGTTCCCTAATTTCCACCGTCTCGACAGATGCGCCGGGTGTCAGAACAAGCACACCCACCTTGCCGCCGAGCAGGAAATTCAGGAGCCTGCTTCGAATAGTTCTTTGGCCGCTTTGGATGATGGGTGTTCTGCCGCCGTCCTTGTGGCCGATGTTGATGCTCACTTTGTGCTTCAGCATCTACGTTACCTCCATTTCTAAAGCCGCTTTATCGCCGCTTGTACCCTTACATCACGAAAAGCCAAAAACTTAACCTGCTTGTCTAAATTTTTTTGAAAAGTTTGTGGGCAGTCATTTTTGACTGCCCACAAAGGCTGGCGGGATTAACGCCCTAACGCCATCCGCAATTTGGCATCAGCTTTTGAAAGGTTCTTGCTAACGCTGGCTTCTGACTTGCCAATCATTGCGGCGTACTTTCTGGCAGGGATGCCTTTCAAGCGAACAGCCACGATTGCCTTAAACTGGGCAGGGGGAAGTTGTTTAAGGGTTTCGATAATGGTTTGAGCAGTTTCGCTGTAGGACTCGTCCGCAATAAGAAGTGCGAGTGGGTCGTTGCTGCTATCGCCAAAAATGGAGGCGTTGGGGTCTGCGGCATCAATTGAAAAAATGGAAGTAACGGTCTTACGGCCAGAGCGATGATGTGTTTGGTCGTTATTCCAAATGGAATCATCGGACGCATGAAGGTCGGCAATATCGGCATTGGTAACGCCGTCTTTGTTCGGGTGGATGGTGAATGTTTCACCTGTGACACTTGTGTACTGATAATTAGTGCGGTTCTTTTCCGCAGTTCTGTACATTGACATTTTGTTTCCTCCTTGGGATTCAGATGGGGGGGTGAAGTGTTGCGGGGGTCTGAAAGCCCAAGGCGGTGAACGCGAACGAGATTTTTGCATCTTTTTGTCCTCCGTTGATTGACTTTTTCCGCCAAATCCTGTATAATGGGGTTTAATGGGTGTTGCCGGGGTTTTGGCTCGGGTTGCACCTGTTGGCGGCGGAGGCTCGTACCTTTTTTGGGGATAAAAAAAAGTCCCATTGAGGACAAACCTCTCTGGGACAAGTCAAATGTTGGCGCAGTTGGAGCGGAACGGTTGGCGCGATTAGATTGATTGGAAAATCTACGGAGGCAAAAAGATGGCAAAGAAAACAAGCCCCACGCTAACCGGTGGGACATTCTTCATGCTTCTATTTGAAGCTACATGGCGTGAGCCGCGTGAACATAGAAAATGGGGGCAAGGCACGGGAATAACAGAAGAAGATGTATTCGAACAGCTTATTAAAGTAGCTGTGCCAAGTTGTAATCAAAGAAAACATACATCACAGTACAACTCCAAAGTGTCTGCGTATAAATACGGTTCATCTAAAAGCGGACGCTTTTCAATTGATGAACAACCACATAAAACAAATTTCAACAACACTATAACTCAGGACTACCAACAGCCGCTTGGCCGGATGGTTGAACTTATCGAGGACTATTTGGACATTTGTGGAAAGCAAGATTGGCTTGTCAGAGCGTTGCTCGACCTTATATGTGAAAAAAAGTGTATAGATGGAGACGTGGATTTATATATTTGCGAAGACGGCGGCGCAGTAAAAGCAACAGCACTTAGTACGCTGAATGATATTTGCCTCCCCTCGTTTCTATTGGGCATTTGGCATTTTATAGTTTGTAGTGGTGTTAGTAATGCCGATGGCAAAGAAACAGCCGATGATTGGTGTAAACCCCACGGAAAAAATAAGCGACATCCATTTTCGAGTGATATTGGTCAAGCCATAGACAGCAAGCGAAAACTAAACATCTATATGCCTGTTAAAATTGAAAACGACACGGATGAAGAGGAAGAAACGCCAATCTTGGATGATGAACCCACTACATGGCAAAACGAATACGAAATGCCAGACCCAGAGCCAATCCCGACAACAATGCAGCAAATAAACATAGCGCCTGCTGTAGTAGTAAATCAAGGTGGAACCGCCACTATAACGCAATTCAACAACGCAACAATTGAAACCATCAACTTCGGGAGGGGGAGAGCAAAATGAGCAATGCACTTATTGAAGCCGTGCGCACCATTCCGGGGCCTGCTTTGCCTCAATCTCCTATAATAATTCAAGGCTCCAATGCGGAAATACAACAATTCAACAATCCCCAAATAAACACGATGAATGTTTACGCAACGGCAGAACATGGAGAGCTATTCGATGTCTCAATAGCCATCAGCAACGAGTTTTACAGCTTGTTCGTGGTGAGCGATGATGATATAAAAGCAAAATCATTTGTGATTGGCAGAGATTGTTCGCTTACTGAAACTGTGGGAGTAGATGCGGAAATTTCCAAAAGATTTAGACCGCTTACCCCGGATGCAATTAAAGAGATAAAGACTTTTCCAACTATATTTGCAAGCCTAAACCGAAACAGATGCCAAACAGATGATGAACACAAAGCTACCCTTGGTTTTGTAACCGTAGTTGACCCAACCGCCACGAATGGCATTAAAATCTCCTTCCAGTCATTCTGTAATATTTCACAACGGTTGTTAAACGCAATGGCAACAGACCTTGGCATCAGAGGTGCTGCAATGCGTAATGAATTATGTCAACCGCATTGGGCGATTAAACAAATAGATTTGGTGAAAAAATTAAAAGTGGCAGATATTCGCCTGCCGGCACCATTTTAGTTAAAAAAACGAATGGAGGATTCTGATGAGCAATGAGCATGAGAGTGCAGTACCGGAAAAATGGGTGAATCTTGAAGATATAGCTGTTCACCTAAGTATAAGCGAAGATACTGTACGCACATGGATTAAAGAGGGAAAGTTGCCAGTTTATAAGGCGGGAAAACGTTATAAATTCAAAATTTCGGAAGTTGATGCATGGGTACGAGAAGGGAAAATTAAAGAATAAAATCACGAAAATCAAAGGAGACAAAATTATGCCAAGAGCAGCACGAACAGCCGTAGTCGAACAATCGCTCGAATCAATAATGTGGAATTGCCGAAACGCCCTGCGAGGGACGGTTGGCGGCAATGAAAAAAATAGAGATGCCGTCATGGGCTTAGTCTTCTTGAAGTTTGCCGGGGACAAATTTGACAAGCGCCGCGAGGCAATCAAAGAGAAGCACGGCGATGTTCCGGCTTTCTTGGAAAAGAAGTCATTTTATTTATCCGAGAATGTGTTTTTTCTTAATGAAACCTCTCGGTGGGGTTATATTGTCAAAAACGCGAACGCAAACGACATAGCCGTTATCATCGATACAGCCATGCGTGATATTGAAGATGGCAACCCACCGCTAAAAGGCGCACTGCCACAGAACTTTTATGCCACCCTCGGAACGCGCCCGGAACAAATGAAGGCACTCATTGACGAAGTAAATAAAATTGATGAGAAGCGATTTAATGAACGCGATTTAATTGGTCGTGTTTATGAATATTTCTTACAGGTGTTCGCCATCGACTCCGGCACGAGCAACGAAAAAGGCGAATTCTACACGCCTGCCAGCATTGTCCAGCTTATAGCCGAACTCATAGAACCATATGAGGGTGTTGTTTATGACCCTTGTTGCGGCTCTTCTGGTATGTTTGTATCTTCCATCAAGTTTGTGGAACGGCACAACGGCAACCGTTCCAAAATATCCGTGGTCGGACAGGAGCGAAACCCCGACACATGGCGGCTTGCGAAAATGAATCTCGCCATCCGTGGCATCGCTCACAATCTTGGTGAACGCCCGGAGTCCACTTTTGCTGAGGACTTGCACAAAGACAAAAAAGTTGATTTCATTATGGCCAATCCTCCGTTTAATTTGAAATTAAACGCACAAGGCGTAACGCAGGATAACTTGAACGGTGATGTTCGTTGGGATGGCTATACGACCCCGCCTGTTTCGAATGCCAATTATGCGTGGATTTTGCATATGCTTTCAAAACTGGACGTGACAAACGGCATAGCGGGCTTCTTACTTGCAAATGGCGCATTGAACGCTGATGGAGTGGAAGGTGAAATCCGCAAAGGACTGGTCGAGAACGACAAAGTTGAAGCGGTCATCGTTCTGCCCCGCGAGATGTTTTATTCCACCGACATATCTGTTACGCTTTGGATATTGAACAACAACAAAAAAGCCCGCTTTTTAAACGGGCGACAGCTGCGCGACAGACAAGGTGAAGTCCTCTTTGTTGACCTGCGTCGCCGAAACGAAAATATTTATGAAAAGAAGTATGTCCAATTTTCAGATGAGCAGATTGCGGAAATAAAAGCAATTTATACAAGTTGGCAAACGGGCGAGGAGTATGCCGATGTGCCAGAACTTTGCTGTTCGGCAACAAAAGAGGAAATTGCCGCAAAAAAATACTCTCTTGCACCGAGCAAATATATTGAATTCATCGACCACGACTTGGAAATTGACTACGCAACTGAAATGGCGCGAATTCAGAATGAAATGCGAGAAGTGTTGACTGCCGAAAAGAAATCGCAAAGAATGCTTGAAGAAGCACTTGGAGGTATTGGATATGGGATTAGTTAAACTTGGTGCATATATTGAGCAATTCGACCTTCGGAATACAGATGGTGCTTATTCAGCAGATTCGGTTGTGGGACTTTCGACAGCAAAGCAAATAATCGAAACAAAGGCGAACTTAGAAGGTGTGAGTATGACATCTTACAAGCTACTACCGCCACACCATTTCGCGTATGTTCCAGATACATCGCGTCGAGGAGATAAAATGTCGCTCGGTTACAACTTAACCGATGAGATACTTCTTGTTTCATCAATTTCCATAATATTCAAGGTTTCTGATGCCGAAAACCTCAACTCCGATTATTTATATATGTACTTTAATCGTTCGGAGTTTGACCGTTATGCACGTTTCCATTCGTGGGGTTCAGCCCGTGAAGCGTTTTCATGGGATGATATGTGTGAAATTTTGATAGATTTACCGCCGTTGCCCATACAAGAAAAGTTCGCGAAAACATACATGGCGATTATGGGAAATGAAAACTATAAAGCGCGTCTTGGTAATGTCGCTCCAATCTTAATAAAAGGCTCGATAGACGAAGCATACGCCTAAAACTCGCAGCGCGTTGCGAGAAATCGAAAAGTGCAGACACTGTCTGCAAAATTGGAGGAATATTTATGGGCGATAATTTAATCCCGAATAATGCAAACGCTTTCGATGAAGTCATTTCAATTATCGAAAACGCCCGTGAGAGCGCGTACCGCGCCGTCAACCGGGAACTTATAAATATGTACTGGGACATCGGCGAATATGTGAGCCGCCGCGTTTCCGAAGGCGGTTGGGGTAAGTCTGTCGTTAAAGAATTTTCCGATTTTATCCAAAATCAATATGCCGGCATCCGTGGTTTTTCTACTTCAAACATTTGGAGGATGAAGCAATTTTACGAAACATATTGCGAAAATGAAAAACTCGCAACGCTGTTGCGAGAATTAACGTGGTCGCACAACCTCCAAATATTGTCATGCAAAACGGAAGAGGAGCGGGAATTTTATATCACACTTTCGATTAAAAACCGTTATTCTTTTCGTGAATTAAAGCGACAAATGGATAGCGCGTTATTTGAACGCACGATGTTGTCGGAAATTACTAACAAACTGATAACCGACCGCAGCGAAGGTTTGACCGCTCTGCGTGATAGTTATGTGCTTGAATTTTTGGACTTGCCGACCACCCATAAGGAAAAAGACCTACGCAAAGCAATCGTGGCCAACCTTAAAAATTTTATTTTAGAATTTGGCAAAGACTTTGCTTTTGTTGGTGAGGAATACCGCGTCCAAGTCGGCAACCGTGACTTCTACATTGATTTGCTGTTCAGCAACCGCGAACTGCACTGCCTTGTTGCGATTGAATTAAAAATAGGTGAGTTTGAGCCGGAACATCTCGGCAAAATGGAATTTTATCTTGAGGCTCTTGACCGTGACATTAAGAAGCCTTCCGAAAATCCGAGCGTTGGACTTATCCTTTGCACAAAAAAAGATGCAACAGTGGTTGAGTATGCGTTAAGTCGTAGCCTTTCGCCTGCTCTAATCGCCGATTACAAATTACATTTACCCGATAAAAAAATATTGGAAAACAAACTGCGCGAATTAACTGAACTTGTGGAAATTTCAAATATCGAAGAAGAATAAGAGGAGGGGTAGCCGTGGACTTAAATTTTGTTAGAGGACAGTTCACCGAAGCCGAATTGGAAAAGGCTATTATTAGTCTTTTTGAAGCGCAGGATTATGAGCATATCTGCGGCGAGTCGATTCACCGTAGATTCGAGGGCATTTTAATGGAAGATGACCTGCGGGCTTATCTCTCCAAACATTAT
>Ga0131853_10001172_pt1 | contig 47550 bp, 42 predicted proteins | sample TergutLab28metaG_FD_92764 | JGI IMG/M metagenome (GOLD analysis project Ga0131853, IMG submission 92764) | Labiotermes labralis P1 segment gut microbial communities from Petit-Saut dam, French Guiana - Lab288 P1 (version 2) (version 2) | ecosystem: Host-associated > Arthropoda: Insects >... | reverse complement strand
TTTACATAGGTTTTATCAAGCTTGCGTTGGTATTCCGGTCTATAAAAAAATCTTCATCTCGTTCTTATTAATGGTATTTCATTAGTGGGAACACGCCGTAAATTCTAAAAGATACATAATCATTGTGATTCTCCTGTTTTCAAATTAAGCGTCAAAGTGGTGATTTCCGTTTCCATGCCGAGCAGTTCGGCAACTTGAGCAATGGTTTCCAATTTTGCCCGATATGCTTTCGTGTCACCGGATAGTTCATCAACGGCGGCGATGGCAAATAACTCATTAAGTGATAGAAATAAACTATTTTTGGTATTCTCTAACGTCATACGATAACCTCCTTGCGCGAAGGAGGCTGTCCGAATACAATGGTTGCAGACATCCTCTAAAACCAATTCGCTGTTTTGGAGCAGTCGTCTAATCTGTGGTAGGGTGGACGGCTGCTTCCCTTTTATTTTAACATGAAAATATAAACATTTTGAAAAATATTTGTGTAAAAGTATTGACACGTAACATATTACGTATCATAATATGAGTGTAAGGAGGTCGCACATGAAAACCTACTCATCAAGGGAAGTGCTGAAAAAACTCTACGCAGACAGTTGGTACAAAGTAGGGCAAGAGAGCAGTCACATACACCTAAAACACCCCACGAAAAAAGGCAAAGTGACCGTGACACACCCGTTAAGTTCTAACGCCTGCTTCCCTTGCGAAAAGAAAGGACGGAGATTATGAAAGAAATTTATGCTTTTCCAGCAACCCTATCTTACGAAGAAGACGGCATTACGATTGAATTTCCCGATTTGCCCGGTTGCTTGCCCTGCGCCACCACCACGGAGGAGGCAGTTAAGAATGCAAAAGAAGCCCTTGGGCTTCATCTGTGGAGCATGGAGCGTGATAATGACGAAATACCATGCCCGACCGATATTTCTAAATTGCAACTTGGACAAGGTGAAATCCCCTTGATGGTTGATGTGTTCATGCCTCCAATAAGGGAGAGGCAAAGCAACCGCTTTGTGAAAAAGACGCTTTCAATACCCTCATGGCTGAACGCGGAAGCGGAACACGCCGGGGTGAATTTTTCTCAAATCTTACAGACATCATTGAAACAGCACTTGGGGCTTGCACAATAATCAACTAAAAAGGCGACTGGCACAATACATTGCCAACCGCCTTTTTTTATTTCTCAAGTTCCATCACTATGCCGAACACCCTATCGGTTACAAAGATTATAGGTGTTCGGATGAGTGACGTTAAGTGGAGATGACGGGAATCGAACCCGTGTCCGAAAGCTCATAGATAAGGACTTCTACCATCATAGTTGGTTTATTTGGTGCAGGGCGTTACCCTGCGTGTTCCCTGTTCCTAGCGCGAACCGACACGCGAAAGGCTTCGGTAGCTTTTTGATCTTTTACCGCTTCAAAGCTACGGGCGGAAAAGTTCCCCACATATCGACGCCGGGATTCGGGTATGCGGGACTCCCCGAGCCGACGACGGCTTTAATTAAGCCGCAAATGCGTAATTATTATTGTCGTTTCTTTTTTAAAGGTTTGGTTTGATACGCAGTTACCGTCTGCGGATGGCTATCCCTATTTTCAAAACCCCCGTCGAAACCATTGCATCCCCATGCTATTAGTATACGCAGTTTTGTCGGAATTTACAACGACGTTCTAAAATTTTTTATAAGTTCAACTACTTCTTCAAATTCGCTGTGCAACAGTTTTGCTTGAATTTCAGAGAATAAATCTGTTGTTTTATGCGACCATGCTTCTTGGCGTAAAGTCTTGAGTGCGGCGTTTGCGTCTTTTTTATTGTACATTTCGCAGGCACCTTCGATAATTTTTAGCTGTTCAGCTAAAAGTTCGGGGTTGGAGTCGGGTATGTCTTTGGCGGAAAGTTCGGGAGGAGCCATCTCTGCGATTAGGGATTTCATGGATTTTATAAAATCTGGAGTTTGCGTAAATATTGTTTGAATATCGTTGTCGTTTGCGGCATCTTCGAGAGTCTTTGCCGCTTCTGAAAGAATGTATTTTTGAATATTTGCAAGTGCGCTTTTCATGCCGTGTGCTTGAATTGCAAAGGGTCTTATTTCTTCCACAGTTGGGTTTTTCAATGTAATGAATTCCTGCATTATGTCCAGTGCTTTTTTTGCGTCGCGTAAGAAGGATTGGGCTATTTTTTCACTTAAAACAGAGTCTGAACCCATTGATTTCGATTGGTTTTTTTCTGACAATGTTTTTGCCGCTTCAAGCACTTCGGGCGTCTGCTTGTCGCGGATATGCTGAACCATTTGGGCGTTAAGCTGAAACATGTCTATGGGCTTGGCGATAAAGCCTGTAAATCCGTTTTCCATAAAAAGTTCCATCGCTCCTTTAACGGTGTTTGCCGTGAGTGCTACGATTGGATGTGTATAGCCCATTTCGCGCAAAACTTGTGTCGCTTCAATACCGTCCATTTCGGGCATCATATGATCCATGAAGATGACATCGTAGACCGCTCCCGCCTTTACTTTGTCGATTGCTTCCTTGCCGCTTGAAACGGTTTCCAAGTTGACTTGATACGGCGCGAGATACCCTTCAACTACATAAAGATTCGATTCAATGTCATCTACCGCCAAAACTCTGCCGTATGGCATGGGTTCCGCGATTGAGTTTGTTGTTTTGCTCGTGCTTAAAGATTTCATGCTTTGTAAATTTTCGGCGACTTCTTTTGTTAAAACGGCGGTTCCTTTTACTTTTTGCGGAATTTTAATTGTAAAAGTAGAACCCTCGCCAACAGTGCTTCTTACGGTAACTTTTCCGTTCATCATAGAAATAAGCTGACGGGAAATGCTCATTCCAAGACCCGTGCCCTCTATTGCGCGGTTTGCTTCTATGTTAAAACGTGTGTATTCAGACTCGAAAAGCCGTGCTATTGTCTCCGCGCTCATTCCTTGACCGGTATCGCTTACCGTGAAAATTATGGAGATTTCATTGTCGTCGGAAACAACACCTGCTTTACCCACAGATAGTGTAACGGTTCCTTCATCGGTGTACTTGAACGCGTTGGAAAGAAAATTGTTTAACACCTGTTTAATGCGAAGTTCGTCTCCGACCAGCGAAACCGGTAAATTTTCATTTACCTCCAGTTTAAATTCTATGTTTTTGCTGCCGATGTGTGTCAGATTTAACATAACGGTGTCCATAATCGCACGCGAAATTTCATAGGCAACGGGAACAATTTCCATTTTACCCGCTTCAACTTTAGACATATCCAAGATGTCATTTATTACCGCAAGTAAAAGTTTCGATGAACTGTGAATACGCATAAATGCTTCTTCGGTTTCGCGTGTGTGACTTGCTTTTAAAAGCTCGATTTCGGCTATACCCAAAACGGCGTTCATTGGCGTGCGAATTTCGTGGCTCATTCGCGCAAGAAATTGTGTTTTAGCGCGGCTTTCTTCTTGCGCGGATTCGCGCAGTTTTTCTTCGCGCCTCATATCTTTCGCTGTCTTTTTTTCTTTTGTGATTGCCCGCTCCACTTCCCTAAGAAGCAAAACCGTTCCGCCCACTCCCACGAACGCAAACATAAACGAAACAACGGTTACCAGCGTGCTGTAATTATTAACTTCGCGATATGCATAGAAGACTTCATCTTGAATCTTATTCAATTGGGCTTCGTGTAATTCAAAGTCCATTATATTGTCTTCACGCATTATGCTTAACATATACCGCTCTTCGTTGGCGGTAGACATATTATTAACGGCATTGATTGAACGATACATAAGAGTCATATTTAAAAGCGCGAAAACTGAATAAACGACAATCAGAATTCTTATGGTGGTGGTTATGCGCACAACTCCGCCTCCTTCTGCCGCAAAATATGTAAAAAACTACATCAGTTTATCATGAATTAGCTAATGTAGGCAATATGATGTTTATGCAAAATTCAGCGGCTGTTTGAATGAATTTCATTGTATTGTCCCATGTTGCGAAACGATAATTTTTCGAAGCGGAGGAATTTTTTGTGTTCTTGTAATTTTCATGCAAAAGATTCTGCTGAATGGCTCGTGTTTCGTTTGAGGAAATTAATCCGGGTATTTCGGCAGGAGTTGCTTTTTCAAGTAGCGTGAAAATATTATCTATGGCCGGGAATTCTTGATACAGGCGCGTGTCTATGTTATGCAGGTCTTTGTAGTAGCCGCTTGTGTAGCCTTTTGCGGCTTCAACGGGATAACTTGTTCGGAAATCATTCCAAATTGTGAGGTTATTGTGAATATCTGTTAATACATGGGCAGCGTAACCTGCGGCGAACGGGTCGTTCGGATGCACACGAAGAAAATTTTTCACGCATTCAACCCAACCATCGTTGTCTGTGACTTGCCCCCAGCGTTCTTCGCTCACCGGACAAAGATGCGTTATTTTTTTTGCCGGCCCGATGTTAGACATCGCCGCGCCCTGAAATTCCTCGCGGTAATGAACCGCGTCCGGTGCGATTGTTCCAAGCATAAATTGTGAAGCGTCTTTTTCGTTAATTGAATGCGTTTCAAGAATTCGCCACGCTACGCATAAATGTGTTAATGGAAATGCCATAGTTTGTCTCCTTTACCGGAAAGGTGTACAATGGGAATAAGGGAGTGTTGTAAATGTACACTGCATTATACCGCAAAAAGCGTCCGCGTACATTCAAAGAGATTGTGGGACAGCCGCATATTAAACGCGCGCTTATTAATCAACTGGTGGCGGGACAGGTTAGTCACGCGTATCTTTTTTGCGGAACACGCGGTACGGGAAAGACTTCCGCTGCGAAAATTTTTGCAAGAGCGGTAAATTGTCTTGCTCCGCAAAATGGAGAGCCGTGTAATTCTTGCGAATTGTGCGAGAATATTTTAGCGGAAAGATGTTTGGATGTAACAGAAATTGACGCGGCATCAAATAACGGCGTTGAAAATATCCGCGACCTGCGCGACGAGGTAAAATATCTTCCGAATATGGCGCGATACAAAGTTTACATTGTTGACGAAGTTCATATGCTTTCAACAAGCGCGTTCAATGCGCTGTTAAAAACACTGGAAGAACCACCGCCGTATGTAATTTTTATTTTGGCAACGACAGACCCGCAAAAAATTCCCGCAACAATTTTGTCGCGGTGTCAGCGATATGATTTTAGAAGAATCACGGCGGAGCAAATGACGGCGGCGTTGCGCGGATATTTGCAAGGAGAAAGCGTGACGTTTGAAGATGACGCGCTTGATTATATCGCGTATCATTCAGACGGAGCCATGCGCGACGCGTTAAGTTTGCTTGACCAGTGCCTAAGCACGGGTGATGCCCTTACGGTAGAAAAGGTGCGGGACTTGCTTGGCGCGGTAGATAGGGCGTGCCTTTTTGAATTTACGGACGCGTTGGCGGATAAAAACACGCATGAAATTATTAAAATCATTTCAAACGCAATGAGTGACGGGCGCGATGTAAGTCAATTTGCGGCAGACCTTGTCCGTCATTTTCGCGATGTGCTGGTTGCGGGTTTAACCGACGGCGGTGAATTTTCCGCCGAAGTCTCCGCAAAATTCAAAGAGCAAGCTTCGCGTATTCCGCGTGAATTATTAATGCAATATATCAACGCGTTCTCCGAAGTTCAGCGCGAAATGCGATTCGCGCCGCATAAACGCACGGCATTTGAAGTGTGTGCGTTGAAAATATGTATGCCGCAGAATGAAGCGGTTATGCCGCAGCTACCACCGCAACCACAACCACAACTTCCAATGCGAAAACCGGCAATGTCGCCGGAAATAAAACAACCGGTGGAAAAACCTGCAATTGTAAAACCAAGCGGCTCTTTCTCAAATATTAAAGCAAGCTGGGCAGCGGCATGCCAAAAGTTTCCTGTTCCTATTCGTGCCATTTGCGTACACTGCGACGTTGAAGCATCAGACGGTATATTAAAAATTTTCTGCGATAACGAAACTTCGCGTAAATTAATTTTAAGTAAGCAAGAAAGAATTTGTGAAACATTGGTGCAATTTTTTAATCTTCCAACCCCGCCAAAACTTGCCATCGAGGTGAGAGAAGCGTACAATAAGCCAATAGAGACTGTAAAATCACCGCTATCGCAAGAACCACCAAAACAAGAATCACCCAAAAAAGAACCAACCCGGGTAATCCCGGACGACTGGGCAAACTTCGGGCAAGAAGTAATCGGCGGAGAAAATTTTTAAACATAGGAGGAATATAAAATGCCAAAAGGATTCGGCGGAGGAATGCCGGGCGGAATGAACATGAACAATTTAATGAAGCAAGCACAAAAAATGCAGAAACAAATGGCGGAAATGCAAGAAGCACTTGCGGAAAAAACGCTTGACGTATCTGCGGGCGGCGGCGCGGTGAAAGTAACGATAAATGGCGAAAAGCAAATTATGGACTTGGTAATTTCACCCGACGCGGTAGACCCTGACGATGTAGAAATGTTGCAAGACTTAGTGCGCTCGGCGGTAAACGAAGCAATCCGCCAAATGGACGAAGCGGTAAATTCGCAAATGTCGCAAATAACCGGCGGTATGAGTTTACCCGGGATGTTTTAGCGCGTCATGAAAATCTACGGAGAACCTGTATCAAGGCTGATTGAAGAACTTTCGCGTTTACCCGGAATAGGAGGCAAGTCCGCGCAACGGCTTGCCTTTTATATTATCCGTTTGCCGTTGGAGCGGGTGGAATCATTGGCGAACGCGATTTTAACTGCGCGGCGGAATATAAGATATTGCAGCGTATGCTGCGCGCTGACGGATTCTGACCCATGCAACATCTGCGCGGGAGTTAAGCGCGATATAAAAACAATAATGGTGGTGGAAGACCCGCGAGACATGGCAGCATATGAACGCACAGGCGAATTCCACGGATTGTATCACGTGTTGCACGGCGCTATTTCTCCGATGCATGGCGTTGGCCCTAACGATTTAACCATATCCGCGTTATTAAAACGCCTTCAAACCGCACCCGCCGAAGAAGTAATAATCGCGACAAACCCAAACGTGGAAGGCGAAGCAACCGCGTTGTATATCGCAAAAATCCTGAAACCCTCAGGAATAAAGGTAACCCGCATAGCACACGGCGTACCGGTGGGCGGCGATTTGGAATTTGTAGACGAAGTAACGCTCTCCCGTGCACTTGAAGGGCGGCGCGAGATATAAATAGAACATAAAAAAACCGTGCATGCGCACGATTTTTTTACGTGGGAAACGGATTATTACATGTAATTACTGAAAGAGCTAAACACCGCGGCACCCAATGCAATCATCACAATCCAAAGTACAATGTAGAACGCGAAAACAATTGCTGCGAAGATAAGAGTTGCGCGGCAGTAATTTTTTTTATTTTCGTTGGTGTCGCTGCTGAAAGCCCATACAAACAGCAATACAATTCCAACGCACGGAATCGCTAAAAGCAAAAGAGTTATAAGCCAGTCTTTTGTAGACATAACGTCGGTGTTACCTCCGCCGAAGCCGCCTCCATACGGGGGCTGCGGTGGTTGGTACATATTATTTTGCGGGTAATTCTCGTTCACATAAATCTCTCCCTTTTATTGTAAATAGCTTGAAGTATAGCCCAACGCTTGCACAACAAGCTGATAATTTATCTCTTTTGCGCGGTCCATTACCATGAAAATGTCAATAAGCCACCAAATTCCACAACCGCCTCCTGTCAATAATTTTCCGACACCCATTCCAATGTCGCCAAGCATAAACCTGTCAACGCCGTACGCGCCCAAGAATATTGACAGCAGTAATATGGTTGTTGGTTCTTTCAAGTTTACAGACATAAGTACGTTGAGTTGATTGTCGTTTAAGTTTCTAACCTGTTCCGTGATGTAAGGCATATGTTCCGGCTTAAAAAAGTTTGCTTTGGTCATAAGCCACATATCGGCTCTATTGTTGTATCCTTGCATGGAAATTCCTCCTTTTTACATAACGATGCAAAGTTTAGCACATGATTAACCCTCCAAGCAAGCCCCAACAAACGCCGTGATGATAGGACTTGGGCGAGTTATACGCGATTTAAATTCCGGGTGAAACTGCACACCCACGAACCACGGGTGTTTCTCACGCGGGAGTTCGATTGCTTCAAGATGCTGCTCGTCGGGGGAAAGGGCGGCTTCGGTTAGCCCGGCGGCGGCAAACTTCGGGCGGAACTGATTGTTTACTTTGTACAAATGACAAAATCGTTCGTAAATTAAGTTTTCGTTGTACGCGTCGAAAATTAATGTTTCGGGATTAAGCTTGCAGGGCAGCGCGCCTTTTCTTTTAGGTACGTTGGCGTCTCCCTTTTTGTCTTCTGTGAAGGGCTTTGTGATGTGTTCGATAACGGGCATTGTTGTTTCGGGGTTGATTTCTTCCGTGTCAGCTTCTTCGTGACCCATTACGTTTCGAGCGAATTCAATTATGGCGCACTGCATTCCGAGCCCTATCCCCAAAAACGGTATGCGATTTTCGCGGGCGTAACGAATCGCGCTGATTATTCCGGATGTGTCGCGCTTGCCGAAACCTCCCGGCACAAGAATGCCTTTTAAGTTTTTCATTTTTTGCGCTGCGTTTTTATCATTGATTTCTTTTGCGTGAAAGATTTTTACATTTACTTTTGTGTTTTGGGAAATTCCCGCATGTTCGAGTGATTCAAATACGGAAAGGTATGAATCGCGAAACTCTGTGTATTTTCCCACAAACCCGATTGTAATTTCGTTTTGTAGATTATGAATTTTTTCAACAAGCTGTTTCCACTCGGAAAGGTCGGGTTCGGGCGGGTTTAGTTTCAGACGCTTGCACACGATGTCCGCGAAATGTTCTTCTTCAAGAAGCAGCGGCACTTCGTAAATTGAATTTACGTTCAAATTTTCAATTACGCAAGATTTATCCACATTACAAAAGAGTGCCAGCTTTTCACGTAACTCGTCCGCTAAATTGTATTCCGTGCGACAGACTACCACGTCCGGCTTAATTCCGAGCGAAAGCAAATCTTTGACGGAATGCTGGGATGGCTTTGTTTTCATTTCGTCTGCGAAATTCAAATACGGAATGAGCGTAACATGAATATACATTACGTTTTCAAAGCCGACATCGTGCGATGTTTGGCGGATTGCTTCAAGAAACGGCAAACTTTCGATATCTCCCACTGTTCCGCCGATTTCGGAAATTATTATTTCAGAGCCGGCGTTTTTACTTGCGCGGTAAATTTTATCCTTGATTGCGTCCGTGATATGCGGGATTACCTGAATTGTCGCGCCTTTATATTTTCCTCCGCGTTCGCCGCTTAGAACTTCCCAATATATTTTTCCTGCGGAAACACTATTTGTCGCGCTTAAATTTTCGTCAATAAAACGCTCGTAATGCCCGATATCGAGGTCAACCTCCGCACCGTCTTCCGTTACATAAACCTCGCCGTGCTGATATGGGCTTAAAAGTCCGGGGTCTTGATTAATATATGGGTCGAATTTCTGAATTGTTACCTTGTACCCGCGTGCTTTTAAAAGCCGCCCCAAAGAAGCGGCGGTTATACCCTTCCCCAATCCCGAGCATACACCGCCTGTCATAAAAATGTATTTTGTTTGCATTTTTATTCCTCCTTGTTCATCTCGTAATACATTTCGATTGTGCCTATATCGTAACAATCGCCGTTCATTTTATAAGTGTAAACGTCTTGGAATTTGTAAAGCCATTGCGGAAAAGAGCCGATGTTATCGGGGTTGTTGCCTTCTTTTAAGAATTTCTCAAATAGTGCGGCGGTTTCCTTGCGGAAAAAATACGCCGCGTAAATTACAATATTAGATTTCGGATTTTGCGGTTTTTCTTCAAAATCGAGAAGTTTTCCATCGGGCGCGAGAACAGCTATCCCGAAGCTTTTCAACTTTTCCTGGTTGTTCAATTCTTTACCGCACAATGTATCGCAGCCTGTTTTGCGGAAAACTTCAAGCTGTTCGCGAAGGTCGTATGTGAAATAATTATCACCCGCGATTACAATAATTTCATCGTCTATGGATTTCTCAGTTATTGCGAAAAAAACATCGCCTACCGCGCCACGACGGTTTTCGTTGCTTGTTGTGCCGTCGTCCAAAACTGCGACGGGAATTTTTGTGGGTGCGTTTTTTGCCCATTCACAAAAATGAGAATAAAATTTGCTGTTTGACACAACGTAAACATTTTTCACATCGGGCAGATTATTTAACTGCTCTACTATATGGTCGATAATCGGCTTGCCGCGCAGCGGAAGAAGCGCCTTGGGCGTGTTTTCGGTTAAGGGGTACATTCGGGTTGCATAACCCGCGGCTAAAATTATTGCTTGCATTTATTTTCGTCCTTTCTTTTGAAACAGCAACTCGATTGATTTGGGTGGCGGTGCTTCCCATTCCGTGCCGTCGGGAAGTCTTAATTTAAAACAATGAAGAAGTTGGGAGGACGCGAAAGAAGTTTGCTTTCCGCCGTATTTTTTATCACCTACAAGCGGGTGATTAATGGACGCAAGATGCACGCGAATTTGATGCGAACGCCCTGTAATTGGTGAAACAGAAAGAAGGCTGTAATTATCCGAAACCGCTAGAACAGAAATATTTGTAGTTATAACACTCGTGCCGGTTTTTTCAACGTAGGCTTTGTTTGATTTCTCGTCTTTGCGATAAAAATTCTCAAGCGTTTTACTTTCACCGATTTCACCCGCGATGCCATGAACAATCGCGAGATATTCTTTTTTTATTTCGCGGTTCGCGAAAAACGCGTTCATTTTTTGCAATGCGTGAATATTTTTTCCGCAAACCACCAATCCCGAAGTATTTACATCAAGACGGTTACACAGCGCGGGCGTGAAGTCGGCGTTGTGAGCGAACGCTCCTGTTTCCTGTAAATAATATAAAACACGCGCAAGCAAGTGGTCGTTTTTTCTGACTGTTTCCCCTCCCTGCGACGGCAATCCCGCAGGTTTATTTACAACAAGAAAATCTTCGTCTTCAAAAATAATTCCGTCAAGCGGTTTTGCTTCGGCAAAATGCCGTTCTTTTCTGCAACCCGCAAGTGTTTCGTCCGAAAGAAAAAAACGCAATTCGTCGCCGTCTTGCAGAAGCTCGTTTCCCTCCGCACGTGCTCCGTTTAATTTAATCCGCTTTTTTCGTAGCATTTTATATATAAAAGAATGCGGCGCGTTATTCAAATACGCAAAAAGGAACTTGTCCAGCCTGCGACCCATATTTTCCGCCGCGATTTTTATTATCATTTATAAACATCGCCTTTGCTTGTATTGCATTACATATTATAAACCGATTTTGCATTTTCAATTTCAGTTTTGAAAATTTCGTGTGCTTCCGACGTTGCCCAATATTCGTTTGCGGAAATGCTTGTGCCGTTCGTCGCTTCGTGGGTGGCGTTTAACAAATTTTGAGCGTAAATAATCAGTAAACCAAGCTGAACTCTAAGTAATTCCGTAGCTGTTTTTTGCCAAACCCATGTATCGGCAAAGCCGGGGTTGTTGTAAAACGCAGTAAGTTGCTGCGATGTGAAAATATGTTCGCCTTGGGGGCTGCTGATTGTTCCCGTGCCGACATTTTGCCATCTGCCCGTGTATATGTTGTTTGTTGGCAAATCAGGAAGACCGGGTGAACCGATAAAGCGGAAATTTTCATCCAAAACAAGTTGTCGCAGTGATGATGCTTCTCGAAACATATTCGTCATATCCTCCACATTGCCGGTATCCCAGCCGGATAAATCAAGGCTTGTTAAACCGCTTGTGCCGAAAAACATCCACATCATATCCGTAACTCTGCCTGTGTCCCAACCGGATAAATCAAGGCTTGTTAAACCGTTTGCATTGGTAAACATATACGACATATCCGTCACGCTGCCGGTGTTCCAGCCGGATAGATCAAGGCTTGTTAAGCCACTTACACCGCTTACATTGGAAAACATATACGACATATTTGTCACGTTGCCGGTGTTCCAGCCGGATAAATCAAGGCTTGTTAAACCGCTTTCATGAAACATAAACGACATATTCGTCACGCTGCCGGTGTCCCAACCGGATAAATAAAGGCTTGTTAAACCTTTTGCTTCAGCAAACATACCCGATATATTTCTCACATTGCTGGTATCAAAGTATGTCAATCCTTCTATGGCGGTAACATTCGACAAATGGGAAAACAAGTTATTCAAGGAAGTTCCTGCGGTAATCGGACCTGTAAAAATAATCTTTTTAATATTGTTACGATGTGCATACCAAGGACTACTCAAATCCGTCCAATTGATAAACCCACGATCTACTACTAATGTACCGTTGTCACACAATCGCCATAGTGCACCCGCTATACCGCCGCCATTCCCAAACGCCCCCATGTGAATAACATCGCAGCCGTATTCGTAACACGTACACGCATTTATCCTTCGCCAAACCCATGTATCCGCCATAATAGAGCCTTGATAGTTTAACATAAGCTGTGAAGATGAAAAAATATATTCGCCTTGGGGGTCGTCTATCGTTCCCGTTCCGACATTTTGCCATGTACCTGCGAATAGGGCATTTGCCGGTACATTAGGCAGATCGGGTGAATCCCACGTATTGATAAAGCTGAAATTTTCGCCCAAAACAAGTTGCCGCAATGATGATGCGTTACGAAACATAAACCGCATAGTCATCACGCTGTCAGTGTTCCAACCAGACAAATCAAGACTTATTAAACTGCTTGTGTTCATAAGCATAGCCTCCATAGTTAACACGTTGCCGGTGTTCCAACCAGAAAAATCAAGACTTATAAGGCTGCTTGTGCCCCAAAACATATTTGTCATATCAATCACACTGCCGGTGTTCCAATCGGATAAATAAAGGCTTGTTAAACCGCTTGCATCGTAAAACATATGCGACATGTTTGTCACGCTGCCGGTGTCCCAACCGGATAAATCAAGACTTGTAAGACTGATTGTGCTCAGAAACATACCCGCCATATCTGTCACGCTACTAGTATCAAAGTATGCCAATCCTTCTATGGCGGTAACATTCGACAAACGGGAAAACAAGTTACGCAAGGAATCTTCTGCAGTAATCGGACCTGTAAAAATAATCTCTTGAATATTGTCACGATGCACATGCCAAGGGCTATTCACACCCGACACATTAATAAATCCAGCATCTACTATTAATGTACCGTCGTCATACAATCGCCATGCGGCGCCCGCTATACCGTCACCATCTGTAAACACACCGCTTGCAATTTCAGTACTGGTTTCAAAAGACGGTGCAGCAATCGTAACGGTATCATGCTCGTAAATTTCTGCCATTACAAGCACAATACCAAAAAAACATAAAAACATTTTGAAACTTTTGTACATACTTATCCTCATTCCTCCTTGCGCAATACGCATTTAACCATTGGTGCGTCTTTTATCCTTCTTCATTCCCTTTTTTTATGCATCCAAATCAAATAAGCGTTCATGAAAGCGTCAATCGCGCCGTCCATTACAGCGGGGACATTACCTGTTTCCTCGTCTGTGCGGTGGTCTTTTACGAGAGTGTACGGGCAGAATACATACGAACGAATTTGGCTTCCCCACGCGTTATCTTTTATTTCGCCGCGAATGCCCGTAAGTTTCGCAAGCTGTTCTTCTTTTTGTTTTAAGAATAACTTTGATTGAAGCATTTTCATTGCGCGGTCGCGGTTTTGAATTTGGCTTCGTTCGTTTTGGCACTGAACTACTATACCCGACGGAATATGTGTAATGCGAATTGCCGATTCCGTTTTGTTAACATGCTGACCGCCTGCTCCGCCGCTGCGATATGTGTCAACCTTTAAATCTTCAGGGTTAATTTCAATTCCCGATGCCTCGTCAAGTTCGGGCATTACATCGCAGGACGCAAACGACGTGTGCCGCCGTCCGCCTGAATCGAAAGGCGAAATACGAACAAGCCTGTGAATTCCTTTTTCGCTTCGCAAATATCCGAAAGCATTCTCGCCACTCACCTGAAACGTAACAGACTTAACGCCCGCTTCGTCGCCGTCAAGCAAATCGAGAATTTCAAATTTGAAGCCGCGTTTTTCCGCCCATTTTCCATACATTCGCAGAAGCATGGAAGCCCAGTCGCAAGATTCCGTACCGCCCGCGCCGGGGTGAATTGTAACAATGGCATTGTTAATATCATATTCGCCGCTTAATAAAGTCTCTGTACGCAGATGCTCGAATGCATCCGTGAACGCCGCAGCAAGTTCTTTCGCTTCGGGAATTAATTCGGCATCCTGCTCTTCAATTCCCATTTCCGTAAGAGTAAAGGCATCATCAAAAAAGCCCTGTACTTTTTCAAAGGACGTTACTTTGCTTTTAATTATTTTTAACTTTTTTAAAACCGCCTGAGAATTAGCTTGGTCATTCCAAAATCCCATGCGGAGTGTTTCATTTTCGAGTTCTTCCATTTCAACTTTGGCGTTCGCCAAGTCAAAGTGAATCTCCCATTTCGAGTAACTTTGCCTTGTATGGTGCAAGCGTGCGTTTTAATTCTTCAAGCTCCAACATTTATAATCACTTCCTTATATATTAGATTTTGTGCCACGTAAATTTCTCTTTAAGCTCTTCCGTGCTGAGTTCATCCAATTTAGGAGTGTCTTCTTCTTTATGTTGTTTGTATTGTTCGCGTAATTCTTTTGCTTTTTCAATCATCAACCCGATACGTTCGTCAAGTTTTCCGTCTTTGTTTGTTGTGGGAATAACTTCAATCATTCCATTTTCTACAAAGTGAAGAATAATATCCATCGAAATTTCCGTCACCTGATGAACCTGCAACGCCGTTATCCCCGGACATTCCCGCACAACATCGCGTACAATGTGAAACTGTTCGTCTCTCAATTTTTTGCATCTGGGGCAGCACGGCGGCGGTAGTCCTTCATATTCAAACATTGATCCGCAACGCCTGCACCGGATTGTTCTCATAACAACACTCCCTATTTAATGCAGCATTGTTTGAATTTCTTTCCGCTTCCGCACGGGCATATATCGTTCCGTCCTACTTTTGCTTCTGAGCGGCGGGTTGGTTTTTTTACCGCGGCGGCGGTTTCGGAACTGTTCGTTGATATTTGATTCATGTCAACGGTCTGCTCCATTTGCGGTTGCTGTTCCGTTACAATTGCCACGTTAAATAATCCGCGCACTGTGTCGAGCTGAATATTATTTAACATTTCTTCAAACATATCAAAGCCCAAATGTGTGTACTCGACAAGAGGGTCGCGCTGTGCATACGAACGCAACGTAATGCCCTGCCGCATTTGGTCCATTTCGTCTATTTGATCCATCCAGCGGCGGTCGATTGCTTTCATCATTATAACGCGCTCTATTTCGCGCATTCTTTCGGGCATGATTTCTGCTTCTTTTTTTTCGTATATTTCTTCCGCCTGTTCGGTTAGTCGTTCCTTCACTTTCTCCTTTGTAATTGTGTTCATTTCGTCGTGCGAAATTTCAATCGCATTCGCATGAAAAATCGGCAATAAATCTTTATTAAGACCTTCCAAATCCCACTCTTCGGGGATATCACCCTCGGCGGTATGCTCGTCAACCGAACGGCCGATTACGCCGCGGATCATTTTGAAAATATTTGCGCGTAAATCCGCGCCCATTATCACTTTATCGCGCTCACTGTAAATAATTTCGCGCTGTTTGTTCATAACCTGGTCGTATTGCAGAAGATGTTTACGAATACCAAAATTATTGCCCTCAACTTTTTTCTGCGCGTTTTCCACAACTTTCGTAAGCATTCCGAATTCGAGAATATCATCGTCTGCCATACCGACGCGCTCCATGATATTTTTCATGCGGTCGCCGCCGAAAAGACGCAAAAGCTCGTCCTCGGCGGAAAGATAAAACCGCGATTCGCCCGGGTCGCCCTGCCGCCCTGCGCGTCCGCGAAGCTGATTGTCTATGCGGCGCGACTCATGCCGCTCACTGCCGATTACTTTCAGCCCACCAAGCCCAACAACGCCGTCGCCAAGCATAATGTCCGTTCCGCGCCCTGCCATATTCGTCGCAATTGTAACGTGTCCTGCTTGCCCTGCCATTGCGATAATTTCCGCTTCGCGCTCGTGATGCTTCGCGTTTAAAACCTCATGCGGAACGCCTTTTTTCTTTAATAATTCCGAAACAAGTTCCGATTTTTCTATCGAAACAGTACCAACAAGAACCGGCTGCCCTTTTGCGTTGCTTTCGATAATATCATTTACAATCGCGTTGTATTTAGCGGCTTCCGTGCGGAAAATTACATCGTCTTTATCGTCGCGAATCATTGGCATATTTGTGGGAATCGCTACAACGTCAAGATTGTAAATTTCGCGGAATTCACCTTCCTCGGTGATGGCTGTTCCCGTCGCGCCCGCTTTTTTTGTATATCTGTTGAAAAAATTCTGAAACGTAATCGTTGCGAGAGTTCTGCTTTCACGCTGAACTTTTACGCTTTCCTTCGCTTCAATCGCCTGATGAAGCCCGTCGGAATAACGTCGCCCGGGCATTAGTCTGCCGGTAAATTCGTCAACGATGATGATTTCATCATCCTTGCTGACGTAGTTTACATCGCGGTGCATATTGTAATTCGCTTTCAGCGCGTTATTAATAAAGTGTTGAATTTCAATGTTTTCAGGGTCGGATAAGTTTTCCACAGAAAAATAACGCTCCGCTTTTTTTACGCCATCTTGCGTTAGCGTAACCGCTTTTTTCTTTTCGTCCACAATAAAATCGCCCTCTTCTTCGGCTGCCTGACGCAGAAGGGGGTTGTTCATTTCTTCTTCATTTAATATGCGGCCTTTTTTCAGGTTTTTCGCAAATCTATCCGCAACGGCGTAAAGCGCGGTGGATTTATTTCCCGGCCCGCTGATAATAAGCGGTGTACGCGCTTCGTCTATCAGAATCGAGTCAACCTCGTCTATAATCGCGTAATGCAAACCGCGCTGAACTTTGTCCTGCTCGAAAACAACCATGTTGTCGCGCAGATAATCAAAGCCCAGTTCGTTATTGGTCGCGTATGTGATATCACAGGCATACGCAGCACGGCGTTCCGGCGGCGTTAAATCGTGGATGATACATCCCACCGTAAGCCCCAAATATTCATACATAACGCCCATCATTTCAGCGTGATACTGCGCGAGATATTCGTTCACCGTTACAAGGTGTGCGCCTTTTCCCTCAATCGCGTTCAAATAAAGCGGTAACGCAACCGTTTGCGTTTTACCTTCACCCGTTTTCATCTCTGCAATTCGTCCTTGGTGCAGAACCGCTCCGCCCAAAAGTTGTACGCGGAAATGCCGTTGCTTGATTAATCTTTGCGTTGCTTCGCGGAACACCGCAAACGCTTCCGGCATAAGTTCATCTAATGCTTGTCCATCCGCAAAACGTCGTTTGAACTCGTCTGTTTTTCCCCTTAACTCTCCTTCGGTAAGCCGCTGCATTTCCGGCTCGAGACCCTCAATGCGGTCAATCATCGGATTAAGCCGCTTTATTTCCTTATCGCTGTAATTCCCAAAAATTTTGTCTAGAATTCCCATGTAAAAAAACACCTCATTTTCTGTAACGCAATAGTAACATTACGGAGAAAAAGGTGCAAGGGTTCACGCGTATTTGATGTATGTAACCCCTAGGGACGGTAGCTGCCGTTTGTAAATGAATGTGCGCCGCGCGGTATCTGCTAAAAAAATTCTATAAACTTACTTTTGTGGAAATAATTATTGACATATTACACAAAACGGGATATCATGTATTTGCAACAATCAAACAGACGTTTTATGCCATGAACGGGTTTTGCCATCTCCGGAAGAGGCTTTTCGCCTTGAAACGGACCGCACCGATTCCGCTCTAACCTGTACTATGTTGCAACAGCAGTATCCGTCGCACCGCAAATAAAGGGGGTAGCACACCGGGCTCCGGTACCGGCCCGGCTTTACTACCCACGCATGCACCTTTCTGTGCGTTGTGGCACCCGCCGGGGGCACGTGACCCCGGCTTTACTTAAAAACTAAAAAAACCTAAAACAAAAGAAGGTGAATACAATGACAAGCATAGTCAACGCATTCGCCGTGCTTCGTATGTGCAGTTACGCATGGAAAAAGCCCTTCCGGAACACGTTGAACGTGGTTTTGTCGGGCTTTTTACGATTTTGGATTCTTGTAAAATGGCTTTTTTGCTTACTCCCTCAGTTCAACCATCAACTGCCACAGCACGCGGACGGATTCAACGCCATCGCCGGAGCGTCAAAGCGAGGTGCGGATTTAATGATGGTGATAAAAAAAATTGTAAAGGAAGCAGGTGTTTCACGCAGCACAGTATCTACCGTGAATGCTCTATAAACGCAAATATAAAATCCCGCAATAAAAGCGTTTTACCTAATTTTACAAACTCGTTCCCGTAAGGGACGAGATAATTACATAACTTTTTGCACATCATGTTATGACAGTGTTCAAATAAGGGTTTTCATGGAAAAACCCGACATAGATTGGCTAATTAGCCGCTTTCCGGGTTTTCGGAGGGAGATATTATATAATGAAATGAAATTTATGCGGTTGCTCCATGCAAATTTGCTTCGTATCGGGCAGTTGCTTTACTGGCGGCTTGCCCTTGTTGTGGCTGCAACTCGGAAGCATCTACCGTTGTTATGTTTTTCGCCGTCAAGTTAGGCGTTACACCGCTTGGGATAGGTGCGTTTTCACTTTCCATAGCCCAGCCGTCTTTAAGTGTTCTTTCTTCATCCCACCCAAATTTGGCAGCAGTCCAAGCCTTGTTAAATATGGTAATAAATTCTCTATCTCTTGCGCTTTCGGCAGGTGTGTGATATTGATGCCAACCGCCTGTTGTTAGAGTTGCGAGATTATTACCGCTTGCATCATATAACTCAAACAACACGGTTTGTTGTCCCTTGTTCATATTAGAGGAGTAGGTGTCTATACCAAACAGTAACTTCATAATCAATTCTTGGTACGTAGTAGGAATTGTCATCGTGTTACTACTCGTATATTCCCTTATCTTGCCCAATATCGTAGGTAGTGCCTTGTTTATCATTCCTTCCCTGTCGGGGGAAGCAACAGAGATAAAACTTCTTCGCAAATCATGAAACTCGCTATTTGGGTCTTGGCTTTGAAACTTTCCTGCGGCTTGGTGACGTTTTGCCAATTCTATAATTTTTTGCTCAAATTCTTCGTCACTCATTTTCGGCTCGGTTGTAGAAAGCATGAAAGACGGCAAATTAACGCGTTGCTGTGCTGTGCGGCTTGCTACTTGGCTATTCCCGACAGATGAAATACTGTTTACCAAATTAAAAACCTCCTATCTCTCTATTGTTATATCGGCTTTTTTTGCTAATACTTTATTTTCAATCTATGAAGCGCGTTTTACAGTTAATTCACCGTATATGTGTATTCAATAGTAAGACTTACGTTGCCGAAGGTTCTTGTCTCCTGTGAAGAAGAAGTATTTGTCCCGTACCACCATATTTCCCATAAAGCATTAGCTTCATAATACCAAAAATCAAGTCTGTCGTTACCTATCGGAGTGTTCTGTTGACCCGTCCACGGTATTTGCATTTCATGGTCGGGGCGTGAAGAACAAAATACCCTTAAGCTCGACGGAAGGATAGTACCGCTTGAATTTCCCACATTTATAGAAATTCTTGAAACTCTCGCATCTGCGGGCAAAGTAGTCACATTTACGGATACTCTGCTTGATGTGTTAGATGATTCTCGCGGCAGAGTTAAAGACATTTGCCCGCTCAAATTAAATGTTATTTCGCCCGTTCTCCACACGTTTTCAAAAACAGCTCTTACTGTTACGGCGTTATTCGGCATAGTAAATGTAGTGATGCGGTTTGTAGTTGACGAAAGGGTTATGCCGCCGCTTTGGACTTCCCACCTAACGAAACGATAATTTTCATTATGATTGGCTGTGAGTGTAACCTGTGTTCCTGCGGGTGCTGTTGTATGGCTTCTTACTACTGTGCCGCTTCCCGCGATATTAACATTTGCATTAACATTGTGAGAAATCGGCCCGGTAAACTCTTCAAAAATACCCCAAATTCCCACAGGGTTATCCGGCATTACAAATGTTTGTATTGGGTTTGTAGGCTCGGCAATGGTTACGCCGCCGCTATAAACCTCCCACCTAACGAAACGATAACCTGTTTCCGGGGTGGCTGCAATAGTAACCTCTGTTCCGGCGGGTGCTGATGTATGGCTTCTTGTAACTGTGCTAAAAGCACTGCCGCTCGGTGTCACTATAATTGAATGAGGAGTCGGCGCGTCAACTTCTTCAAACACAGCGCGAATCCACACTTGGATATCCGGCATTATAAATGTCTGCATCGGGTTTGTGGGTTGGGCGATGGTTACGCCGCCCCTTAAAACTTCCCACCGTACAAAGCGATTATTTTGTGAAGCAATTGCGGTAATACTAACCGCTGTACCCGCTTCCGCGAAAGATGGGTTTGAAACAGCCGCACCATTACCCATGCGGGTGACTGTGACAGGGTGTGCATCCTGTCTTATAAAGTTATACCCTGTTGTTGACGTAGGCACAGGACGATTGGCTGTGGTTCCGTTTCCAATTTGACCGTGCGAATTGTTGCCCCAAACCCAAATTGTACCATCCGCTCTGCGGGCAACAGTATGTTCTTCACCCGCAGCAATAGCCACAGCATTGGTAAAAGGCAATATAGATGTTTGTGATGCTCGTGCTTGCACGGGGGGACTTTGACCGGTGCTTATTACCGCATTATTGCCGATTTGACCCCTGCTATTATCCCCCCACGACCATATTGTACCATCGGAGCGAAGTGCCACGTTATGTGCATTTCCTGCATCAATAGCAATTATACTGGTAAGACCGGACACTTCTACCGGGATATTACTATTTGTAGTTGAATTGTTGCCAAGTTGACGAAGATTATTACGCCCCCAAGCAAAGACTCTGCCATCTGCTCTAAGGGCTATGGTGTGTTGACTGAATAATCCGGGCGAACCTGCCGAAATACTGACTATATTGTTTATATCTTGCACTTTTACGGGTATATCACTGTTTTCATTGTTTCCGTTCCCCAATTGTCCAACATTATTACTTCCCCACGCCCATACCGTTCCATCGCTCAATAATACTACGTTATGGCTTCGCCCTGCCGATACCGCGATTACATTGGCGAGTCCTTCCACCCGTACAGGGGTAGAACCGCCCATACTTCCCCAAATCCATACTGTGCCGTCATTTCGGAGAGCAATATTATGTTGTAACCCCGAATCTATGGAAACTATATCCGTAAGAATCGACACTCGTACGGGTTCGTTCCTGTTATTGGTATTTCCATTACCCAACTGTCCGACATTATTTTGACCCCACGACCAGACCGAGCCATTATCTTGTAAAGCTATGCTATGCGTCCCCCCTGCTCTTACAGCGACTATATCGGTAAGGTTACGTACACTGACAGGGGTGTTACGGTCGGCATTTGAAGCATTGCCAAGCTGACCGAATTCATTTCTTCCCCACGCTAACACTGTACCATCGCCATTTACAGCCAAAGTATGAGACCCGCCAGCCGCCACCGGCAGTGGTGTATATCCATTAATATTCCCCTGCGATATATCCAATACCGACTGTGATATATTCATTGCGTTTCGCAGTGCCGTATGCGCGGACGGTGGAGCCCATTGCGATTGAGGCGATATACTCACGCCTGTTTCGCATACATAAGTTTCGTCAAGCAGATTTTTCGCTTGATTGATGCCCTCTTGGAGTGCTGCTATCGCTTCGGCGAATTCATCTGCATTTGCCCGTGTGTATTCAATAGTTGCGACAAACACAAATGCAATAAATAAACTTAACAGAAGCTTAACAGCGTTCTTTGTTTTTTGTTTTCTCATAAAATCCTCCCTCGAATACTATATGGCAATCTTTTTTTCTTGGCGGCAACCGCGCTGTTGTTCTCCAACGATTCCATTCGATTTTTCGCAACTTTCAAAAAAATCGCATGGAGGAAAAACAATGCAAAACTGGCAGAAAGACAGAAATTACAGGAAATTTGAAATGCAAATGGTTCATATCGACACATTATTTCGGTGAACGGCAAAGACGTTGAGGTGAACGAAGATGTTTTTAAGGCTTATTCGCAAGGCGACCACAGGGAGCGTTATCTTGTCGAGCGGGATGCGGGACGCTTGCTCTCGCTTGAAAAATTCAAATTGTTTACTTGTCATATTTTGCCTGTTCCTCAAGAACAGTGTACCACCGAAAATAATGCATTGCAACACTGCACGTCATTTACATCGTTTCCACATAAACATTTTAGCGGCATTAATCACTTTAAGTCGTTTTATTTGGAATGGCCGCAGTGCGTTTGTGATTAAAATTCGATTAAAATCGGCATATATCACATGCAGAATCTTGTGATTCTACATAATACTTGATATAATACGAGACGTAATTACAATATCATGGTGCGAATGATTCATTGCGATAGCATTTCCTTCTCAAAACACTACAAAAATCGGCAACTAATAATATGGAAAATTTTCCCAATTACTTATATCAATGTCAGCACCCATTAAATAACAATAAAAAGAAATTTTATTTTATGTAGAGTGCAAATATACAATATAGGACAACCTTGGTTAAAGGTAGCGCAAAAAAGGAGATGAATAAAAAATGAAAAATAATTTTTTGTTACCGGCACTATTATATAGCCCCTATAAAACGACGATAACACGAAGTTTTATTTTATTTTGTGTATGTAAGCATTACATTCTATTTCCATTTGGTATTTTACAGAAATTGCACTATATGAGATTATATATTATAATACGACATGTAAAATCGGATGCCCCTCTTTTTTCATTGTCACGTTATTACAATTGGTGACAGCCATGAGAATTGTTGTATACGATAATGATAAAGAATTTCTTGGTTCTCTTAAAAATTCACTGGATAAATTAAATATAAAGCATGGAAATATCTTTGGAACGCCTGTATATTTTAGCAATAAAGATGAAGTCAAAGAATATGTTTTAGAAAACAAAGAACATTTAACTGTATTCTTATTGGACATAATGGATGACGATGATATAGAGGTTGGATATGAGCTTGCAAAGCATATAAAAGACACTGAATCATGCAACATTGTTATTTATGTGTCCGATTTTCCTGAAAATTATATTTATACAAAAAGTGTGTTTGCAAAAACTAAGTCATTTAACGTTATAGCAAAGATGAATGAAATTTTTTTTTATGAATTAGAGGAGACATTATTAGACGCTCATTCTCAAATATCAAAAAAAGTATTTATTGCAAAAGGTAAAGATGAGATTAGGGTAATTAAATATGAGGACATTTTATATTTCGATAAAACAACAAAGAAGTCTGAATATACAAAATTAACTTATAAAGATGGTTTTATATATATAAAAGATACGTTGCGTCACATTGAATCCCAATTAGAGGGCAACGGTGTTTTTCGCTATTCAACTAGGGGGGTGATTGTTAATGTAAGAGCAATAAAACAAATTATAAAACATGAAGAAATTCTAATACTTACTAATGGGGCGCGTATTCCTTATTCCTCCCAAAAACGAATAAAGGGGTTGTTAGAATGCATGTCGGAACTATGATCGGAAACACATTTGCAACTGTATTTTTCTTTATTTTTATAGGTGCTAAATTTATGAACCTTGGTTATTTTCTTAAATGTGTTTATTTTTTAGTTTTTTTTGTCGTTCAATTTTTATTCATTTTTTTTCTTAGAACAGCTAATGGGATTGCAGAGTTAGCACCATTTATATGCTGTTTCGCACTATCATTTTTAATAAATACGAAAGAAAAGAACTACATAAAAAGTATAAATATTGCTTTTTCAATTCTCTTTGCGCTTGTAATTATTATATATTTGCTTGGAACATTTATTGCAGTTGCTTTTCCTGATTTTTTCTCAATTGAAGGTAATGAATATAATGCTTTTATGGCAATTTGTATTTTTGGTTCTTCATTTTTTTTAAGAAAATATAAGGTTTTTTTCTTTAGTCAAATTGATGATAAAAAGATATTGGCGTTTCATTTATTATTTAAAATAGTTGCATTTATCTTTATGGTTATTGGTTTGTCAATATTATCAACAATAGCGCCGAAAGTTATTTTTCCTGCGACATTTGGAGTTGCATTAATTTTAATTATCGGTTTTATTATATCTAAATTCAATTCAAAACTAATTTCAAAATTAGAAAATGAAAAAAAGACAGCATTGTTACGAAATATTGAAGCGGAAAATATTAATAAAAAATATGATGCTATAATACGGTTAAAGCATTATTATACAAATCTATTCAGGTCATCAATCAGATTTATTGACGCAAAGGATATAGAAGGTATAACGGAATATTATAAAGAGCATATCGCTCCGATAAACGAAAATTTGAAAAAGGAATTAAGTGATTATAAACAAATAGAACTTATGAAAATTCAATTAATCAAGTCAAGATTAATTGAGTTAGTCAACACCGTTTCACAAATGCCAAATGCTATATTAATCATCCATATAAATGATGTAATCGAAAATGTTGCGATGAAGGATATTGATTTGTTTGCTATTTTAAATATTTATATTGAAAATGCAGTAGATGAAATAAGAGAGCAGAAAAAAGGCACAATAAAAATATATATTGAAAAAACACATGAATCAGTTAAGTTTCTGATTTGTAATTCATTAATCGGATATAATAGCTCACCAAAGCTGGAAAGCAATAATAGAGGTATGAAAATCGCTGATGAAATAATGGCGGCTTATTCAAATGTTGAGCCCTCTGCCCATACAAAATTCGGTTGGTATGAACAATATATAGGGGTATTTAATGACTGACCATATCGTATCTAGGCTAACCGCATCGCTTAAAACTGACGACCTTGACGATTATACTGTCGAGTTACTTGAGTATGGCATATCCGCAATGTGTTTAAATCTACCAAAGACTATTCTTGTAATATTCATATGTAAAAAATTAAAACTGCTTAAACCCTTGCTTCTTATTTTTTTATTTTATGGTGCTATAAGAAATTACTCACACGGTATACATTCAAAAACACCACTGGCTTGCTTTTTAATTGGTACGGCAAATTTTTTAAGTATGGCTTATTTAAGTACGGTTATGACAATTCCCAAAAAGATTTATAATGCAATTTTTGCATACTTCTTTTGTGTTTATCTTAAATATGCCCCTTCGGGAACGGAAGTCAATCCAATGTACAAAGACCAAATAAAACCGTTGAAAATAAAATCAGTTTTGCTTGTAATTATATATTATTTTATAGGACTTAAAAAAGGATTAGTTAGGAATATTGCTGTGTTATCGCTTCTGTCACAATCTATTAGCATTATTCCTATAACTTATAAACTTGCAAATCAGAAAGGAGGTGTAGTACATGAGGATGAAGAATGAAACCGTTTTAGACAAATGTAAAACAGTAAGTCGCAATGCTTTTATTAAAATCGGTAATTCCGCTGCGGGCAATACTTCCAATGACAGTAAAAGAGGAAATATCCCAATTGAACCATTTTCAATTCCGTGGGTGTGGCCTTATGAAAAGAAGGCTCCTAAAAGAAAAGGTAAATAAAAAATTATTGATTTAAAAAACAACGCTTGCTTATCTACTAAATTTATTGCGGATAAGCAAGCGTTATTTTTTTATTGCGACACACAAACAATATTTTAGTTTAGCACCCTTATTCACTCATACATATGTTTGCAGTTCATTAAGCGAGCCGACCAAAAGCAAAAAAACGCCGACCAAGTATTATTTTGCAACATAAAAAATATGATATGATTTTGTTGCTTTCAAAAATACAAATTGGATGAAATCACTATGTATCATATTGATGACCAACAAGAGTCCTTATGCAAAAAAAGCAAGCATTACCATGATGAAAGTAGCTTAAATGATGAATCTAATCTCCAACACGGTAATTTGCAAAGTTGAAACAAAGTTGAAACAAGCATTCTCACTCAATATGTACGCGAAGGACGGGCATGTAATGGAAGACACAAACAATAGCATTAAAATCAGCGGGCGTATTAGTTCAGAATTTACATTCAGCCACGAATTTTACGGGGAGTGCTTTTGGCGTTTTAACGTTGTGGTCGGGCGTTTAAGCAGTCAAAGCGATATTCTTCCCATAACTGTAAGTGAACGAATCATTAAGAAAGAAAAAACGCAACACGGTCAAGCGGTGCATATTATCGGCCAAATTCGTTCATATAACAATTACGTCGAAGCCGACAAAAAAAACAAACTCGTGATAACGATTTTTGCGCGTGAAATCTCTTTGCTTACTTCGGCTCCCGCCCAAGACACCAACGATGTTTTTCTCGACGGATATTTATGCAAGCCGGTAATTTACCGCACAACCCCCTTCGGGCGCGAGATTACCGATTTGATTGTTGCCGTAAACCGTTCATACAATAAATCCGATTACATACCGTGCATCGCGTGGGGTAGGAGCGCGCGCTTCGCGGGCAATTTAAACGTTGGCGACCACATTCGCCTTTGGGGACGAAAACAAAGCCGTCAATACCAAAAAAAACTCGACGATGTAACAATTTTGAATAAAACGGCATACGAAGTTTCAATTTCAAAAATTGAACAAGTGATGGGAAAAGTGAGTGTTATTTATTATGCACAATAGGGAGGAAATCGTTATGCGTCATGGGGAAACCACTACGTATCATATTGATGACCAAGAAAGGGTAATTATACCGGAAAAGCTAAGACGCATAGTTGAATGGGTGAAGGGGGATAGGATTGAATTAATACCTATTGTTGATGAAAATATCTTAGTTGCAAAATTAGCAAATAACAATCCTAAAGCTCATGAAATAGATAATTTGAGCCGAGTAAAAATCCCCAAAGAGATACGCGACATTTTAGGATGGGAATGCATGATTAAGCTGGAACTTATTGTTGATGAAAATGATAAGAGCATTATCATGAAGATAGCCGCTTAAATAATGGATATTATAAACGGAGTTAATAATATTAACATAGATAAAGACCGCTCAGTCCGTTTCGGCAACCGCAGTCCGGAGAAATTTTCGTTTCCGCTTGATATTGCGACCATAACGAAAAAGCGTCCCTTCGTAGCATCACCTGTAACTAACGAAAGAATAGCGCAAGTGACGCAAGGGAAAGTGTTCACGTATAGTTTTGACGCGACAGGAGGGATGGGCTTTGAACTTAAAATCAACAATGAATATATAAAATTATGCATCTGTATTGATGCCGCAATAATTAATGCCACTAAACGGGGATACCATACATTTTTATGTAACATGACGCGTGGTTTTGATTTGCTCTGCGCCCAATCTGTGTTGGAATTCCGTAAAGACGAAAAATACTCCCATTTACAATTAATAGCCGTCCAACCTTACATCAATTATTCATTTACTGACAAATGGGGTGATATACATCAAGAAGTAATGAATACCACAAACCATGTTGTGCTTTTGAATAAAGCTTGTACAAATGAATGTTACTACTTGCGCAATGAATTTATGATTAATAATTCATCACATTTAATCTGCTACTGTAACGAACAAGAGAGCGGCAAATCCCGGACAATCATCATGGCGGAAGAATGCGGGCACAGCATTGATAATCTGTACAAGCAGTGGAGCGATTTATTATGAATAAGAATAAAAAATATTATCCATCGGTTGGTAAACCTGTTAACCCAGTGGATATTTATAATTACACAAACATCAAAAAACAAATATCAGACATGCAAAAATTTGCATTTGGCGTTGAAATCAATGTAATGATTATGACAGACCGATTACCGGATATTGCCAAAGGGCTACAAGAGTATATGCAAAACAGTTCTGACATAACAGTAGATTTTGTTTCGTGTTTAAACGAAGCAAAAGAAATTATTAACAATAAACATATTGATTTTTTTATTATAGCCGGATATCTAAAAAATGAATTAAACTTCAATGCTGTTGAGCTGGTAAGAAAATATAATAGATACTCAACGGTTATAATTTACGCACTTCTTGACCCTTACATAACATATTTTTGCCGCAAATACAGCATAAAAGCAAAGTATGACAGGACGAAGCCCATTGAAGGATTTATTGAATATATGCGTAATTGCTATTCTTATAAAAATAATAATTTTTTAAAAGATAATCCTGCTGATACAACAAGAGAACAACTAAGGCTTAACGCTACTCATGAGGAATATTTTGCTGACCAATTACGCGAACAAGAACGTATAAATGCAGAAAATAACGCACGTATAAATGCAAAGAAAAAAAAATTTAAAGATAAATTTATACTATTTTTGTTTGTGGCAGCAAGTACGCTTATGATTTTAGTTTTATCATTATTTGACATATCAAATTCACATTAACAAATTGGGGGTGTTAGCGTAATCACTTGACAAAATAAGATTTAAAGCGATAATTTACATTGAGCTTGCAAAAAATTTTCGTAAGCTACATAATTTTAGCGAGGAGCTATAAAAATGAAAAGGTTTGGACTACTTTTAATTGTAATGGTAGTTTCTTTGTCGTTGTCGGCCTGCATAAGTGACGAAGAACCTGCATTTTCGGGAGTGGAAGAAGACGCGCAATATGTTGCGGAAGAAGCGGGCACAGGGCAAAGCACAAGAATGATTGCTTCACTTGATTCCGCGCTTGCGATAGAAAACGCGATGTCAAACTTTGAAGCGGAATTTATGGAAAGAATTGAGACCACGCCTTTACAAGTGTTTCCGTTGCTTGTTAGCGCGTTAGAGCATGGCACAACAAACATAAATTTCGCGTATAGCGACAGATGGACCGGCGATGTGAGTTTGAACGCAAGTTTTCTGTCCGACATTGAAAATGTAGATTTCGCACTACGCGGTGATGTTGAGTTTCAAGGAATGAACGTAGATTTTTCCACGTATTTGAACGAAGAACGTCTTGCGGTTAGTTCAAGTTATCTTGGCGGGGAATATTACGGCGTGGTTTTCGCAACGCTTGTGGATGATGTTACCCGTATAGCGGGTGAAGTTGGGCTTGATGTGTCCGAGTTTGAAGAAGTTTTAACCGCGTTTAGTGTATTTGAAGAATACATGAACATTATTGAAACATTGGAAAATTACGGAATGGAAGACGCACTTCTTCAATTGATTTTCGACTTTATGCGTAACGGGGAACAAGAGCCCGAGGAAGTTGATGGTACGCTTAAAATCGCGTACACTTTCACAATGTCCGACTTTATTGGTTTCATGAATGATTATATGAACCTTGTTATGGTCGATGAAGTTTTTGCATTTTATGATAATCCGCTCTTTTCAGACACATTAGGAATATCCGGCGAGGAAATGAGAAGCGTTTATAACAACGAAATGCAATATATGTTCCGTGAATTGGAGCAGATGGCAGACGGCGAATTAACAATGGCATTCTATATTGGGCAGCTCGACAGGCTTCAAAAAATTGAAATGTACGGTACGGTCGAGGCAGAGGGTCAAGAATTCGATTTCAAGGTGGCATTTGACCTTGGTGAAAATGCAACCGATACTTGGAAACTAACAGCAGAAGCAACCGACGGCTGGAACATGTATTCCTTTACAATGGCTTGGGATATTAGCGTAAACGGCGGACGGAATGTACATGACTTTAACATGACAATGAATGGTATCGGCTTGGCCGCATTTACTTCCGACTGGAATCCCTCAAATGGTGAATTAATTCTCTCCGTAGTTACCGGTGTTTTTGAAAGACAAACCCAAGAACTCCTTCGCGCAAATTTAACGTTGTCCGACGAAACATTCCGCTTCCGTTTCGCGCATGAGGATAGTTTTTCAATTGATATTTCCACCGAGCGCGGCGCGAATATCAGCAATGTAAATTTTGTAAACATCGGTGAATTAAGTTTTGCGGAATTGGAAAGCCTTGCAACTAACATCATGGGCTATTTAGACCTGTCTTCTATTATTGCTACTCCTTAAACCAAATTAATTTTAAATGAGGTGAACGAATGTAGCGTTAATCTTTTTTCCGATTTTTCGTTTTAAACTTTGGGATTTATCCCATAGTTTCATTTCGATTGATTTGAAAGAGGATTAACGCGAGCGTTCACACTGAAGCTGTGATTTTATTTGCGTAAAAAAATCCTCTTTCAAAAAAAATGAAGGAGGATTTTTTTATGGCAATGATTGATGTTTCGCAATTAACTTTCGCATACGAAGGTAGTTATGAAAATATATTCGAGAACGCGTCTTTTCGGCTTGACACCGATTGGAGGCTTGGTTTTTGCGGGCGCAACGGACGCGGAAAAACCACGTTTTTGAATTTGCTTATGGGGAAATTTGAATACAGCGGAACAATCTCTGCAAATGTTGGATTTGAATATTTCCCGTATGAAGTGCCGCGCACGGAAAACAATGTTTTGCAGATTCTGAATGAAATCGCGCCGGACGTACCGCTTTGGCAAATTGAAAAAGAACTCTCGAAAATGGCTGTTGGTCTTGATGTTTTAGAGCGTCCATTTGGCACGCTTTCCGGAGGTGAGCGCACAAAGGTGCTTCTTGCCGCGCTTTTTTTGCGCGAAAACAGTTTTTTGCTTATCGACGAACCGACAACGCATTTGGATATGCACGGGCGAGAAACGGTTGCGCAGTATTTGAAGAGCAAAAAGGGATTTATTTTAGTATCTCACGACCGTGATTTTTTGGACGAATGCATAGACCATGTTCTTTCGATTAATAAAGCGAATATCGAGGTGCAAACGGGAAATTTTTCAAGCTGGTTTCATAATAAAAAGCTTCGTGACGGATTTGAAATTGCGGAAAACGAACGTCTTAAAAAAGAAATTTCGCGATTGCAAACGTCGGCAAAGAAAACTGCCGCGTGGTCGGAGAAAGCGGAAAAAGGAAAAATTGGTTTCACGCCCGGCGGCAAAATTGAAAAAAGTACAAACCGCCGCGCCTACGAAGGCGAAAAATCACGCAAGATGATGGCGCGCTCCAAATCAATCATCGAAAGGCGCGAACGCAGTATTCAAGAAAAATCCGGCTTGCTAAAAAATATCGACACAGCCGACAAATTAAAAATTCATCCGTTGCAATATCACGCCGCACGGCTGATTGAACTGGAAGGCGTTTCAATTTCTTATGGAAATAGAAATGTTTTAAACGACACAAGTTTCATTTTAAACAGCCAAGACCGGGTCGCGCTTATGGGTTGCAACGGTTCGGGAAAAAGCAGTATTATCAAACTAATCTGCGGCGAAGAAATTTCCCATACGGGAAAAATTCACATTGCAAGCCGCTTAAAAGTTTCATATGTACCGCAAGATGCTTCATTTCTAACGGGAAACCTTTCCGCTTACGCCGAAGCCCGTCAAATTGACGAGTCTTTGTTCAAAGCCATTTTACGTAAGCTTGGTTTTTCCCGTATGCAATTTGAAAAAGATATGCGCAGTTTCAGTTCCGGCCAAAAGAAAAAAGTCTTAATTGCCGCAAGCCTTTGCGAAACCGCGCACATCTACATTTGGGACGAGCCGCTGAATTACATTGATATTTTGTCGCGAATTCAAATAGAAGAACTTCTTCTGGAATACAAACCGACAATGCTTTTCGTAGAGCATGACCGTGCGTTTTGCAGAAATGTCGCTACTAAAACCATTCAGACAAATTAGCGTTTTCGTCTAAAAACGGTTCGATAAACGGTTCTTTTGACGTAAGAAGAGTTGTAACACCCGGGCCGTGTCCCGCAATAAAGCTGTTTCCGTGAACAATTACGCCGATTGTACACGCGCCTTTTTTATAAGAGCGGCCAAATCGGGTGTCCGCGTCCGTTATTGCAACTATGTCACCGAAACGCAAGTTCGACAAATTATATTTTTCTACTGTTTCGTCATCGAACATCGTTATATCGTAATCGCCGCGTGCTGTGCTTGTGTGTCCCAATCCGCTGCCCATTATTTTTGCGGGAACAATCTTCGCTACGCCGATTTTTAACCGGCCGCCATCTTCTTGTATGTTCATTTTCTCCAAAAGCGCGGGGCTTACGTTCCGCGTTTTTATTTCCGGATAATCCAAAAGCTCCAAGCCCTGACCTGTGGCTTTAACGCTTATTGTGTCATCTATGTTTAGTTTTTCCAGCGTTTCCGCCGCGAAATGTAAAATTAAATGCTCGCAGCCGCCGTGTTTTCCCGTTACAACTCCCGTTTCTCCCTTTGCGTCGCCGCTTCTTATTTTTGCTTCGTTGCCCACGCACGATAAAATCGTGAACGCCTGATTTATTTCATCGTCCTTGTTTCGCGCTGAAACTCCCGGTTCAAGATGGTCGGCTGCCCAGCCTATGCACGGGTCGCCGATTTGCGCGTTGTAAGTTATTCCGCCTGTTCCCGTCAGCCACACAACTCCGCCGTCTGCTGTTATTCTTCCCGCCGCGCCACCCTTCGGATGCCACACCGTTCCCGAAACAGAAATCACGGGCAATTTTTCTTTGTTTGTTCGCATAAATAATCGCTCCTTTGAAAAATACTTTAGCGAAAAAAGTAGCCATACCTTGCCGGGCGGGCTACTTTTTTCTTTTATATTCCTTGAACGCTAAAACCAACTTTTTAGGCTATTTCAGAAGTCCGGTCGGAAATAAAATATACCGCCTTACGGCTTGCTTGATTACTTTACCATTTTTTGATTATTCTCGCAAATTTGATTAATTGGCGTACCCAATATGATAATAGAAGTTCTTTCGCCTTCGACCGCTTATAAAGACCGCGTGTTAAAGCATAGAAAATATATGGAAGCGGGCGTAAAAGAATACTGGCTTGTGTATTTCGAAAAAAATTTTTTGCAAAATAAGTAGTTGACAAGTTACACAATGTGTGGTACTATGGGTTTGCAACAATCGAACAGGCGTTTTATGCCATGAACGGGTTTTAAGATTGGTGTTATAATTGTCAGAAGAAGTTTTGGGAAGAGTAAGATTCGCGGGGGGTAATTATGTCTTTAAAATCATATCGTATGTGGTTAATAATTTTTTCGGTGGTTGCCGCTGCGATTGTTGCAGTGGCTGCGGTACTTGTTTTTTCTGGCGGAAGCCCGTCAGAAGTGACACCTGTTTTAGCAGTACAGCAAGAAACAGAAGATTCATACGAAGTTGAACCTGTTTTTTTGGAAGAACCGGAACCAACGCCCGAGCCAACCCCAACCCCCGAACCGACACCGCCGCCAACTGCGCGGCTTGCGTTCGTGGGCGATATAATGTGCCACATAGAGCAGCTCAACGCGGCGCAACTTTCGTCCGGAGAGTACGATTTCAACTATGTATTCAGATACATCGCGCCATACATACAATCGGCGGATTTTTCTATCGGAAACCTTGAAACAACGCTTGTTCGCAATAACTACGCGGGCTGGCCTTTGTTTCGTTCACCCAAAGCACTTGCGGAAGCATTAGTAGAAGCAGGCTTCGATATGGTAACAACGGGAAACAATCACAGCTTTGACGCGGGTGTGGCAGGAGTTCGTTCCACAATTGAAATTCTGAACGAAGTCGGGCTGCCGTACACAGGGACATATCTTACACCGGAATGCCGCGATGAAATCACGGTTTTTGAAGCAAACGGTTTTTCTTTCGCAATTGTAAACATGACAATGCACAAAAACGGAATTTGTCTTGGTGAAAATAATTATATGGTGAAAGTTATATATCTTGACCTAATTGAGCAATCGACAATTGATTACGAACTTATCCGCGAAACAATGGCGCGCGCGCGCGCATTGGAAACGGATTTTATAATCGTTTCTCCGCATATCGGAATAGAGTATTACGGCACAATGAACCGTCAAGGCGCGGGACATCGCAACGATATTTTTGAACGGAGCGACACGCGCTGGCATAACTGGATGCGCACGCTGGAGCTTTTCATTGAGGAAGGCGCGGACATGGTAATGAACCATCACCCGCACACGCTTCTTCCGGCAGAGTTTGTGTATGTTCCCACAGATGACGGCACGCATCGCCGCGCATTTATGGCGTATTCGATGGCAAATTTTGTTTCCGGACAACGCACTCAGCCACGTGAAACAAGCGCGGTTTTCTATGTAGATGTTACCCGAGACGAAAGCGGCGATGCGTATATTTCCGCCGCTTCTTACGTGCCGGTATGGGTGCGTCAGCACGACCCAACCCGCGCACCGCAGTTATGTTTCACTGTTCTTCCCGTAACGGAAATGCTTCGCCGCACACAAGACGGCGAAACCCCCGACCTTCGCGCACAAGATATCGAACGCTTACGCGTTGTTCACAACGATGTCACGCATATGCTTTCCGGCGAACCCATTCCGCTTGAAGATGCGGACTACGAATACCCCATCACCCGCAGCCGTACGATGGACCAATATCCGGGTTTGCCGCTTTGGGGGACGTTGCCGTGGAGGTAACTTCATGTAAAACGGCTTCTTCAAGTTCATCTTCTGCAACTTTTCGCAGAATTTCTCCTTTGCGGAAAAGAACCGCGCCACCCCGTCCGCCGGCTATTCCGATATCGGCTTGGCGGGCTTCGCCCGGGCCGTTTACGGCACAGCCCATTACGGCAACGGTCAGAGGGGTTGTAATATGCGCAAGTTTTTTTTCTAAACGCGCCGCAATCTCCGCAACGTCAATGTCTGTGCGACCGCAGGTGGGGCAGGCGATTACTATTACACCGAAACTCCGCAGTCCCATTGCGGAAAGAATTTCCCGTGCGGCATGAATTTCCGCAACCGGGTCGCCGGAAAGCGAAACACGCAGGGTATCGCCCAAGCCAATCGACAACAACGTGCCAAGACCCGCGGCGGAACGAATCGCGCCGGTGAGAGGCGTTCCCGCTTCCGTTAGACCGATATGTAAAGGGTAGGGGAGTTTTTCCGCCAAGATTTTGTGCGCGTCAAGCATAAGCGTGACATTGCTGGCTTTTACAGAAACCACGATATCATTGAAGCCGAATTTTTCAAGCAAAGAAATATTTTGCAACGCGCTTTCCGCCAAGCCTTGCGCGGTAACGCCTTTATACTTTTCCAAAACAGCCTTTTCAAGCGAGCCGCCGTTTACACCGACGCGAATAGGAATTCCGCTTGCTTTTGCGGCTTCGGCAACTTCGCGGACACGGTTTTCACTTCCGATATTGCCCGGATTAATGCGAAGTTTGTTTGCGCCGTTTTTTATTGCGGCAATCGCAAGCCGATGGTCAAAATGAATATCCGCCACAAGCGGTAAGGAAATTCCTTTTTTTATTTGCGAAATTGCCGCCGCCGCTTCCGTGTCGGGAACGGCAACGCGCACAATTTCGCAACCAGCCGCGGCTAGTGCGTTAATTTGTGCAACGGTTGCCGTAGTGTCGCGGGTGTCCGTGTTTGTCATCGACTGAATAACAACGGGATGCCCGCCGCCCACGCGCACCCCGCCTATATTTACAATTTTTGTATCAGCCCGGGTAATCATTAAACAACAATGCAAATAACCACAATGTATCGCGGTATGCGATAAAAACCGCCAGCATCAACAGCGATACAAGCCCAATCATATGCACAAGGGCTTCCTTTTCCGGCGGAACGGGCTTTTTGCGAATAGCTTCGATTCCCAAGAAAACCAACCTCGCACCGTCTAACGCGGGAATTGGAAACAAATTCATTACTCCCAACGCCAAATTAATAACCGCCGTGAATGAAACCATTGCGAAAAGCATCTCGCCGAAACTGCGTTTAATCGTTTCTTGGTAAATCATTGTAATTTCGCCGCCCATTCTGATAGGCCCCATAAGACCCTCGCCATCGGCAATCTGTTCGCCAGCGATAAGACGCGACAAAAGATTAAGCAGCTCTGTAACATACATTGGAATCATTTTTCCCGACGTAACAATACCGTCAAGAATACTCGCCTGCGCGAACTGAAATCGCAAGGATGGAGTAAAGCCAATCATATAAACATAATCGTCTATCTCATTATTCCAAGACAAAACGGGAGTTATCGAGAAGCTATGCTGCTCTTCGCCGCGGCTTACGCTCATATCAATCGGAGCACCCTCGGACGCAACAACTAAATCCACAACATCTCGCGGAGTTTCAATTTTCACACCGTTTATATGCGTGATTATATCATCCGTTCTAAGCCCCGCCGCAAATGCCGGCCTGTTTTCAATTACGTTGCGAACAAAAACCTCCGTCTCGCCCGTTGGTACACCGCTAATCATCACTAAAATAAAAAATATAACAAACGCCAGCAAAAAATTCATCAACGAACCGCCCGCCATAACAAGCGCGCGTGCCGGAATAGATTTATTGTTTAACGCTTCAGGGTCGTCGGGCAAGTTGTCATCCTGCCCACGCATTTTACAAAAACCGCCAACAGGAAACGCACGCAACGAAAAAAGCGTAGTCTCGCCATCGCGGTTTTTTTTCTTGCCGTTTACACTAATCAACTTCGGTCCCATTCCAAGCGCGAATTCCTCAACAAAAATTCCCGCTCTCCGCGCCGCAAGAAAATGCCCCAGCTCATGAATAAAAATCACAATGCCAAGAATTAAAATAAAAATTAAAATCCCGATTGCTGTTTGCATGATTTATCCTCTTTCTAAAAACTCCGCCGCCCAACTTTCCGCTTCGCGGATATCGTTTAGGGACGTTACTGTTCTTACATTATATATGTCAAAAGCCTTGTCTATTATTTCCGAAATATTATAGAAACTTATTTTATTTTGCAAAAATTGGTTTACCGCCCACTCGTTTATAAAATTCATTACAGCGGGCAGAGTGCCGCCTGTTTTAGCGGCGTGGATTGCCAGCGAAAGGCACGGAAAATTTTCTAAGTTTGGCGGCTCAAAAGTCAACGCGCCGCAGTTCAAGAAATCCAAGCGCGGGAAGTTTGTCGCAACACGTTCCGGCGAGGAAAGTGCGTATAAAATAGGCAGACGCATATCGGGCAAGCCCATCTGCGCCATAACCGAACCGTCGCAAAACTGCACCATCGAATGAATTATACTTTGCGGATGCACTAATATTTCAATCTTTTCCGGCGGCTGCGCAAAAAGATGCATTGCTTCAATTAATTCCAGTCCTTTATTCATAAGTGACGCGCTGTCGATTGTAATTTTTGCACCCATATCCCAATTCGGATGCTTTAACGCGTCTTGCGCGGAAGCAACGGCGATTCTTTCACGCCCCCACCCGCGAAAAGGCCCGCCGGACGCAGTTAAAATAATTTTTTCGGGGAGCGCGGAAGACCCCTGCAAACACTGCCAAATCGCGGAATGTTCACTGTCTATGGGAGTAATGCGAATGCCTTTTTCACGCGCTATATTCATTACCAGTTCCCCGGCGGATACCAATGTTTCTTTATTTGCCAGCGCGATATTTTTTCCGGCATTTATTGCCGCTAATGTCGGCGCAAGCCCGGCGCGTCCTACCAGCGCGTTTACTACTATATCTGCGTTTGTTTCTGTGGCACAGGAAATTAATCCGTCTTCGCCCGTTAAAATTTCTCCTGAAAATTCGCACAGCTCTAATAATCGTGTAGTCGCGTCTCTGTCGGGTACCCACACAACCTCTGGCTTGAACTCATCAACCAAAGATGCGAGTGCTTTTATATTTGAATATCCGCTTAACGCAACAATATTTGTGCCGAGCAAACAAGAACGCACTGTGTCAAGAGTTTGCAAGCCTATCGAACCCGTTGCGCCAAGAACCGAAATTTTCATGGCATCAACCAAATCATTGCATTCATCACCATATAAACAATAGGCGCGACGGTTAAAATACTGTCAAGTCTGTCCATAAATCCGCCATGCCCGGGGAAAACTTTTCCGAAATCTTTTATATCGCAGTGACGCTTAACGGCAGATGCCGCAAGGTCTCCGATAATGGAAAACAACGCGCCAAGAAAAGAAATAATGGTGGAGATTAGCACAATATACGTGACATTTTCGGGATATGCGGAAAAACGCGAAATAGCCATGCTGTAAAAAAAACCGATAAGAGTTGCGCCGATAACACCGCCAACAAGCCCTTCAAGTGATTTTGAAGGGCTTGGCGTATTTTTTAGTTTTCTTTTTCCGAATAACGAGCCGGTGAAATACGCAAATGTATCGCAACCAAAACACGCTATAAAAATAAGCCAAACATAGTAATAACCGAGTACATGTTCTCTCACAAGCACAACGAAGGAAAGCAAAAAAGGTACATACAAAAATCCATAAACGGTTGAAATGCACTCGCTCATGGGTAATTTTCTGAAAAAAACAACCAGACAGGTCTGCACTGTGATTATGAAAAGCGTTAACGCGGTAAGAAGCCAATATCCCGCGCCGAAAACATAAATCGCGGCGAAATAACCCACCGTCGCAAGATAACCGATTAAATGAATAAGCCTGTCTTTTTTTGAAAACGCAAGATAAAATTCGTGAAGGCCTGCCAAAGCGATAAAGCAACACGCAAACAAAAGCGGTAAACCGCCCAGGTAAACAAGTAGCAAAACCAGCGGCAAACCCAAAATCGTTGTAATCGAGCGTTTTATAAACGTCATACAGTCATGATTTCCTTGTTCTTCATCTCGACTTTTTTATCGAGTTCGGTAATGTATTTATCCGTCAGCGTTTGAATTTCTTTTTCAAGCTGCTTTAAGTCGTCTTCTGTAATTTCAGATTTTTTCTGCGCTTTCTCAAAAGCGTCAATTCCGTCCCTGCGGATATTTCTTATCGCAACTTTCGAGTCTTCGCCTTTCTTTTTAATATCTTTTGTTAATTGTTTACGGCGTTCTTCCGTCAGTTCAGGGAAAACAAGACGAATAACTTTACCGTCGTTTGTGGGGTTAATACCAAGGTCGGAAGCCTGAACAGCCTTTTCGATTTCCTTTAACATATTTGTTTCCCACGGCGCGATTTGTAAAAGACGCGCTTCCGGAACAGTGATATTTCCAACTTGACTAAGCGGAACTTCACTGCCGTAATAGTTTACCGTTATGCGGTCAAGAACACGTGGGTTTGCGCGCCCTACGCGTATCGTTAAAAATTCTTCCTCCATCACGGAGATTGTTTTTTTCATGCGATCTTCGTATTTTTTTGCGTTCATTTTAATTCCTCCTTTTAATCATGCCAAATTTCCACTGAGCGTGCGCATACGTAAGTGCCGTTTAAATTTCCCGTTTCAGGATAAGAACCCGCCAGCGTTATGCTGTTCGGGGCGTTAAGCGAAAACACATATGAAGGAATTTCCGCTTGCTGTGCCAAGTGCAACGCAGACATATCGGTGATATTCAAATCTTTTTCGATTGCCGTGCGATAACTTAACGTGCGGTATTTTTTTGCCGCCAAGTTTTTATGCGGGTCGGAATCGTAAACGCCGTCGGTATTTTTTGCGAAAAGAATGCAATCGGCTTCAAGTTCCGCCGCACGTAACGCCGCTATCGTGTCCGTGGAAAACATCGGATGCCCAAGCCCTGCCGCATTAATTAATACCATTCCGCTTTCAAGCATTTCAAGCGCGGAATCTCTTTCATACATCTCGGTAATATTTCCTATTTGAAAAGGTGTTACAACTTTTGCTTTCTGCCCATGTCTGCGAAACATGTCCTGCAAATAAAGCGCATTCATTACGGTTGCAAGCATTCCCATTTGGTCTGATTTTACCCTGTCCATATCGGAACAGGAATGCCGCCCGCGCCAATAATTTCCGCCGCCAACCACAAGCGCAACTTGCATTCGCGTCTGCACGAGAAGTATAATCTGTTCAACTATCGACTTGATAATTGAATCATCGTAACCGTGTTCGCTTCCTATTGCTTCGCCGCTAAGTTTAATTACTACTCGTCTGAGCATTCGCTTCACCCTTTTTCTAAGAAAATTTCTTAGAAAATATAACATATTTTCCAAGTAAAGGATAGACATATATGGAACAAAAAAAACTGAAAGCAGAGCTTTCACGCGGTGAATTGAAAAACGTATATTTATTACACGGCAAAGAGAGGTTTTTAATTTCGCATTACGCAGACGAAATTGAAAAAATTTGCGGTGCGAAGAATAAAGATTTATTCGATGGAATAATTCCGGTCGAGCAAATTATAATGGCGGCAGAAACTTTGCCGTTTTCTTTTGATGCAAATGAAAAGAGATTAATTCTTGTGCGCGATTCAAAACTTTTCGCGATGTCAAAAAAGGATGACGAAACCGCCGGACGAAAAGCAGAATCGGAAAAGATGGCGGAGTATGTGCCGAAAATCCCTGCGGATACCGTAATAATTTTTATCGAAACAGAGGTTGACAAGCGCACACGGCTTTATAAAAAAGCGGCGGAATTGGGCGGAGCGGTAGATTTCGTTCCGCTTGCCCCGCAAGAATTAATAAAGTGGCTTGCTCATTACGCAAAACAAAGCGGAAAAAAATTTCAACAAGACGCGGTCGAATTACTTATTCGCACTTGCGGCACGGATATGTTTAATTTGAAAAACGAAACGGACAAATTAATTTTTCACGCAGATGAAAACACGGAAATTACACACCAAGATATCGCGGAAATTTCTACACCAACTCTTGAATCGCGCATATTCGACATGCTGGAAGCAATGATAACGTGCCGCATAGATGCCGCGTTAAAAATGTATAACGATTTGCTCACATTAAAAGAACCTCCGTTCAGAATACTCGCATTAATAATCCGGGAGATTAGAATTACTCTTTTATGTAAATGTCTTGCCGAAAAAAACATTCCTTTCGTGCAAATTGCGTCGCAGGTAAAAATTCCCGATTTCGCGGTTGGCAAAGCAATTGCAAAAAATATCTCCCGCGAAAAATTAATTGTTGCACTGGAAAACTGCCAAGACACGGATATCCGCATAAAATCCGGACTTATTACGCCCGAACTGGGGGTGGAAATGCTAATTATTTCGATTGGTTAAACTTATAAAAAATATTGTATTTTTCCAAATTTGCGTGTATTATATTTGGAAGCAAAGAATACAAAAAAATATAAGAAAAGGAAGGTAGTTGAGGGCAGGATGAAAAAAATGAGCAAGAAAGTAACAGCCGTCTTTTTGGCATTTGTCATGGTGTTTGCCGGTTTTCCCTTAGGAATATCGGCAAATAACAATGATGGCGGCTACAGCGGTGAACCTGTTGCGGTTTACAGCGAAAACATCGAGGGCGCAAAGGATGACTACTGCGAAGAAACGGAAGCCGAAGAGTGTTTCGATGTTTTGATGCAGGAAGCATACGATGAGTTATTGCTGTTTCTCGATAACTTTGACTTTATTGTCGCATATGAATTCGACGATGAAGGCAATGTATCTGTGGAATGGGACATCGTGGCTTTAAGTACGGCAAGCGTTGAAGACCTTGAGCAAGCTCTCGACGAACTCGAAGCTGCCATAAGAGGCTTTAAAGCCGCACGTCACTTCAAAGCAGCGGAAAGGCATGTGCTTGAAGTTCCCTCCGACCGCATAGCGGTATACCATCTAAGCGAGATAGACATTGAAGGTATTACAACTGTGGTAGGTATTCCCGGAATACAACCATTTACCGGTACCGGGGCTTCCGCGGGAACATCCAGCATCGAAGCAAACGGTGTCATTAGAATTGTAACCGGCACAACAGCCAATGCCGGCAGACAGGGGCTAGACGTTGTACCCGGTCAATTTGAAGTACCCGGGCTTCAGGTCGGCGATGAAATTGAAATTATAATTGAGCTTGTAGAACTTTTAACGACCGCACAAAATAACGGTTTCCGCCTTGAAGCTACACCCGGAAGTAACACAGCATTTGCGGGTTCAAGTACAGCCATCGCTGTGGGCGAATACGAAACTTTAACCGCGACAGTTAACCAAGCTTTTATAAACGGCAATAGTGGCGGTTCCCCGCCCACCAACCCGCCGCGTTTCAGAATTAACGGAAACTTTACGGCCGGCGGAGCAGGTGCCCCGGGCCAAGCAGGCGGCGTAATATTCATCATTCACGATATTTTGATTCATCGTGCGGATTCAACAATCGCAACAGTAGTATTCGATGTTGACGGAGAAGGCGGAGCCATTTTTGCAACAGTTGACGGAGAAGAAATAGAATCAGGTGATACGGTAGACGTTGGCGAGGATGTTCTGTTCACAGCTTCACCTGATGATGGATACACAGTGACAAATTGGAAATTAGGCGGGGAAATTATTCCCGGCGAAACCGGTCTTGAGCTGACCCTGGAAGTTCCTGCAGGGGGTTTAAACGTTACGGTAACTTTCGAGCAAATAGTGTTCTCTGCAACACTTGAGCCGGATGAAATAGACTTTGGAGAGCACGTAGTAGGTTATGATACGGTAAACCAACAGTCTCTCACCATTAAAAACACAGGCAACAGCACAATTACCGGATTGCAGGCAACAATTGTCGGTGAAAATCCTGAAGCTTTTGTGTTGCGCGAACCGACGCTTGGGTTAACCCTTGCACCCGGACTACAAGGGGAAGCATCTTTCGCTGTTGCACCTGCTGACGATTTACCCGCAGGTGATTATACGGCAACTGTAGAAGTACGCTCGGCCGAGAATCAGTTGGAAGAGCCCCTTACCGCTACATTAAAATTCTCAGTAGTAGAGGGCCCTAGTGAACCTGTATTTGTAGATGCTACGTTACCACCCGGCACAGCAGGCGAGTCCTACGCCCAGCCCCTGCTTACACAGGGAACTCTTCCAATTACATGGGCTGTTGACCCCTTATACTTACCGCCGGGTATATCTTTAAATGAGCAAGGTATTCTTGAAGGAACGCCAATCCTGGCCAAAAATTACACCTTCACGGTAACAGCAGAAAACGAAGCAACTACGGCTCCCGTTTCAAGAACATTTAGCCTTACCATTGGACCCGCCGCTGTAATGCATACCATAGAATTTGAATCGCCCATTACCGCAACAGTAGGTACCCCGCCGGTGGACATTGAAAGCGGTGCAGGTGTAGCCAATAACACACAAGTTGTATTCACGGCAGGAAACCCGCCGGAAGGTCATAGCCTGCCGGTAGTTGCTTGGCGTGTAAACGGCGATCCCGTAACAACCGGTATAAGCGGAGAAGGAAACACGCGGCTTACAATGAACATTGCCGGCAATTCAAATGTTACAGTGGAGTTTACTTCGGATACAGTTACACATCAGGTAACATGGGGTGATAACATTACCGCAAGAATAGGCTCGAACAACCTTACCAGCCCTGCTACTGTTGACAATAACTCAACTGTTGTATTTACAGCATCACCACCGGCAGGTTTTATTATGCCGGTAGTTGCTTGGCGCATAGGCACCACAGAAGTAACAAGCGGTGTAAGCGGCACAAACAACGAAACGTTTACAAGAGTTGTTAATGCCCCGATGGAGATTGTTACGGTAGAGTTTACGCCGGCTCCCAATACGCATCAGGTAACATGGGGTGCTAACATTACCGCAATAATAGGTACGACCAACCTTACCAGCCCTGCTACTGTTAACAATAACGATACTGTTATATTTACAGCATCACCGCCGCAAGGTTTTACTTTTCCGGTAGTTGCTTGGCGCATAGGCACCGCGGAAGTAACAAGCGGTGTAAGCGGAACAAACAATGAAACGTTTACAAGAGTTGTTAATGCCCCGATGGAGATTGTTACGGTAGAGTTTACACAGCAAGGCGGTGTGCCTTTGGGCAATGTAAGCGGCTCCGGCACATTAAGCGAATTTGACGCAATTTTGATTGCAAGGTACTTGTCAGGACATCAAAACTTGAATCAATTACCGGGTGCAGAGAATTTTAATATTGCTAACGGTAGGGTTACTCAAGGCTCGGTGGATGCGGGTCAGGTCAGAATTGTAGATGCAATTATGATTTTAAGGCGTTTAGCGGGTCATGATGTTAGTGGTCTTAGTCTGTTCCCCGCACCATAATCGCAGAATTAGGAGGATTGAATAAATGAAAAACATTAGAAAGTTTTTACCAATTTTTGCGGTCATGCTTGCGTTTGCGATATCGCTTTCAGTTGTTAATGCGCAGGTTGAGCCAATGGGGGCTAATGGTACTTTAAGCGTTACTTTCGGCGGTACCGCGTTTGTTGCCGGAATTAACACAAGCGCGCTGTCGGAACTTATCCAAACCGCGGAAGGTGAGCGTGATATAACCCTTCAGTCGACGGTAAACGGTACCGATATTTCCCAAGATCGTTTATGGGTGACGCCGACTGTATTTACTACCTTCAATGATGCTATTACTGCGGCGAAAAATTTTCTTAACGGTATTCCTGGCTTGAATATAGCCGGAACAGTTAAGCCGGGCGATACTTTTACCATGACCCTGCGGATTGAAGGAAATACAGGTTTTGCCGGCATGGGAGCTACTGTGTCTATTCCCGAAGGTCTTGAACTGACGGCTATTAATTATGATGGTTTAGGAAACTTGAGTGCGGCACTTCCGGAAAGTTTCCCGGTAGTCGGGTCGAATGCAACTGGGCAGGGAAATGCAATCGTGACAATCTCCGGAGCGGAAAACAATGTAGTTGTTGCCGCCAACCTGTTGGTTTATACTTTCAGGGTACCGGAAGGCACAACTCCCGGAATAACAGAACCGATAACCTTCGCCTTTGCGAATATTTACGGTCCTACCCCTCCGGTAAACGCAGATGGTGCAGCACGGGTTATAACGCTTCCTGGCAACAACGGTAATCTTGGCAGAATAAATATCGTAGAATAAAATATGTAAGAACACTCAAAATCCCCGTGGTAAAATATTATCGCGGGGATTTTTCTTGCTACATATATATTTTTTTGGTACATTATCCTAAGAAAAATTCTTAGAAAAAGGTGAGTCATATGAAAATGCGCATGGACTATAATAATATGTTAAGTTGCCGCGTATCCGACGGAATTACGCGTGAAGAATTTGACAAATTAGACGCGTTGATTAAAAAAGCAAACAAAGCAATGGAAGAAAAACGCGCCGCCGGAAAAATGGCATGGCGCGATTTGCCATACAATCAAGAAGCCGTTGTGAAAGAAATTAACGACTATGTAAATGAAAAAAAGGACGAAATAGACGCGTTCGTTGTGCTTGGGATAGGTGGAAGTGCGCTGGGGCCGCTTGCGGTACAGCAAGCGTTAAATCATCCGTGGTGGAACGAGCTTCCCCGCGAAAAACGCGATGGGTATCCGAAATTATACGTTTTGGACAATGTAGACCCGGAGCGGCTTGTGTATTTTTTTGAAACCGTAGACCCTACGCGTTGTCTTTATAATGTAATTTCAAAATCCGGAAGCACGTCAGAAACGATGAGTCAGTTTATGATAATCCAGCAATTGCTGGAAGAAAAACTGGGAAAAGACGGCGCGAAAAGCAAAATAGTTTGCACAACAGACGCGGTAAGCGGAAATCTGATTACAATCGCGAAAGACGAAGGATATAAATATTTTATAATTCCTTCTGCTGTCGGAGGGCGTTTTTCGGAACTTACACCTGTCGGGCTTTTGCCTGCGGCGTTCTGCGGGATTGATATAAAAGGGCTTCTTGTGGGCGCAGCGGAAATGGACGCGGCTTGCAAGGAAGAAGACATTTTCAAAAATCCCGCGCATATGTACGCGTTGCTTCATTATATAGGCATGACAAAAGGCAAAAATATTTCTGTTGTGATGCCTTACGCGGATTCGCTAAAACTAATTTCGGATTGGTATGCGCAGCTTTGGGCGGAATCTCTCGGCAAGCAATTTGATAATGACGGCAAAGTAGTAAATGTGGGACAAACCCCCGTGAAAGCCCTCGGCGTTACAGACCAGCACAGTCAGGTTCAGCTTTACGCAGAAGGCCCCTTCGATAAAATAATTGTATTCCTCGGCGTTGACGAATACCGCGAGACAATCACTATTCCGAAAACTTATTCGGACATGCCTTCGCTGGGTTTTCTTGGCGGCGTAACCCACAATGATTTAATTAAAACCGAGCAAGCCGCCACCGAATACGCAATTACAAAATCCGGACGTATGAACATGACACTAACCTTGCCGAAAGTAACCTCGCACACTTTGGGTCAGCTTCTATATTTCTTTGAAGTTGCGACAGCCTACGCAGGTGAACTGCTAAACATTGATGCGTTCGACCAACCGGGCGTTGAAGAAGGCAAAAACGCTACCTACGCAATGTTCGGGCGGCCGGGATACGAGGAGAAAAAAGCGGAACTTGACGCGGCACCGGCTAAAGATGAGAAATATATAATTTAACATGAGTTAGATTCAATACAACACTTACCGAACAATTTTTTTATAGTAAATATACGGCTTTATTCTCGCCGTCCCAATTTAAAAGCCAATTAAACCACGAACCACACGAACAAAAAAACGAATCAACGCAATTTTTCAGTTTTTTTGTTCGTGTGGTTCGTGTGGTTCGTGGTTCAAGTCTTTATCTTTGGAACCGACAAGGGAAGCCTTTAGCATTACCCTGCTTTACCTTTTTTATTTTTATACATATTCACAAATACGTAACAATCGAGATGACCATCTCTATTATGGAACGAAACGCCCCTTGCGCCACCCGCGCTGTGGATATGATGAGCCTATATTATATATACGGCTTTGTTCTCGCCGTCCCATTGGACGGTCGCGCCTAATGTTTCGGATACATAACGCACCGGAACAAAAGTAGACCCGTTTACAATTACCGGCGTACCCATATCGTCGGGTAGTGGAACATCAACAACTAAATTTATCGTTTCTCCGCGTCCTGTAATAATTACCGTTCGGGTATCACTGTCCCAGCCAACTTCTGCGTTAAGGGCTTCCGCGATAATACGCAACGGAACCATTGTTCGTTCTTGGCTGATGAACGGGGCGTTTTCCGTTTGCTTTACTATGCCATTATGAAGAAAATTATTGCTTCCAACGATAAAACGCAGTGTTGGGGCATTTGATGAAGCCATTGGTTCTGAAGCTGTGGTGTTTTTAGGTTCAAGTAGTTCTTTAAACATTGATAAATCACCGGCACTCCATGCCGCAATGTTTATTTCATCCTGTAAATCTATGGTAACTGTTTCTGTAAATTTCAACATATCATTAACGCTGAATTCCGCCGCAAGCCCTAATTCTTCAGCACTAAGCCATAATGCATCATTATTTTCGTGTGTTACTCTAGGCATTCGTAGCACAAAACGATTGCTACCCTGTGCCCAGAATAATTCGTGTGTACGTTCATAAAATAAATATTTTCCATTAATATAATCTTCTTCCGTGAGACCACTTTGCCGCATAACTCCATCAATTGGAGAATTTACCCCCCATGACTCCAAATCTTCATATGTCCAACGGGTAACTTGAAATTGAAAATATTGAAGATCGGATACTGCGTTACTTCTCGTCTTTCCGGTATCTTCTTCAATAGGCATATACCAAACATTTACGACTTCATCAAACACCATAATACTGTTAAGCCTAAATGTCTCCGGAAGGTTTGTAAGCAGATGAATTTCATCCAGTGATGCGAAATCCACATGAGCCGTTATCCTCGCGATTTCCGAATCCGAGGAAACTCTGCCTTCGCGTGCCGCAATATAAGCATCAAAAAAC
>Ga0131853_10001170_pt1 | contig 47584 bp, 33 predicted proteins | sample TergutLab28metaG_FD_92764 | JGI IMG/M metagenome (GOLD analysis project Ga0131853, IMG submission 92764) | Labiotermes labralis P1 segment gut microbial communities from Petit-Saut dam, French Guiana - Lab288 P1 (version 2) (version 2) | ecosystem: Host-associated > Arthropoda: Insects >... | reverse complement strand
TCATCATCTCATTTATGCAGGGTATTTATACTTATATTCCTGAGACAAACTATGTCCCTAGGGAATACAGTGTTGCAGCTATTCTGTTGTTACTATTCATGGTGCTTATATCGTTAGTTTCAGCGCTAAATCTATTGTACATTTACATTAGTACTTTCCGAAGTATGTGTGCAGTGCCCAATATGGCTGTTTTCTGGAGTTCCTTAACTTCATGCTTTCCTGAAATGTTGCGCAATTATTTTTATTATTATTGTTGTTATTATTATCATCATCATCGTCATTACCATCACCATCATCACCACCACCACCATCATCATCATCATCATCACACAACCAGGTCAAATGAGATAACTAACAAGAGACGAAATGTACGTCTAACCTAACATTGAGGCCCGCTTGTGTAACCACTGTTGCAGTGGAAAAGAAATAAGTATTTTATAATCTGAGTATATATTTCAGACCTTAGGTATCCAGCATGCGATGCGCATGCGCCATACTCCCATTTGTGGCCTGGGTGGCTCTACAATATTTTTCTACATTACCTCATAAACGGCACGATTTTCGAAGGAAAAAAAAAGCTGCTGTACATAAAATGTGTGTTCTGATTTTATTTACAAATTTTTTCTGAAAATTTCTTGATTTTAAGAAGAACTAAGCGCTATCTGATCAAAAATGTATATTTGTCTTATGTAAAGTACCTGGATTTCTTGTCCGCTTTTAGTGAAACTTGAATTTTCTCTACAAAGTTTTGAAAAATACTCAAAAAATTTCATGAAAATCCGTCCAGTGGGAGCCACATTGTTTTATGTGTACAGACGGACAGACATGACGAAGCTAATAGTCGCTTTTCGCAATTTTACTTGCACGCCTAATTATTACACTTATTAGGCAAAATTCCTTTACTCTTATCTAAATATTAAAAAATTGTCAATTTTCAATGAAGCATTTTACAGAATTTAATAGCCCAAGCGGTCATACACCAAAAGCTTCACCAACCGAAATCCATGACGAAGGTAAAGGGGACTTCACGTTTATTCCTAAATGTCCACTGTATCTCCTGTGCCACATAAAACCTACAGAGAAAACTGCACCATGTTTCTTAAAAAGTTGCTCTTCTTCGAAGACACAAAATAAGAGATCATTACGAAAGAAGGGCAGAGGAGGGGGTGTTTTACTTAACTAATCTCTCACCTGCTTAGTTTATACAGCGTGGATAACAGATTAATTACCTTTGTATATAAAGAAAAGATGGAAGGACGCTGAAAGGGAAAACCAAAACTGTTCACTAGGATAAAAACATGCCCCTCTGCCACTTGGTCTATTACCAAGGCAGATACTTTTCTTACTCCTTCGGTTTTCTCCTGTCAGTATCGTTCCACACATGCTCCAAAATCATTCTTCATTCCTCTAAAACCAACAGTCTATGAACTCAGCAACTACTAGAGTTGTTCAACACCCTCCTAATGACCCCTCTATACTTATTACACGTATCGCTTCTTAAACAAGAGCGACTCTATGGAAACACAACATAATTTTCTCAGCTAAGTTAGTTACAACGGATACACACAACAGTGAAAATCCCTCTCGCCTTCACGGAATCTGGTTGGTGGGACGTTTGATATGGGACCGGATGGGAAACTTCGGAAATGTATGGAAACTGACTTGTGGTTTTAGGATTGTCAAAACTGGCATTTTTAAAGGGATTGGGGTTTAAACGACAGAAACGTATCTGCAATAAGCGAAAATCTAACCAATTAAGTAAGAGTCCCCATTATCCGATCTTCGGTTATCTGACATTCCGCTGTACCCGAAACAGAAAATAAGACGTGATATTTACAATTCTGTGCCGAGCGCGCAGGCGCAAACTAAAACTTACGTTGATTGGAAAGATCAAAGCACAACGAGCTTTCAAAACCTAGCGCTTATTGGTCTACAAGTTACGTATAAGAACCAAAGTAATGCACGGATGGATTAAGAAATTTTCCGACGCCATGCTTTCCATGAATTTCCGCATTATCCGACATTTTCTGTAAACCTGTCGGTCCCATTTAGGTCGCATAATCGAAAATCTTCCATACGTAAATTACTAAATAACGCAATTATTTACCTTTATTTAACTTTATTGGACACTGAAGCATAAATTTCCGTTCTTGTTAATTTCGTACAAACGTCTTCGTCTAATAGAGCGTACTAATCATCAAGGACAGTAATAGATCAAATATATTAATTACAAGAATAATTTTTTACAAAAGTCCACGTTCTGCCGCTGCCTAAGGTCCGTATCATATATCAGGAAAGAATGTCATCTCAGTGCGTATAATGCAGTGGTGTACCATGCAATGAATTAAGGCCTTCGTCAGATCGCCAGATTGAAACGCCTGTTACATTTATGCGTTCCCTACTTCCCGCGGCAGCTTAAACCTTGTACTGAATCAATACCCTTCGAACTTGCTAGGACGTTTGAATAAAGGTTGACCAACTAGATGACACTAGTTGGTCAACCTTTATTCAAATATCAAGATGATGCACGGTCCAATACGCATAAGATTGCTAGGACGTGTTCACGGTTTCCGAGCAACGTGCTGGGTGCTGTATGAACTGATAACGCTTGTCAGGAGACAAGGAAAGACAGGCTAAAGATTAGAGTCCGAATTATGTCCTGGATCTCTTCTTTATCTGCAGCCAGAAAGACAACTCTGTCGGTGGAAAATATGTAACTGAGTGCATGCAACCGAATTACAGTGCTCATTTAAACAGGAGGTAAACTAAGAATGGTTTGAAATAAGGAGACGTTTTATCGCCGTTGCTTTTCAACTTTTCTTTAGAGTATGTCATTAGAAGGGTTCAGGTAAACCAGGATGCCTTGAAATTAAATGGTACACATCAGCTTTTCGTGTATCCTGGTGATGTTAATATATTGGGCGGAAGCGTATATACCATAAAAAAACACAGAACCTTGAGTAGTTGCTAGTAAAGAGATTGAAATAGACTTAAATGCTGATAAAACTAAGTGCATGTTCATGTCTCGAAATCAGAAGGCAGGACGAATTGACAAAATAAAGAATGAAAATAGTTCCTCTGAAAGGGTGGAAGAGTTCAGATATTTGGGGAAAACGCTAACGAAACACAGTTCTGTTCAGGAAGAAATTAAGAACAGATTGAAGTCGGTGAATGCTTGCTATCATTCGGTGCAGAAACTTTTGCTTGCCAGTTTGCTATCCAAAAATATAAAGACTACGATGTCAGAACTATTATTTTTGCCTGTTATTTTATATGGGTTTGATACTTGGTCGCTAACAACGAGGGCAGAACGCTGGGTGAGGGTCTTTGAAAACTGGGGGCTGAGGAGAATATATGGGCCTAAGAGGGACGAGGTAGCCGGGAAGTGGACATAACTACATAATGATGAGCTTAATGCTCTCTACTCCTCACCAAATGTTATGCGGGTGATCAAATCTAGAAGAATTAGATGAGCGGGCCACGTAACACGTATGGGGGAGAGAAGAGATGTATGTAGAATTTTGGTGGGTAAACCTGAGGGAAAGAGAATAAAGAGACTACTTGAAGAACCCGAGCGTAGATGGGAGGATAATATGATGATGGCTCTTCAGAAGTTTGTTGGAGGGCATGGACTGAATTGATCTGGCTCAGGATACGGACAGGTTGCGAGCTCTGGTAAACGCGTTAATGAACCTTCGGATTCCATAAAATGTGGGGAATTTCTTGACTGGCTGAGGACCGATTAGCTTCTCAAGAAGGATTCTGTTCCATGCTGGAAGTAAGTAATTCTTAAGTTGTCCCCGACACACTTATAAACTTCAGGAGAGTCACTGGACGCCAACGCGCTTAATTCTGCTCTCCTTTTATATTGCCATCAATTCGTACATTCAAAATTATCGTCATAAGTTGACGTTTTTATCCCTTCTGTATAACATAAATTAATCAATAAATAAACCGCCTAACACAACCTTTTTTAAATCTTCACTGCAGGCGGTCGACAATCGACTACATGTTTCGACGGTTCATGCGGTCACCTTCAGGCCATGTTTTTACAAGGAAAAATGCAAAATCTTTTCATTGGTTTGTTCTTGCGGAGACTGGGATCTCCATCTTTCATATGCACTTATTCCGACGTGTTAATTTTACTCTTGTCATGCCACCAATTTTCATGCTCACTATAAGACTAACAAAAACACATACGAAAAATGAAATAATGTGGAATGCCAACTTGATGCAACAAGGTAATTTTATTGATATATTCTTAGCTCGAAATATTTCGGGTACGTACGCCCATCATCAAGAGCATTAGATGTTGAGTTGCAGCATATGATTTCCCGCACTGTAAAGAATGAGATTATATGAATGTGTGTGTAGTGGCTGTACGCCGTGTTATATAGGTGTTTATCAATGTTGTCTATGGAGTATTGTACAGGTCTGTTTGTGTGGGGACTGGAGGTTTGTGCTCACCTGGTTGTGGGAGGGGTGTGTAGCGGAGGTTCGTGGTGGAGGTTTAAGGTGTTGGGGGTTGTGTGTGTTTGTGATCAAGTCTCTGCGTAGGTTGTGGGTGTTTAGTGTGGTGGTTAGGTTAGATAGTGGCAATGGGTATGTAGTGTGATTAAAATACTTCAGTGCTATATTTACGTACCCGAGGTTTTGGATGGGTGGTGGTCTTGAGAGCCTCTGCGTAGGTCGCGTGTGCGGTGCGGATTGTGCTGTACGACTCAAAATCTAATGTTCCTGATGATGGGCGTATGTACCCGAAACATGTCGAACTAAGAATATATCAATAAAATTACCTTGTTGCATCAAGCTGGCGTTCCACATTATTTCACGCGGAAGATGCACGGTCAAACAACCCTCAAGTTTACATAAGAAAAAGTTCATACAGAATACTGCGGTCTCATTCTCCGCGTGCACGTACCGTTGAAAAGCGCCTACACTTTTCGGTGTAACAACACGGCCTAACGAGGACAGCATACACTGTCGAAACGTGTAGCCAACTGCCGACAACCTACAGTAAAGATATAAATACCAAAGTTGTATTAGACGGATTATTTACTGATTAACCACCGTCATGTTCATCAGTCATACTGCCGTAAATTTCACTAGCTTTCACACCTCGCACCATAAAAATCACATCACGCTTCGTTGTAGTCTAACGTTTATATTTGTTGACACTAAATGTGTACCATTTCGTTCTAATAAAAATGGAAAACAAGTATGTACAGATGTCGGACGCTTCAAACATTCACCTCTACCTGTGCTGCCATCGCTTTTCAAATAAATTAAAAATGCTTTAATGTTTTGTTGACAGTGCATCGTCATATATCCGTATAAAATGAACCAAAAGTGCACTATTTTCTGTTAATTTATTTCAATAATAAGCCTCTACATGTTTCGAGCAGGCTTGCTGCTCATCATCAGGAGGATCAACTGCGTATAAACAGCAATTGATACAGTCATGCGTTATGTTGACTGGTTGCTGCAACAGCCAGTCAACATAACGCATTACTATGACAACTGCTGTTTATACACAGTTGATCCTCCTGATGATGAGCAGCAATCCTGATCGAAACATGTAGAGGCTTATTATTGAAATAAATTAACAGAAAATAGTGCACTTTTGGTTCATACTATACGGAAATGGAAACTGCCTTTACTTTTTTACCTTCTTGCTCAACTAGGACTTCAAAACAACAGATATTAATACTGACAACCCTGACTTCGACATATGTACCTACTCCGAATTGGTGATATCGACCTTAGCTATCTGATACAGGCTTACTTTGCCGGCTTTTGTAGTCATGCAATGAAATTAAAGACCAAAATACTTGTTACAAAATCTCGCTGAACATGTAAATATGTATGTTCTGTTTCATGGTGCAATGATAGTTTTAACACAATGCAACCACTACTTGACTGCTTATTACAGTTACATCTCTTAACAAGGCTGCACACCGCAGTATAATATTAAACGGTGACATTACTTTATGACAACCGCCGCTAGTCACTTCCCGTCGGCTCGCGTAACTTCGATGTGGCAAAGAACAGCACGTTTATTAAATGTGACGTGTGTACACGGGCCGAACGAAAATGTTCCAGCCAACTTATTTAAAAACGGTGCGCAAAATCCTAATGCTATCAGCAACACGCTCAACTAAAACGCATGGATCCAGACTCAGCGGCAATTTGGAACAGCAGCGAGCACTACGTTGCTTGACGCCACGCGATTTGAGTGACGTAATGATGGAACTTTTCAGGAAAAATAAAATTCATGCATCTGGCATACAGTTTCATCCGTCTCCTTATTCGATCATGGGGGTACAGTAGAATTCGCATGGCTGCAGTAAATCCGCGCCGACGAGTTAAAAATCCATGGTTGGGATTTTCAGCCACAGTAGTGCAAACACACGCACTTCTCAAACGGACAACACAATCGTCCGATTCTGAGTATATGCAACGGAAGTCAGTCGCCAGTTTTAACTAAACAATAATGAAAGTGGAAAACGGTAACAATGAGGGGGTGAGTAAGGATCTAGAAGGAGGCGATCATGTAAAGACTGAACAGAGTTACAAAACTTAGTCCGTGTAGCCGAAATTAGAAACAGGTAATGACGGACGGCAAATCAAGCGGGTTACTGATACTTGTACCCGCGTGGTGTGGCGCCAAAATGGCGTGCCACTTGCAACCTCATACATATGCACAATGGTTATTCTCTCGCTTTTTTTTTTTAAATCAACCCGTCACACATCTGAATGCGACAACCTGCAATATATCCATCCATGCTATGCAGATACGCATGTCAATCATCTTGACAAACAGTCCAATGCGTGATTTTTACTGTTATTTTAGAGAAACCAACGTCCAAGTCTTATCACAGTGTGGAAAACAATACACATGCCATTTGATTTTACAATAGCCGAGTATATGTCCAAAACGATACATCGTCTAATGCCAACACAGCTACCCGGCTACGTTATTTCACTACGGCTCACTGTTGAAGTCCAGCAGTCGGTAACCAAATCTGCAGCTGATACTTTTACAACTGATAACATAACTATTAAGCTACGTAGTTCACTCACCAACAAATGCACTATTTATTAGCTTGGTTAAAAGTATTAAATTTACATTGAAATACACAATAATATCGCTCCTACATGTTTCGGTCTTTAATGCCCATCATCAGGGAGCTTTATCTGTACCTAACTAAAGTTATATTTATGTTAAAACACTCGATAAAATTACGTCGTATTTTATATACATACACAGCTCCCTGATGATGGTCATTGAAGACCGAAAAATGTAGGAGCGATATTATTCTGTATTTTCATGTAAATTTAATACTTTTAAACAAGTTAAAAAATAGTGCATTTGTTGGTGAGTGAACTGCGTAGATTTCAAAATGCACGGTGCAACGATAAAAATTATAACTATTAAGCGTTCTTAGGCTATTCCAGCCATAATTCCAGCTGATAATGTGCATTATAAAAATCAAAATGTGGCTCACAATGAAAGTAAAATAATACAAACCTAACGATTCTTACAGCAAATTATCGTATCAGTTACACGTTGCTGTTTCCTTCCGGCACCTTACAGTTAATGAACTGATTGAAACCTCCCTGCTTTTATGGCAGCCGAAGATTCGTAACACTTATTACAAAAACGTGCCACTTTATAACGTCCCGTGCTATTTAAATCAAATACCTACACAATATACTTTACTAAGATTCGACTTAATCGACTACTCCCACATAAGTGTACAGCTCCCACGTACTTCCCTTCCATTAGGTCACCGAAACTTCAACCTTTCTCAATGGCATTTTTCTCTCCATACGTGTTGCAACTCTTCCTTCTTAACGCAGTTATAAAAATAGCTGACGAAGAGTAGAAATGGGGTACAATATATTATATACCGTCAGTACACAACAACATCAATATAGTGATATAATGTATGCAATAGGTTATACTGTGGCTACATGTTTCGACCGTAAACGATCATCAACAGGCCAATAAGGAACATTTTTTAAATCTTATTGTATCACCGTGCATTTTTTGTATAATCACTTCAATTTATCAACAAACGAATGAACATATAATTTCACATAAAACACTTTTAAAACATTTTAAAAGTGTTTTATGTGAAATTATATGTTCATTCGTTTGTTGATAAATTGAAGGAACATTTTGTTTATTGGCCTGAAGATAACCGTTTACGGTCGAAACATGTAGCCACATTGTAACCTATTGCATACATTATATCACCATAATGATGTTGTTGTGTACAGACGGTATATAATATATTGTACAATTGTTATTGCACAACGGGATGTCTTCTGTCAAAAAAAATGAAGTAGCTCCTCTTCCCGTCTTTTTCCAAACTATGGAGTCCTATACTGGAATAGCTCAGTTACGATCGTGCATGACTGACATACTTTTTCAGTTCAACAGAAGAACAAACTGCAGACAGAATCCACATGAATACATGTTAATACAAAAATTCTAGTCTACTAAAAAAAACCTACCAAGGTAATTGTACAAGAAATAGTCCTGCATACATTTCAAAGTGTTTTAATAAGGAAGGAGGGGAAAAGAACGGATACTGACATTGGGAACTCCATGGAGCTTATCCCTGAGAAACTGCTAATCCCTCGGCTGGTTAAGAAATGCTTCCCTTTTACGAAACCACAATTCCGTTCACAAATTCCAGCCAGCAGATTCTACCCCGATTCAGTTGTGCCCATTCCACATTCTCCAATATGCACATCTTCTCCTAGCTCCAATAAGTGGTTCCTTTCATTTAGATTTGCGAATTAAAACTGTGTAAACTCTTATCATTTCCACATGCTGCACCTAAAAGCAGCATTCTTTATAGCCCCACTGCTCACCGTAGAGCGGACGACATCTTTACCGCACAGCGACAGAAGATGCAGCCCGTTTTGTAGCGCTCAGTGATATAACAAAAAACCACACTATGTCCCAGGAACAACAATCACTACCACCAGCACGGCATACAATTAATGAAGGCAATTCTGCATAATTAATTGTCAACATCAGTAACAAGTGCAGAATTACAAAAGCCTACAATAGTAAACAAAGCGGAAATGCCTTCATTTTTTTTTTCAAGTACACGCTCAAGTGATCGTTGTTGGCTACCGTACGCCTGCAAATTTTAAAACAGTGTCACGGTTACAGTTTTCATCAGGCAACTAACTGCTCCGCCGGTCAAGTTCTACTTCCACCCAAGAAATAAAATACAGTGTGATCAGCGAATCGACATGTATTGTTAAGCTTCACTCAGAGACATTAGAAGAGCTATCACTGGTCCAAGGTATCTTTTTGTCACAATGTCTAGGGGCAATTATAACTACGAAGTTCTCGAATAAGATGATCAGCACACAGTTCCCTTATTAAATTAGCAAGAAATTCCGCAGAAGAGAACACCGCACATTGTATCAGGTACTTATGGGAATCGCTGATGACAGGTCGCAGGCAAAGAAAATCGTGGTCTGCATTTAAAACGTCTTGGGCTTCGTAAAGAATGCCTGAAAACCATAAACACGGAACAGATAACGTACTTTAACTGTTGCTGCAAGTCGCCTGACTACGATAGTCAATAAAGAATTTAAATTTCGCTAGGAGCAGTATTAAGAAACACAAATACAATTTTATCAAGTTTTGGCAGACCCTGTTTGAATATGATACGTGTGCCACTAAGAGATATATATACGATGTAAGAAAAACGCTAACAGCAAAAATTAATTTTCTGGTTTACTGCTATTCAAAGTCTCTTTTGACCATGTGCGGGTTATACTACAATGAGAAGTTAACTGTAAATTTTTAACTCTAAGGAAAAGAATCCAAGAACAAAAGGATAAAGAAAACGCAGATATTCTGCAAATGGAACCATAATAAGATAACACAAAGAATTTTTACATACAAACCGGTTAGTCGCACGGATGTCGGTCGTCCTAGAAAATGATGGGAGAATTCCTTCTGAGCCGGCACGGGCCAGTGGCCTACCTTGTACTTGACAGTGATGATGACCTCATTACTAGTTTCACAGCGGTTTCTATGTGCTTCGTCTTAACACTTCTACTGCTTCAACTGACAGGCCTATAGACCTATTTACTTTGATTTTAGCTTCTTAACTGCCCAGTTATTTCTGCACACATAAACGAGACAAGTACCGGGGTGCTGATAAATCCTTTACCCGACCAGGAAGGAAACAAGCTAGGAAGCATGTCAGGGACGTGCGCGATTTCAACATCGAGACACGAGCTGTAATCAAGTTTTTTTCCTGCAAGGCAAAGCGCCGAAGGAAATTCACGCCATTCTGACAGAAGTATTAGCTTGTTTCCTTCCTGGTCGGGCTAAGGACTTATCAGCACCCCTGTATCTGTACTGAAGTGATGGGCAAAGCGTACTGAAAAATTCTGCTAATAAATTTTGAAGCATATGACGAAATGGAAAATATGCATATCGTTTGGAAACTTATATGTTTAAAATGATCATACGTCACAATCAGAACTGTGCAACCCAAGCTTATGCAGTATACGTACACAAAACACACTACGCTACCTTTTTAATTACAAAAGTACAGGCAGTCTAAATGGCCGTACGGCTAAAGAAAGATTATTTGTTTCAAATATGCAGTTGAATAATTACTTACAAATAAGGATGTACGAATGGACTTAGTGAATACGATATGCATTGTTTGGACTTTGGAAGAATTATGAAGAAAAGGGCAACAAACAGCGGACAAAATTAGAACGAACTGATAACTGCCGCGTTCCTCGGCGATGTAAAGCGCCGGTTGTATCTCAAAAGATCATGAGTTAGCCTAATAAGGTCATGGTGGCAGAACCTCAATATTTAATAACGCTCACACACACGGCACTGGAAACGACTCCATCCACCTATTAACCTCACCATTTTCCTAATAATAATTCCCTTTACAGTCTTCCAAATCGCAGCTGTCGGTGAAGCTTTATCGTATAGAAAGCCAGCATCCGCCGGGATATCCCGCAACAGCATCCGTGCTCGGAGACATGATAAAAGGGACACCTGTATTACACAGCTTAGAACAAATAAAACCCAAAATTCGCCAATCAGATACCAACACTCCTCTGTGGACCACAGGTAAGATCAACGCATCATATCATAGAAATCCCTCAATTACTGTGATAGTCTGTACAAAAAAAAATGAAGTAAAGTGAAATGGTGAGAGGTTCTTTAGGGCAGTGAAGGGGGTCATTATTTTGGAAATAAGTTTAGAGATGAGAATTATACTGTGTCTAGGTTAGTGATGTGAGGTGAAATCGAACGATAGGAAATGTAATTGGGTTAAGCCAAATGAGAGGGTAGTGAAGTGTAAATGAGAGGAAGTGAAGTGTCGGTAAGTGTAGTGAAGTGTAGTTGGATGAAGTGTGGTGAAGTGTAGCGAAGTGTTGCAGTATAGTGATGGTCTTAGTAATAAGGTGTCCAACATTATTAGAAGACATATCGACAATATGAAGTTGCTGCTTATATGTATTTTACTATTATCATGTTCTCTCATATTCTTTGCGTTCTATTTTTTAACAATGCATATATGGTTGTATTCCTGTTTAATACTGTAATTTATGTATTTTTATTGTTATGTATATATATTCTTATTGTATGTTTATGTATTTTCATCGTGCCAGCTGGCACTCTTCGGCTACCCTGTCTGAGGTTTTTCTGTGCTTTTTTCTCAGTTGTAAGGTAAATGCCAGTGTAAAACCCGCAAAGACGGGGCACGGCCCGCACTCTTCCAAAATTTTGTGTTGTTCGTTTTGTGTCGTTCTGTGTATTGTTTGTGTGTAAATGTGTACTGTACTACCGCCACCGGTTGGCTACCCAATTGCAGTTAAGAAATATATCATATCATATCAAAGTTCTGCTAACGCCTGCGCAGCGACTGCCACATTGCAACAATACGTCACGAGACAGGATTCCATGACACACATACAGGTGCTTGACGGCCATTCAAAACAATCTTTGTTATCGAGTTCAGGGCTCTCCGATTAGCCCTGAAGCTGTATACTGCATATCCCTGACCATGAATGTGAGGTGAATGAACCGTAAAGAACATTTCAGTGCTATGAAAACTGTGCCCAATCAAAGTGTATCTTGGAATAATAAGTGATAAATATTCTGCTTCGTGCCGAGCCCCAAATGGCAAGTAGAATCTTTCCATCATTTGTGATCAACGAAAGTTAATTTTGTTGCACCGCTACCAAATGAAGAGGAATGCCGGTGCAATTAAGTCACAAGAAAGCTTTATGAAAGATAATACTGATCGAAACGTTGATAATGGGAATAACGTATTTCTGGAAGGACAGTCAGGGTTTAGATAGAGAAGATCGTAAAAATTATGCAGATAATACTCGTACAAAACAGGTGGGAGTAAAAACCTGAAACCTATTAGTATTTGCTGTTCCAGTCTTGGACGTCGAAAGTCAAGATCAACTTTCTATTATCCCTGCTTCATATTCCGGACCGCCCTGTTTCAAATCTCGACCAACACACCGGTCATCCTGAAGTTACTAATTTATTTTTTTCTCAGGCCATCTAGGAAAATTCTGGGCTAGTATTCTAAATTAGGCCATGGCAGCTTCCTTCCACACCTCAGCAATTCGTTGTTTACAAAATTTACAAAACACTCTATAATCTGACGTTGTTAAATTCTTGCAATCTTAGCTATTGGCACCTTATTTGGTAAATACTAACATGAGATACAAAATTATCATTCAAAACTTTGGCCGAAAAATCTGAAGCGGGGAAAGAAAATCTTGAAATAGCGGACGTAAATAGAAGATTATTAGAAAGATGCTTAATAACAAATGGAGTGAAAGTATCGACTCTATTAAACAGGTCCAGGATAGAAACCAGTATCTGCTGGTGGAAGAGGTACTGATCCTTGAATTTCTACAAAATGCGGAAAATCTGACTAGCCGGACGGCAATTCTCTTATCAGTAAGGACTCTGCTGCATGCAGACATTTATCCTGCATTGTGTTTGGCACAATTAGTGGTTTCAACAGCATTCTCTAAATTATAAACGGGTTCATATTTTAAACTCTTTCGGCTTTGTTCTTCATCACATTTCTGTCTCCTGAAATGACTATGTCTGTTATCAGATATGTTCCTTTTACATTATCACGGATTATTATGTCCGGTTTGTTACAAATGGTTCTGTCATTTTTCACTTGTTGATTCCACAATAGGGTTACCTCACACTCATGACTTTTTCCTAGTAACGTCGGCGCATGCTTAGAGCAGCGTTCCTTGCCTAATTTTACCCTTATATCATCATCATCATCATCATCATCTCGCTTACGCAATACCTCGGCCTGTCACCGCTAACACGTCATTTTCCGTAAAACAAATCTTTACATTAAAGATTACTATCTTTACCGTTTATAGTATGGGATACAAACTATTAGTTCCTATTATAACATTCCTTCATTCTCTTCCTTAACCCTCTGTCGAATTTTATTCGTTTGGTCTTCCCACTTACATTTTATTTTACATAACAATTTATCTCTGTTTCTCAATTCTGTGGTCTTGGTACAGTTATTCAGTCTTTACGTTATCTCATTTACATTCAGCCACTTACACTTCAGAAGTCTCTCCCCCCACCCCATCTTTGCGGCTCCCTGCATTTCGACAATATTCCCTTTCTCTCTACATATGAGGCACCTTATCCTTTGCGCGCCCTTCCTCAGTCCCCAGGGTTTCCAAATTCCTAGTGTTAACCACGTTATCCCACTCACCTCATTCATAGGGAAGTAAGATAGGCTTACTTATTCTTTATTTTTTCCGCCACTCCATTTACATTTCTCAGTATGAAACTCTAGACCGCTTTTCATACAGTTCCAATAATTCTCTGCGTTTGTATCGCTGCGCTCGGTTTTAATAATTCGGTATGCTGTCTGAACACTGCTTTCTCGCCAGTTTTTCAAATACACACTAAATTCATTTTCTCTTCCAATTCTTGCCTTAAGCTAATCGTCCAACTTCCCAATTTCAAATTTCCTATCTGCCACTTGTAAGAATTTCTTACCGTTCATCTTGTCCCATCTAAATAGATCTCTACAAAACGCAGTACAACTCCTACTTTCTCCACGAAGTCCCCACATTCTTCTGTACTATTAGCCGCAATTCTGGGAATCGTTAACACTTTTCTTGCGTCTGCCCTGGATACCATCGACTCTTTCCCATCCCCGTATTTCAATCACTTCCATCACGCACATCATTCTAAGACTCACATATCAAAATTACATACATTTTGTAAATCCGTCACCTTCATAATTTCTGTTCTTTATCAACGGATCCTAAGGTTTAGCTGCTTTCGCTAAAATAGCCTATTGGATTTTTGCCCCCCCCCCCTCAATTCTCCTGCTCTTTACAACTTTATATCTCAATATGTAAATTCGTTTCCCATATCCAGTTAATGGTCATGCATACCCCAACATTAAATTTCCTTCGCTTTACTTACCTTTTAAAACCAATTACTTTAATTCTCTAAGGTTGCAATCTAAATTTACATTAGGCAGAATTGACTGTAAAACAACCCAATGCTAAATCATCATTAAAAAGTATGGCGAGTATCGTTGGCTTCTCGCCTACTAACGGGCAAGCATTTCCTTCACCAATGAAGTCTATGATATCATCCATAAATGCATCAGATATGTAGGAATTGAAGCTACAGCCCTGCCGTACAAAAGTCTCTTTCACCACGACCTGTGTCATTTCACCACAACCCCAGTTCACACAAAACTGTACGGCATCGTACATTCTCATGTATTCAACCATGCCTTCGCCAATCCCTTTCATTTTGCGCTCTGGAGCACAGAACTTCTTTAGTTACACAATGGAATACTTTTTCCCCTTCTGCGAAACGCCAGTACATAGACCTCTCTTATACTGTGGGCATCCCGTTTATGATTACAAAACGACTATAAATATTCTTCCATTTTTAATTAAAAATTCCTGATAACTATGCAAAATCAGTTAACAATAACTCAGCCATCGAACCAAAATAAAGGTAAAGCTAAACAACTACGGACCTGTAGAGGCCCTTAGTGCCCCAGCAGGTTGAGGCTCACATAATTTCTAGACAGTTGGCACAAGAAGATGGTAAGGTTGTCATCCCTATTCACCGGCCTCCGTTACCACCAGAATACTCGTTTCTCTTAGAGGCTGACTCGACCCTAGGACCATTGTGCGGCCGGAAGGATTAAGCCAATCAAAAATCCCAATGAGCACATCGGGAATCGAACCCTCAACCAACTGCGCCACCAAACAAAATACTGAGGAAAACTTGCCCACTAATGGTCACAATGAAATTAGTGTATAATACGCCAAGGATGATGACACTGATGACATTGACGACGACGACGATAAATATCTTTGTTACGAACCTTTGAATCTTAAACTGACAGACGCCATAGACGAATGTAGCACGCTGCTCTGAAACGTCTTTAACTATTTACCACTCGACAAGTCGTAAGATACCAGAAGACTTGAAACTTCATAACTTCACCATCACGGCTATGAGAATCAAAATTTATCAAATTTAAAATCGACTCTTTTAGAATGTATCGAAATTTACTTCATGGTCCCCGCCACCCATCTACACAGTGTCGTGTGTAGACACAGAGCTAATCCGATTTTAACGTAACTCCTCGAAACACAAATATACCGTAACGTTTCAAAAGATATCACAGTGGACTGCAGCAACAAGATACTCGACACACATACGGCAATCAGGCTCTTCACATTAATAGCAGTCAGGTTGAAGTGTACCCCAAAGTCTCACGAAAGACCACTGATTACTCTTTTATCCGGCATACAGGCAAACCCTTTGTAAGAAACGGGGTCTCGGCACAAGTCTAGACTTCCGTTACGTAAGCTTCGTATTCTGCTCCAATATACATAATTGCTGGGGCGGCAAGGTAACGGACGCACTACTATTACGAACGGGCGGCCGGGTGCTCCACTCCCGAGAACCGAGATCTCCTGAGATTCAGTCAGCACCGTTACCAAGCTGGGCTAAACACTTAACGACAATAGCATCAAAGAGTGTAGCAAAATTAATTTCAGCTGACCTCTCATAAACAATGGGAGACGCAATGGGACAGCCGGTTTTGTTTCAAGCAAGTACAATAAAGACAATAACAAGAGAAAAAAAGAAAGAAAGAAAGAGAACAAGAAAGGGGGAAAAAATTAGGCGGAATGCTGTTTTAAAAGAGTCATTAAATTATAAGCGAGTTATAAGCTTCATGTTTCAGTGGACCGCAATTTCGTGAAAGAGCCACGTAAGTTTAAGATAATTCTGTACCCAAAGCAAGAAATAAATTTGGAGGCCCATCTACACGTAGTCCTAAACTGACAATACCGACGGAGAAAAAGACGTCTGACACAAAATCTGAAATACAACCAGCACTGATGGAGTTCTGCGAAACGGTGGGGCACCACGCAGCCCCAGATTGGCAATAGCGTTAACCGGCCCTGATCTTCCACGGAAGAGCAAGATGGCCCCACAGCGCAGGAAGTAATTTCAGTGCCAATATCGAGACGGAAACTCACACAGTCAAAGTCTACCCCACACTTTGTGCGATACCATGTGAATTCCTGCATCGATCGCGTCACTAACCTCCCGCCTTCCGACTCGGTTAGGAACACGAGGATTCCAAACAAAACTCCCGTGCTTTTAAAACTGGACTTTATCTCTCTCTTCCGATATACAAATGGTTCGTTCCACAGTTGTGGCCAGAGTTGCTGTCCAGGCAGTTGCATGGAGTAACTGAAGAAAACTACGAAAACGACGGTCAGAATAGCCGGTGTCCCAGCACAGATTCGAAATGCGTACATTCAGGATGCAATTCAGAAACACTTCTCCTGAGCCAACTTGTTGCATATGCGTGTTTAATGCAACCGTTTTACCATTCCTGGGGAGAAGGATACCTCCAGGACACACTTCACATTCCCTTCGGATGGCACAAGAGTCTACGAAAAAATACTCGGACTACAGGATATAAAAAGACGTACTACAATGCAGTACCGCGGTGACACAGTGGTTAAGGTGCTGTGCTACAAATCGGAAGGTCGCTGTTTCGATCCCAGCTGGTGTCAGTGGAATTTTTCATTGACATAAAAATCCTTCCGATCGCACTGTGGCCCTGGGGTCGACTCAGCCTCTAACAGAAATGAGTACCAGGAGCATTTCCTGGGGATAAAGGCGGCCGGTGCGTAAGGCTGACAACCTTACCACCATCCTGTGCCGTTGTCATGTAATTTGGGAACCTTAACTTCCTGGAACCCTCTAGGCCACTCCAGGCCTGTAACGGGACTGCTTCACCTTTTACTACAATGCAGTACATTATTCAAAAGGTTTTCTTTAAGAATTTGTATTTATGTATTGCTTTCATTTTTGGCTACAACAAATGAACATAAAGTTCCATGTTTCTTTCGCCCCACTCATTTGCTGTTACATTCTACTGACAGAAATAGACAGTAACAGTTGCTAACAGCAACAGACTACATATGTTTTCACTGTTTCTTCAAATATTCACCGTACTGAAAATTGTTTCAACAATAGTTGTAAATCATAATATATATTTTACGTCACGTGACAAATATATTCATGATTATCCATTAACATGAAAGCGATAAAGTGTCACCTGACATTCAAGTACAGTACACGATGCACCAGACCGATACGAACGAATAAAATCAAATACGCTAAAAAAAACTTCTTGAAACCCGATCCAGCACCAAACTTTGGTACGTGGTGTTTTGAGAAGAACCATGCATGCGAATACGCTCCCCCCCCCGTCATGTGCTCATTTTGCGCACTTTACGCAAAAAAAGAAAAAAGCTTTGTTCTGAACCAGAACTAGTTAGTGTAGGAAGCAGCACACTTGTGAGACATTCCGTATTGCGACATCACAAATGCTTTCCTAAGGTGTTGTTAACTCAGTTCACATTTTGTGGCATACTGACATTTTCACGACCATGTTCTGAAGGCATCTGGGAACCACTTTCTAAGTTAACCCTGGCACTGAAACCTAACCCACTACCTTGTTAAAAGAAAAGCGTATTTTACACAAGGCAACTACTAAGGAATGTGTAGTCAAAGAACCGCTAGCGGGAAGCTCTTTATACCAGTCAGCAGATTTCCTGCATAGTACAAATTACTGTCTGCCTATTAGCAACTACTTACCTAACAAACTGCATGGAAAGGGGTCCCTTTCGAGAACCACAAGGTCCTCAGACGGTCATGAAATTCCCAGCGTTTTATGGAATTCGAGGGTTCACTGCCGCGTTCTCAACAATCCACCGTTTTCCCTGCTCTACCAGATTAATCCATCTCAAACCCTCCTATCCTATTCACGGAAGATGTTTATTAATATTAATTTTCCATTTATGCTAAGTCTTAAGGCTGTGTCTTTACGTCAGATTTTCCAACCAAACCCCCATCTAATTATCACTGCAAAACCACAACCGTCTATTATATCTTTTGATTTAAAATTAGACAGCTGTCATTATCACCACAGCTAATGCACTCAGTTCGGACCCTGGACGACAGCAGACAGCCAAGAGTGGTTTAAACCAAACATACTCATCCTGCCACGTGAAAACACAAAATGGCCGACTTTAAATCGGATTTACTTCGTAACATTGTGTTCAGTGCTAATACCACTTTAAAAAGCACATATCGAACGACGTTTGTGACTATTGTCTCAAATGGAACAAGTTCTACATCAATTCGGGTTTGTTTGTACGTTTGTAGCAAAACCATACAACATAATTTCTTTCTTTACAAGTTATTTGAACCTGGCAGAGCTCATTTGGTATAGGTACGAGATTACGGTCTGGAAAACCGACAACTCATTCGACTCGCTACAGTGACAAAAGATTTTTGTCTTCTTCGGCTTTCATTCATAGTGCCTCTGGGACCCACGGGATACCGGGTGAGATTTTCACGGGCTAAGCCGGCTGGCGCAAGAAGCTCATCGCTAACCCCACTTAATGCCAAGGTGACTTCAAGGCGGGCACAAAGGCAACTTTACTTTCGCGTTACAAGTAATTAAATATAATGGGTATTAGCACGTAATTCCTAATTCCTACTGCCGACCACACCTGCTAAGTGTACACAGCTGCCAATACATCACTCTACAATCTTGTTCATTTTCTCTCTGTACAATACAGTACACTGACATCATGTATGAAAGCCACGTGTAAAATGTTTTATTATTTATATTGGTTTATGAAACGCATTTCACAGAAAGGTACAAGATTAACATAACAGGTGCCGAGGCAAGTGTAGCAGTGTATTTATTACATGCACAAGAAATAGTCTAGTTTTTCCAGGAGAGTCTACTTTAAGAAAAACTCAAGTAAATACCGGGTATTATGCTCGACGCACGAGAATGACTTTAACCCTGAAAGCACAAAACACTATAGAAAATAACAGTACTAAGTCGCATGCAAAATACACAACTGCACTTCAGCCCGGTGAATTTTTTACCGAAAAATTTTGGTTACTGTTCATAAAGAGGTAACAGTCTGACTTCACCTGCAAAACTACTGCCAATGCCAAAATCCTTCGCCTGAGTCAACCTAAGTGCCTTACTTTCAAATTTTGCCCAGTACCACGGTATTACTCTCAATACGGTGACCTTTGTTACATGAGACCCGTCAAATGCGCGTCAGGGTTTATGACCCTAAATTGTCACTGCAATTTAGAACCTCGGTCTTTGTATGGAAGGTAGTCCCTTGTTCCCACGCTCACTTCTGTCACCTGCATAAGGCAGTGCCCCACTAATTACCCGGCAAAAAATTCTCTCTGGTATTCTTACAGATAGCAGAGGGGTCGTTATAACGCAATAACAATGAAACGCACGTATTTCTATTTACAGGACAACAAAAGACTTAATGTAGTGTTTTGCTCCACGGTGCAAAACAAACACCAGTACTTGTTTAACCACAGCATCAAGCGGCAATAAAACAATACAATGACTGGAATCAGTCGTTTAACGATGAGTAAGCGATTAACCTGGGAATTACTTTTCATAGTATGCCCTGTTTAAATCTTCAAAGGACAAACTTCAAATAAAATTTCTAATGGCAACAATATTCCGTCCATCACAACTATTTTATATATTAACACCAACTGATAAAGCTGTATTTTTACACACCATCCTCAGGCAATAAGTAAACAAAAAGTAATAGGTAACATGTGCTTAGTATAAAAAATTATATTGCCAGCTAAAACCAAGATTTGGCCCAAATACAAGCTTTGTTGCGACTAATGACTTGCCTTTTATGGCCCCTAATGAGTTATAACTCAGCAATTTACTGCTCTAGTTTTTACGGTCCTAATGGAAGAAATATTAATAGAAATATATTTTCTTTTGTGGCAAAAGTCACAAACACGTTTAACGTGTGATCTGAACAAACTGGGACGCTCAGCAAGGCTACTAACATTCGCAAAACTGGCCGTGTTTTCGCTGCAAAGAAAATTAATCAAGAACGCCGAAGTACAGTATAATATCTTAAATTGCATCAACGTGAAAATTAGACTAATGTTCGCAGAACGAAAGGCTGGTGCCCTTACAAAAGAAGTGAACAGTGTGCTATAAAGGGAAACTTTCGTCGTATTTCAATGGCACACAACGAAAACACAGCAGTGGGCTCCAGATGGTACTCAGCTGTATTTACTCCGGAAGAGACGTCTACACTACCCACTGGACTGATATCTGGGTGGATTTTAAGGCTGTCTTGATGGTTGGTTTAATCATCAATTTTTTATTACTAAACGAAATATCGGCACTTAATTACAACAACACCTAGTCTTAAGACTAACAAACTATTTTGCTCTTACTTAAATTGCTAAATGCATATTAACTTCAGCTGTCGCCCAGCGGTTCTACCTGTCTAGTTTTGTTTGCTTACGCACTGTCTTTTCTTTTGTTGGTGATTACTGCACTAACACTGTGCCCGGCTTTATCACACACTAATAGTGTTTATGGTGCACTTCACTTTGCTCTACTTTTAATGATCACTACACCAGCTCAAAATATTTTTTTTCAAGCCTTCGCACCAGTTCACTGTTGTCGAGCAGCTGGATCGCTTCGACGTTGACGTGGCGGAGAATCCTTTCTTCACGCTTCTTAGCGAACTTCCCAATTTCATTCGTAACTATCTCCATTTAAAGATCCCTATGTAGATGGCGTTTCTGATATACCAAGGTGCACCAAAGGTATTCCTAAGTACCTTGTTTTGAAATCGTTGAATGAAGTCAGTGTTGCTCTGTTTTGTGCTTCCCCACAGCTGTATGCACTAGGTCCACACAGACTTCAATATTTGTTTGTAAAGCATCACCTTATTGTGCATCGACAGGGTCGATCTTCTTCCCATGAGCCAATACAATTTCTTGTATTTTAGTCCAAGCTCTTCGTGTGTTTTCTTGACATGTGCCTTCCAGCGCAGCTTGGCACCCAGAGTTAATCATTAATGTTTATATCTTCTTTAGGTTCAGACTGTCTCGCCCACAAACTGCAAGGAAAAACTCGCCTTTGAGCGGCAGACAGTCCTCCTGGTGACATGAATTTCAGTTCAACACGAACGTTAATCATCAATACAGACATCAGCGACGTACGTTATCCTCAGCTAACGACAATTGACTTTCTAGCTGTAATATTCATACCATTTACGCCTACGTCTCCAAGCGGCCTTTTCCTGTAAGGTTTTCAAAAACTTCTGTAGGCAGGCCAATATCTCGTTCCCCCAAGCATGCTACACGTCGGTCTATCTTTTCTTTCTCGAGTTATTGATAATAATACTAAGCAGTCGTGGTTTAATCCAAACAGGCCTACGACAGCGCCATTTGCCCGGAGGACTGCGCAAATCCACAAAACACCGCAGTCAGCAAAGGTGATGACCCAACCGAGATTCGGCCCTCACATAACCCGAATAAATATCTACATACCACAGACTACGAGATGATCACTGTTGGTGGGCGCGTCTGGCGCTGTGCGGGGGTCTGCTAGCTATAGTGGGGACTATCGGACTTCTACTGGTACGAGTCACAAATTGTTCGTGTACCATGCGAATGCGTTCAGGACGGTTAGTAGCAAATCGTCATTCACCATGAAATCTTCGCTTGCGCACCTGTCGCATTTCTGGAAGGGATTATCTCCTGCTACACAAACTTCAGGGTCATATATCAATCTCTCGATCAAGTTATGCCAGCAACTGTCAAATTTCCTGTTAAACAGGCAGGACAGTCCTGTCGGTATGGAAATAACAAGGTAAAATTCACCCTATAACATACCATGAAGGCAGAGAACAGGTGGATTATAGATCTACTCTTTCTCAACCTCGGCGCCAGATGGGGTAGTGCGTGGTCAGCGCCACGCCCCAGCCACTTTACCCATGGGACATATCCGACACCCACTGCACAGGAGGCTGGGTGGCCCCTGGGCCGGTCTGGACGGCTGCGAAAAATCTCACTCCGCACCAGGATTCGAACCTGAACCCAGCAGTATCTCGTTTCACAAAGCGTAATGCAATGACAACTTTCCCTTAAAAGGCCGTATATAATGCGTGTATGGGAAGAGTTTTTCTTTAGCATTAGCACTAACCTACTTGAAGCGCCAAACATGCTAATTGCTGACAATGTGAAAATAACATAATGTATGCTAATGGATCCTTAAGAGCCACACATTGTAAAATTGTTTTTTTTGCCGAGCAAAAGTGTTTTATTTCCGTACAAAAGAAATGCTATCACACAAAGAGGTACATTCTTATGCTGTGTATTTGTTAAGACCCAGCAACTAGAAGACAGATGCGTCTCCCAAGAAACTCCCCGTCGACAGGTACCTTGCACGTTGCGTCTACAGTATCACCCAAAATTAAAACAGGTGTGGGTCAAGGTACAATCAATTTGCAGCGGTCATTTCATAATGTATATATGCTGCACTAACATTATTAGATTTCTACAGTAAGGTCTGATTATAGTAAATGTCTACACATAGAGGCTCCGTACTTTTTCTGTCTTTCTTAGTCTTGACCTCCACACACCTACCTATTTTAGGTTCTGGGGCCATTGTTGCCCTTGACCACACTCGATGACACACACACACACACGCCACTCGATAGGACTCCTGCGGAAGAGTGATCAGCCCGTCGCAGAGACCTCTACCTGACAACTCACAACACTAACAAGAGACAGACATCCAGGCTACCGGCGGGATTCGAACCCACAATCCCAGCAAACGAGCAGCAGCTGACCCACGTCTTAGACCGCTCGGCCACCGGGATCGGCAGGCAAACAAAGTGAGCCTAAACCCTGACAGGTTTTGACGAAAGTATGTATGGCAGACCTAAACTAAAGGGATGTATTAGTTCCTGGTCCATGGTGATGATGGGGGGACCGCGGTAGTACAGTGGTTAAGGTGCTGTGCTACAAATCGGAAAGTCGTTGGTTAGATTCCAGATAGTGTCATTGGAATTTTTAATTGACATAATCCTTCCGATCGCACCATGGCCCTAGGGTCGACTCAACCTCTAACAGAAATGAGTACCACGAGCATTTCTTGGGGGTAAAGGCGGTCGGTGCGTACGGCTGAAAACCTACCAACATCCTGTGCCGTTGTCATGTAATCTGGGAACCTTAACTTCCTGGAACCCTCTGGGCCACTCCAGGCCTGTAACGGGAGTGCTTTACCTTTTACCATGGTCATGATGTTTGTTGACTAGGCGAAAGTATATACACAATACAAAGAAAACAACGGAAGCTAGCAAGAAGGCTAATCTAGACGTAAATGCTGAGAAACCCAAGTATGATGCTCACGTCTCGTCAACAGAATGCAGGACAGAATAACGACACGAAAATAGTAAGTCTTTTTAAGATGTGGCAAAGTTCAAAAATCTGGAAATGGCATTCCCAGGCATGAAGAAACTAAGAGCTGAGGGTGTTCGAGTACAGGGAGCTGAGGAAGATGTTTGGGCCTAAGCCGGGGTAAGTAGGAGGATTAATAAAATCGGATACAGAGGGACTCCATGAATTTAGAAATTCCCATCTCTACCTTGAAACAATGGTTTCAATTTCAAAATTTTTTAAATATACAAGCATCGTCTTACACATAACGTACCTATGTGATAAAAATCCAGCAAAAAAAAAAAACCTTCCGAAATCACACCACGTGTACCAGAATTTCTATGTCATAAATCCAGTTCTCTGTTTCAGCACATATGCACCGGTAAAGACATATAAAGGAAGTCGATCGCATGATCTACTTCCTGTTGTACCGTCGTATTAAAAATATTCGGCATATTTATAGATACGAGTAGGTAAGTGTTTTTTCAGGAAGGTTACTTACTTATTTTCAAAAATGGTGATTTCAGTTTATTGTAAAAGGCGCCTGTACTGCGTAATATTCCTAAGGCCAAAAACAAAAGCACTGCGTAGTTCACATAACACGTCTGTGGCCAGTTTGCCCATTGCAGCCAACCTGTGTATTTCCAACAGGATAATGCTGGCCCACAACAAAGCCACGCGTACGACACGAAACGTTCCTAAAAATATCGGTGGGTCGGCCTTCCGTAAGAACAGCATAGATCCATATTCCTGCCTGACCTACCCTTAAGAATAACGCTGATTCAAGTAATGCCACTGTCCCAATCCATATATATCGCCTACGGGGCATAAAATGCTGGTACAGTTTTTCCATAAAAATAAAATATGCGTTTTTTGAGCGCGTTCGCAAATTGCGAACAGAAACAATTAGCTACGTCATGTCTGGCGTCCGCATGGAATAAGTCGGCTCCCACTGCAGGGATTTCCATTAAATTTGGTATTTGAGTATTTTATGAAATATGTCCAGAAAATTCAAGTTTCATTAGAATTATACAATACAAACCATCCAAACGCACCTTTTCTAAATCAATATTTTCATATTTTAATTTTTGGTGTCTTCTAAATGTTTCGGCCCTGAGAGTTCATATTCAAGAAGTAGGTTGTATATACCATACCTGTACATACACCCGTCTTCCTAAATATAAACCCTTGGGTTCGAAACATGTAGAAGACATCAAAAATTTAAAAAATTAAAATATTAATTTAGAAAAAGTGCATTTTGTTGGTTTATATTGTATAATTATATTACAATGAACGGTGCAAAAACATAAAATTTCATTAAAGTATGACACGAATAACGGGTAATTTACATGAAACCCATACACATTTATGATAATATCTCGCTCAGTTCTTCTTAGAATGAGAAAGATTTCATACAGATTTGCAGTGAAGACCAAAACACACATTTTATGTCAAATAACTCTTTCCCGAAAATTGTGCCGTTTATGAGATAATGTGGAAAAATATGGTACAGCCAGACAGGCCACAGACATCAATACAATGCAGCACAAGCGCTTTGCATGCTGGATAACTAAGGCTACAGACACACACGTAGAATATGTAATAATTATTGCTTTTGCATGGCAACAATGGTTACGCGAACGCGCCTCAATGTTGCGTTATACGTATATTGCCTGTCTTTTTCAGTTTTCACAGCGGCATAGCTGAGAATTCCGTTTCTCTGGGATTTGTCGCTAAGTCGATGGGTAACCGGATCCTGATGTTTCGATGCAACATAATGTCCTCATTTTCAAGCGTCGACAGGTCCTAGAAGAACCGAATCCTCAAAGTTAATTGAGTTCGTTAATTCCGCACATTGTACACAAAATAATGTAAAGCACCCGGAATTGCATATCGCCTTTCCGACAGTACGGAATCTTCCCACGCACCAAGTGGCACACAAAGTGACGAACCGCTAAGGAATGGGAATATGCTCATTCCTCGCTTTTCGCGAATTCGTACTTGGCGGTTTCGAAAATTCTAGCGATCGCTCCAAGAATAAAAATATATCATTCAGACCCTGCAATGGATAGGAGTATCACAACTGTTCGACACCGGGAACAGGTAGGTCTTGCAGCCATGGTGAGTGATGTTCAAGAAATCTGGGGGGGTGGGGGAAGCAGCCGTCACCTCACTGTTGCTGCAACGAAAGAAAAAACAATAAAAAATACTAAACCTAAACATAATGTACAAGGTAAAAATTTGTACTAAACTTCTTTTGGGGGGGGGGGGAAGGCGGTTTTTTACTCGCGGATTTTCGCTCTTCACGGGGTGTCGTGGACCCTTACCCATGAGAAAAGCGGGGAATAAGCTTACTGAAAGTATCATTGCATGCCATTTTCCTGGAGTAAAGCAGTCGAAGCGTGAAACTGAGCACTCTCCACACCGTTATACTTAAGCAAAAGGACAATTTTACCAGCTCCATCACAGTTCCTTCGAATACTGTGTTCCAGTACGGAAGTTACTAACGGAGCTTTCCCCACATGAGAGCCGATCACAGGATAGAGCACTTGATGCGAACTCCTCTACACTTCTTCAACTACAAATCAGTACCACATCAAGCCAGTCACATGTAGTCCAATGAAGCACTATCACTGTCACCAAGTTGTAAAGGCCTGTTTATTAGTGTATTATTCATGTTCTTTGGTCATACAGTTCAAACACTACAAAATACAACTCACACCTACACTTACATTCTTGTTTTACTTGTTCTGTTTTCCAACTTTCAACATTTTTTACTTCGTCGTTTTAAGGTGACGATGTGAATGAAATTTTCATACATAACGATGTCGAAGTGAGGGACCCGGGGCGACGGCGCCGCACGCCCCTCCCTAAGGATGTCCCTGAATAAATTGTTGTGAGTTACTAGCGTCCCGGCGTGTATTAGGACCGAGCGAAACCAGCGGATCTACAGCCACGCAGGTACAGAAATGGTTCTTCTGGGAAGCGATACTGCGTCATATCCCAGAAGAATACGAACCGTAGCTGCACCACTGCGAAGGCCTAAGTGCTGGCACGGTTTAACTGTTCCAGGCGTATCAGATACGCCCGTACTTCAGCACCTTTAGTGGATAAAAACTATGTCAATATAGCAGAATTTAAACAAATGCTTCAGAAAGACCCACCGCTAGGTTAACCCAATTTAATCTGTCTCACCATGAATCTGCAAAGGCGAACAGGTCTGTATTTTTGCTGGGCTCGAAATCAGGCAGTTTGTCGTAGTCATACAGGAATTTTGAAAAAAACAAATGGGCTGGGCGCTACTGCATCCATGAAGGGCAGGATCCACTCAAGCACTGTGTCACAGGTAAACAGGAAGTCTGAACGAAACAATTGGACCTGGCGTTACTGCAGCCATGAGGGCCAGGATCCACTCAAGCACTGTGTCACGGGTATACAGGAAGTCTGAACGAAACAATTGGACCTGGCGTTACTGCAGCCATGAGGGCCAGGATCCACTCATGCTTTGTGTCAGAGTTATGCAGGAGTTCTGAACGAAATAAATGGGCCTAGGCCTACTGCATCCATAAGGGCCAGGCTCGACTGGAATGGACTGGAATTAATTCGGTCTTCTCTCAACCTGCAGCGGTGTCGTCATTGCCGAGATTATGTTCCTTTCACTGTCAGACCTGACGATGGACGGCAATGTGTTTTTTGTTACGTGCAACTGCTTATTAAAATAATGCAGGTTCCTCCAATGTTGCCATCGCCACATTACAACAGTCTAAGTACTGCATGTTACAACACGCCGTAATTCGTTTTACAACCCTTAAATTTCGAATTCGGTGCGCTGTCGGACACTTAATTCCTCACATGCTACTGGCCTCGGCGCAATGAACGGTGGGGTCGTAAATGCATTTAAGGGTACTAAATTCAAAATACCTTCGTCCTTGGCAAGAGTTGTGCGTGGCCGAAGGTTTACTTACGACAAAGTCAATGAAGTGGTCAGATTCTGCTTATATTACTGCAGGCGCAGAAACCATTTTTAACTTAAGAAAGCAGACATAGGTCTACCATAGTCAGATTGGCCCAGCGTTCCCTTCTTTCTGGAACAAACAGTGCCAAAGACGCGCGCATGCTCACACTGGAGAGTTTACGTATCGTGTATCATGTTGGCTGAACCTCACAACACTACGTCCGTTGGACAATGACAAGGCATTCCAAAAAAAAGTCTCAAACAAGACAGTAGGCACTACAGGATACAAAGAGTGAGGCTTCGATTAGGCTCGCGTTTAATACGGACGTACAAATAATTTACCCTCAGCTGGTAAAAGCAACATTACACAGTAGGTGAATGGGATTCGATCTTTGACAAGAACCCTGAAGATCTTCTCTTCCCCACAAATAATAAAAAGGAGACGAAGAGGAAATAAAATATTAATAATAGAACAAAACAAACTCAAGAAACAAAATACCCTCAGTTGTTCACTCACAGAACAGCTTCGTGATAGCCTCCAGTAGCATATGCGATAGCGTCTTAACGCGAAATCAACACCCAACTGCTAAACCAGCTTAAGTATCGGTTTCTCGAACTATCTCTCGCAACACATTCATCATGATATTAATTTAGGTCACTTGTGAGCAATGTTAGAAAGTTTCAAATTCAGCGTGCATGTGGTTCTTCATCACAGGTAATGCAATGTACTGCAGTATGTCATTACATACAGGTGTTAATGAATCATTTTAAGCACTGGCCCGAATCCACATTCCACAAGGCAGTTATCAGATACGTGCACTTTCTATTCGCTAAGGCAGAACAATACACAGTACAGTGAATTTCTGGACGGACAAACCTATTTTATTTCTTCAAGAGGTTTTGAATGCCCATGTACCTGAAATACACATAGAAGTCTTATAAATAATTTGAATGATGAGTCGACGAGCACTTAAAATAAAGAACGTATTTAAAAACTCTTTGAAATGGGGGTTTTATCTAATTACTTAAAAAATTAATTCGGCTCTTCTGTGATAATTACCAATATACACAGTTAATTTAATTACGTTTTGAAGCAAATTAAGTAAACACAGTTTTTGTTTCTCTTTCCTGTGGCGCTACAGTCAAAATCGGGCTTGGGTTGCCTCGTTTTGAGGTTTCCAGATCACACACAATTAGACACACACACACACACACACTTGGTAGGAGTCCTCTGAACGATCGATCAGCTCGTCGCAGAGGCCGCTATCCATACAACACATAACAAACACAACAGGCGAACATCCATGCGCTCAACGGGATTCGAACCCGCGATCCCACCGATCAAGCAGCCGTAAAACTACCCTTAGACCACACGGCAACCGGCATCGGCACGTCCCCACCGTCATTCCCCTACATTTAACTTTCCTAAGACAAACTTTAAATTGATGATTAGGATAAAAAGGTTTTAGCACATTCCTATCCTTACACTTTGGGCGCTGTGTGTCAGCCTTTTTGCACCAGTGTCGAATAATGTATCATACACCACCGACAGAATCACTCATAGGCCTAGTCTAGTTTTGTTGTTCGCTACGTCAGTACATACTAATACCGCGTTTCCAAAACTTTGCAACTGAAAACACACACTAAATGAACCAACATTTTTGGTATGACGTGTCAGGAAAACAGCGCAAAAGGGTGCAGAAAGCCAATACAAAGAGCTAAAAGTTCACCGAAGACAATCCATTTGACTAATGAACAAATATAATATATCTGACTTCTGCCGTTTAATCCGCTCTTAACGGGCGTTTTTATGGTTCACAGATTATTGTACGAGGCTACATTTCATATCATTTAGCTACAAATAGAGAAACGTTACTAATTTTACAATGATTAAACGAACGGAGCGATGTAGCATTTGGGTGAGGCCCAGTTCGAATCTCGGTCTGGTCATTATTGACTGTCTCTCTTTTTTTTTTTTTGTGGCTCTTTTCACTCTCTCCAAGCAAATTCTAGTAGAAGCCACAACCGCGTCCTCCAATTCGCCAACCATTAATCACTCTACCATTTGACGCTATGTGGTCTGAGTTACTAACAGTGTAGCAATATAATTCAAGGAAAAAGATACGTTTTTGCTAGTCACTTTCGGGATAGTTTCTCCGAAGTTTCGCATGATAACTGACCCTACACACTTTTACAGAAGGTTCAAATATGGACAAGATACCCTACAGAGACATACAGCAATCTTCACTTACTGTCAGGTTACAAAGTCCAACGATATATTGGTTGTGATTTGAGGAGGTGAAGTTATGTGGTCTAATCTGTAGCAAGACTGCCATTCAAACATGTCCTGAAGGACTTCAAGTTCAAGCAGGTAAAAACATCAGTTGTGGGCAGGGATTCTTACACAATACATCCACAGTACTAAGCAAGATTGTTCAACAAAGAGCGGGAACAAACGGCCTCCAATCCACCAACAACCTTCCGTATGTATGTGACACATCACATTGGACTACTTAAAGTGAGAGAAAATTGGGTGCAGTAGGATACTTTACCTCTTCCTCCTTGCTACTTTTGCGTCTCATTACAAAAGGACCGATATGGTTTGTCCAAGGTGCCGACCACAGAACCGCAACGTTAGGTAAAAACTAGCAAAGTACGACCAAGCAGTACTATACAATTACCCACACATGACGTAAAATATTCTGCCCTTAATATTTCCTCACGTTGCAAGTAAAAGTTACAAGCCCATACCCTGATTGGCAACGACTGACGAAAATAATCTGTCGCTGTGAAGCTGTCATGAGGTACTCATGCTTCGGTCTGTATTGCTACCTCGACCGTTAAAGAGAGGAATTTATCTGTACCTAGCAGCACTGCTTCATCGCTCAAACTGTATTCCGAGATCTTTCCAAGTTCACAGCGTGCGTACTCTATGGAAATATAAGTTCCTTGTATCAGTCAAGGGCTATAATGCAAAACAGTGGATCAACGTAAGGGTTATCTGTGGAAATCATAATTCGAAGTGGGCACTCTCAAATTTCAACGGACTGTGGAGTGAGTATTACAAACAATAGTAAAAATGCGTGAAAACAGACACCTGCACGACCGACCCCGAAGATCGAAGTCTTGAACCTGACGCATCTACCAAACTACAGTTCGGTGTCGTAACTCAACGACCCTAACACAGATGTGTACAGACAGTTGAGTAAGGTTCATATTTCCGAAAGTTCTGTTGCCGACTTAAGAGTGTGTTTCATATCCGCTTTTATTCGGGGCTGGTAACATGATTTGCCCTCATATACGTTAAACCTAATCACGTGGCTGATTCTTGAGCTGTTGCAGTATTTTCCAGTCGGCAGGTTACGCTTTAACGAAAGAAGAAGATACATCATCAACGCTTTCAATTCAAGAGCAGGTGGCGATTCGGTCGGTGAACGGGAAAATATCGCCTGCGGGAACCCGGAAGATGCAGCCCGTCGTCCGATAAGACAGTTGACTAACGTGGAGCACGTCCGAGTGCGTGGATAGCTCTAGGCGGGCCACGACTGGCCAGACTCTTTGTGCACCAAAGTTATTTCAGAATGAATTACAATGAGGTAAAATGAATGGCATACTGGTAACAATATCGGTGTTGATTCCTGCAGTCATCGCTGAACGGAAACCTTAAAACGACGGAAGAAAATGGCCAGTTAATGTGAAAGAGAAGCTCCTGTGCCCAAGCACCATCCTACGTAGGTTATATGGAAAATTAAGATAAAACTCCACACATTCTTAGCCTCGCCACAAGGTGACGGTAGTGGTCAGCTTGCCCTTCCAGCCTCATTGTTCCTGGTGAAAAAGCTCCTAGTACACATCAAATAGGAGGTGGGAAGAAAAATTAATTTCCTGGCCCTTGCCGAAAATCAAATCGAAACCCTTCCTTTCACAAACACACATAATACAACGTGAAATGAAACAGACGTGTTCATATGTCATGGTCTGTGCCCACGAAGGGAATTACTCTGACGACCAAGAGCTACATTTTATACCACATGCACTTGAAGTGCATCTGAAAACAAAAACACATGAATTTTCAATTGACCTACAGCCTTCTATAAGTAAACTTCCAGCATTTTTATTCGGTAAAGTTCTGGATTAGTAAAAGGTCAAATTTTATCATACCGGAGCTACTGCAATCATTACTAAAGAAACAGATTCGGATCGGGTACAATGACGCCAGTTGTCTCTGAATATGGTCCAGAGGCAGGCGCTTGTGAACAGTGTGATCAATTCTGGGGATTTCAGGCGAAAATTTTCTTGACCTTATGAATCTAATCTACATTCTTTGTTTTGCAAGACTGTACTAAATGGATTCAGTTAATAAATTCACAGTAACAAATATTTAATTTGTAATGGGATTTACTTAAATGTATCTACGATTACTACCATAAATTTACCAGAAAACTTTACAAATCACTTGGTAAAGAACCCGCTTCGTACTGAAAGATGGAGGTAGATAAACTTGACAGACAGTAGTTCAGGGGAGGTTCAGCACCTTTTAATATTCCAATGGTATCTTCCCTCCAGGTTTTCCGCCCAAGATTATGTATGCATGCTACAGTCCCATCCATATAATTCTCCTTATTTGCTCATCGAAACAGTACAGTATTAGGTGAAAAGTACAAATTACGAATTTCCTCATTATGTAGTTATTCTTCATCCTTCTCTGACTTCCTCTCTCCTCAGGTGACCTGCTTTGATCTACAACGTCCTCAGTCCATGGTCTTCCCTTGTGCTGCCACACCAACGGCGCAGACATGAACACGTGTGGAACCAAACTTCCAGTTCGGTATTCAGAGTGATACTTAATGCGACTCTAAGCTGCCTCTCTTCTGCGTATCTGCTTAGGATGACTCTATTCAGGGAATCACACTGTAATCACATACGTTCTCGTACGTGTTTCTGCCTTATGTTTTACTAGTCTAAGGTGAGAACTGAACGAACTCTACGCCCCTAGGCATCACACAACTGTTAATGAGCTACTGCATACCTGCAAGTATCCGCAATGCATAAACGTTGGGAACTTTTTTATGGCTTCCGTAAGCGTCAGACGGCTTAGATATGACGCTTCTGCAGCGGTAAGATTCTTCTGTTGTAGCGGTAAGATACTTCTGTTGCAGCAATAAAACAGTCTTCTATTGCAGCGGTAAGAGTCTTCTGTTACAGCGACAAAAGAGTGTTCTATTGCAGCGGTAAGAGTCTTCTGTTGCAGCGATAAAAGAGCCTTCTGTTGCAGCGGTAAGAGTCTTCTGTTGCAGCGACAAAAGAGTGTTCTATTGCAGCGGTAAGAGTCTTCTGTTGCAGCGATAAAAGAGCCTTCTGTTGCAGCTGTAAGAGTCTTCTGTTGCAGCGACAAAAGAGTCTTCTGTTGCAGCGACAATTATGTTCTGTTACAGCGTTAACAGTCTTCCATTGCAGAAGTGAGAGGCTTTTGTTGCAGCTGTGTTGCGGCGTTAAGAGTCTTTGGTTGTTAAAGTTATACTTCATTGGCCGGATATCTTTCTGGTTATCTGGGACTGCCTCAGTGTATTGAAGCGATTTCACATATTTAAAACGCACCAACATTTCTTCCAGCAAAGACAGTTCCTTAGTAGTTACAGCCACACTTCCTTATTCTGAAGCTTCCACTTTAAATCATCAGTCTGTCCATAGGTTATAATGAGGTTCTCAAGTGTTTCATCAGTCCCCTGTAATGCTACAATATTACAATTCAGTACTTCAAGGCCGTTTCCCTGCACATAGTTTCCATTCCATCATTCATAACCACCTTGCCGTTAGACGCTACCTACATAATGTAACCGATGCAGCTGATAATGTGGACTGACTAATGTAAATGGCTACTTCCATTCCATTATGAAGTCAAATATCATAGGCTAAGACAGACGCAGACAACCGTCAGCCACCTTGTTTGTTGCAAATCTCGCAGAGGTATTCGAATGAACGCGAGAATTTTAAGTTTCAAAATTAATTATTTTTCCACTAATGGTCACAAAACATGTGTGAATTTCGCATTATGAGCAGAATCTCTGTCCAGTTATGGCGGGGTTCCGAATTTTTCAGTTCAGTTCACGTTAACACATTGTTTGAACGGTTTCTTAGAAACCTGTTTATTGTTCGGTAGTTAGCCATATCTATACACCAAAACGTGCAAAAGATGTTATGGAAAATGTCTGGACGTCAGAACGCAAGGTGCAAAGCTATTTGTAGTTACATCATTTCGGTTATTTTTTCCTCAGATTTTGAAGACGTCCCCTACACATAAAAATCGTCTCCTTCGCCCAAAAGAAGCTGCCAGTCCTTGATGCACAGGGCCCGAGAATTAAGGGGAACTAAACACGAGGGTCGCCTTCGAAGTATTCCAGTATGTAAGGTGTTCGAACACTAGTAACTATTTTCAACAAAGACTCACTTGGTCGGAAGTGCTGCGTAGGAAACTGTGTTATTATGATGCAAAATCCACTTTTCCCCTTACGGACTTAACAGCGTGAGTCGGTGATTCAGCTGAAGGTTCAGTATACAGTTGACTCGGATAGAAGCTATACACGTCCCTAAGAGTCATTTTTAACTTGTTTAATCAATGTCTAATGGACAGTTCATCAGGAAAAGACCGTAATTTTCCGGTCACAGTGATTGAATCGCTTTTGGTTCAACAACGAAAAGAAACTTCGTGTTCCGCAAATAGCACAGAATTTCTTGATCTGCTTCTCATTTGTAACACAGATGAGTGAATTAGCTATACGTATCATTGCTCTGGAGGGGCTGAAAGAAATTATGAAAACTGCCAGGAAGTTAGGTTTTTATCCCAAGAATCGGAGCCTCACAAATACTCAGACACGATATCTGGTAGTTCTAATATTCAAGGGTAAGAGTCTGAATAAAATAGATATCACCTATCCTACAGGCTTAATTGACTCCATTTTTCACCACTTGATAGTATCTGTTGCCAATTAAAAAGTACCTTAATTTTAGAAACCTGAAAAAAATCAGTGATTTTATACAACACAAAGGTTAAAAACACTTTAGCCACATGGCTGGCAGAAACATATAGTAATTCACTTTACATATATTTGTTTTTTCCTTACGACGCTGCGGCCCAACGCGGTCTATGACCTCCTCATTCTCGAAGTTCCTAAAACGCACACACGTCGACGCATCATAGTCGGTAGGGCTCCTCTGAACGAGTGACCAGCTCGTCGCAGAGACCTCTACCACACAACACACAATACTCACAAGAGACAGACATCCATGCTCCCGGCGGGATTAGAACCCACAATCTCAGCAGCCGAACCTACGCCTTAGACCTCGCGACCACTGAGACCGGCATTCGCTGTATATATATGTGTGTGTGTGTGTGTGTGTGTGTGTGTATATATATATACATATATATATGTATATATATAAACTAATTTTAATATACTTATGTACATATATTGGTACCATTATTACACATCTTCGAACAATGGACAGGTCATGGATTCCAGATAGATCAACATTTGCCTCTGATGACAATTCATAACTTAAATACGGCACCTGCTCTGGACCCCCTTCTACACTATCCCCAGAACCCAGTTCGCAGTCGAAGCTACAGACATCCAGCCATATCAACAAGTCATAAAGCATAAATACATATATAAACTAAGAAAATTAGACATCTGCGAAGCACAGACTATAAATTATGTTCATTCTTACATCCACAATTCAGGACATGCACATAACGAAGGCCGAATGTCTTGACACCCTGCGACTACAGAATCGATAAAATATGATCCAGGTATTTGGCTTTCCAGTCCACACGCATGGTTTTTCCCTACTGAGGTTCATATCCTACATTGTTTAGTGTTTACATAACTGTGCTGCGTTCTGTGGAGTCACTGCTGAGAACAACATCGTCACCATGTAACTTATTCACCTGCCTTCGACACCGCCTGCTGCCTCGAAACCCGTTTCTCAAGTAACCAGTCTCTGTGAAACGAAGAACTGAATGTTCGAAACAACCATCGAGAAACCCAGTTAACAAATATGTTGGGACTCAGCACATACGATCGTGGTTTCTATAACTATTCACATTACATCGACAGAACTGTCATACTTCTGAAAAGTGAAAGAACATCAACGGAAAGACGTACTCCTATGTTGCACTTGCTCTGTGATACACGCGTTTTGTAATAGAGCTCTATATCAGTAGAACTGTATGTGAAAGAGTGCAACATGAGCGAGGCACAGTATTCAGAATCACCAATGTTCCACACGCAACTTTGGTGATTCTGAATACTGTACCTCGCTCATGTTGCACTATTTCACATACAAATCTGCTGATATAGAGCTCTATTACATAACGCGTATATCACAGAGCATGAAGTTAAAAGTTATCTGTTCTAGTACACTGTTAGATTGCACCATATCGAAAAGTGTTTAGAATAACATTTTAAGTTCTGCATTACACAGATTTTTTTTATATTGTGTAATTAGACATATTTTCAGGCTATATAATTATGTACTTCAGACTGTCAAATTAGTTATACAAATCAGGTTGTGTAATTCGACATATTCTTTATCTAGCTGAATGAGATACACAATTTGGGGTCTATAACCAGTTGTACTATTACTTATTTCATGTAATTAGATATGTTCTTGAAGTTACATAATAATATATATGCTATGTAATGACTTCTAGATCCATTCCTTACTACGTATAATTACATATACTCTTTGAAGATGGGCAGGCCTATCCGTACACGTTGTGCGACAACCTATTCTTCATGTAATAGAGTTCAATTTCATTGTCTTACATACTAAAAATTATTTTGAGCTGTTACATTATAAAACACAGTCTTATAAAACACATCTACAAGTTAGTAGTTTCGGGTTTGTTAACAAGACAACCTCAGACCTTTTTCTTTATCAACAGCCGCCCAGTGAAATCTTAACCTTGCATACAGAGTTAAGGTCTGATTCCATACAATATACGTAACGTGTTGAAGGGACTATTCAAATTTGTTGTGGTTGACGGTATATGTTTATCAGCTTTTAATATCATACACCACAACGGGGTGGATTTTACAAAAACTGATAAGTCATAAACTTTAATGAAGTAAATTTACAAAATTCAATAAAATAAATGTGTAAAATACGGAAGAAATAAAACCGTGTACAAAATGTACTTATTTAGGTACAAAAATAGACCAGTCGGGAAATACTATAACAGAAATAAAACACAGAATTAGTCAAACAAGAAACGCTATAAATGCTTTAAACTCCATTTGGTGGCACAAAAATATTACTAAAAAGAGAATATTATACACTTATCAAACTATAGTTCACAGCATTCTGGTGTATTTAACAGAAGTATGGCAAATCCCTACTAGAGAAATAAATAAAATTTTATCTACAGAAATGAATGTGCTAAGGAGGTCAGCAAGAAAATCAAGGATGGAAAGAATAAAAAATGAGCATATAAAGGAAATAATGGAAGTGAAAGGGAAGCCGGACACCATAGATATTATAGAGCAGAAAATACTACAATGGAATGGCCACGTCAAAAGGATGCCAGAGGAGAGAATACCAAAATTAATTATGGATTTGGATACCACGGGAGCGAAGGAAAAGAAGGCGTCCAAAAAAAAAACGTGGATGGAAGGAGTACAAGCAGCCATGATAACAAGAAATTTAGAACCAGATCAATGGAGAAACAGAGAGGAATGGCGTTGGGTTTCCGGAAGACGGCGACAGCTGTTAAAAAACCGGACAGACAGATAGATAAAATACGGATAAAATATGGAGTATGGAGAGGTTTAAGCCTACGGTTTTAAATGTAAATGAAAATACGTAAGTATGAATAAAATATGCATAATTTGACAGGCAACGTAGTATAACGTGGCATAGAGGCGCGTTCGTGCAGCCGTTTTTGCAGTGGACAAGCAATAAGTATTACACATTCTCATACTCTTGTGTGTGTGTGTGTGTGTGTAGCCTTAGGCATCCAGTATGCAACGCGCATGCGCCATAGTCATCTGTAGCCAGTCCGGCTCTACAATATTTTTCCACATTCTCACACACACACGCGGCACGATTTTGGGGAAAAAAAACCTACCGAACATAAAAAGTGTGTTTTGATTTTCTCTACAACTTTTGTCTGAAAAATTTCTCATTCTAAGAAGATCTGAGCGAGATGCGATCAAAAATGTACATTGGTCTTCATGTAAAGTGCCCGTTATTCTTGTCAGATATAAATGAAACTTGAATTTTCTCGACATATTTTCGAAAAATACTCTAATATCAGATTTCATGAAAATCCGTCCATGGGAACCGAGCTGTTCCTTGCGGGCGGACAGAGGGACAGACAGAGAGACAGACACATGACGAAGCTATTAGTCGCTTTTCACAATTTTGCGAAGCGCCTAAAATGTCGAAGTACATTACTGTCTTGTGCTTCAAAGCCAATGTGATTTGCAGATATCAGTTACTCCGGTTTCACAATAATTCCAATTTAATACGTGGGCATTCTTTAAAAGTTGTGTTATTTAGAATTTTTTTGTTTATATTGTAATTATGACCTTTGTGTTGTGTTTATGCAATGCTGGTGTTTTCCACTTTATGTTATGTTCCTAGTGAAGATCAATGTTCAGCAAACATTTAGATATCGACGTTTGTTATGCGTGCGATATGAGGTAAAATTGGTTACGGCCTGTTTTTGCTGAGCTAATAAGAAACAAAATTAAACTTCACACAAAATGTTATGCAGGTCAGAGATAGCGTAGTCAGTATAGCGCCTCACTAGGGGTTGGACAGTCCGGGAATCAAATCTTGGTGAAGGGGCGAGATTTCCGCACCTGTCCAGACCGTCCCTGCGGCCCATCCATCCACCTATACATTGGGTACCGGGTCTCTTGCCCGGTGATAAAGTGGCGGGGCGGGGCGGGGCGGGGCGTGGCGTTTACCACCCACCCCAACTAGTGCCAAGGTTAAAGAAAGAGTAGAGCTATACGACTACTCCCCTTCTGGGCTTTCATGGCCTGTTGGGGGGGGTGAACTTTACCTTACAAAATGTTATGTGTAGACCCACAATAACAAATCCAGTCTATGCCTTTATTACCCCAACTTAATCTGGGATGGAACACACGGATAGGTGAATGGATAGACAAGATACTCTAACTATTAATTCAAAATATGGAACATGCGCACAGATGAACGAATAGACAATGCATCCTCATTATGCATTCATTGTATGCACTTCGTGCAAAGAATCAAAGAATGGGAGCAGCCAACAATAAAATAACGCAACTTGAGGTTTCCACTATTCTGGGAAACAACGCTGTGTCAGTAGGCAATAGGATACTGACAAATCGAGGCAACGTTGTCCCCATCCTGGACATTTCGACCATTAAAGACTAAGACACTATGCTGCCTCGAAACGTTGGGATCCGTTTACCCCGTGACTGCGTTGTATCTCAGTTGAATGGACGCCTCGGCTACACCGGTGCGAAAACTTCACACCTCGCACAACGTTATGTTTCGTTACTCTGAACGTATGAAGGTCCTACGTGCGATTATCTTCATATCTATGCGGCCTCCCACATTTTCTCCAGAAAGGTCCTCCTACTATACGCTGCCACGGGGAAGGACCCACTACCATAATTCAGACCAGCTCCGTAGAAAAAAGTCCTTGTGAAGAAACCGCCCAGATGTTGAAAGATGCCCCCCTCCCCCTCATCCCTATCCTTAGCCATTTGAAGCCAACAGACAGCCTCACGTCGTAAGTAAGATTTAACATCCTCTTATGAGTTTTAACTAAGTTGAAATCCGCTCAAAATTAAATCCAATGTCCATCCAATGCCTAAACTTAAAGTCAACTTACTTCGTTGAGTGCAACTGAATTATTTCAATTGGTATATTCTTGTTAGACCGTAGTACTTTACTCCAAGACAAAGCTTCATATATGAAATACACTTCTGTTTACGACTGGCGGAAAGGACAGTAAAGTTTACGTCATAACGCCATGACGTACGACTGGTCACCGGCTTCCCACCGCGGAGGCGCAGGTCACGCGATGAGTTGCCAGCCTCACCGAGAAGGTCCGGTTTCATACCTAGACCAAATATTGAGACACTTGTGTTGAACAGAGTGACACTGGGACATGTTTTTCTCAGAGTACGCCGGTTTTCCCCGTCAGTATAATTTTATCTATTTGCCATACTAACGTTTCATTCATCTATCATCGCCGTTACTTAACCTTAATAACTGATCTATCACAGGGGAGTGGTAAAAGTGGTATTAGGCCACATTTTACTCCAAACGTTTCTGTTTTAGCCTCTCATTTATTGTTCCACCAATGCCTCATACTTATCTACAATCTGGACTGGCACAACAGATCCACCAAAAACCAAGCACAAAGGTCCTCGGTATCACTCTACATAAAGAACAGGAGAAAGTTAAATTCTACTATAGACATAAAAGTCCAGTGTTTATCTCACGCTGAAACACATAATAAGAAAGGCGGTTAAAAAGAATTAAACTTTATAACGATATCTGAATGGTTTTAAACACGCTACGGACCTATCCTTTGTTAGTCGCATCAACCCAGCGTCTCCCCCGTACGACAGGCAAGTTCACTGCAGTACAAAAACAGCACTGCTTTCTCTTCTAGTTTCGACACGCAACATATTTAATGTTATACTGTTTACTCAATTAAACACGTTAATTCTTCGTGTCGAATTCCTCGGTCGGGATGACACGGAAAGCCACTGACTTTCAATTTCCAAGTATGTAACAACACCAACATTCTTCGCCGGTGTAATTGCATTGTCAAGGTCCAACATAAACCAGACCAATCGTCCGTGACACGGGAAGTACTGTATAGCTATTCTGTTTTTATTTTCTACCATAATGTGAAATTAAGTGACGGGTGAATTTCTATGCAGGTTCGATGAATTGAACCCACGCATGTTTAACGCTGCGAAAAACAAGAACATCTTCTCCTAAGGCTCTGACAAATCACACACAGTATGTTCTACGCACCCCGTACGCGGCTCAGTCTTGCTGATGTTATAATAAAATGAATCGATAGTTCATTTAATCTTCGGTATATATCGATTTTCAAAACAAAAACGACAAGAATTTGGGATCCATACAGTACAAATTACCTCGTCGATTCTTGATTTCAAACTTTCGCCGTGTTCTGAATGTTGTGTGCTTTCTTCTGGGTAATTCCTCGGCGTCTGAATTTTATATGCCAACTTTTCGGAACATTCTTTCTGTTCCATCTTCATGGCGGTTAGGTATGAAGAAGATTCTTCATACCTACCCGCCTATGAAGATGGAATAGTGTGTTCCGAAACGTTGGCATATAAAATTCAGACACCGGAGAATTACACAGAAGAAAGCATACAACTACCTCGTCGATGCTGTATGTAGATTTTAGCATCTGAAACAGTCATATGACATTAGATCCTTTCGTTCCCGAAAGAATCAATGAAAATTTGAATAGGCCTACAGGGTATCACGCCAAACGGGGACATAACGCTTGCTAATTCTGCGACTCGATTCAACACAGAGCGAAAAAAAAATAGATATGACTCAGAAACAAAATTTGCAGTTCTCTTCAATCGCATACGCCTGCTGCCGTTTGTTAGACAAGGCTATTCAAGAGAACCTTCCACATCCTTCGGGTATCTAAGAATACTGTGAATAAAAATGGCGGATGAACGAGAATGGGGGCGGGGTTCTGCACATGCAACTCTGAGGGGCTCTTAAAACCTCTCCTACGTGAACACCTTTTTATTAAATACCAAACGCAGGTCTGCAATATAATACACAGAATCCTCCGAACGAATTAAGAGCCGCAAATTGTTTATGGTAAACATTAAGACAGGCAGTTCGCAGTTCTGCTGGGATATGACGCTATGTCACGGGGTACTCGGACACACACGTTTATGTTTTATTGACCATGCATCTCGATATAGTCGTCTAAAGGAAAACCAACTTGATACACAACTTATTCTTAGTATATTTCGTCAATCGCTACATATTTCGGGCGTATCTAGGCCCATCATCAGGAGGTACAACCGTATGTATACATCAGTTGGTACTTATTATTCTTTTTAAATGTTTGTCTGTTGTGCTGGTTCGATTTGGGCAACCAGCACAGCAGACAATCATCTAAAAAGAATAATAAGTACCAATTGTTGTATACATACGGTTTTACCTCCTGATGATAGGCCTAGATACAACAGAAACATGTAGATAATGACGAACTATACCAAAAATAAGTTGTGCATCAAGTTGGTTTTTCTTTACTCGGATACCCAACCTTTATAAAAAGTAGTGCATTTATCTTTAGAGGTCAGTCAGACCCCGTAACGCGTGTCATATCTCATAAGAATGTACTGCTGAGGTACGCCGCTCTGAAACCCCCAAATTCGCACTTCTGTTCCTCTTAATATGTCATCTATGTTATTCAATACACACATTTGTATCACCTGCTACTATCTCCGACCCAAGAATAAACTACAAAGGGGTACGTCCTTTGGAACACACAGAAGCTGTCGCGAAAGAAGGCGAGTCATCGTCTAATGCAGTATTCCACGGATCTCTAACCAGCGGCTCGCGGCCACATATGTAAATTACGTATATACTAGACAAATTGCACAATACTTCAGGCGGTTAGTAAACCACTTATTGTTATTTTCCACGTGCGGACAGCGAACCAGCCCACAATAAGAGGTGTGGCCCTATGGCACAAAAAGGTTGGACGCCCATGCTGTCGTCTGTTCTGCATGGTACTTCGTAATTCGGGCTGCGGACAGCCGGCACTGTGTCAAGGTGATGGACGATGATGTGGTCCGAGCGACGAGACGTCACCACCGCAGTGAGGAGGGTAGTGTACCAGTTCGCCCGAATTATTATATAACCCTGTTGTTTACTTTGCAGGATTCATGACTAAAGTTCTGCGACATGTTTCGACCTACAAATAGGTCATCCCCCGGCTCATATAAATTGAAAACATACTAAGGAAGATAGCATAAAATACAAGAATTAATATTTTTGTATTTATTAGCAGGTTGTACAATGTTTCCACATCTTCCTGCGCCCATTTAACAATTATATTATTTTCTTCATCCAGTTGCCTTTGTCATTCCAGTTTTCTTCCGTTAATCCCTGTTCTCCCATCAGTCCTCTAATCCCTTCTGCCCAGGTAAGTTTAGGTCTACCTCGTTTTCTTCTTCCTGGTGGACTCTATTTCATAACTTCTTTTGTCAATCTCCCCTTTTCCATTCCTTGAACATGTCCATACCATTGAAGTTGTTTGGTTTTATTATCGTCTAAAATAGACCTTACTACATTCATTTTTTGTTTAATAATAGTATTCCGTGAGGAGTTGCTAGCGCGGGCGCCTCCCCTGGTGGCGGATAGGGGAATGCTCACCAGATATGGCGGGTAACGTGGAAATAAAATACCCCGGGTGGACCAAAACTAGCACTCCTGCCTTGCAGTTTGATACTGGCGTATCAAGGGCTACAGGAAGAAAACCTTGATCAAAAACCACCTGGTCCTCCAGGTTGGGGGTTGATGCAGCACGCCAGTCCCCTGCTCATCGGAAAAAGAAATTGCTGAAAAGCCCATTGGAAATACCCTGGATAGAAGCAACCTACGACGTAAACTACGTAAGAAGACTATACGATTAGCAAGAATATTTCTCTTCCAAATTTTAAACTAAAACATTATGGGAGTGTTATCAAAACAATAGAATAGAATAAAATAAAGTAAAACATGTGACCACAGGTACTACTTTAATTACACAAACAGAACAATATAATGGAATACAGTAAGGTGAAACATATGCTCGGAGTTGCTATATTAATTTTACATAATTAAATTCCATTTCTCAAATAGATCAGTTTTTAATATATATGAGCCTGAGGATGACCTACTTGTAGTTTGAAATAAGTCGCAGAACTAAATATATGTAGATCTGTTGTCTAAGTAGATATTTTAGACACAAAGCGGGACGTCACCCTTAAAATTTCATGACGACCAACTGTGATAAATGTCCCTGAGAGAAATGCGAGTAAGGTCACTGTTTCGAATACTGATACAGCCGACGTTCTTAACAGAACAGTATGCACAGAGTCGAATGAGAGAATGTGCACCGGATATTCAACTGGAAATGATGTGGAGGATTACCAAGGGATTTTGCCTGAAGGGATTGAGTAAAATCACAAAAACCTCCAAAGTACGGAAACCTCAGTTACGACACGAGGTCTCCAGGCCGTTTCTGAAACCGGAACCTCCCAGATACGAGGCAGGAGTGCTAAAAGAAGACCATGACGTTCAGTCTAAGTCTCCACCGTCAGGATATTGTGTGTTTGATGGAGACACTCTCCACAGCAGCAGTAGCCTTCTCGTCTGGTCTGACAAACCTTGACACCCGGAATATTTCGTCACGGATTAAATGGTTAAACTGTTAAACCCACAGAAACTCCAACTTTAGCACAAAATCTTTTCTTTTTTCTTTACGGCTGCAATGGTTCGGTGCACGCAGAGTGCAAAGCTATATCACCAAGAAGACTCTGAAGATGGTCTTTTGAGTCCACGAGGCCCATAATCCACTGACCGTTACATAAGGTGGCCTTCAGAAGCTTTCCTTGTTCGTATGGGATTCCACAAGGACTTACATTACGATAAGATAAAAGAAGCGTAAAAATATCCGGTATAAGGAAAGCCGGTTTAATCGTGGAATGTAATATGTCACGTACGTGACATATGTCGCACTTATCTCATCAGTCTGGATGAGGGACATCAGTAATGACGCAATCAAATCGTTACAAACATTTCGAAGTCCCAAACAATGATGCAGACGTAAAGCCTTCATTTGCACGAAGCTGTGTATTCAGCTTTAGTTACCTTGCAAATCCGGAGTCAACAATGAACTGGATATTTCAAAATACTGTTACACAATCACACATTCAGGCCGTACAGCCGACCTCCGGTTTTACAAGGTAATGCGAAAATCGCAAATGCCTTCCCTTAGGTGGTTCAATGAATGAAAGGTAACTGTCTTTGTAATACTCGTTTAAAGGGAATGCAAGTTTCAACAACAAGTTGGCTCCCTTCAGAAGAATCTAGTATTATGTAATACAAAACACGGTAATTCGAAGACGCATGACGTAATGGATAAGTAATCCTAACATCACGCGTCCCATTTTCTTATTCTTCTCCTCCTCCTGCGCCACCTTCTTCATATGCTTCTTCTTCCTCTTCCTCCGCCTCCTATTCCTCCTTCAGTCTAAAAAAATTTGACTATAAGCCTATTTCGTAAGCAGTCTCAGCCTCTCCATTCCCACAAAAGTAATTTATGTGAGGGGACAAATATTTACGTTTACACTAACCCCGCCTAACGAGGGGTTTTTCGAATCGCGGTTAGGTAGTTGAAGAAATTCAGTAAGCCGCACGGGAAAAAATTTTCCCAACGCTGCAATTTTTAAACACAAGCGAATAAACTCGGACGGCTGCTCACTGAATCACCGCGAAAGCTACCCAAGCGCTGTGTACGAATTTACGTCACAAAATGTGTGTATTTTAACGGATGGCCAGGTATCCACAAGTGTCCGCCTACCTGTGTCTGTATTTTCCCATAATAAGTTAGTAAAACGCGGTTTTGTGCAACACGTTGTGATGACATCCGTTGACACTCGCGTTACACGAGAGATCTCTGTGAATGACCCCTTCGTACAAACGTAGTTTGCATTTTTTGCTAGCGACAGAAACCAGAAAAAAAATCATTTACCGCAGAAGTCTTTTTATGGTTATTTTGGAATTGGAACAGATGTTATCTAAATCACTCCACAATTCGATATGTTTTAACGTCATCGACAAATCTTATCAGTGGGTCCCAGTCAATAAAATAATCATCACTTAAACTTGACCGCGAATGGAGTAAAAAGAGGAAAAGTAATTTTGTTATCAATAACGGGAAGTGCAATCGGAGAGGCCTTGCACGTCTTGTGTACCCGCTGATGCTGTGGTCGCAGCAGAGCCCCAAGCGTCTACATCGCCGAGTTCCAGAGAAGCCAGTGTCATCACCTCGCCATTCTTCAAACAACTTCCCTGCTAGCCACTGCACACATCAGAAGTGTGAACTTCATTTAAATAATAGGCTACATACAAACTCAATTTCTACGACAAATTCAGCACACTCCATCACCGTTACAAAGACGACAGAATTAAGTTTAAATATATCCTAAGTAAAACATATACGAAAAAATTGACTAAATGATATGTGGTTCCATGTCACCATGGTATGGCGCGTCATCAGATGGAAGGCCATCAGTGAACTGCACAGAGCTGCATTAAGGTCATCAGTGCACTGCACAGAACTGAATTAAAGTCATCAATGCACTGCACAGAGAGGCATTAAGTTCATCAGTGCACTGCACACACAGAGCTGCATAAAGGCCGTCAGTGCACTGCACATACAGAGCTGCATTAAGACCATCAGTGCACTGCACAGAGCTGCATTAAGGTCATCACTGCACTTCACAGAGATGCATTAAGGTCATCAATGCACTGCACAGAGCTGTATTAAGGTCATCAGTGCACTGCACAGAGCTACATTAAGGTCATCAGTGCACTGCACAGAGCCGCATTAATGTCATCAGTGCACTGCACAGAGCTGCATTAAGGTCATCAGTGCACTGCAAGAGCTGCATTAAGGTCGTCAATGCACTGCACAGAGCTGTATTAAGGCCATCAGTACACTGAACAGACAGAACTGCATTAAGGTCATAAGTGCACTGCACAGAGCTGCATTAAGGTCATCAGTGCACTGCACAGAGGTGTATTAAGGTCATCAGTGCACTGCACAGAGCTGTATTAAGGTCATCAGTGCACAGCACAGAGCTGCATTAAGGTCATCAGTGCACCTCACAGAGCTGCATTAAGACCATCGGTGCAATGCACAGAGCTGCATTAAGGCCACGAGTGCACTGCACAGACAGAGCTGTATAAAGGCCGTCAGTGCAATGTGTAGACAGAGCTGCATTAAGTCCATCAGTGCACTGTATAGAGATACACTAAGGCCATCAATGTACTGCACAGAGGTGCATTAGGGCCATCAGTGCACTGCACAGACAGAGCTGCATAAAGGCTGTCAGTGCACTGCACAGACAGAGATGCATTAAGTCCATCCGTGCACTGCATAGAGCTGTATTAAGGCCATCAGTGTACTGCACAGAGCACTATTAAGGCTGTCAGTACTCTGCCCAGAGCCGCATTAAGGCCATCAGTGCACTGCACAGACAGAGCTGCATTAAGACCATCAGTGCACTGCACAGAGCTGCATTAAGGCCGTCAGTACACTGCACAGAGCCGCATTAAGGCCATCAGTGCACTGCACAGACAGAGCTGCATAAAGGCCATCAGTGCACTGCACAAACAGGGCTGCATTAAGTCCATCGGTGCACTAAATAGAGCTGCATTAAGGCCATAAGTACACTGCACAGAACTGCATTAAAGCCATCGGTGTACTGCACAGAGCTGCATTAAGATCATCAGTGCACTGCACAGACAGAGCTGCATAAAGGCTGTCAGTGCACTGCACAGACAAAGCTGCATTACGTCCATCCGTGCACTGTACAGAGCAGCATTAAGACCATCAGTGCACTGCACAGACAGAGCTGCAT
>Ga0131853_10001169_pt1 | contig 47626 bp, 21 predicted proteins | sample TergutLab28metaG_FD_92764 | JGI IMG/M metagenome (GOLD analysis project Ga0131853, IMG submission 92764) | Labiotermes labralis P1 segment gut microbial communities from Petit-Saut dam, French Guiana - Lab288 P1 (version 2) (version 2) | ecosystem: Host-associated > Arthropoda: Insects >... | reverse complement strand
CATTGAACTTTGGATATAGGTGTTTTGGGTTATATCGTTATAGTTTGACCTAAGGAACACTCTCCCGAAGTTAGGTCCTTTCCTCCTGGGACACCCTGTATATATATATATATATATATATACGCACACACACACACACACACACATACACACACACATTACAAAAAAATTACACAGTATTTCAGGCGGCTGCGCATAACACTTATTGCGATTTTTACATGAGAGGCCAGCACACCAAAGCGAAAAATGGAAGTGGAACTTTGGTAACAAACAATCATAACTGCTGTACATCTTCTCACAAGAAAACATCGAATACTTACATCCGAAGTATTATAGCATGAAGCATTAACTTCGATGCAAGGAGCGATACTAAATACTCGGGACCCAATTACTCATCGCACTTCCTTCCTATTTTCACTTCTTAAATAATTTCGCATATTTCGCGTAATGAATGCATATAGAAACAACAGTATCTCCATTTGCAAAAGTTCAATACCAACGTGTTGCGCAACACTTTTTTATAACTTAATTCTCCGACATTTTTCGGCCTGATTTATAGGCCGTCTTCAGGAAGTTTTCAATGACATATGAGCTTTATGTTTCAACTTATCTATTACAGTTTTCACAAGTGATTAAATTGTTGTGTTTACAATTCTTGAAACCGAAGATATGGTTAAATACTTAAGTGTACAGTTAGAATATAATTAAATGCAATTAAATAAGCACAAAATCAAATACATTTTAAAATTCTATTGTGTCCAAACATCTACGTTCTGATCACTCTTCGTGTGAAGAAGTTCTGGAAACTGTAAATGAGGATAGCAAATTCTACTTAGAACTGTAAAGGTGAATGAGAAAGAAAAAGGTTTTGTCGAATAGATTCGTAATATATTCCAGATGTTTGGTGTGTTGTCTATATACTTCGATTGAATAAGAAGTACTGAGTGGAAATGTTGATCGTGCAGTATAGATCATTACTAAGTTTTCACACATGCGCGTTGGGTTGATGTGTAGCGAATGATGTTGTGTAGTGGATTTAATTACTCCGTTTATGTTCTACGATTAATAGATTTTGCTGTTGAAAATTATTTATATATTCTGATTCCTAGCAGTTAATGTCTGTTCCTCTTCGTGCGATCATTGTTAGGTCCACAATATCTTGTTTTGTTTCAAATTTATGTTCGTGGTTAGGCATAAACGTAGCATGTGCAGAATGCGGATTGTTGTTTCTTATGTATTGCAAATTTTCAAGGAATCTTAAACACAAATTTCTTCCAGTTTGTCCATCATATATTTTATTGAAGGTAAGACTTTTGATATTGTAAATGCCACTATGAAGGTATTTATCTTTTTTATCACATTGAATTCTAAGTAAATTATATATTGTATTGATTGTAGGAAATGTGATTATAAGGTCTGTATTTTTGAAGGGATTTGTGACTTTTCTTACAAGTGGGCTGTGACATGTGAAAGAGACACAAGGTTTAGGTGAGTGGGTGTAATTAGTGCTGGGTTGTGTTGTTTCGTGTTTTATTGTAATATTTAGACGATATATTATGTCTATTGGTAAAGAATTTTTTCTTTCTCTCTGTATAATAATGATTACTTCTATTTCATTTCTACGTGACGTTACTCGATGAATTAAGAAGAGGTATACTGCCAATTCATGTTACGTCGTGTTGGTTAGAGGTAAAATGTAGTGTTCACGACTTGTTTCTGCACACCAATGCCCTAAATCTAATTTACGATTGATATCCACTTAAGACACCATTACGCATTTTTCAAATTACGTATTGTTATGCGTAAAAATGCTCTCAATACTCTCGAAATTTTCAATAGAAATTCACTCTACACACTTTAACTGGTACGGAGTAGCAGTATTATGCATGTACCTGGCAATACCCAATAAAAGAATCCTGAATCGCATTTTTACGGCACGGAATCCCCGTTGTGTACATATCATCTAAAATGCAAACCGTAAAAAACAAGGCAAATTTTGCATATCACAGCTACATGTTTCGGTTACTTCAAGGTAACCATCATCAGGCTATACACAGAATTATGCGAAGGAAATTATTTACGTAAATGCTTTGGACGTCCTTACCAACTGTATAAATATTTCCATTTTATAATTCTGTATTCAGCTTGTTGATGGCCAAGATGAAGTAGCTAAAAAGTCTAGCTGCGATCTGCTAATTATATGATTTGTATTTGACTGATTGTCTCCATTCTACAGAATCACATTTTCACCTTTTAGTATTACAAGAAGAAAGCACAGACCCAATTTCTATAAACCATAATAAGGTGAGGAATTTAAGTTTAAGTCAACTTTAATTTCAAACCACGTGAACGTAGTAATAGGGAAAAACAATTTTTCACTCAACTTGTAACCGAATTGTGATGAGTCCTTAGCCACATCAGCCCTTAACTCACCACATGAATGCGCTGTTGTATGATCTGGCTCATCCTCCTCCAAGCCTGGTTGGGCGCCAGTAAGGTTTCCAAGTTCGGATCGCGCACGATGTTTAAGAAGATTGGGTCATACGTGGGAAAGCGTGAGACCTTTCTTATGTAATATATTGTGCGATGTGTGAAAGGGATTTGCAGGACATTTGTTTCAGCAGTAACGCACGTTCAACACAAAAATATCATAAAGGAAACTGTTATTTTAAATAAAATTTTAAATAATGTTAAACGTTACGCAGTTACTTGGACTGCGTCACTGTAATTAATTTGAACAACACTGCACCTTATTCCATACACAAAATTGTTTGACTTTCAAACGCTGCGATGAATAATTTAATGATTAATGTTCCAAAATTACTGAAAGCAAAGAAACGCGTTAACTGTGGCGGAATTCCAAAAAGCTAGTAAATTTCCGCGCCACTGGTTGAACGTATTTATTCTGCTATACTCAGTTCGCTCCCCAACCAAATTTCTATTGGCTAATATACGAAAATGTCTTTAACCTCCATAGGCCAAAATTAAAAAGTTAGAAGAAAACTAAATTTTATTGGTTCCCCAACCCTCACATTAAAGTATCTAAACAGCTCATTAATACTCCTCTAGCCCCCTAACGCTCCACGTTGCACAACTGAGACTTCCCTCTAAGACTTAAAATACATGGCCGGAAACGTCTTGTAATCACAAATTCCTAACCTTGCAGCTGGCTTATGGTTACCGATGCCAAAATATCACCTTTTTCTCTAACCTACAGTATTTAGGCTAAGAAGTCTTCCTACACTGGTTAAAGCAGAACATGGCCAAATATTTACGTCCTATTAAGTGACTTCCCGAATTCCCTTAAATCTGTATGTTCGGTTATAAACTTTCATTTCAAGAAATGTAAACCATAACAAGAATCAGTTCTACTATTGCCGTTTTTCTTTAACGGAAATTGCCTATAAGAGATTTTCAGTGACCAGAATGAAGAAATAAGTTTGGATAATGGTCCAAATTTTTTCTGAACTCGCCTTATTTTTATTACGAAATTTTCTTTAGAGCGAATTCTCATAAAAACGATATTATCGCGTTATAGCAGAAGTGATGATACAGGAAATTTACGATTAAACTTGGCATTTTCAGCGCGTTTTAACACAGAAGCATTCAATGAAGAACCAAAAATAATCAAACGTTGACACTATTCGGTGTCTCGAATTAAAGGCGGCTTAGTAGGTAATCTTACAGATATATCTGTAAATAAATTTCGACCGAGATTAGGGTGTAAACTTAATAGTAAGCTTCTTATAGACAAGCTTTGAGAAAAGAGCGCAAAATAAGACTAATTACATTTATTACATGTTACAAGCATCAAATGCGTGATATACAATAGCAAACCGGATGTTATATGTATCTGCGTCTATGTTTCAACTCCAAAAATAATCAATGGATTTTAATGGATCTGCATTAGACATTGTAGGAGAAACTTAATTTTAACCCCATCCGTCGAATATATACTGTACTCTATACGGTGTTCGAATTGAACTTGTCTCGATTTTCTAAAATACAGCTCTCGGTACAATATAAGGTGTAACATGAGATATAGATCTCGTGAAAGGAGCGGACACGTCGAAGCAGAGCAGAACAGTCACCAAACAAGATAAAAACAACTGCTGACAACCTCAGCCAAACGATCGTCTGTAGTGCCACATTTCTGCCAACATGAACGTATTTTCTACTGCACTAATTAACTGCAAGTCAAATGGCGAAGGCAGCGATAATGAACGCGAGATAGGCGAAGTACGTATCAATTAAAAATGTAAAGCGTTCGCGTAACCACGCTTGTCATGCAATAGTAACAATGGGTTCTCTTTTTTAATGTTGTTGACCTATATGTACAGTACCTGTCAACAACATAAGAACGTCGAGTGTTACCATGGAAATGCAAGAACGGGTTCCTTTTGCAATGTTGTAGAGCTATAATATATTTCATAATGCTGTCAACAATATAAACATAGGACGTAAGGATAATTTCATCGGATTTTAAATATACATGGAGTCTTTCGACAGATTTTCCCAAGAATCTTCGATACTAAATTTCATGAAATCCCGTCCAGCGAGAGCCGTGCTCATATATGAGTACGGGCAGATGGACGGAGAGACACGACCACGTTAATAGGTAATTTCTGCTACTTAAGCAAACGCGCCTAAAATGGACTCCCTTAGACTCAGGACATAATTTACAAGAAATATAAAGAATATTTTATATGAGTTCGAATAATCATTGATGCAGTAGAAAAAGCAGTAACTATTAAGTATTATGAGTGTACGTCTGTATTTTTGCCTTAATTACCCGGCATGCATATCGCATCTTTTTGCGCCGCATTATATTGTCATCTGTGGCCTGTCCGGCTGTGCCAATCTTTCCCACATTATCTCATACACGGAACGGTTTTTGGAAAAAAAAATATAGAACATAAAATATGTGTTTTGATTTTCTCTAAAACTTTTACCTAAAATTTTCCCCATTCTAAGATTAATTAAGCGAAATGTTACCATAAGTGTCCATAGGTGTCATTTAATATACCGTTAGTCTGGTCAGATTTTAATCACACTCCAATTTTATAGAAAAGTTTTCAAATAATACTCAAACATGATATTTCACGAAAATCCATCCAGTGGTGGCTGAGTTATTCCATGTAGACGGACAGACAGAAAGGACGAAGATAGGAGTCGCTTTTCGCAATACTGCGTAGCGCCTAAAATGATACGAATACTATTTTTTCTGACATGAAGGTAAATTTACAAATTATTTCATAACTAATTTCATAAGCCACAAGAGTCGTTACGATAAGAGTGCTTGGGATGCTACGCCCTGCGTACTTGTAAACAGTGATCGCTTACAACGCCTTAACCCTCAGGGACTAGCATTACTCTTTGCCCTGCGTCATGAAGATGGACAGTACGCTGCTGCGAGATATCGATCACTCTTTACCATGAGAGTTTTGAGATTCTCTTAGTGGTGCTGAAGCAGATTGAAGTCTTCTGGCACGTTACGCCGTTTAGCCTGCTTCGTCCTGGAGATGAAACCACTACGCGCCTTCGAAATGTAGTTTTGACAATCAACCAGGCGACACGGCCAAACTTCTTAGAGTACTTGGAACTTAGGCCACTTTCAGAATGCCAATTCTCGTAATAATGACTACCTTCACATTCCACCCAGTTTCCCTAACCTTCCAGCTCCTTTCAGACAGTTTCCTGTTTCAATGATTTTTATACTTTACAGTCTAGGATAGTGACGTATTTCGCACTTACTAATGTTAAAAACGGACATTTTTTTCTGCTCAGCTGCTCTACTGACTGACGCAGAAAGATGCACGAGGCGTCATTCCGTAGACAAAATGAGATAAACCTTTTCGTGATTTATGCGGTTCAGTCGGTCGTGTTTCAGTCTGTTATGAGAGTTCCAAAAAGTCTGGCTGATCTGGCCTTGTCTCTTGTTTCCATCTCTTAATATCCGACACATTTTCTACATTCTTCCCGACTCGATAAACATTTAATTAAATATACTGATAATTATTTATGTCTTTATACAGTTTCATATGTTTCAACAACACAATTTATGACTGTATGTGCTCTGGTTTCAATACTGTTGGATGAATTTGGGAAGCGATATATGCATATTAATAACTTTATCTGCAATACCTGCATACAACAACTGTCAGTGAGGTATGATAAATCACAATATACATGTATAGCAATTTCTCGCTTTATGTTGTCTCAGTAAATGTTGTTTCGTTATTACATTAATGCTACTTTCATACAAAAGCTCCATACGTCGTGTCAACTCGTTATTACGTCATTTTTCAGAAGTTACTAGTGACAGGGTGTCACAGCGGACCCCGTGTTTTGTAGCAAACCGGCGCGAGGCATCAGTCTCGTTGGCGTTTTTGCTGAGTGGCGTTGCCGTTGAGTTTTTACATCTCGTGTTAGCATTTTTTACTTAGATTTGTTTTAGTTTTCCCATTTAAATAGCTTCAAACGGCCAGCAAGTGATTCTGATAGATGTGCTGGTAGAAGTGCATGGTAAAAGTTAGAAAATTGTCAATCTTGTTGAGAAAAGGGAGTTTTTACGGTTTATACAAACATTGTTATCGTTTATGATTGTATGCAAGCCCAAGACCTAAAATAAGTTACAATATCCAAAGAAAGGTTGTAAAACGCTACCAAATTATTCCTTGTGTTTCTTATTGTAAAAGCTGATCTGCGTCAGGTCGTTTCGTAAAAGTCACGATTTACAAGAACGTCACATCGGCGTTAAGCAAGGACTTACTTTACTTGAAACTGGAATACATTTACCTAACATTGTGCCCACTACATCTTCATGACGAATTAGGCGTGCTCAATTTGCAAAGTGTGTGTGTGTGTGTGTATATATATATATATATATATATATATATATATATATACACGTCTATCTATTTCAGTTAAATCTGAACACCTGCAGAATTGTGTTCATGGATCCTGCAGCTTAGAAAATACACTGAGTGAGAGCTCTAGTGCCACATCTCGGTCCAGAGTGTTAACACAGAGCGCAATCATAAAAGGAGGGAACTGCGGCAGCCAGTTGCTCCAAGAGAACCCTTATTTCCTCGATACGTTGTTATATTTCGTACAGATGGAAGCGTTATTAAAGGCAGTACGTGCGACCACCAACAGCAAGGAGAGCTGCGACTGTTTTACCCACATGTAATGCTTAATATAGGCAGTGCTACACACAGCCACATTTTGTTCCCCCCCCCCCCATGGAGCAACAGTCCTTAGTGGGCCAGAGTCTCCTCATTATAGGGGTTTCACGATCACACTCAGACACACCACACTAAGTAGTACTCCTCTGGACGAGTGATCAGCGCGACGACTCAGATATCTGTACCTGACAACACACAAACACTCACGACAGACATCCATGCCCTGGCGAGATTCGAAACCGCAGTCCCAGCAAACTAGTGGCCGCTGACCCAAGCCTTAGACTTGCGTGACCACCGGGATCGAGAAAGCAGCCATATAAAGGAATAAATAATAAGGTTCCTCCTGAATAGACAACCACATTACGTCGCGCGTCCAACAGAGAGAAGATCCAATACGAATCAAGGTACAGGTAATATAGACGTTTGTACGTCACAGTAAGATAAAATGTACATTAGGCACGCAGAATTGTAACTGCACATGCACTGTGTTAATGTTACATACATGTACAAATATGGCTGCGAAATCATTAGGATACGTAGTATTTTTATAAAACAGATTATTGTGTTATATCCATCAGGTTTCAATTCATGGGAGTAAAATCCCTGATGATGGTGTACGAACGCCGACACACGTCGAAGTAAATACAGACAATTTATTTTATACATACTGTGTTATGAAGGTACTGGTTTTTTAAATGAAAGTTTACCGTTACCAATATAAATGCCGAATTATATTTATGTAGTTGTTCACATAAGTGCGCGACTTTGATGTTGGTAGTGGTTTTGCTGGGACGTCAAGCTGTTAAATTTTTATGACAAGTGACGAATATATTCGAGTCAAAAGTATACTGGGCTAAAGTGAGGTCGGGTCTTGTGAGGGCGACCTAATTCTGCTACAAGAGACATCTTTTTGTGTGTACTGTTTCGTTAACGCTGTGCATAAATTTGACTCTAGATTTCTTATAAAATCAACAACTAGCAAACAGCGACCAGTAAAAAAAGAGCAACTTATGCTTTTGAAAAGATGTGTGCGTTTTCTCAGCACGCTTTTTCCAGAGATAAGAGACCATCACCCACGCTGACAAGACCAAAGCTTCACACCTGAGTAACGATTCGCGGTACGTTGCTGGCTATGCACGAAAATTGATATGAAAATCGAGTGAGTAGTTAGAAAAAGTTATTTCGGTTGGCCAACTTTCCTATATTACGCTTGAAGAAGCTAAAACGGAGCAAACGGTCTGCACTTTCTCACTGAGCTGACCCGGTATACAACACTCACAGGAGGGGTTGTCTTCCTGCTAGGGTGAAACCACAAACTGGAGGCAAATGCGATGAATACGCGAGGCCAGGCGACCGAATGAAGTGGCTAACGGACAATATATATATATATATATGCTTCCAGTGAAAGCGCAACAGCAATGCGGTTGATAAATCAGTAACACTGAAAGAGGTTTTCGGAACAGTTCATAGTTCTATATTTGGAGAACTTGGTAAAGAATGCAGGAAAAACATCCGTCATCTCCTATCTGTCAAAGTTGAAAGATTATACAAAGTGAATATAAACTCTTGTGTTCTGTTTCCTGTAATACTTCATTTAAAAAATGAATAGCAATCACACTGAGACACTATTCCTGGCCCTAATAAAAGACATTGCCTCCCAGCTGCAAGCCCGAGTAAGGTGTAGTTGCTTAACTTTGAAGCCTTTCACTCACCTGACTAGCCAAATTCCTGAAGAACAATCTTAGAAGCTAATAGTTGTTATTGTAATAAAATATTCCCTGAATTTTATAAAACCTAATAGTTAAGGGCTGTGTTTATAAATACTTATCACTGAGCCAGACGATTTCGTTCAGGCCCTTCAATCAATGTCCTGTAGATTTCTTACAGTATTATCCTCCCATCTACCCTTTGGTCTTCCAAGTCGTCTCCTTCCTTCACGATCCCCACCAAAATCCTCTATGCATTTCCCCATCTCTCATGTGTGCCACTTGACCAATTCAGCATATCTTCCTCTATTTGAGGGTTAAAAGCTTATATGAGTAGAATGCAAGCCATAAACTTGCTCAGTGCGCAAATCGTCTCCAGCATCCTATCAATTAAACTCGCTTAAGTCCCAATATTATCTTCAGCTCTATTCTCGAACGCCCCAATGTTTGTTCTTCCCACCATGCGACAGACCAATTTTCCTACCCACACAAAACGAAGGGCAAAATTATAGTACTCTACCTTTTGATTTCTAACTTTCTTGGATAGCATATTCTTAAATAAATGGCAGCAATATTCCGCACCATTTTAACCTACTCTTAATTTATTCGTAAAAGCAACGTCATTTGATACATCTGAGTACGTATTTTCACTTTTTCATAGCTCTTATTAGCTATGTGACTTGCTCCTGAACCATGTTGACTAGACAACAACACATAATTGCCACATACTGCGTTTCCATCACAAAAATCCCTCGGTTAATATTGCTTACGGCAACAGGCACTTCTTGTTCTGAGAATCACATGACACTCACTGACACATTTTGTGCTCAAAATTCTCAGAGTTTTAACTTCAAAATTACAGGAGGCCCTACACAGGCCTATAATAATTATCGGGTTTTAAACAATTCACAGAAAAATCCATCTGTTGGGAGTCAAAAGAAATTGACATTAAACTGTCGTAGTAATCACATATTTCAAGTATAAAGCCTGCTTAGAATTTTATTTTCCATTATCAGGTTTCGAACCTCAAACAATATACAAGATAGTTCTGCATTTTAGTGAAAAAGGAAAGAAAACTTAATAAGTGTATTTACTTAAACCGTTTCATTACCGGCAGACAAGAAGGAAATTCGGACAATAAATATTCAGCACTCTGAATCAATACAATATTTGTATTTCACATCGGTAAAAAAAAAAAATTGTTTTCCTTTTCTACAGCACGACTGCTGTCTAAGCGCACATTTGAGCGGGGTAATTTTATGGAACTGAATAGTCAGTCTACAACTCTACACTAAAGGATAGGTGAAAAAATCTGTCACAGTTTGAGGGAAATAGACATTTCGAGGATATTCGATCCTCGTAACTATCACATTTGTCGTTGGTGTCTGACTTCGGAATATTCCATAGAACAGAATGGAACAGCCTAGCAGTTGAAAGATATTAAGCCGCAGATGTGTTTTTGTGAACCTAGTTTCAGTTGCGAAAATGAAATCTCAGCTACTATATTGTTATTATTATTATTATTATTATTATCATCATCATCATCATCAATACTGGGAAAAAATTAAAGATTCCTCAGTCAGTGATACATGTGCAGACAATTTTAAACCCACGTTTAATGAAAGAGCTATAATATATAATACTTCAACATGAGATGCGTTTTACAACTCTATACAGACAGAAAATTCTCTATCAATATGCCAATATTATGACAAATTTTCTTAACCTTGTACTTCATTGAGTATTCCGAAACAGAACAAGTTTCGAAAACCGCATCTGTTTCCGGTCTCAGACGAATATGTGTGGCTGCACGTACTCAATTGCGTGTTACAAACAAAAAACTAATCTCAATCATCGAAAGAAATAAGTCAGCTAAACACGAGGGCAATTCAAAAAATAAGGTTCTCTCCATTTTACTGCCGCTGAAAGGATGTGTGCATCGAGTTGGCAAGCATGGGTTCAGTCACCACATACAGTACATTCACCACCATATAGCAGTAGCAGAAAAGTTTGCTCCTGGTGGATTCCCTTTCAACTGACTGACGAGAACAAACATACATGCATATGGTGGATCCTGATGTTTCTTCAGTTTTATGAGGAGCATAGCGAAACACTCTTAAGCAGAACTGTTACACCACATGAGACTTGGGTCTCCCACTACACCCCAGGGAGTAAGGCTTAATGGATGACCTGGAAGCTTCCTCACTCTCCCAGGGGAAATATACATAAGAAGTTCAAGACAGAACAGTCTCCAGGGAAAGTGGCGGCTACCTTTCTCTTCGATGTTTACGGTGTTCTGTTAGTTGGTTTCACTGCTCTTCTTTCAACAATAAATGCTGCTGCTTATCAAGAAACTCTTAAGAGACTCAAGGAGACTATTCGGCAAAAGAAACCAGGATGCTGACCACAGGAGTTCTTCTTTTGCACGACAATAATGGGCCTCGCATTACGACTGCAACCGCGAATCTCTTGAACTCATGAGGCTGGGAAATTCTTCACAGCCACCATATAGTCCTGATCTGCAGAGTCGGGCTGCCAACTGTTCCCAAAAATGGGAGAAGCACCTCAAATATCAGCACTTTCACTCCTATGTAAAAGTACAAAATGAATTCAAGAGATGGTTATGTGGCTAGTAGGCATTTTGTTTCTCTGAAGGACTTGGCAAATGTCTAAACACATTTGGTGACTATGTGGAGAAATAAAGATAATATGAGACTGCATCTCAGCCCCATTAGTTACTCTGTAGGCTTAATGTTATTTAATTAAAAAATAGGGAAACTTCCTTTCAGAACTACCAACGTAGATGCCTGTAGAAAATAGAAGGTCGTACAATCCGGTTTTATTTTTTTGGAGTTCACAAGAACATTCAAAACAAAACAGCTTATCTCTGCAGATATAAATACAATTTCAAAGTAAATACAAAGCTGAAGTATTCTGAGATATTATGCTCCATCGATTGGTAAATGCTTATCGAATTTTCGGATGAGTTCACTGTTTCAACCTTTAGGACTCAAGTGGAGTACTATGACCTTGAAGACGGAGGCAGCAAACTCCCCCGAAACGCAGGTAAACATTTACCAATAAACACAACATATGTAACAAAATACATGAATCGTCATAAATACCGCTCGCATGAAAAAGAGTTTTCTAAAAACATCTAACGTGGCTCACGCTTCATTGATTAACGGATAGATTGAAATGAAGTCAGGTGTTTCAATCTTTTATCTAACAACGGGTATAGGAAGTTCTGCACAAGGAAACGGCCTGCGTGGCATGCTCGACAATAAGAAGAGTTGGAAATGACTATCAAAATGATTACTTTCATCTGAAAGAAATATCACATAAAGTAGAGAATTTCAGCAGGGCTCTATTAATTCTTTATGTCTATCTTGTTTATTTTGATGGGTGGATGACATTTTCATTCACAGAGCAAATATTTAACACCACTTAAGTTTGAAACTCTTCTGCTTCGGTGTTTGTGGGTTACGATGTTGTACTTATTTGATGGGCTACTTACTGATTTCCCTTTCTCTGAGATGTTGGTTATCCTTGGGAATTTCTAAGAATTTATTGTAAACTTTCTGTCTTCCGCTGACAACACTTGATCCTAGGAACTTACACATTCTGAAGTAGCTTATTTTGTGGAATAGTTAGAACCGAAGGAACAAACTGAGATGTGTCTCCCCACCTTTTCAGCCAAAGAACGGAAGCAGAACAAATTTCCGAAACGTATTCCGGTTCGGCATACAGACGACCGCCATCATTCAGAATCCCAGTAGTAACTTAAACATATGTGTCACAATTTGTACATTTCGATCTCACGCTAAATCATCTGAAAGAAAAAGTAACACTGCGTTACAGAACTTTTTGTCTATTATAGAATATCCCAAAGGTCCTTGTCATCTTCAACGGAACGTATCGGAAAGTAGATTTTAATCCTTCCTACTTCCCTTTTTGTCCTATTCTTTTGCAGAGACTTAAGTCTTTACCGCCGTGTCCCGTACGGTTAACAATTTCATCTCGAGTTCCCAAAATAGGGCTATCCTCCCCTCATCATCCCGTCTATATCGCTGTGTCTGAATCGATCTTAACGTACCAACTCTACAGAGGGCTCTTCTAGTTAAAAGAAACTCTGCCAGAGTGCGTTCAGGTTGACGGGAAGACAAGCACATCTCTGAGATTCGTCTTCCTACCGCAAAGGGGCAGCACGTAGGAAACATTCAGGTCACTGCTTCTTATCCGTCTTTTTATTTTCTCCTTTTATTACCGAAAAGTCGATTGCAAGCTGCTTCCTCTAAGGATTCCCCGTTCTTCTGGTACCTGTTCGTATCTAAAGCTATTTGTACGTTTTTTAACTTGTTTCCTGCTGCAGAGGAGGATATTTCGATCACATTGATCCTGTTCTTATTTACTACCACATCAGAAGTGCTCTTTCACTAACAGGCATATTGCAGGATTCCACACTGCTACCTCTTAAGATCGGTGTACAATATCAGCCTTTCAATCCACTGTTACGTGCCACTGAAAGAAATTATTAAAAGGTTTCATTCTTCAACCGCTTTCACGCTACGTGAGTATGCATGATCAGGTTACTTTGTTCCACCCAGCATAACTCATTACCATTTTCAAACCCAGAATACATTTACTCATTAATTCACTGCACTGTATAATAATCTAGCCTCAGGTAACGAAGTGTTAAAATTTAATTTCTCCTCCTTATAATGAAGAAGTTTAGAAATGTGAAAGGGAGACGGTCGGACAGACAGACAGAGAGACATAGGCAGTTTTCCTTACATCAAAGTCTCATAGACATCCGACTCGCTAATATCTAAATCAGTGTTTCCTAAATGATACAGAAAAGTTGCTTTAACTAAATAGTAAAACTGCGTTCTGAAATAAAATATTACTACAAAAGTACATAAATGGAAATGAGTTATATTCGATGATCTGACGTACTGTCACAAAGTTGCATGCACCTGAAACATTTTGAGTTTGGTTACTTAGCCACATTCCAACTAGCCACCTTGAAAATTAAATTTAGACAATGTACTTACCTACAGTGTCAAGACGGCGCTGCAACATTATTCCTAGCATACGTCAGATCATCTGACAGGACTCAGAAAACCCCAGAAAATCTCTTCGGCTAGTCACTTGTAAGACAGTTGGGACTTCACTCTATTGCAGACCCTTTATATCAACACGAAAATAATTTCTGTGTTCTTGTTAGCTTTCCAGCAAGACGGCTGCAGTATTAGATTAAATTTCCCGTGGAAGACAGCTTCCTCGTGGCATATAATCTACTTACTCTCTTGATGTAAGTTACCCCATGAAGGATGCAGTCGCACAAACACGACATTCATCATCTTCATGAGTGTTGTCTGCAGTTGCGCGAAAGTAACTCTTCATATTTCATTTTTTGCCCAGCTAAAGAACAGTGTGTCTGTATATTTAATTCGCAAGAGAAGAATACATTACGAGAATAAATGGTAACGTCTGTTCGATGCAACTCTTGCATAACCTACGGAACATGTCTGATATTAAGCTACTGGAGGACGATGGTGTGAGGAATGGGTTAACAGTGTTCATTACTTCATCTGCAAATGAAGAGGAAGGTTCTCCGCTTCACCGCCTCTCTGCAAGCGTGGCTAATTACACTTCCTACGCGGAACGGGTATTTCCAGAATTATTATCAATATACAGCACATGTCATAGGAGCATTAAACAATAACGTACCGTACCTGCAGCTCGAGTCATTCTCCGTGTATTACTCTAACAAAATTAACATACACAACTGGCAGTAACGAGGCTTCAGATTTTGAAAGACTTGTATTTATTCGCGATGTCGTTTAAAATTCTGAGGTCTTTTGTTTCAAAATTTTTTTTCCCTCAACAAATATTTATGCTGCAAGACACATCGCTTGTATTTCGGCGACTTGCGACCTCACATATGGCCTCCCACTATCCTGGTCTCTGCTCAACTGGCTACAATTCTACACACCTATGTGTGAAGGGACTTCCAATTTTCCCCCAGTAACAGAGAAATAGTAAAAATGAACATGATGACCGATAGAACGAATATACATTTACTAACATAGGACAAGAGCCATGACCAAGGCTTTGTTTTAACTCACATTCAGAATCTTCTGAATTTTCGGAAGTAACAGAAGGGAAGGCTTATAAACATCCACTGGATTCGGATACATCTAAGATCGTTACGCCATACCACCATATTCTGTATTAAGCTGAAAGCAGTATTCGCTTTTCACATTCTTTTTTAATGACCTCCCATAAGCGACCTACCATTTCTCATTCGATTCAACACAATCTCAGCGGTTGGATCCTTGTCTGTAACTAGAACAAGACAATAATTGTAATTCTGTAAATCGTAATTTGGTTGTGTCGATCCTAGAGTTCTACAACTCTCTCTTTCTGTAGAAAATGTAAGCAAATTATATATAGTGGAACAGTGGATAATGTATATGGCTAATAAATTGTTCAAATATTCTAAGATTATTTCTTCCCGATGATATTTCTGCAGATACAGTAGATGATAGATGATATCTGTAAATGTATTAAAACTCAGTTATTTAAAAAATTTACAATAAATACAGCTTAGGTTCAGGACAAAATTCCTAAAACAACAATCTCCATACATACATAGGCCTACAAAAAATGCATATATATATATATATATATATATATATATATATATATATATATAGACCTACATACATACATACATACATACACACATAAATACACACGTACATACATACATACATAGCAGTTTCATCCATTGCCAAAATTTGCATGCCCAGCCTCCTTCCAAAACACCGAACTCCATCAACCATATATTTAATTTTACCATTCACGTTGCAGTTATTATGAGGAAAGGCCCCCATTTACTGTGAAGTAATTTTAAGAAGTATAACTTGACCTTACAGGACGAGAACTTTTGAAAATACCTAAGGATAATTTACTGCTTATGTTCATCCCCTACGCACACATAAAAAAATTTGGAGAAAACCTGCCCTAAATTCAGCTCGAAGAACAAAATAAATGTAAAAATTCTGACAGGTAGCTCAAAGAAATAGGCAATTCTGGGACAAAATAACTACGAAAGTAATAGTGAGACGGATATTTTCGTAAAACGATGAAAAGCTCTCCCACTCCGGACAATATGGTGTTTGAACTGTCATGGCTGTCATTCTCTGGTGTCTTAAGGCCAGCAAAAATGTTGGAAGAATATAAAGGAAAATTGAAATATCACAGGAAATTTTTAAACAAAGATATAAAACGGCCATAAACATGTACTTGCCACTGGGCAACGACACATGAAGTAGTTACCTTCATGTGATGTTGACCGGAGTGCCACACAGCCAAGGGAATGGGAAATAAAGCGCATAAATAACAGCAGATTTAATAAAATCTTCTTCAAATGTAAAAGAGGTAAAATATGAAATAAATATTAAAACTTACTCGACGGCCTTTCTTTTCGCAGTCATTGTCAGACACATCTCGGGCTGACATGACACAACCGAACTGCCATCAGCAACGTTGCATTTGTATTGTAAAACAATACAACAGTCTCACAATAAAAGTTTCTCAACATCATTAACGCCTCTTTTTATATCTGACCGAAGAAGTTGGTAATTTTTTAAAGCAATAAATAAAACTTCGTTCATTACAAGATAATTAAGAAATCTGATCATACTTTCCAAACTACAGCAACTAAAATTTCACCAAGTTGGAATATGGAAGTAGCGAAATGTAAAAGTCAGAAGACAAAAGAGAGGATAATTACGAAAGTAAATAAAACCGAGAATCATGGCCCCTGTTTTGATCTATCTTCAACTTAGCCTCAACCTAATTCAATTTTTTGTATTGTATTTCAGTTTTAATCTAACATTAATCGCGTTCTGAATAAAATGCCTAAACGGGTAAAAATCACATGTCGAATGTAGTAGTATCAATCCGAATCATTCGTCGAGATCTGCCGACCACAAAAAAATTATACAAAAGCAGAACCGAGGCTTCTTCCCATTGTGGCAATTTAAACTGACTCAACGGGGCAGATTGGAACAAACAAACGATCTTAATGAACAGAACTGCCAGCAGTATTAACTGTTAGAACACCATTCGTGTTTCTTTTCGTTCTCTCTTTATTTGTTGGTGTATTTGCTTATACATAATTCGTTTATACATTACGTTTTTGTTCGTGAACGGGAGAACAGAACATTTAAATTTATCTCCTTTTAGACGTACGAGTCACACTCTGGCTGCCAATGTTGACGGTGTGTTCTCCATACGGTAAGCGCTGAGGTAGAACAAAGAGTTGAGGATCGACCATATAATACGGTGTATACTGTCTACGAAGTACGAGTCGTATTACTTAAAACGTGCACTGCAGAGTTAAACAGTTATCAGTTATCTTGAAGATACTGATTTTGAATGTCATAAATGAGAAATCGGCGCCAGATGGCAGCAGTAAGTTAGATGACACTCAAGATGAAGACAAGCGAAGTGCGTGACAAAAACACGAATACAGTCATGAGCGACTGTAAAGCTGGCCACGATATGAAGAACTTTCTAGAGTGCAATATGTACAAACTGTAAAGTCCATGTAAGTGGTCATACTTAAATAATGACATTCGAGGCCAAATGTGGCGAATGCGAAGTTGAGGACTGTGTATTTAATAGGACTCCTGAATATCATAAGTGTTCAGTTATGCGTATAATTCATAGTGAGTAGTTAAAAAATTGCATAGGTCATAATGTATCACAGTATTTATGAAGAAGTAATCACAGCCCTCAAATTAATCTCCAAACTACTCACGTATTAATGTGTTATATTAAACGTCAAACACAACCTTACAGATCTAATATTTTATATTGTCTTATTTTATCTTACTTTACTTTAGAGTTTTATGTTTCAGTTCGACACATTGGATTATACCCAAGAAGTTTTCCAATACAAAATATAATGTTAATATTCCGTTTTTGTAATAATATTGATCATTATTTCATAACAATTTTACAACACTGTTTGTTAGAAGAGGCCTCTCCCTTTTTATTATTATTCCGAACTCATGTTTACCCCATGATGACTGATGTAGCGGCCAGAAACATGCAATAGCACTGAATAAAAACCCAATGTATTAGAGCTGTATGGTTGTGTTTACCAGTTAATACAATACCTTAATGGTACTAAATATACAACAAGACCATGTAACCCAAAAAATGCTGTATTGCTTGCTGTGATCCATGCATTTTGTCATCTGTCTTGCGTCAGGCCCATTTTCTCTTTTTCAAAAGCAAATTCTTTGCAGATGACCAACTAGGGCTTCATCTTTCAAATTCCAACAATTTTCTTTTACTTAAGGTCTTCCAACAGCTGCTTATGTCCTCTTACTCGTCTTCCCGTCCCTTCTGCCTTTCTTTCAACAACGTATTTCAGAAGGCAGTTCCTTCGCAAGACGTGACCAATCAAGTTAGCCTTCATTCCATTATTGTGGGTAGCATGTATCCAATTTCATCACCATACAGATCTATGCTCCAAATGTAGCATTTCACTAGTTCCTTCCTTAAATTTTAGTCTCCACCACGACAAGGTGCAGATACCATTGGAGGGGACTGCTGAGATTATTGGATTTTAAAATGACAAATTAACACGTGAATATTATGATAACCCGTGACTAGTTGGGACATAGTGCCTCACATGTAAGAAAGCTTCAAATTGAAAAGAATGTTACTAATGTGAAATGTATTTCGAACTGCGAAAGAAGCGAGATGGCTGCCATTGTTTTATTTGCTAATTCTACAAAGCAGGACAAATTTACGAACTTTCAAAGTGTTACGACAGTAACAATGGTCAATTCTGACATTGATGATACGACACTGAGTTTCACCATTGCTTCATTTTACTTATTAGTATCGTTCACTTGCTACCCCGACTTACAGCCATACATCACACTATGCAGAGATCCACGAAATGTGATCATAAATACAGAATTAGAAACCAACGTATCGTGGTTACTCGCTGTGTTCTAAAGCATTCTTAGTAGGTGAAAACAATTAGAGCATTAATCCTGGCCGAACACTGACTACAAATTATTGTCGCTATGGACTCAGAGTGGGTGACACTGTCCTATTACGTTTCACTGCTTAATAAAAACAGTATCACGTGTAAAATATTTTGGAAAATGTCCACATAAATATAAAATAAGTAATTCTAGGTAACCTGATGTAACTTGGCCTAAGGAACACAATGTTTGTTATAACACAGTCTCTATATTTGTTAGCCTATATGAAATTCTTGCTGCACGCTGCAAACAAAGGACACCTCAGACTCGTATTATTCACGGTTGATGGAACAATGTTATTTCAAGGAATACACAATGTATTATTTCGCAAAGCCGATTGAGTGACTGTGCGGTCTAACGTGTGAGTCTGCGGCCTCTCGTTTGCAGGGATTGTGGTTTCGAATCCCGACAGTGATAAGGATGTTTGTAACTTGTGAGTGTTGTGTTTTTTCAGGTAGAGGTCTCTAGGACGAGCTAACCACTCGTCTTTCAGAGTCCTACCTGCTGTGGTGTGTCGTAGTGTGTGATCTAGAAATCTCAAGAATGAGGAGGTCATAGCCCGAATTGGGCCGCAGCGCCACAAGATCAGAGAAATTATTTCTTTAAAAAAGTGCGAATTGAGTGAGACAAAGGGTCTCTACGGAACATCCCAAGGTTGATTTAAAATATTTTGCAATTTCAAACTGAAATTAATATCAATAAAAACTGTAATAAAGGGACGGACCAGAAATGCGTACCGACATGATAATCAAAGAATCAGTGCATTGTTTCTATTATTACTGGTAGTCCGTGGGTGCACTTGTAAATTAGAAGGTTTACATACTAATAAAACCTACGAGTGTATTGTGTTGCGTCAAATAAATAATATTTCATACACAGACACTTTGTTACTATCTATATGTGGACTGCAGATAAAATCTGACACTCGAAGACTTTAACGCAAAAGCAACTGTTTTATAATCAAAACGCTGACATCTATTAGTATAAACAATACCACCCGCTGTGATTAGAATAAAAACGCGAATCCTCAGCTGCGTATGCTAAGATCTGCAGATTAACCATGACGGACAAAAGTACGAAAGTTATTAGGAAAGAAAAGTTGGTGGAAAGGAATCCTGCATTATTTTTAAAATCTCTAGTGAGTATTTACATTTCACAACTACTGACACTGGATTATTTATATTACTAACTCCGAGTGAAAAGCTAACACTTCCTCAAATTCGAGTCTTGAAGAAATTATCTTCAGTGTAGCCTGAATACTCATTGCTTTGAGATCTGCCCTCTTCTGGGTTGTTATGCAGCGTGTAGTGGTTCCTTACCGACGCTTCGGGACAACCTATCTGATCCCTGAAGAAGGGACCGATAGGTTGTCCTCAAACGTCGGTAAGGGATTATCACTACACGCTGCGTAACCACCCAGAAGTGCGCAGGTCTCATCTACATGGCGGCGGAAGCCTGAAATCACGCATTGTTTACTGCTTTCACAACGTCCGTCCACTTGTCCCTGTCCCTGGCCAGTCTGATCCGATCCACGCTCTCCCACCCCATTCCTGTACGACAATTTTTAAGTATTCTTGCCTTAATATTTTTTAAATATGTCAGTTCTTCAAAAGATTTACGACCCATCTTTAAGCTGTAATTCTCTCCCGCTTTACGTTCACGCAACATGAACATAATCGAATATCTATTTATTTCAGCATTTATTTGTACTTTTAAAACAACTTCCTCACTGGCCATTAATGCAGCTTCTATGCTTTCTATATAAAGTGTACGTTTTAGATCAACATATAAACACCAAATTTAGGACGCACAGTTTGTCCCTTAACGATGCTAAGCATGGTGTATGCAACATTTCGAACAACTTGGTTCCAGGGCGGAAAATCTTTTGGCTTCTATTCGGGGAACAACCGGCCACAATCTCGTCCGCGTCACCGAATACTCCGTCCTGCGTTCTTCATGCTTCTCTTCAGCGCATCCTGGAGAATGGCCGAAAGATACCTCGATTACGTCAGTATTTCCTTTGAAAATTAATCACTCATCTGCTATCGATGTTGTAGCCAGACTGAGATGATGATAATGCTACCAAACAGAACACAAAAGCTACCAGTCAGCTTCTGATCGTTCATTGCAAAGGGTCACGGCGAACTTTATATGTAGTACAGGAGAATTTTATCAAAATTCGCTATAACAGTAACGAAATACCGACGTTGAAAGCACAACATCCATTTTACAAATTATCACTAGTAAGACCTGCAATGCCAACAGGTTTACGCTAGACATGCTCCTTCTGATTTGTTGGAAGAGAGAGAAAGGGAACTCAAAAAACACTGCAACTTATTTTAAGAATTGATGCTCCACTGGGCAGTGAACTGACGTCCATTTCGTTTATCGGTCTCTCAGAATAGTTACAAAGAACAACAGTGAAATGCATGTCCATACAAAAGTTAAAGAGCTTTCAGCAAGATGTCTTCGTTCTCTTAAAATATTCTATCTCGAAATAAATTTCAATACAGCAATTAAGTTTGCATAAAGTGTATATAAGACAGTTGTATAAAATAAATGCCAAGAGAGCCAGTGGGTGTTTGAAGAATGATAATCGCTATAAAAAATTCTTTACAACGCAACAATATTTACGGAGACAAATAGGATGCGTACTCCCACCAAACAGCCAAATGTTTCTATATGTTAATTCTAATGAATATGTCTGTATGTGTTTTGGAAACAGTAAATGTCTACAGTTAACTAGATCACCATGCTAACACAATTAAGAATAAGAAGCTATGGAACAGTGATTTTATCTTCTACCCACTACAAGAGACATGCGAAACGAATCCACTAAAACAAAAACGATTCTCACTTACCATTTATTCCTATGCCGAGAAGCAATAACAAGAAAAGAAACGTAAGATTTAAAAGTGTGAATTACTGATTCGATGTTGATGATGATGATGATGGTGTCGTCGACGGGGGCAATAATAATAATAATAATAGTTTGTTAACGTTCTGAGTCAACAGCAAAGTGGAAAATAATAAAGATGATGATGGTAGTATTATAATAATAATAATAACAATACAGCGATGGAGATTCCCTCGTTTATCTGTTACGAATGATAACAGGAGTAGCCCTAGCTTAATTTTTTTTAATAGGGATCCTGATTTCAAGAGTATTTAAATTAAGACTTTTTAAACAGAATAAATGCAGTTGTCTCGCCAAAAGTTAAACAGATAGACAGCACATGTAACAATTACTGGCTATCAAAGAAACAACACAGCCCTTGAAAACACAACGAGTACACCGTTATGAATCGATAAGTGAATGCATAAATTTGATAGAAACGCGTCTCCTTAAATTCCCGCCCGAGGTGCCGATGTTTGCCGACAATGAATATTTCACAGCACGATCATGTTTAAAGAGTCCTCACTGAGGTACACTCCACAGACCTTTCACATTTTACAGTAACCACTAGCGTACATTTCACGGCACGGTCACTTTTTACAGTAAACACTGAGATATATTTCTCGGCACTTTCATACTTTACCAGACATCTTAGCTATAATTCAAAACACTTTCACTTTTTTTTATTCAGCTTTGGAATACATTTTATGGCAATTTGTGTTGTACAGTTAACAATCACGTATAGTTGAAGGAGCGTTCACTTTTACACTAACCACTGACATACATGTAACGACGTGTTCACGCTTTACAGACTTAATCAAGGGGGTCCGTTTTGTCTTCAAATTGTACTGTCATGTTTAACAGTAACCACTGACGTATATTTCACGGCAGGTTCATGTTTTACAGAGGTCAATTACATATATTTCAAGGCACATTCACGCTCTGCAGTAATCACTGTTGTAACTTCACAGCACGTCCATCCTCTGCGATAATCACTGATGTAACGTCACAGCACGTTCATCCTGTGCAGTAATAACAGATGTAACTTCACAGCACATTTATTCTATGCGGTAATCACTGATGTAACTTCACCAACACCTTCATCCTATGCGGTAGTCACTGATGTAACTTCACAGCATGTTCACATTTAGCAGTAATCACTGCAATAAATTTACAGAAAGTTCACTCTTTGCTACAATCACTTATGCAATTTCACAGCACTTTTACCCTATGAATTTCACAGCACAATGATGTTTTACAGTACTCGGTTAAGTACATTTTTGCGTCATGTTAGGGCTTTACAATAATAAACAGTGAGGTACATTTCAGGGCACACCCATGCTTTGCAGGAATGAGAGTGACGTTTATTTTAGGAAAGGAAGCACATTGTTTCACGAGATGGACTTTATATGAAGCATAGAACGTACTGCAACAACTAATCCACTTCATTCAAGCGGCAAAGCTTGTGACATTTATTCTGAATGTGCTCTGTTCGAATCACGGCCTCGACAGCGACACTTCTAATTTTCCACCGTCCCTCTGGGCAGTTGTTCGAGACGTGACACCAAATTATGCCTTAGGACGTTTCTTGTCTCATCTATTACAACTCATTATTCTTAAGTCACCCAAATATTGAAATCTATAAGTCTGAGCTGCTAACGGCTCTGTTCAATAAACCGTAAATGAAGAAAACGCAGGCCGTTTTCGTAACTCTATTCACTTATATTTTCAAGCAATTGATTACTGAAATAATGAAAATTTTTAAATTAATTAGAATCTGTTTCAGTATTCGAAATATCTGCGAAAGTAACCCAGCCGCTAACACATGAGAAGAAAACGGGCAGAAGAGAAATTTTCAAACTAGCCATCCAATTAAATGCATAAGTAGTTGAACTGACCCTCACCCACAAAAAATGTTTACCTGACTTAACACACAAATACAACGAACACTAATCACGTACTACTGTAGATGTGAATTAAACACTGTTATTACGTTCGCATTTCACTTGGCACTATGCACAGGATAACAAGGCTTGTTTCTCCGAGATTAGTTTGCCGTTGCATTTAAGTATGCGAAACAGCGATGTAAAAGATCTCTCAGAACAGAGAATTTTAGAGTATCACAAATTACAATCACAGTTGTAACCATGAAATTACCTACTATACAAACAAGAAATTCTGGAAAGAAGCTATTGACTCTACTTCAAGCTTTATTGTCAGACAACCACAAACTACAAAAAAAATACTTACATTAAACTATTGACTGCCACATTTTTGCGAACAGTTTCCATCAGTAAAGATACACATGCATTAAATGTGTTACTTACTGGAATAACTTCACAGATTAACACAGAACTTATGTTCATGAGTATTAAATTATGTGGCTTATTTGTTTGCCTTGTGATCTGTACTTCTCATATTGTTGTTTGAACATTTTTTGTTTACTCTTCTTGTAATTTGGCATTAGTCTGTTAAATAAGAAAGTAAATAAATAAATGAATAAAAGTTTTTTAGGGTCTTCTAGACAGCACACGTAGTTCGCTTACCTCTCTGCATTCATCTTTCTAAAAAAATGTAATTAGGTACAATTTGATATAAAAGTAAATGTACATTTCGCACAGTACACACGTTATGGTTCTACATTCTAAAAACGGTCTTAAAATATATATACATTGTGTTTCGTAAATTTAATACCATACAAAACATGTGGCAGTACGACAAAACGCTTGTGGTATTTCCAGGTTCAAATCAAGAATGAGATATGTCATGCTGAAATGGACTTGGACATACGCGTCCATGACCCATAAAACTAGTTTCACGCGTTAGTGTCCAAAGTGAAGTAAATCAATTCGTAACAAGGACACTGGGTTTACGGACGTCTTTCATTTCTAAAGCCACTTAACGGATTCCGATGACGTTACACGTGTAAGGTCCAATCGGTTCACATGAGACCGTCATTGGACTTGGCCTTGATCTAGGTTAAGTCCAATCCACAGCTTCAATATACATTTATTTAAAATCAATTTTAGTAACTTTGTCCCGTCAACACATCAAGAAAATAAGGAAGCTGTCTCAAGGGGTAAAGTTTCCGACTTGTGTTTCTTACTTGCACCGTCTGAATCTTAACCGCAGCATCGCTTAGCCTAGGGTAATCCATAGTTCTACTCAGACTTTCCAGAAATTCCGATACAGCACCTTACAATTGGGCCTTAAATGCTTCTTTTTAATATCACTTCCAATTTAATATTCGCTACCGTCCAGTATTTCGAAGCAATACAGCTTAACATTCGTCCGTAATAGCGACACTCTCTATAAACACATAAACAAACACACCTATGGTTCTTAAATAGTCTATTTCGATTATATTTTTAACCGTACCTTTAAAACGCACAGCTAATTTTATGAACGTATGGATAAGTGAAAACAGAACAAGATATTCACCAAATGTTACATTGTCATAAGCTCCTAAAATTAATTTAAAATTACGAGATAGTTATAAATTTACACCTGTTTTTTCTCCGAAGTAAAATGCACAAACACTGAAAATTATACAGTGAGCGTTAACCAGTTAAAAATTTAAAAAAAAAATCCTTTCATCCTCATAACACGAAAAAAGGCATAACTTTATTGATACAGAATGTCCGAACAGAACTCAAATATACGCTTGTGTATGGCACATTATTCCACTTTCAATTGTGTACTGGTATTATTAATGTTTCTGCTGAATCTTTGCGAAGAAAGTTTTATTTCAGTTCTCATTTTTCATGCATTAAAACTGTCCAATATAACATCAAAGTATCGCAGTCTATTACCATGGAGTTTACGCCATAAAATCCAAAAGCTCTAATCCGTTTTTGTCGCCAGTGTATTTCCCGCCTCAGAAGTTCGCGCTTCCGTCATATTATGAGATTGTAGGAAACTGACAAGCACAGCGATAGAGAGTGCATTAAAGGCGTGTTCATTCCAAGTTTAGTGAAAATACACCAACTGATCCCAAATATAAAATGGGGTGGTCCACAGAGGTAGTATGGTGGTCTAAAAGGCTTAATTTCCTAAGTTTTTAGTAAAAGAAATTACGGAAAAATGACTATTATTAAACTCGGTAATGGACAGACTGAAGTTTTGTATGTTTTCATTGGATTCAAAAGCAATTATGGTTCTTTGTTGCTCTGTATTGACAAAACAGTTGGATAATGAAAGATAAACACAGCTCAAACGAGGATGGCGAAATTGGCACGATTACATTCCCATTGCTTTTGAAGCCAAAAGCAGAGTGAAAATACGTTAACTTCGCCATCAGATAGGCGCTGTTTCATTCACGTGTTCCATGGAAGTAAAGGACTAAAAATGAACTGAGAGAAAATGGACATATTTTCCTTTCATAACATCCAATATCGAGCCGTGCTACGCTTTCTGTAGTGCTTATTAAAGTTTTATTAGGATTTAAAAGAAATTTTATACGTTAACGGTATCTGAAAATGACCTGCTTACTGCATTGTAGAGAGAAATTTTATATACGAATAAGGTAAAACACAAAGGATAAAAATTAGGAATTATTCCCTGTGCAGAAGCAATGGACGAGTGGATGCAATGGACTTATTCATAGTACAAAGTTTGTCCGTAATGCAGAATTTATTTGAACGAATTGTGTAATTATGATACGTTTACATTGTAACGTCTTCGTATTACAGACGGTAATTTCTGTTTTTTTTTCCAATACGTTTTTACTTGTCCTTAACGTAGGAGATAAACTGCCAGTCGTGTGGCAGGCACGGCCGAAGCGGAAATATCGAACTAGCTCTTTATACTGGAGCGTCCTTGAAACTGGCGAAACAGTCGGAAAGCGATGCGGCCGAAGTCCAAGCGGATGGCACGATCAGATATTTTGATACTATTATTTGCAGGCAAATCGCTTCAGTTTACCGGCGTTGCTGCTGGCTGCTGCTGCTGCTCTCTGCATTGGAAAGTTGCATTCTGCCTTTTGCAAAAACGATACAAAAGGTAGCGGAATTTAATACTAGCGGAGTTACAAGTAGCTGCAGTATTTGGAATACGAAGAACAAGTGTTAAACGGACGAATGTTTGTGGACAGAGAATGGAGCAAAGTCCCAGAAAATGTAAGAGAATAAAAGCGGTTAATTTTACGGTTATAGGTAACATTACGGATTTGTGGTTGCACATCATACTTACACAGAAACGAATGGGATACTAGAACTGTCCATCGTTATTATTCAGGTTCGTTTTCAGATAATGATTGCGTTAGAAATAATATAAAAACTGCAGTCGTCTGTACATTATACGTAGAATAAAAAATGAGAAGTAAGTAGAGATTCTTCAGTTGTATTATTCGGACTGTTTGTACCGCTGTTAATTAGGAAGTTTCTTACTCGGTTGTTACGACATTGTATTTACTACACGCAGAACTAAATAAATATCGTGTTGTATACATTATCAACTATTGTCACAAAATTATTACACTAGGAACACTAAAAAGGAAGAAATCTGTACATTGTGCACTGACTAAGCTAAATTACGTAACATCAAGTAGCGCAGCTTTAAAAATAAGCAAGTTTGCCTTACAAACGGAGCTGTTGTGCACGATATATTTTCTCCAACAGTAACACTCATATCTTCGGATCTACTTTACAACTGTGAAGTTATGTATGTCCAGCTATTCCCTCCAAGACTGTGTACTAATGTTGTTGCTTTAGCGATATGCAGGTCTACAGCACGGGCGTCCAAACTTTTCTTATGGCAAAGGGCCATACCCGTTATTGTGGTTTTGTTCGCGGGCCGAACGTGTAAAAATAAAAATAAGTAGTACAGTTTAGTTTTTATACGTAATTTAAAATGTCGCGAGTGGCGGGTTGTAGATCCATGGCCTGCAGCACTTTCTGCATTCTGAACTGCCTTTCCTAAGAGAAGAAATGTCATGACAATGCTGTTTTGAGACAGTCTATAATTTTACGTGCCATTTTATTCTTCTTACAGGTGACGTCGAGAGAGAAGTCTCTTACAGATCTCGGTGAAAGAAAAGTCTCATCGCCCCAAGGTGCTTTGGTTGTTGAACGTGGAAAGCCTTTGTCCAGTATCTTCATTTTGTATGCAAGTGCGAGACGCAGAGGGCACCACTATCCTTTCAAAAAAAGAGCCAACATCCCACGCGACGAACTTGTAAATCGAACGTGAAAATATAAGGGTTACAACAGAGCAACATTTCCTACAACAGTAGCATATGGAACCGTAATTCATCGTGTGTTTCTATATTATGTTTTTACCATCTATAACCCGACACAATATGGAAACTACCAAGTTTCCATACTGTCAGCGATTCCCCCAAAGCGTTTTCTGTGATTTCTGGCATGCGCTGTTTCCGCAACTTTGCCCAGGTGGCTTTAAAAACTTCTACCAATATTACAGCAACAGTTCTTCCGGAAATCATGAATTTCGTAACAAGCTACCTGAACTGGATTCCTGTAGCCAAACACCAGCAAATGAGAAATACTTTTATATTATTTTCCTCTCTTTTCGTTAGCAAAGAAAACAGACAAAACGAAAGGACAAATCTTCGAGAAACTTTCCGCAAAAGTTCCAAACTTATCGAAAAGCAGCTCCAGGGATAAGGGAAAACAGGCCCCACACTACCTTGGGACTTGGGTCACCTTCGGCGCTATGTTGCTCCTGCGATTTGTTTTACACTAAGACCGACAGGAAATAATACTGACAATCTCAATCCCGATGTTTCTTACGGCAAGATGTTCAATTTGAAGCGGATGCTGACATGTATAAGGCCGACAGTGAAATTTCTCAGTCATTACAACTGAATTCGCCTTCAGAACAGTCAGTCCTTACCCAGCGACCTTCATCTTCCGGGTCAAATGAAACGTGCAGCCCAACTGATACAATTGAAAAGTAAAAGACAACCAACACAAGGTCTATAAGTTTGAAAATAAAATACTTGTTCTCAAAACAAATATTTTTTTGTGCTACTAGAGAAGTCTTACGAAGATAATGAGGACATGAACTTCCTCAAATTGCTTATACCTCACGTCAAGCAATTTCCTTCCATTAACAAGATGCAATTCCGGAGCCAGATTAGACATTAATTGGCCCATAAGCTTGCTAAAACACACAGTAGCCTACATTTGCCTCCTTCAGATACTCAACGTCAGTTAAGTCCTCTTTCTGCCCCGTCAGCAATTCTGTACATCGCAAATAAACCTTCCTTTTCACGCGAGCATTATGATACACTGCGTCGTGCTAGGTTATTATAACATTCGCTGTATCTTTCTCTTTTTTGTCATTGTTGCCTTGTAAATTTTTTTTTCTCTCAGATTCCATCCGTATTGTTGAACAGAATACATTTAATGAAAATAATAGCGTGTAAGAGTTAACGTGGTATCCAACATCGTTTTCTCCTCCGGTGACATAGACAATAGAAATTTGTTACACTGTGCGTATTCCAGTTCGCCTCTAATTGCAACTATAATATAACCAAACGCATTAGGCAGCACATCCTTGTCTGCTCATGAAGCACATGTTGTGCTCTTGAATTAACACAAACAGTTTATAAATACGCTAACTTTTCGAAGGATTAATTAGATAAACTACACGTTGAATACAGTTTCTTAGTAGGAAAAGCATTTCCTCTATGAATCTGATAAACACTGCAGTGAAAACAAAATCATTACGACGCCATTTAAATTTACATTCTTTACATTTGTATAAATTTCTTGACATTTAACTGCCAGACTAATGGCGATGTCCAAGAATAAAGGACTTCCAAAAATGGATCAGGAACGACCATCAGAAAGCTGGTGCACAACTAAATAACTTACAATTACATAAGTAACATACCGCACCAAAAAAAAAGACGCTCCAGTAGCTTCAGTTTAAATGCTATATAAAGGAGATGTAATTCACTCGTCGTTCTCTATTATTTCTGTATCAATAGTGCATGTCCACAACAATCTATTTTTTCAAGCATTCAGTGACGGTTACTCAACTGCAAAGGTTAGGCAACATCGAGTGGGAAGATGGTTCTGAATTATAAATTGGGAAAATAAGCCGTCGTGGTTATGTTAAAGGAAATTTTCTGTAGGAATTTACAAAACCTTCATACAGGTAGCCGGTCTCCGTTCCTTAAATCAAGACCGGAAACACAGGAATAAGAATTTTTTTAAAGATGTCCATTCCGTAGACAACTTACTGTAACAACAAACGGGCAGTGTTTAATACAAATAAATATTAAAGACATGTTTCAGTACAATTGTACCATCTTCAGTACAATTGTACCATCTTCAGTACAATTGTACCATCTTCAGTACAATTGTACCATCTTCAGTACAATTGTACCGTCTTCAGTACAATTGTACCATCTTCAGTACAATTGTACCGTCTTCAGTACAATTGTACCATCTTCAGAGAGCAAAATATGCCAGGTTTAAAACCAATTGCCAATAACAAGTTGTTACTTCAAGGTTCTACATTCCGCAGCAGTTCCTTTGTTGATGTTTGTAATAGTTGTATCCTACAGATCTTATTGAACCAAATCGCTACATTTTTTTAAGTACGTTCTGTCCGGCGTTTTTGAAGCTGTTAATCGCCTTTATTAGTTCATCATCCATTATTTCAAAGTTGTCCATTTCTTTCATTAAGAACGAGCCTACTACAGACTGTGAAACGCTGTAAGTGAGAGCGCATCACTGGCAATTGTTTTTAAACCTGGCATCTTTTGTTTCCTGAAGATGGCATACTAGTACCGAAATATGTCATTGTTATTCATACGTATTTAAGAGAGTGCACTTGGTTGGTACAATAAACCGAATACGTGAGAGGAATAAGAAGTCAGTAGACAGGATCCTCCTGAGATCCCGCGAAAGTGCAGTACCTTGTAAGCAGAGCCACCCGTCAAGTAACCACTCTATGAATTAGCTAACCAGCTCTGGGTTACAAACAACAAATGTGAGAAGCCCACAAATGCATAAAACCTTTTGACGCGAATCACAGAACGCTCTTTTAAAAAGTGAATTTCGCAGTCTTAAAAACGATGGCACACCACGCTCGTTCCAGAGAGCTTGCGCAGAAATAATCAACTACCCAAAAGAAATTAACACACAGACACACACACACATACACTAACATTAGAACAGAAAAGTCGGAATCGCTCCATTAAAAACAGGCTTTATGTGCCGACACGTAAGCAATAAATGAAAATCACATACTATAACATAACATAACATAACATATTATAACAGAACATAACAACATAACATAACTGCTACAGCAGTTAGTCTGATGAAAGCCACAAAATGACAGCCAAAAATTTAATATATCACAACAAAGAAAACAAGGCGCAGAGAAAACAGACCATTTTGGTCATAATGTACCTACAAATATGTTGATTATTTACATTCACAGGCTTCTTATTCGATCTCTTAATTATAGACCTGATACTTATTGGTAATATTTTGGACATTTATTTATTAAAACTGCTTGCCTGGTTTACACGTAACTGCATCGTTCATAAACAAGTAAACTTCTGATTAGATAAATATTAACTACAATAAGAACTTAAGGAAATATGAATGCAGAGACTGATAGTATTTACTATACAGTTCATTTCGAAGTAGACTGTATTTAACCACACACTTTCGATGTACCTGCAGCTACGGACTCAACAGAAGCAGGACTGTCTAGCCTACAATATCGTCCGCCACACAGATAGACGTGTATCAGATAATTGGTATTTCGCGTCCAAAGAACATATGTTAGGGCACTAAGATAATATCCCTCTGGTGCATCACTTGGCGCAACTAGGAGCAGTAGCACCGTTTTAGCTCAGCAGATGGCATCACGAGCTCCTCACAACACTCCGGATATCACAAAGCACACAAAGTTTTGAGTATTTCTTCTGACATATTATTAACGTAGTCATCTCTTCCAATTATTTATGGTCGGCTTATAAATTCATAACTTTAGCAAAACATTCAAAAATGTCTTAATTACTCTTCTTCGTGTGTGTCCCAGCCAAAATGGGTGAAAAAGTGTCCAGGTTTTTTAGGAGAGTTGGCATAAATCGCGGAAAGCGCGCGTTAGCTTCATCATTTCCGTCTGCCCAGATGGTATAGGAGCGGTCCTACTGGACCGACGTTCGTGAAATTTCAGATTGGGGACTTTTATAAAAATTTTTCGAGAAGCCCTAAATTTGTTTAACATCCAAAAATAATATCTGACACTTAACACCAAGAGTTAAGTATATGGATATTTTTTGTATAAAATAGGGGGAATAATCAATAATTAGGGTCGGAATTCTTAGTCGCTTTCGCTTAAGTCGTGAGAACCGTCGCACCGCTCCGTCTGTTTGCCCGCATGCAGCAGCACGACTCCTACTAGGTGGATTTCGGTGACATTTGGTACTGGAGTCGTCTACGAATATCCTTCGAGAAAATCTAAATTTGGTTAAAATCGGACAAAAATATCGGGTACTTTACATGAACAGCTAAGTGTGTTTTATTCTGTTGGCAGTGGCATAAGTAGTGCAAAAAACAGATAAAGGTTTACTGTTGATTCCATCGAAATGTTCTCAGTGTTTTTATACTGCTGACAGTAAAATATATATATGCGCACATTGCCTACTTTGTTTTCACACTGGCATAATGTTCTGAATACCATCAGCAGATTTGTTCTGATTTTAGTACAACAATATACTATCCAACACAGTTTACTTTATTTAGCTCCGAATGTTTATCAACCGTAAGTTGACTGCTTAGGTACGATAAAGTAAAAGTTTACAATGTGCCTAATCATGGCATCTTGAAGAAGTGTGAGTCCTGAAAGGGAAGTTCCAAGAGTCCCTCAACTCGTCACTACGTACGTGGAACGGTCAGCTTCACACTCCGGACAAGGCAGCTCTTCTTCCTTCTTGGACAGAAAACTTGGTGAACACGAGAGATGGTCTAGGCAAGGCGATAAGAACAGAACTCAGGTAGCCAACTCCGCATTTGTTGTATTTTCCCAGCTATAATATACCTCAAATCAGTGATGAATCCTGATCTAGAGGTCAGGTCTAGCGGAAGGGCAATTGGAAGCCATTGGTGTACCCCTTGCGCTACTGCTCTAGGTCCATTCTCAGCTAATTCTAAGAAGTAGAACCCTTCTTGAAAAGATAATATTTCATCAGTTAGGCAAGACTTTCGCAGCATTTATGAAATCCGACAGTTCATTTTCGAGTTCGCCAGATCCCGCCAATGGCCCCAGTCCATGTCAGATGAACTCAGTCCATATCAGATGGCCCCAGTCCATGTCAGATGACCCCAGTCCATGTCAGATGAACCAGTCCACATCCTAACATCCTACAATTTTATGATAAGTTTTAATGTTTTCTCCATTTTGCCTACTTCTTCCACGCTGTCCTTTCTTCAGGCCCCCACCAAAACCCTGCACGAAATTACCCTCACCCCTGCGTGCCAAACGTCCCGTTCCTCTTAGTCTGTTGTATTTCATCATCCGAAGAATAACTAGCGAAGAATACAGATCATAAATCTCTTCATCATGCGGTTTTCTTCAGCCTCCTGTTACTTCCTCCCTCTTTGGTGCAAACAGTTTTCTTGGCACTACATGCTCGAACACCCCTAGCTTGAATGTGCGATAATATACGTATGTATGAAATATGATATTAAATAAAATTCTTCACGTGGATTCCATACAAGACATCGATAGTGGAAGCCCTGCAATTCAACTAAACAAAGAAACAACCAAACTGAGGAGGAAATGGATTAGGGAAATAAAAAAATCAAGAAGGACAACAAAAAATTGATAAATACATAAATACGGAAGGAAAGAGAGAGAAACAAATAGACACTTCTTTCATATCTCTAATCTATGAGGACGATTAGCGGCGTTAAATACTCACCATGAGCAGCTACAACAGCAGCACCAACAAAAGCAACAAGGCTTGTTGGGACGCTGCAACGGCGCCTGTTGTTGTTGTTGTTGTTGTTGTTGTTGTCCTGAGGGCGCTTGCTGCTGTTGCTGTTGTTGTTGCTGCTGTTGCCTGTTGTTTTGATGGGGGGGCGTGGCGGAGTTGTTGCCGGAAGACGTACTGCTCCCTCTCAGGCGGCACGCCGAGCCAGAGTTGGGCTTCTCCGCGCCTGCGGGCTCACTCACGTTGGACATCTAAAAATGACAAAAAACACATGCTTAAGCCACTCCTCCGATGAACTGGCTTGTACAGTGGACTTTGTTTTTGGTCCAGTCTTTATCTTTAAGAAAACTGCTGTTTGTAATTGGCATACATCCATATATGTGTGCAGGTGTGTGTGTGTGTGTGTGTGTGTGTACGTATGTATGTATGGACGTATCAATATATGTATATGTGTAGGTACGTACGAATGCAAGTAAGTATATATGTACTTATATATGCATGTAAATATGTATGTATGATGAATGTACGCTTTCACGATAACCCTCCCCACGAACCCCATCAGCAACTTCATAAACCTAGCTATTTTACCTGACAATATTCAGGTGAAACAGAAGTTGTCACTTTTATACACCGCCCTTCTTAGTGCTCATTACTTTTGAGAATATGTAGGATTTTTTAAAATGAATTTTCAGCTCAGCCTTAGCGGCCCGTGGCTTTTCAATTTCCTCTTACGCAAATCGTCTTTGCTAGAGTGAGACGTTTTTTCCATGTCCTATTTTTCGGGTTCCATCCGATCGCAAGTCCCATCTGTCACATAGGGGTTCAATCGTTATCTTTCTCCTCGCCTCTTCTCAGCCAGCAAGCATAACACTACCACAAAATGAGCGGCTAGGTCATTTGATCCCGTCGAATGGGACTGGTACATTCTAAAGTATTGAATTTCATGGTAAAGTTCTAGATTTCTATCGTCTTCAGTACCAGCATAGGGGCTGACTCCACCCTCAAACATCTGTCTCTATGAAATTTTGCAGAAAGATAATATATATCCAATTTCGTATTATTCTCCTCTTCATCAACTAGACCTTTGATACAGTTTTGTGTTATGTTTTTTAACTTCCTTTCACCCGATTTAAGTTTACATTTTAACTCCAACTTAGGAAAATTTAAATTTAAATAACAAATAGGTATATTAAATTTTAACATCATCACAGGCCTGTTCCGGCAGACCGTTTCTAAAACCAATGACAGTACCTAAACGAACGTAATTATGAAAAAAGGATGTACTGTATGTGTAGATGCAACTTTTCTTTTGTAATCAGTTTTCTGTAATAACAACACACGACAATCTCTCCTGGACATGCAGATAAGCCAAAGAAATTGATATTTTTAAAATTTTCTATACAGCTAGGTGTCGCTGCAAGGTATCGTGCGATACACAGCATCATTATTCGATTGCAGTTCCAGGCAACAGCATGCAGTAATTATGTACTTTACAAATTTCAGTATTGCGCTAATATGGAACAAATAGTCTGATTTATACGAAAGGCCAGAAACAGCAAAACGTCTGATTCGGGTTCTATATGGTGGGTGTGTCATATGAAAGCACCAAGACTAAAAAGTTATAAATAAAAATGGAAAACTGGGTACACGTCTTATAGCCATAGTATTTTTACTGTCATATTAATTGTTATTAGTGCTAGTAGCAACAGCATCGGTGGTAGTGTTGGTGGTGGTAGTGGTGGTGTTGGTAGTAGTAGTAGAATTAGTAGTAGTAGTAGTACCAACGATAGTTGTGGTAGTAGTACTAGCAGCAGCAGCAGTAGTAAGAGTAGTACTAACATTAATAATAGTAGCAATAATGATGGTAGTAATAATAGCAGTAATAGTAGCAGTAATAGTAGCAGCAAATCACTCATGATTTTACTGCAGCAATAAATCTGCATATTCGTCCAACAACACATAAAAATTACTTCCTCTCAGCTTTGGGTAAGATCAACTTACATAAGAGCAGTGAAGAGATGAAATTTTCACTGGCAGAAACATTTTTTCTTTTTTGCACTCCTCCCTTACACGTGCTGAATGCTATTTACCTAACATGCAGGAACTGTTCAGTCCAACTAGTATGAATTATTTAAGCAGGGGAAGTACGCTAATTTAAAATTTTATTTGGGCTACCAAATGTCAAATGATGATGAGTTAAAAGGACAAAGTTCAGTCGCCGGAACTCGGGTTCTTACCAAACGAAATGGAATTATCAGTACTGAACATTATATAGGTCACTTTACAATATGCACATCGTATAAAGAATGATAATTTCTGCAGTCCATGAGAAGTTCATAGTGTTTCAAGTTGCCTAATTTTTTAATACACCCACGATGGTTTCGAATTGAGACTGTAGAATAGTTAACGAATCTAAAAAAATAATCTTTTGTCACACGATCAGCAGCCAGGTACGATAATTTCGGAGTTGTCAAGGAAACATTTTTTGTGTGTACAGCAGACCGGCCTCACGTAGCCACATGGGGTCGCAGTGACGATATGAAGATCTTGCTGAGGGGAAACCGAGTTCGAATTTTGGTGGCGATACTGATTATCCTGGCATGCTTTCCGTGTTTCTCCTCACCCCGTGCAGTCAGGCCAGACTAGCATAACCTGTCAGCAATAGCACAAATCTTGATAAGGTTAAACAAGACGGTGGAACGAAAGGGGAATTTTAAATACCAACTTTCATGTTCTGCTAAACAGCTTATAGAAACATGCAGACGCCTACGACCGCAGCCTTCCATATTCTCTGAAGTTCATCATTCACAAATCATCATAGCATAGACGCTACGTACTCTGAGATGCTGACCGCAGCGCAAACTGAAAACAAAAAAAAAAAAGATTCCAGCCACGTGCAGAATCCTAAATGTATAAGAAATTCCGGAACCCCCTAGCATCTAGGGTGGTTTAGGAGGAGGATTTCTTGGAAACAACTATCTGTCCAGAGCCTAGACGGACAGTTTTTTTTCCCAAGAAATCCTCCTGCCTCCCGTAATAGACTTGGAGCACACTGCTTCCGCCATTCGTCACCCTCTAATACGGACATTATATTTAATCGGTTCCCCGAGCACAGGGAAATAAGAGCTGCCGTACGCAAAGTGAGTCGGCCAGAATATGAGAATCTCGACTGTTGTGTGTTGTGTTGTGTCCCATACACAGCAGGCCCTTGGAAAATGTTTTCTGGCGAAGAAAGATAATTAATTCGTAATGCATTCGCAATGTACAAAAGTTGTGTGGGGAAAATAAAGTCGCCGCAGGTTTAATAAAATACTCCACGTCAACAATGTTGTATAGAATTGAATTTTAAAGTTGATGGTTGATAAAAACCTTTTGTTTATATGTTATTACAGAAGCTTTATATGGCCTCCCAGTTCATTCAGTGGACTTTCTTCAGGTCTGTTACAGGAATACTTTATACTTGATACTTGAAAGTGTCCTAAGACTAAGATCTCTATCTTACGACCATGTATGACATCGCATCATACAAATATCTTTATGTAGTAACGTAATTACACAACCTGGATTTGAAGTATAAAAATATTTGTTGTTTGAAGTATCAAATAAACAAAATTCTTTTAAAATATGCTATATATTCGTAACAATGGTCAAGATGAAAACGGATCCAGTTACACCGATTTTTTCAAAACAACAACGCTCTGTTTTTACTTTTTTTTCATCATTCTGATCGATATCGCGTGTCTCCACTATTGCGTGAATGTAGAACCACACGTGGGTTGCGTGATTTCAAGTTTCCGCCAAGGAGTAAGTGAGATGTTTGTTCTTCTTAGACGTTACGCAGCGCATATTGGAAGTTACGGATGTCTCGGAACCACCTGTCGTTCCCACCTTTAAGGATAAAGGAGTCCAAGAAGAAGTTGGTTGTATTCAATTCGTACTTTTTGTTCACTGATCACAAGTCATAAAACTCGTGTCGGCATTGTATTAAACGTGTAAATGACTGAAACATTGTCAGATTTATACTAGAGGGGGAAAAGTCCTAATTAGATTGTATCCACAAAGAGAAATGTTTCTACTTATTGTGATTTTTCAAAGGCACTAGGAATTGTACATCACTCTTCGGTGATGGGTGTATACTGGCTGGCCTAAGTTTCGTAACACTGAAGGTACAGAATAATGGTAGCGTTTCAGGCGATAAGTTCATTGTCTAACAAAAATAAAATTCGAAAAGGTTATATTTAGCTAAAGAGACATTATATGGTAGTGGCGATCAAAATGACACATGCCCCAAAACTACAGTTGTACAACAACTCGAGGGGAATGAGTTGTAGAGCTTCTTGCTTCCCAGTCCAGAACCTAGACTGTAAAAAAGAAGCTGATATTTAAGGTGTTTTCAAGAATTGGTAACCTATGCCTTCCTTGAATTGAACGTTTTTCTTGGATGCCACAAGAACTGCATTAACTTGTGTTCCGAAAATTCGCATGCAATTCATTGAATTCCTGTATACGGTGTTAAGTTGGAATCGTATGTGTGCAAAAGAATAGGTCCTGTGCCTTTCCAAGAAACAACAAATAGTTATTGTATTGTGGCCTCCGAGATCTCAAAATTTGATTGCATTCAATTGCTACTTGTGAGAGACAATGAAAACACAGGTATGCAAACAAACAACATTCTTTGCCAGACATGAAATATAATTTGATGTATATTTCTCCGTGCATCGTAGTATAAGCGTAGAGAAGAAAACCAACTAGATGGGTTTCTTCTATACGCTTATGAAATATAATATTCGAAAATGAACTGCCAGTATTATAAGAATCGATTTAGACGGTGCAAGAACTGTTTAGAGACTATAGGTGACATTCGGGGACTCTTCTACAAAAATGAGGTAAGATGAATTGCAGGGTAAAAAGGGACTTCAAATTCATGGTGTTGCAGGCTTCGTATTGATAATGATCCCACGAAAACAGCCTTGCCCTCCTCTCCCACAAAGAAAACAAGGCGTTCGACTTTATTACTCTGCAACCCACGCCTTAGATCCTGCAAATGGCCTCTTCAAATCATTTATGTCTTCTTGACTTCGTCCATGCACAGTATATTCATAGTCTAGAAAAATATCAGCTGGGAGTTTAGAATTCCTGCCAGAGTCGCATGTCTTAAGTTTTATTTTTATTTCCATTAGGTCCTCAGGGAAAATTCCAAATAGTATATTAAGACAGACCTCAGATGCTTTACCCCCTCATTTCCCATCTACCATTCATGTTAGTCACATCTCATGCTATGTAACTTCAGAATTTTTGTTGTCCAGACATTAGAATAGGGATAAAATGGTTGTGTATTCTTCAATAATAATTATGATTTGTAGAATTACGTTTCGGCATACCACAATAACTGTGTCTGACCAGGCTCATGTTTTATAAATATTTAAGTTACGGGAACGAAATTAAGGCTAAAATAAGACAAGACACCCATGACAGTATTTGAAATCACTCTGTAGGAAACATTCTAAAACGTTCCTGCTCCCAGTCAGTCTGCTAATTCGAGAAATACAAATTTTCTCCAAACCATAAAAGCAAAATGCTCTGGCGTTCTCCCACCATTTACCGCTACTATTAACAATCACAGTCCCTCCGCCGCCAGTCGCTTTTAATTTCGTGAGTGGTCCGTGCGATGTACATTTTTTTTATTCAAGTAGATAGAGTAATTAGTAAGGTTGAGTAGATTGTAATTTGTAATATACAATAAAAAAATTTATTACACTGCTCACGCAGATATCATCTTTATCACCACCACCATCGTAATAATCATCACAGCAACTCTCTCGCAGCATATTAATTTCAAGGGAAACGAACCCTTTGTAACCGAAGATGTGGCGTACCGAATCTCAAATATTTAAGGGTTTGCTGTAGGTATATATGTAAGAAGCTAAAGCCATGTTGACAATGACAGTTCAGCGCACTGCCACAGACTCATTCTTCAGACAATCATGCACCTGTAGTTATGGCTTCTGGCGACAATCACGAAAAGTTCTTTGCAGAGTCCAATCTTCATGCCTACTCATTCCTAGATTGCATTTTACATTTCACTTTTCACATTATCTGTTGCATCTACAGCTCTAATCTTTCGGAAATTCCGTACCCATATCTGTACGGCAATCCTGCCACATTTTGTGGAGGCAGTGGGACCAAGCCCCAGGTTGCAGACCAGCTATCCCAACAGATTCTTCGTGATTTTATCGGGCGACAACCGCAACTGATTTCTTCCAAATGCTTTCCAATTCATTATTCAAAAATCGCCACATAATTGGCTGCCATATTATTCGAGCTATTAAAAGCTAACAAATAAAGTTTTTTTCTCGCCTTAAGGACAGACAGAACATAGAAATAGAGGGTGTTTGAGTGGGCAGTGCTAAGGATAATGGGCCAGGAAGAATGGAAGTAAGAGAAGGATGAAGAAAAATATAGGACGAAGGGCTTCGTAACTTGTACTGCCCTCCAAATGTAGTTAGGGTAGTTCAAGTGAAGGAAGATGCGAAGGATGTGTAGAGTATCATGGGCGGAGAAAACAAAAAATGTATAAACAATTTGAGCTGAAATTCCTGAAGTCACTCTTTTGGAGATCTTGCGTAGATAATAAAACAATATTAACGATTAATCACATTGAAACAAATTGCGATGGTGCAGAGAGGATTTAGCTTCGTCAGGGTAAGGTCCAGTGAAGTACATCTATAAACACGATAACAAAATTATGGGTTCTGTAAATGGCGGAGAATTTATTGACCACCTAAGTGACTGAGGTTGTCTTAATACAGATTCTGTTGCATGCGCTAGGTAAAACAAAATGTCTACAATTAATTCAGAGAGCTCGGTATGGCATAAAAAATGTACAAACTGTAATTCCCTTTACAAAACAAGCCAGCAATAACAATGAAGAAAACTTTTTTTTGTTGTAGTGTCATCTTGTGTGCAACAAGAGCAATATTAATGATTTTCCTAAGTCAATAAATGTTGGAAATATTGTGTGACGTCTGTAACCCTGAACAGACGTTCAACATTTCATCACAAGAAACTCCAGTACATGCAGAACGTACAATCTATCGGGCAATTATCCTAATTCTGCTGCTTGCCACTAGCAACTTAATTTCTGGCCCTCACCCGTATGTTTCCTATCACCAAACACATAAAAGAAGAAGAACGAAGCAAGATATTTCAAGATATTTCAACTGAGCGTAGACTGAAGCCTAACAATTCTAATCAATCAATACGAAATGCATGGAAAAGAGTCATGGAACATAATGTTGGACAACTCTCAGTAATGTGGCAAAACTGTTTACAAACACGACGAATAAATTATTCAAGATTGTTTTAAACTGTAAAATGAAGACATGTATGTTTTATGCAATAAAACTCTCTGGGGCTACAAGCCGCGTCGGGTGGTTGAAAGGCGAATACACCAACGTTTTCAGAATCAACTCTGTCCCCGTCACCAAAGAACTAAAATCAATTCCCCGATGACGAGAACAGAGACGGTACTTGAAATGTTGGTTTTTTCGCCTTTCAACCACCTGACGCGGGTGGTAGCCCCAGAGAGTTTTACTGCATTCAGTCACCGTGAAAGCGTCAGATCATGTAACACGCGTTATTTATGTTTAAAAACAGAGCCTATCTCGAAGAGAAGGCGAGCGGTAATTAGGTACGGTATCCAAGCATTAACACTTCATTAATTCTTTTAAGAAAATATGTGTCTTCCTTCTCGTATTATCTTAAGTAAAGCTGCTTTGAAATTAATTTTTTATTTACTTCGGTGACCCACAAGAAAGTACTGACTGTCACTACAGTTACAGATTTAAGACTGTCTAGGTACGTCATAAAGGAAGCCTAACAAAGTAATTCCAAAAAATGTTACAAACAAAGACGCAGAAAAGAATACCAAGAACACAACCTAAAATGGGAAAACGTTAGTTTGTGAGACAGACGTTCAAATTAGATGCCTCGGAATTTCGGTTTTCTTATTTCTCCAGATCTTCTTATTGTTTGAAATCTGTGACGCTGGACGGCCTTTCATTCAACAAATATTCATAATAAAGCTCAGGTCTTCTTGGGTGTTACGCGGTGTCCACAATCAGGTAGTTGCCGACACTTTAAAGAGCTTAGTGTCTTCATCACCAGGGTCAAGCAGTTCAAGTACTGATTTGCTGCAGAATTAAGAAAATCTACATTTTTTATGTTCTTACAGCGGTGCGGAATATGAGTAAGGTTCAAGCTTTCTGGGACGTAGCACCATGTCAAGCAGTCCGATTCTCGGACTGCTTGACGTTTTAAGTGGTGGCAATACTGTTCCGCCAAGCGATGGTAACTATCTGCCTGTCGACTTTATTGTAACTTGTTATAAGAGTGCAAGAACCACAAACCTCACAATATTCGTTCATAATTGGCATAGATTTCATAACAAAAGTCTAAGCCAATTACGTTGTTCCCCTTCTAGCTTGCGAATTCTTTTGTGACTGTAGTCTGATAATGCGACTCCCAGCCTTCTTTTACTCTACCAAGTAATACTTGCAAATTCATGAATAGGATTTTGTTTAAAAATTGCAACAAACTGCAAATAGTTCACAAATATTTGAACTGTATTATCATAAAATGTGCTTTCCTAAGTGTTTCGGCTCGAAACAGCCATCTTCAGATAGATTTATATACAAAGGAATTCTGGTTGTCGATACGTAAAACACATAATTTAAAAAATTTGCACACCATAATAGAAATCTAAAACTATAACTGCTCAAATAACAATTCAGATCAAATTTACAATTATTTAAACTAGCCTCTATATTGAAGTCTTCTATTACAGATCGTGTGTTGTGTTACTGCATGGCAACATCTTTTCGCAGATGTCCTCGATCTGAATATGGATCGTGTCCCTGTAGTCGATTAGTTGATGTGAACTCTATAGGACAACAAAGTATGAAAGACTTGGCAATGATTTATCTTATCTTGCACCTTTGTCCGATGAAAACGCCTGTGGTCTACTCGTCTACCATGCTGACAGAATGCACTCTGGCATAGTCACCGACAAGCCTAAAAGAAATAATCTGCTATCTGTACCTGGTTGATGACATTTTAATGACAACGTGTATGAACAGACACGTGCAGCAGCAAGGTAATCCCCTAAGCCTACTTCTTTCCCTTAAGGGAGGGCAGTATGGTAATAAGAAGGGGTCTGCATGTAGTTCGAGGTGCGAGCCACAATACAGAGCATAACGAAGAGAGCGTGGGCCGGCGAGATTGTGGGAGAATGAACCAATAAGAAGCATGACCACTGTTGCTATGTGAGTATGACGTTTACTTTACAGAGCTGGCTTGTGCCAGAATGAGGAACAAGTGAATTACAAGCGCAGTTGCAAACCTTGCGCTATGCATACCGATGTGAATATGCCAGTAAGTATGTGTAGCACGCTACGGCCTAATTTCGACACAGTTAGTACTTATGGCCAAATTCATATGTTTTCTTAGAAGTGTAAATATCATGCTTCACTGTTTAATATACAAGAGTAAAAATGCTTCTAAACATAAATATACTCGAAGACGAGAAATTGTAAAATAATGTAAAGGAATTCTGTAAGTGTATACCAAACTCCACGTTGCCTACAACCTTTCTATTTTAAAACCAACAAAATTTGGGGTTTATCTGCAAAGGATAAGTTTGTCACCACCGAACAAGTCAAATACCCTTCAAGTCTTGCTGATTAAAAAAACAGCTATTTCTTTCCAGTCTATTCCCTCTTTTACAGGGTTAATTATATTGTGCTTTCTAATATTATAGCTCTTTTGGGTTAGGGCGCACCGTAATATTGTAGGACTTATATGACGTTTCGGGATGTCTTTCCTATCCCATCCTCATATAATAGCAATAATACGATGTTTCGGGATATCTTTTCGATCCCGTCCTCATACCGTAGGAATGTTACAACGTTTCGGGATGGAATCAAAATTATATCCCAAAACGTCGTATCATTCCTGCAATATTACGCCGCTTCATAAACCAAAAGAGCTACAACATCAGTTTCATCGTGACTGAAGCCTCAGTTCACATAGTATTTTCTCCTTCATTTAATCTTCTACAAATTCCTTACCATTTCTTGTGTGGCAAATATGTTTGTAACGACGTCCGTATTGGTACACAAACATAGGGTAACCAGCCACCATGTCCGGAAGGAGAATAGAAAAGACTAACTTAATACGCCGACGATCGAATGATACCTTCACTTTAATTCGCAATTGTACCTAATTGCAATTATACATACTCACCCATATCACCAACACTGTACAACGCTGCTTCTCTGAAAGCGGAATCTGAAAACACTACTTAGAAGTTTTCAAGGAACCTGTTAGGAAAAAGACGGTCCCGGATCTATTGCAGAACACCACTGTGCAGGAAACAGATCTACATTACATGCGTGAGAGAAGAAATAAAACACATCTGACATGTCACGAAAGACTCACACTGACAAATACCAGTGCTCGGAACTCCTCACCAAATTCAGTGTCGGTAAGTCAAAGAAGTAAAAAAATGACGACCTCTCTTATGTCCAAGTGGGAATCGATATCCATAATATATCACGTCCTTATTTTCTCTTTCCTGACACACACACACACACACACACACACACGCACACATACACTGTCAAGCATTAGTAAATACTGTGTTTAATGTTTAATAATATAACCGTAATATTTCCTGATTATATGTTTTATGTTTTCTGCGTGTCATTTATTCGCATTTGAGTTTTTGAGTCGTGATACGGCAGTCGGTATAGCGACTCGATACGGGCTTGGCAGTCCGGGAATCGAAACTCGGTGAAGACGAGATATTTTGCAGCCATCGAGACCTGCCCTGCGGCCAACCCATCCCTCTATACAATGCGTACTGGCATTAAACACCCACCCCCATTTAGCACTGCAGTTAAAGGAAGAGTGCTATGTCTTCATGGTAAGTTATAGGTGAATTTTACCTTTGTACAACTAGTGTCTATCTCGACACAGAAGGTTTGCTCAACGGACAGGATAAGGGCGTCCATTCGGGATGCCGCCATTTCAGATCTCAGCTACGCGACATCTGTCCTTACCATATTTTGTGGTTCCGTACAACATCGTGAAGGTGAATTTTGCAGCCCTTCAAATTCTCGGCGCTAATCATTTCGTCAACAATCCTAATATCCACGTTTATAACATCTGATGTCATTTCGGTCTCAGTTGTCCATCTTCTTCCTTTAATTGCTATTTTCTTCCTTCTTCTCATTCTTAAAGTCCTTACTTTCCTGCTCGCTGTCTTCACTTATTCGACGGAAAATCGTTTTGTAAGCATTAAAGTTATAAGTGATATATATGTATGAATAAGCTGCTTCTCCATATGGACCGGCCAAAGAATATCTGATACAGAGCTCCGAAATGCCAGCCTATGCCACAGACACTAAATTACATCTACACTCTTAGTTAAACTGAGCGATTTTACTGTGTGATGTCATACCTGATGTAAAAACTGAGTAAACTGCGCAGTTTTGAGAGGTAATAGCGCAGACCTCAGAACTGTCCTTTCTATTCGTCTTTCACATAGAGAACTGCGCTGTTCTCTCAGGGAATCTCACACATATCCAGTTCAGTTTCTCGTGCACTTTATTTACACAGTTAAACTGCACAGTTTAACTTATAGGGTATGGGGCCATTAAGAGGTCACTACAACGTTGATGGCAATCATGCTTTCATCACCATGATCAGTAATAATTATTCCTTCAGCAGAAACTCTTTTTACTGTACTAGTGCAATATTAATTCAGTTACCATCCATAGGTCCACTGACCGTACGCACGTAGATGCGAAACAATTATGTCAATAAAATCGTTTATTAACAATGTTTTTTGCTGAAAATTGTAGTAATTGCACCTGTACTTATGTAACGTATATACATATTATGCATGTATGTACGTACGTATATATATGTGCGGAAGTACATAGTACGTGTCTATGTATCTATACAAGTACTTATGTATGTAAACACGTATATATTAGGTACGCGCATATGTATGTAAAAATTATGGTTTTTCATTACTGATGAAAATTTAATTCTTTGTAGGAACATGCGTAGGCAGTTTACAGACATTTTCACTCCGTCGTGAAAGTCCACCTCAGCATCAGCGTTTCTGTATCCTTAATTCAGGTGCATCTCTGGCTAGCAACGTCGCGCTGAGTACATCACCACAGTGTGACGCAGCAGGAAGTGACCAAGACCTGACATTTTAACCGAATCTGGTAATACAACCGGAAGGGTCAACATCTTTACTACAGAAGCCCGACAATGGAACCTATCTTGAGCCACTTCAATACAGCACAAACCACTGAAATCTCTCCCCCATTTTATGCTACCCTTCGACTTCCGTTTCGGTTTCTCCCGTAGTTCCAAGCCAAGATAACTTCGTGTTGCGACTACTTCCACCCAGTCCTAATGATGACTAACGACCACGACCTTAATAATACAAGAAAATGTAAATCATAAAGATTCTCTTCATGTAACGTCCATATTTAATTAAAGGTTACTGTATTTTCATTACCACATTATTTCGATTTTTCATCACTTTTTGCATTGCAAGTGAGATTTCTTGTTTGTCCTTATCTTTCACATTCACTCTTCACACAATATTCCGTTCGGGATTCAAGATATTCCTACCAACTTTGGGGCCACTTTCATCACGAATGAGTGAGTAGAACATTTTCGATATAGAATCTTAACGCACAGTAACCAACTGCTTTATTATATTCCTCCGGTCATCTAACAATGCCATGGTATTTTTCTTCGGTGTATTTGAAATACCGAGACTCACCCAACCTTCCCCTTCAGCCTGACTTCCTTAAACCCTTAACCATTTCAAGATAAGAATTAAATATGATTACAATACAGTAACTTCGTACCGCGCAGTCAATAGAGTAACTTCGTACCGCGCAGTCAATACAATCGATCTCAGTTAAAAAATCAGTCTGCTAATGTTTTACACTCTGTTCACCAAAAATCAAGCAGTCTGGTATTTCGTACGTCCCGCTCAGGCAGTCACGTGACATACAGTTGCCATCATAATTTGAGTCGTTTTACTTTCCCCATGTTTGTGCATTCGTGGTCTTTCTCTCTCTTCCATTCTATAATCAATCACGCCGCGTATATATATATATATATATATATATATATATACTAACCAAAGACACCAAAACATTCGCTTAACTTCAAGTTAAAACATGAATTAAAGGTCATTAATTTTCCGAGGCGTGTGGGTTGCTAGCTCTGCTTCCACGGATGGATGTCGCGAAAGGGTGATTGTTTGCCACACCTGCAGGTAGCCGAGCGCTTTAACGCGTAATGGCAGTACTCTTCGGAAAAAAACTACATTTATTTCGGGCCCCAGTGAGAGCATATAATTTTTTTTGAATACGATTTATATCCACAAACACTCAATTAAATTACGCAGTAACACATCCATTATTTAATTATACTTTTCAAAAGTTATCTTTGCTCTATTGGCAGGGTTAGAAATGCGAGTGATTTTTCTCATATTTTTCCGTAATAATTTTGCTTTGTTTACCGACATTCTGATTGAGAGGGTTCGTGTTGGAAATGGACTAAAACTAGGCATGTGAATCTCGTTGTTGCTTCCGGACCGTAGCGGTTCGCGAGATCTGACACTGGACTGCACGATTTGAAACATTTACCGAAAAGAATTGTTGAGCGTATGAGGAGATCTGGACCGTGGGTGGTTTAACTGTCGCCTTGTTTCAGGAGTGGGGTGTGGGTAT
>Ga0131853_10001168_pt1 | contig 47689 bp, 43 predicted proteins | sample TergutLab28metaG_FD_92764 | JGI IMG/M metagenome (GOLD analysis project Ga0131853, IMG submission 92764) | Labiotermes labralis P1 segment gut microbial communities from Petit-Saut dam, French Guiana - Lab288 P1 (version 2) (version 2) | ecosystem: Host-associated > Arthropoda: Insects >... | reverse complement strand
TGTTCAACTTCAAGATTTATATTAAATTCTTCAGCGAAAGCTCTTACTTTTGCTTCATCCCAACTACCATCAGTAAAATTAGGATATTTAGTGATAATATCAGGAATAAACAAGGTTACGGTATCGCCGGCGCTGACTCTTGTTCCAGCATCAACCGATTGAGCGATAATTTCTGTGTCTCTGTGGTTGCTATTATCATCAACTTCTTTTTTCTCAATTAAAACATGAATACCATGTGCTTCAAGTCTAGCTCTGACTTCTAAGTAGTTTCTACCGATAAAGTCTTCCATAACGAATACATCTCCAGAAATAGCGATGAAAAGAGTAATTGTTGTGCCTCTAGTTCTTCTAGACCCAGCAGCAGGATTAGTTCTTGCTACTCTGCCTTCTTCAATCTCATCATCCGATACTTCTCTTTGTTCATCGGCGACTCTAAAGCCAGCATTTTGGAGTTTTCTTATTGCATCTGAGATTGTATAGTCTCTAACATCAGGAACTTCTGTTTCTCTTCCACCAGTGATAACCGGTAGTAAGAAAATAAGGGTTGTTATAATTACAACAAGTCCTGCGAATATAGCTCCTAGAGTAATCAGAAGTTTATTTTGTTTCTTTAAATCACCTTTAGTTATCTTTTTTGCAATTGGTGCTTCCTCTTCTTTTGGTTCTTCTTTTTTAGCTTCTTTAGCAGGCTTTGCTTCTTCCTCTTCAGCCGCTTCTTTTTCAATTTTCTTTAGGGCTTTATCATCAAATTCTGTCTCTGGGTAAGGATAGATATATCTTGGTTCATGCATTCTTTCGTCTGCGAGGACAGTTTTTAAATCTTCATTCATTTCTCTTGCATCGTTATAACGATTTTTTGGATTCTTAGCAATTGATTTTAATATAACATTTTCGACACTTTGAGGTAGATTAGGTAGTTTTTCTTTAATAGAAGGCATTTCTTCTTTTAAGTGTTTTAGAGCTATTTCTACAGCATTATCACCTTTATAAGGTAGTTGACCACAAAGGAGCTCATACATTAAAATTCCTAAGGAATAAATATCACTTTTTAAGGTTGAACCTTTACCACTAGCTTGTTCTGGAGGTAGGTAATGAACTGTTCCCATAACAGAATTTGTTTGGGTAAGTTGGGTAGAATTAATCGCCATAGCAACACCGAAATCAGTGATTTTAACTAAACCATTTTCTAAAATTAATATATTTTGTGGTTTTATATCTCTGTGAATTATATAAGAATCATGGGCTTGGGCGAGTCCTTCTGTTATTTGAATCATAATATCAATGACTTCGCTAACAGTTAGGGTTCCACGTTTTTTAATTAATGCTTTAAGATGTTTTCCTTCAACGTATTCCATAACAATATAATACTGCCCAGAATCTTCTCCAACATCATATACTTCAACTATGTTAGGATGAGCAAGGGACGAAGCAGAGAGTGCTTCTCTTTGAAAACGGCGGACAAATTTTTCATCAGCTGCTAAGTCTCCTCTTAGGACTTTGATGGCAACATTTCGGTCTAGAATAGTATCATACGCTAAATAAACATTAGCCATGCCGCCTTCACCGACGTTTTTAATAATTTTATAGCGGTCATTAATTTTCTGGCCCTTCATTATCATTGATATCGTCCTCCTCTCTCACTAGATAGGCAATGGAAATATTATCCGTACCCCCACGCATATTACATTTTCTTACTAATTTTATGATTTTATCTTCAATTGATAACTCTTCGTCAAGTAATACTTTTTCTATTTGTTCGTTTGTTAGCATGGTAGTAAGACCATCGCTACTAAGAAGTATTGCTCTGCTGCCCATATCGACATCAAATATATCTAATTCGGCTTTTTCGGTTGAACCGAGAGCTTTCATAAGCACATTTTTCTTGGGATGACTCAGGGCTTCTTCTTCGGTGAGGTCTCCTGCTGCTACTAAAAGTTCTACTAAAGTATGTGGTTTTGTCACTCGATGTAAGTGATTATCTTTGAGAACGAATCCGGATGAATCTCCAATATTTCCAAATATAAGGAATTCTTTGGTTAAAAGTGATAAGACTACTGTTGTTCCTAAACCTTTTGAACCTGGATTATTCTCACCATATTCTAAGATATTCCGATTTACTTCATTAATATTATCATTAAGCCAGTTAACAGCATCCAGTTTGGAACCAATGGATGACATGTCAGAGAACCTTTTACCTAAGTGGGTTATTACCATCGATGATGCTATTTCCCCCGCACGATGACCTCCCATACCGTCGGCGACAATGGCTAGATATTCATTTGATGCATTTTTTACAATTGTGACACTGTCTTCGTTATGGTCGCGCACATATCCTGGATCTGTTATATAAAACGATTTCATATATTAGTCCTTCTTTCATTACTTCTAAGTTGTCCACAGGCGGCCTTTATATTACTGCCGAACTCTCTTCTTTTTGTTACATTAATCTTATTTCTAATGAGTTCTTGATAAAAGGCATCTGTTTGTTCTTTTGTGGCTTCTCTAAATTCTCCAGTTGTTTGGTTATAAGGAATTAAATTAACATAGATATTTAATCCTTTTAATAACTTTGCTAAAGCAAGTGCATCTTCTACACTATCATTAACACCTTTAATCATAACATATTCTATACTAATTCGTCTATTAGTCTTTGTAATATATGCTTTTATTGCGTGGGTGAGTAAATCAAGGTTATAAACTTTATTTATAGGCATTAACTGACTTCTCACTTCATTATCAGCAAAATGCAATGATATAGCTAGATTTATCTGGATATTTTCATTACTTAGTTTTTCCATTTTATCAATTAAACCACATGTAGAAACAGTTATATGTCTAGCTCCTATTTTTAAACCCTTAGGGTCATTAATAATGCGAATGAAATCCATTACGTTATCATAATTGTCTAGGGGTTCACCAATACCCATAATGACAACACTATCTATCCTTTTCTTGATATCTTCTTCTATTAAAAGAACTTGACCAACCATTTCGTGAACTTCAAGATTTCTAACTACTTTCTCTTTACCACTTTCACAAAAGGTACATCCCATGTTACAACCAATCTGGGAAGATACGCAAAGACTCACCCCATAATCATGTTCCATTAAAACTACTTCAATTAAGTTTTTATCAGCTAATTCTAATAAATATTTTTTTGTCTTAATATCTTCTTCTTTTTTTATAATTTTCATCAAATCAAAAGAAAACTCATTCTCCAGTTTTTCTATCAGTTCTTTTTTTATATTGGTCATATCAGAGAACTTTTTAACTTTTTTTTCATATATCCATTCAAAAATTTGAATAGCTTTGAAATCTTTTTCGTGAATACTTAAAAAATAATCTTTTAATTTATCTCTTGTTAATCCGTATATATTGTTCATATGTATAATTATATCAAAAAATCAGTTTTTTTGCTTTATTTAGGCATATTGTCTTCTTCAAATTTTAAGACAAGTTCTTTTATTTTGTTGACATCTGTTTCGCTTTCTTGATATTCAGCAAAGAAATCAACATCGGAGATAGTTTTGTGATGATTTTTAATAAATATTAAACTATTTTTTATTTCTAAAAGAACTTCTTTTGGATTTTTCTTCTCAGTTTCTTTATTTGATTTCATTTCATTTTCTTTACCTAGATAATCAATAAAAGTTAATCCTTGCATAAAGAATGTGAAAGAGAATAAAGTATTGGTTAAACCATTAAGATTTATCCCATTTAGAGTTTCTTTAATTGACCAGTTATAATATTCGGCATAAGTTCTTAATTCAGGAATAGACATTGATAGGAATGCTGTTAAAATACTCAAGCCAAGAAGAACTGTTTTACTTCTACCTACTGGAGATGCTTCATAACTTATACCATTTGCTCCTTTAACCAGACTTAAACCAAAGATGGATAGTTCCATACCAGCAAGAATTAAAAATGCCATTTGATAATTGATTGCGATTAGGATTAGGGCAAATAAGAAATATAGTTTATCACTGAATTTATCAAGCATGAATCCAGTAAGAGATTTAGCATTAAAGTTTTTCGCAATAAAACCATCGATGGCATCTGTTGGAAGCACTGCAGCAGAAAATGCTACAGCTGATACATTACCAAGACCAGCAAGGTTTTCAAATACTTTTGCAATAGGAATCAATAAAAATGCCGATAGAAGTCTGGTTAATGATATTTTATTTGCAATCTTACTCCAACCTTGTCTATAGCTTTTTTCTTCCTCTTTTGTTTTAAATTCCTTCTTTTTCATTTAAAACCACCTGAAATTAGAAGTTATTATAGCATAATATTTAAAAAACAGACAAATTATTATTTATCTGCTTTTGTTTTCTTCTTTTATGACTGAAGTTTAAATTTAAAACCTTTTTTTTGCTAAATCAGTGTTTTTTAATTATTTGAAACTATATTGGTGAATTTTAAATTATATATTGATTCTTGTTCGTTTATAATTTCTTTTAGTTCAATTTCTATTATATCATTTCTATCGGTAATAATTTTTATTTCTATTGTTCTTTCATCAACTATGAATGGTTGATAGATATATTCTTGGTCTATAATTTCAAAATGTCTTTGGGTTAGAAGATTAAAAATATAGTTTAAATCTAAATAATTAGGGTTTATTCCTGCAAAAAAGTTAGGAATTTCTTCTTTTGGGGTAATTAATGTATTGTATACAACTCCATCTTCTATTTTAAATTCAATAATAGCTTCATTAGGGATTCTTTTAAAACCAGTGATGATATTTTCTTCTCTTTCACCTCTAAAATTTATGTTCAATTCTGGGGTTGTTATTTCAAATTCAAAATTATAGGAAGAGTTAATTAAATTTTCTTGTTTTTGTTCAAAAGTTATAGTTTGATTTTGGGGAATAAATGGTTCTGGTTTTGGAGCAAGATTGATGAAAAGAATTAAGATTAAGATTCCAAACATATAAAGACCAAGAATCATCGCTGATCTAGTTTTTTTATTATGCATTAATTTTTGAAATGTTGTAGCATCTTCTGGTAATGGTTTTTGTTCTTTTTCTTTTTTTCTAAATAACATATTTAGTTTACTCTCTTTCCAATTAAATCTTCTTGTTTTTTTCCATTGAGGTAATCTTTAATATTCATTTCTTTTTTTCCGAAGGGCTTTATTTTTGTTAGATATATAATTCCATCTAAGGAAGAAATTCCTAATTGATTTTTATTAACATCTATTATTACTGATGGTTCTTCATTATGACTTTTTAATTCATAGGTACATTCGATAACTTTTATTTCTTCATTATCTAGTAATAAATGAGAAAGGGGCCAGGGATTTAATCCTCTTACTTTATTGAATATATTAATACTTTTTTCGTTAAAATCAAGAATCTCTTCTTCTCTTTTTATATTATAAGCATAAGTTACTTCCGATTCATTTTGTTTTGTACGATTATTAGTTCCAGAGACTATTTTTGGTAATTCTTCTTTAAGTAATTGACTACCTAGAAGACTTAATTCATTATGAAGAGTACCAACATTATCTGCGGCCTTTATTTTATATTCTTTGGTAGCTATGATATCACCACTATCCATCTTACTATCCATATATATAAGAGTTACACCAGTCTTAGAATATCCTTCGATTAGAGCTTTATGGATAGGAGCTCCTCCTCTTAATTTAGGTAGTAGGGAAGCATGGACATTTATACAGCCGAGTCTTGGGTTAGCCAAAATTTCTTTTGGAACAATCTGACCATAAGCGCAGGTAACTATTAAATCAGCATTTTTATCAGTTACAGGTAGAAAATCTTCTTTAATAGATGTTGGTTGGAAAACTTCAATATTGTGTTTTAATGCCAAGTTTTTTATTGGTGAAAAAATAACTTCTTGTTTACGCCCTACTTTTTTATCTGGCTGGGTTACAACTAATAAAATTGATACATTATCTATTAATTCCTGTAGTATTGGTAGGGCAAACTCTGGAGTACCCATAAAAATAACATTTATTTTTTCCATAGTAATTCTTCCTTTAGTTTCCCTTTTATTTTAAACCCTTAAGGGAGAAATATCAATCTCTATATGAAGGAGCTTATTGCCAACATAAATTTTATCAAGTTCAGCTAGAACTTTAAGTAAGTTTTTTTCATATTTATATTTGATGATAAGTTGAAAACGATAAATCTCATTAATTTTAAATATATTGGCAGTAGTAGGTCCCAAGACAATAAAATCACTTATTAAATTTCTTCTTAAAAATTCGCCGACTTTTGTTGCTTCTTTAGAGGCTTCGGAATAATCTTTACTGATAACTTTAATGCCAATTAAATAATAATATGGAGGATAACCTAGTTTTCTTCTAATATCCATTTCATGATTATAGAAAGTTTCATAATCATTGTCTTTTATATTGTTTAGCGTATAATTATCTGGATTAAAGGTTTGAATAATAACTTCACCTTTCAAATCACTTCTTCCTGCTCTACCAGAGACTTGATTTAATAATTGGAAGGTTCGCTCACTACTTCTGAAATCAGGAATATTTAATGAGGCATCGCCGCTCACAACACCAACTAAGGTTACTTTAGGAAAATCTAATCCTTTGGAAATCATTTGGGTTCCTAAGAGGATATCATATTTACCTTGACCAAAATCTTCTAAAATTCTAGCATGAGACCCTTTCTTTCCAGTAGTATCAGTATCCATTCGAATAATTTTAGCGTTAGGAAAGAAATTAGTTATTTCATTTTCTAGTTTTTCAGTCCCAAGACCAAAATAATTTAGGGCATTTTGATTACAATCAGGACAAACTTCCATCTTTTTTACATTATAACCACAGTAGTGACATCTTAGATTATTAGAAGTTTTATGATAAGTTAAGGTAATATCGCAATGAGGACATTTATGGGTATAACCGCAGCTTTGACAAGTTATTGTTGTTGAAAATCCTCTCCGATTTAAAAGGAGAATAATTTGTTCTTTTTTATTTAATCTGTCTTTAATCTTGGTTTGGAGGATATCACTAAAAATCATATTTCTTTTTTTCATTTCTTCTTCCATATTAACTAAAATGACTTCAGGAAGAAGAGAATTACCAATTCGTTTTTTGATTTCAATTAACTCATATATGCCTTTTTTACCCCTGGCCATACTTTCTAAGCTTGGAGTTGCTGAACCTAAAACTATAGGTATTTTATGCCATTTGCTTCTCCATATCGCCATATCAAGAGCATGATACCTAGGATTAGATTCTTGTTTATAGTTTTCGGAATGTTCTTCATCAATGATAATAATGCCGAGATTTTTAATTGGAGTAAAAACAGCACTTCTTGTTCCGATGATAATATTAACTTCTCCTCTCATAATTTTAAGGTATTCATCATATCTTTCACCATCAGAAAGGGCACTATGAAATATAGCAACATTATTACCAAAACGTTCATAGAATTTTTTAACAATCTGAGTTGTTAGAGTAATTTCAGGAACAAGGAGTAGCGCAGCTTTACCAATATTTATTACTTCTTCGACTAACTTCATATATATTTCGGTTTTACCAGAGCCAGTAACACCATGGATAAGAAAAGTTTTTTCTTCGTTAAAAGAAGATTTTATTTTTTGAATGGCATTTTTTTGATCATCAGTTAATGATGGTCTTATTGGTTCTTCTACTATGCCATAATTAAGACGATAGATTTCTTTTTTTTCAACACTAACTAAATTTAGTTTTAGAAGAGTATTTAAACTACTGCCAGCAATTTCTTTTTTTAGAATACTATTATCAATTAGGAGCGTTTCTAAGATTTCTATCTGGCGAATACTCCTTTTGTTGCTTTCAATATAAGAAATAATTTCTTCTTCACTCTTATTTAGTGTTATATAAACTTCATATTTTTGAAATTCTCTTTTTTTATCTTTGATTTTTAGGGAACCAGGAAGCATTGTTTGATAGGCTGTAATAAGAGAACATAAAGTTTTTTCTTTAAGATACTTTCCCATTGATAATAATTCTTCATTTAAAATTAAATATTCATGAGTTATAGAATCTATTTCTTTTAGTTCGTAGTCGCACTTTTTTTCTTCTTTTACATTAATAACAAAACCATTTATTTTTTTCGTGCCAAAAGGAACTATTACCTTCATTCCAATTTTTATTTTATCTTTTAGAATATCAGGAATTTTGTAGGTAAAAGTTTTATCAAGAGATTTAACGCCATATTCAACTAAAACTTCTGCATACATAAGTTAATCCTTTTTACTTCCTGAAGTAATTTATAATCAATTATTTGTTTAGCGGCATTTTTAGGCATTTCTATCGTTTTGGTGTGCACACCAAAATGATTATTTATTTTACTATTACTGTTTGCGCATGCTATTTGAGCTCTCTCAATAACAGCTTGGAAATAACGCCATTCGTTATATTCTAATGCGCTTTGTAATTCTCTTGCATACCAATATTCATTGCCAAAATCATCGATATGTTTAATATCTTCAAAAGTTTTTTCTTCATATTCTATTATTTCTTTAGTTTTACTCATAAATTTTTCTCCCCTGATTTTCTATTCTTTTTTAGATTGTTTTATATTATAATTATATCTTGAAACGAACATATGTGTCAATGACTTTTTGGCGATTTTTTGACAAAATAAAAAGCTTTGAATTATTTTTCAAAACTTTATTCATTACTATTTAACTCTTCTAATTTAGTATTAAGTTCAGTTATTTTTTCATCTATTTTATTTTGTTCTGCTTGTTCTAATACATACCATCCATTTTTAAAAATGAGTTCAAACAGTTTTCTCTGAGCATTCTTAATATCTTTGCAGATAGGTTCTAGTTTGTTAACAAGAGTTTCATTACTTGCTTCGGAAGTTAGAATTCCCATATTTCCTGATATAGCTTTAATAGTATCTAACATATCTTTTAAATAATTTTCATCATTCATTTCTTTCCCGCTCGGTACTTCTGATGCAGGATTATTTACTTTGCTCATATTATCCTCCTAATAGTTTTAGTAAGTCTTCACATACTTTTAAATGCATATTACTAACATTTTCCATTTCTTTTTTTATTTCTTTATCTACTGTAACCTCTGCATAGTGATTTGCTTTTTTATGAGCTGTTAGATTCCATTCAAAAGCATCACTTATTGATAATAAATCTTTGGTAGAAATCATATCTGGGACTTTATTCATCTAAATTACCATTCCTTTCATTTTTAGAATGGTTAATTTTTATTATTTAATACCTCTTTAATAATTTTATATTCTTTTATTAAATCATCTAAACTATATTTAGCATTAGCGCTAGAGGTGGAAGGAAGTTTTATGGCTTTTATTTTCACTCTATGATAAAGATATTTATTATATATTTCATAGGATTTACTTCCAGCACAGAAGATATGTTTAATATTTGATTTTTTAACGATAGAGTTTATATCATTAACTATAATGCTCTTAATACTAACATCAGATGATGCTTTTATATCACAAGACTTTATTGGATCCCACATTGCAATATTGTTTCTTAATAAAAATTCTTTTTTATCAGCTATTTTTTCATTAAAAATATTTTCGATAATTTTCCAAAATCTATTTTGGGGATGAGAATAATAAAAGTTTAACTCTCTAGAAGTTATACTTGGCATAGAGCCCAGAATTAAAATTTTAGAAAATTCATTGTAAATAGGTTTTAGAGGATTAATAACTTTTGACATATGTTTATTGTACTATAATAATTTGCTTTTATTCTAATATAAACGATATAGAATTTTGTGATACAAAAATAAAAGACTATATTCTACTATAGTCTTTCAATATCAATTAAAACATCATTTCCATTAAGGTCATACTTTTCTGTTAAGTTTGCTTTTTCGATTAATTCATCCGCTAAGGTTTCAGTCTGAATATAGTCTTTAAATTCATTTAAAGATTTATTAAATTCAGCATTTCCTTGATGGAAGATTTTAATTCTATCGGTAATGTTATAATTTTTATTTTTACGTAGTTGTTGAACTTTGGAGACTAATTCTCTAGCAATACCTTCTAAAGAAAGCGTTTCGCTTATTTCGGTATTTAAGATTATAAAGTTATTATTTTGCATACCAACATTAAAACCTTCTTTAGATGTTATTCTGATATCAACCATATCCAAATTTATTTCATATGAAGAATTATCAACAGTTAAGTTAATAGTTTCATTATTTTGGAGTTTACTAATATCTGATACATCTAATTTATTTAATTCTTCAGCATAGAGATTAACTTTATTACCAAATGTTTTTCCAGCATTTCTGAAGTTTGGTTTAACGATGAAGTTCATATATTCACTTAAGTTTTGAACGAAAGTAACTTTCTTAACATTTAATTCTTCTAAGATTAATTCAGTTAAGTTGCCAATTATTTCTTCATTCTTACCATCAAGTAAAACTTCTGATAAAGGTTGTCTTACTTTAATTTTATTTTCTTCGCGAGAATTTCTACCAATTGAAATTAAATCTCTAACTAAATCCATTTTTGTTTCTAGTTTTTCATTGATTAAGGATTCATTATGCTTTGGAAAATCTGCAGTATGAACAGAGTATTCTCCAGTAAGGTTTTGATACATTTCTTCAGATAGATAAGGGATAATTGGAGCAATCATTTTTGAAAGTCCAACTAATATTTCATAAGTAGTTATATAAACTGATTTTTTAGAATTATCTAAATCACTTGCCCAGAATCTCTTTCTATTGCGTCTTATATACCAATTGGATAAATCTTCGGAAACAAATTCTGTAATACTTTTGACTACTTTATTTAAATCATATTCTTCATAAGAGGCGGTTACATATTTTAATAGCTTGTTATATTTAGATAGAATCCATTTATCAATTTCTTCTCTTTGTTCATGAGGTACATGACAATTATTAATATCAATATTATCCGTATTGGCATACAGACAGAAGAAATTATAAGTATTTCTTAGGGGATTAAAGAATTTGGAATGAACTTCTTTAAGACCTTCAATATCGAATTTCATTGGTGTCCAAACTGGAGATACATAAGGTATATACCAACGGATTGTATCAGCACCATATTCTTCCATTGTGGTAAAAGGTTCAACTACATTGCCTTTACTCTTACTCATTTTTTTGCCATCTTTATCTAAAAGCAGGTCATTAACTAAAACATTTTTGAAAGGACTTACCCCTTTAAGGAAAACAGAGATAACAAGTAATGTATAGAACCATCCTCTAGTTTGATCAATTCCTTCAGCAATAAAATCCGCAGGAAATTGATCAAGCCATAATTCTTCGTTATTAAAAGGATAGTGATATTGAGCGAATGGCATAGCGCCTGCATCAAACCAAACATCAATTACTTCTGGAGTTCTATTCATTTTTTTACTACATTTAATACATTTAATATGAATATCATCAACATAAGGACGATGAAGTTCGATAGTTTCATCTATTTTTTGGATAGCTTTTTCTATTAATTCTGCTTTTGAACCAATCATTTCTTGGTGTCCACACTCACACTTCCAAAGTGGTAGTGGTGTTCCCCAATATCTTGTCCGAGATATCGCCCAGTCATTTAGGTTTTCTAACCAGTTGCCAAATCTTTTTTCTCCAATATAGGAAGGATACCAATTTATTTTTTTATTGGCTTCAATCATTTTATCTTTTATTTTAGTTACTTCTAAGTAATAACTTGGGGTGGAATAATACATTAATGGAGAATCACATCTCCAGCAATGAGGATAGTTATGAAGAACTTTTTGTTTATTAAATAGTTTTTCTTTTTCTTTTAAATATTTAATTATTTCTAAGTCGGCATCGAAAACTAGAAGGTCTTTCCATGGTCCTGCGGTGTATTTGCCATCTTCTCCTACTGGATTTAAACTTGGAAGGTCATATTTTTTAGCAACAGTATTATCATCATCTCCGAAGGAAGGAGCGATATGGACTATTCCAGTACCATCTTCCATGGTTACAAAATCAGCACACGTTACGTAGAAAGCTTTTTTATCAACACTTAGATATGGAAGTAATTGCTCATATTCGGTATGTTCTAACTCACTACCTTTATAGTTTTCCAAAACGCTAAATTCATCACCTAGGACTTTATTAGCTAGGGCTTGGGCAACGATAAATTTGTGTCCTTTGGATTCGGCGAGAATATAATTTTCGTTAGGATTAACACAAAGAGCAACATTAGAAAGCAAGGTCCATGGAGTTGTTGTCCAAACAAGAAAGTATTCGTCTTTATCTTTTCTTTTCATGGGAATAATAACAGTATCTGTACTTATTTCTTTATATCCTTGAGCTACTTCGTGGGTTGCAAGCCCTGTACCACAACGAGGGCAGTAAGGAAGAATTTTATTTCCTTCATAAAATAATCCCTCTTCAAAGAATTTTTTTAATATCCACCATTCGGTTTCAATAAAATAATCTTTATATGTAAGATAAGGATTGTCAGTATCAATAAACTGACCCATTTTTTTAGTTAAATCAATGAAAGCTTTTTCATTATCCATGACACTTTCCTTACAATGATTATTAAATTTTTCAATACCGAGATTTTCAATTTCTTTTTTTGTTTTTATGCCTAATTTTTGTTCAACATGAAGTTCTACTGGAAGACCATGGCAATCCCAGCCGACTTTTCTTAAAACTCTAAATCCCTGCATTGTTTTATATTTACAAAAAACATCTTTTAAAAATTTAGAAATCACATGATGTAGTCCTGGATAGCCATTGGCATAAGCTGGTCCATCATAAAAAACAAAATTAGGACAATTTTCTCTATTATCGATTGTTTTTTGTAAGATATTATCAGTTTCCCAAAACTCTCTGATACTTGCTTCTACTTCACTAATACTCCTTTTATCTAGTTCCTTAAAATCTTTCATAAATACTCACCTTTCAATAAAAAACGCCCTTAGAAAAGGACGAAATAACTCGTGGTACCACCTTAATTTATTCTCTTTACTCTATAACGGAAGTAACTCGTTTTTTCCTAAACACTCAAGAAAAACGCATTAGAAGTGATTTATATTTAAATGTTCTTTTGGATTTTCACCAGCCATCCAACTCTCTCTTAAGATTATTTAAATATCGTCTTCGTCATCTGCTCTTTATATATGGATTATAACTATTCTTATGAAATTATGCAAGATAAAGTGCTTTTTATTCGCTTTTTTTCTTTCTTTTTGAATAACCTAGCTCAGCAGTCTTGGCTCCAATGGCTTTAACGGTTCGGTTCAGTTCATTTCCTATTTCTTCATAACTCATGTTTTCAAAGTTGTTTTTTAAATATAATAGTTCCTTCCCTTTCCAATATCTTGCTAATTTGAAACCACCGACAATTTCTCTTAATTTCTCAGCAACTGCATTAGGAGTACGAGATATTACTAATGCTATATAGTCATAGTCTTTACCTAGTAATAATAAATCTGTGGCTTTCCCCAGTTCTTCATTTGTCCATACCTTATATTCTCTTGGGGGGGCATTTCTATCTTTTTCTCTTTTTGTTGGTAGCCAGTCTGGTTCTACCCCTAGTGATAATGGTTCTAATTCTCTACTATCCCACTGGGATTGATTTTTTTCTAAAAAATCCCATAAATCTTCTAGAGTTACATACTTATATGTTCTATTTTTTGATACTCTTGTTGTTTTAATATTTAAACCTAGTTTTTTCCAAGTAGTATAAATTCTATCTCTCGATACATTTAACACATCTACAATATCAGATATAATAATTTTTTCATAATCATTTAGAATCATAGCTCCTAATTTTAGGCGAATAGCTTTAACTCTAAGTGAAAAAACGCTTCTTTTCATTTTTTTTGCAAGAGATTCAATGGATACAGTTCCCCATTCTTTGCTAAGCTGTTTTTCTTCAGCTTCAGTCCATGCTCTACGACCAAATAAAGTTATATTTAATCTTCTTGCTTTTATATAAATGGCATTTTCACTTCTATTCATTATTTTAGCAATGGTTGTATAATGATATTTTTCCGCTAATTCTTTTAACTGTATTATATCTTCATCAGGCCATGCATTTGACTTTGGAGCTTCATGACCCATTTTTTGGGCAGCTTTGACTACAGCAATCCAAGAGCATCCGAATTTTAATTTCATGCTATGAGCTGATTCTTTACCCCAATTTGCATCTATATATGCTAATTGCTCAGCAGTAAACTCATATTTTTTATTTCTTTGTTTTGATTTTTTAACTAATTTTTTCGGATGATTTTTAGTCATAAAATTATTATTCCAAGTTTCATATACAAAATTAAAAGTTTTAATATAATTAGTATCTTTATGAGTTATAAGATTTGACCACATGCCATTTGCATCAAAATCAATTAAAGGAAATTCAATTAATTCTTCATCTTCTTCAACCCACCAAGTAATAGCCCAATTTTGAAGAGTGCCGATGACTTTTAGAATATAATGAGTAAAATGACTTATAGTATCAGCATGGTCTTTATCTGAAATATGTTCAGCTAGGATTGAGAGTAAATCACTAACAGTTAAGTCTTTATTAGCAGGCATGTGGGTTATTTCATAAATTTTATCATGGAGGTAATTTTTAAGTTCTCTATCTATTAAATTTTTCTTTTCATCAATACCCAGTTCCCAAAAATCTTGGGAAACTATACCTGAATCCAATTTAAAATATATATCATTTAGTAAAATCATAAAAACAACTCCCTTTGAAGTAAAAGTTATTATATCAAATAATTAACAACTATGTATTTTTTTCTGATAAAAGTTTTTTTATATCTCGATAAGGAAGAAAAGCGCAGTTTTTTCTGTTTTGTTGTTTATAGATTTCATCATAAACATTAGCATCACCTAAGATGTCTGAATCATATTTTCTTTCTTCGATCATATTTTCAAAGTTAGTGATGATAGCGAGGGCTTGTCCAATATTTTTTCCAATTAAGTTTTGAATCATTATTGATGCAGAAGATGTAGTTATGGCACATGCTTCGCCTTCAAAGGCGATATCTTTAATTTTGTCTTTGTCCATTAAAACATAGATATCAATATTATCAATGCAAGAAGGATTATGAGATTTAATCTTTTCATATTCTTTGTCCTTTGGTATTTGTTTATGAAAAGGATTAAGATAATTATCCATTATTATCTCTCTTTTTGTTTCCGAATCCATTAAAGCATCTCCTTTAAAATTCTTTCTTTATCAGTTAAGAGTTCAACTAGTTCATCTATTTCTTCATAATTATTATACATATATAGGCTTATTCTAACTGTATTAGTTACTCCAGTGGCATTTTTTAATATTTTAGCACAATGACTTCCAGCCCTAACACAAATATTATATTTATTTAGGTAATAAGCAACATCTTGACTAAATATACCATCAATATTAAAAGCAATAATTCCAGTATCACTATGCATATTTATAATATCGATATGAGGAATTAAAATTAATTTATCAACTAGATATTTTCTTAAGTTTATCTCATGTTCTTTTATTTTATCAATACCTATTGTTTTTATATAACGAATTGCTTCTCCTAGCCCCAAGACACCAGCGATATTTGGGGTTCCTGCTTCTAGGCGGTTTGGAAGGGCTTTAAGATAGATTTCATTTTCACTATCAAAAGAATCACTCATACCACCACCGAGATTTAAGGGCTCCATTTCTTCTAATAATTCTTTCCTACCATATAGGACACCTATTCCAGTAGGCCCTAACATCTTATGGCCAGAGAATGTGAAAAAATCACAGTCTAAATCCACCACATCTATTTTCATATGAGGAGTACTTTGAGCTCCATCAACAACAACAAATATTCCCTTTTCATGAGCAATTTCAGAAATTTCTTTAATCGGTCTGATGTCGCCGATAACATTTGTTACATGAGCAAGGGCGATAATTTTTGTTTTCGAAGTTATAGCTTTTTTAATATTATCTAGCGAAACATGATATTTTTCATCTAAATCAACATATTTTATATGAGCGTGCTTTTCTTTAGCAAGTCGATACCAAGGTAAAATATTGGAAGCATGTTCACTTCTTGATAAAATTATTTCATCACCAGCTTCTAAAATATTATTAAAAAATCCAGAGACAATCATATTTAAAGCTTCGGTAGTTCCACTAGTAAAAATTATTTCTTCTCTATTTGCAGCACCTAAAAACTCCTGAACTAAATCTCTTGTATCTTCATATTCTAAGTCTACTTGATAAGAAATATTATAATCACCTCTGTGACAATTAGCACAATACTTTGTATAATATTCATTCATTTTATCAAGAACAGCTTGGGGTTTGAAAGTGGTCGCCCCATTATCCATATAAATTATATTGTTTTCTAGCATCGGAAAGTCTTCTCGATTCATTCTTTTACCTCCAATTTATTTTTTCTTTAATACTCACAAATTCATCATTTGTTAAATCTAAATTATTCAGAATAAAACCATCTTTAATTAATTTAACACATTTTTCCTCACTTAGTCCCTTACCTTTTAAATAAAAAATATTATTTTTCGGAATACCGCCGATACTTACATTGTGACTTGCAACTACTTCATCACTAGATATAAGCATACTAGGGGTAACTTGGCATTCATTTTCATTTAAAACAAGACATTTTATATTTTCTTCTGTTTCATTCCCATAAGTATTTGGAGCAACATCCCCTATTACTTCAATGAACAAATCTCCATTTTGGGCAACTCCTCTTATATTTATAATGCTAGTGTTATTATTGCCTTCTATTTTACTATTTATTTTAAAAGTAGCTTTATTATCAGCAATAACAGAATAATTAAGCTTTAATTTACTATTATCTGTTTGTTTAATATTAATATCTAAATTTACATCAACATCGTTACTAAACTTATTAAATGTTAGGGAAGAATTAGGGAATATTGTAATATTCATTTTCTTACAACCATGATAAGTTATTTCACTTATATTTACATTACCATGAATATCTAAGTGAAATTCTTTTGTTTTAAGTTCAAGAGAGGCATCAGTATCTTTAAGAGTTAATTTTTTTTTGCTACTTACTATTAGTTTATTCATTTTTTATCAACTCACTTACATAAAAAGCCGTCTTTTTCGATTTTTTCAGCAAGAGAGGCATCTCCACTTTGGACAATATGACCATTCATTAAGATATGAACAGCATTTGGTTTAAGGAGTTTTAATATTTTAGCATGATGAGTAATAATAATGATAGTTGGTTTATATTCTTTATAATATTTATTTAGTGATTTAACAACTATTTTTAGTGCATCAACATCAAGGCCAGAATCGATTTCATCTAAAAGAACCAATTTAGGTTCTAACATCCAAAGGTGAAGCATTTCAATTTTTTTACGTTCACCACCACTAGCTCCTTCATTGATATTTTTATGAATGAAACTTTTGGGGATATCAAGACTTTCACAAATAGATTCTAATTTTTTATTGAAAGCAAAGATACCAACATTTTCACCAGTTTTTTCAGATAGAGCCATTCTGAGCATTTCAGCATTGGTAACTCCTTCAATAGCAATAGGACTTTGAGCTAGAAGATAAATACCTAATTTTGCTCTTTGGGTTGTACTAAGATTATTTAAAATTTTACCATTATATTTTATTAATCCTTTTTTTATTTCATAAGATGGATCTCCCAAAATAACGCGGCAGATAGTACTCTTACCGACCCCATTTGGACCCATTAGGGCGATGATTTCGCCATCATTTGTTTTTATATTAAAATCAGTTAAGATATCTTGGTTATCTACCGATACACTTAAGTCTTTTATTGAAAGCATTTGTCTCACCAAAAATATTGTACCATAACTTCAATATTCATTGCTTATTAAAATTTATCTAAATAATTATTATAAGAAAGACTCAAAAAGGGAAAACGTTTCTTTTATCCTTTTTCTACTTCTACAAATCTAATGCTTCTTATCGTTTGGCTTGCGATTGGTTCATCTCTATCGTTTGTGTTGGTGTTAGCAATTTTATCTAAGGTATCAAAGCCAGCGAGTAGCATGCCGAAGGCCGCATATAGTTCATCTAGTGCTGGAGTGTCTCGATGCATAATGAAGAATTGAGTCGATGCAGTATCAAATCCAGTGGTGTCATCTCCCATTCTAGCCATTGATATAACTCCTCTTTTATGAGATAAGTCATTTTCAACACCATTTCTTCTAAATTCACCCTTTATGTTTTCATATTCTTTACTCTCATCTGTTGGAATACCTGCTTGAATAACAAAACCTTCAATTACACGATGAAATATTACACCATCAAAGAATTTGTCTTTCACAAGATTTTTAAAGTTTGCTACACTAATCGGTGCTACATCAGGATAGAGTTCAATAATCATAATATCATTGTTTCTCATTTCTATTTTAACATAGTTAGTGACCTCACTTGTTTCAATGTAGCTAACTCCATCGATTGTTCCTTTAGATAAATCTACACTTCCACAGGAAGTTGTAATCATAAGTATCAACGCTATTATAGCTATACTAAATTTTTTCATATTTCTTTCTCCTTAATTTTTAATTCCATAATAATATTTTAACACATATAAATAAGTAATTGACAAAGATGTTTAAATTATTTAAACTAAATAAAATTGAAATCAGAGGAGAATTATATGCACCAACCTGGTAAGATTATACTTTTGAAATACAGAAGATATAAAGAAAGTGTTGAAGAGCAAATTCAAACTCTTGAAGAAGAGACAACAGAAGAGTTAACTCACAGGTTGTATTTGTCTCTTACTAATCCTAATAGTAAGAAATAAAAACATTTAATAAAGATATCTTGATTTTAAAAAATCATTATGTTATTATTATCATGTTCTCTTGGGGGATTAGCTCAGTTGGCTAGAGCACCTGCTTTGCAAGCAGGGGGTCGAGAGTTCGAGTCTCTTATCCTCCACCATTGACAAAAACAGCTTACGAACCTAGACAGTTTCGTAAGTTTTTATTTTATAAATAAAGACCAATATGTTCTCTTTCTTAGGAAGGAGAATTTTTAATGTTAAAGTTTAAAATAATCAAATTAGTCACTATCTTCTTAAAACGAGTCTTTTTTCTACATTATTTTGCACACTTGGTAAGTCTTCTTCTTCAAAAAGCATAAGACTATTTTTAGCTTCTTCATATCCGTTTGTTAAAGTTATAGCCTCTTTTTCCTGCAACACTTGTAAATTATCAGTGTTATCTAAAAAATAAATATTTCTATCAACACTTTTAGTTTTATCTATACTATCTTTATATTTTTTTACTGATGTGTTTTTTGTTTCTTCAACTTGTGAGTTATGTAATTGATTAACATTAGTATGCACATTTTCTCTTTCTAACTCGCGAATTAACTCTTTTAAGCGCCAATTCGCATCTGTTTGTTCTTTCAGAAATTTTCCCTTTTTCCTTTTTATATCATACCCTTGCAAAACGCCATAAACCACAATAACTAAACTAAACCATAATGCATAGTTAATTATAGAAAGACCAAGCAAAGTATAACCTCCCCATACAAATCCCAAAGCAATAATTGCCGCGAGAATTCTATTTATAATCGCTTTTGGTATGCTAAATTTTTTTTGTGTTAATTCAATATCATTTTTAAGATTTCCATTAAAATCTAAATCTTTCATAAAATCAATTTCTCCTTTTTTGATAATAACTATTATATACACTTTAAGAAAAATGTCTAGTTTTTTATAAAATAAATAACATAAACAATTTTTAGTAGGGTTTGGGAAAGCTTCCTGTAAAGAATTTGACGGAAGTACAAATTCAGTGCTGGCTAAGACAACTTTTTCTTTGTATTAAATTAGCTTTATTCAAAATCATTTCCCACTAGATGTTGAAGAACCCAAAAAATATATTTTAAAAGCGCACTAAGGAATTTTTTACGTGCTATAATACAAATAGAGTTGAGGTTACTATGATAATATTTATTGGATTGTTATTTATTCCTATTGCACTAATCATGATATCAAGATTAAATAGAGTAAATACTAAAAAATTAACTAAAATAATTTTAAATATCATTTTAATAATAGGTTCTATTTTATATCTTATAATAGCTGTTTTGACTTTTCATACTGAAGCGCTGGAGGGGGAGATACTTGATACTCTTGATTATTTTATTAGTGCTATTATAATGTTTATCTTTTCGCCTTTTCTTTGGATTATATTTTTTCATTATTGTAAAAGACTACTTGGGAGTATTAGGATTAGAAAAAATGCCAAAATAAAATCAAATGAAAAATTCATATATTATAGAAATGATCTAGATAAAATATCTCCAAGTATAATAATGTTTACTTCAATAATGGATATAGATATAAGAAAAAGTGTTTCTGCAACAATATTAAAACTAAAATTAACAGGACATATTCAAATAAAGAAAAATAAATTTTATTGTACTAATAAAAAAGATAATGAGTTGCTTGAATCAGAAAAACTGGTTTTAAAATCTATTAAAGATAATACTTTTGATAGAAAATTATATAGAAAACTTATAAAAGAAGAAACAATATATTATAAGTACTTAAAAAAGAATAATAATAAGTTTCTAAAATTATTAAAAATGCTTTCAACTGGTATTATTCCAGTAGTTCTATTTATTTTAAGTATAAACTTTGACCAATATGTTCATGATAATTATTGGCTATTTATAGCAAGAGGAAACTATGATTTATTTTATACGTTAATTGGGATTGCTTTTATAGGGAGTGCTCTTTTGGTGCCTGTTGCTGTTGTTATGATAATAAAGCAAATAAGATTTTTTAATAAAGATTTCATTAGAACAAGTAAAGGAAATGAACTTTTAACTAAAGCATACGCTTTGAGAAGCTTTCTAAAGGATTTTTCAACTCTAAAAGATAAAGGTAAGGAAGAAGTAATTTTACGAGAATATTATTTAATATATGCTGTTATTTTAGATGTTAATGTGAAAATACAAGATGAAATAATAGAGAAATATTTAAAAAATATAAAATTTCATTAGAATAATTAGAATAATACAGCGTTTTTTTATTTGACATACTTTTTTTCTTATGCTAGTATACTTAACTACCAATGGGGGTTGGATGTATTTAAAATACAATAACTAACACCATTGTTAGGTTTTTTTATTTTAGGGGGGGATTTATCATGAATATAAATGAAGTTATAAATGATTTTTCAAGTGGTATTTATTATGCAAAAGATAAACTTCTTTGTTATGTAGATAAGACCTCTAATAATAAAAGAATTAGATGTAGTGAATTTGAATATCAATTATTAAAGAATCATTCGCTTAATATAACAAGAAAAGAAAGAAAACATAAAAGATTTAATTTTATTTTAATGATAATTGCTTTACTTGTTGCACTAATTACCTTTTTTATTGTTGATGCTTCTATTTTATATGCTAGGGGTTTATCAATAGATAATTATATTAGAGTAAGGCTTATGAATCAAGTAATAGTGACTGATGGTTCTTACGAGGTTCGTCTTGCTTTGATTGATGCAATTAAAAGAGATTTTCCAGGAATAAGATTAAATGAATCAGAAATTAGTATTTTAATATCAGAGAGAAGTAACAACCAATTTGGAGCAGCATATTTAACTAGTTTATTTGCTGGTGATTTAATTTTGTTATATCAAAATACAATTGACTATAAAGCTCATGAAATTATCCACCATTTATCAAATAGTGGTGTTTATGTTGGTTGGAAAAATCGTTTTAGTACTAGAGGTAGAGCGATGAACGAAGGAATGACAGAGTTTTTAAAAGTAAAATATATTCCTGAGACAAGAGTTGTATATAGAGAGAAGTTTTATATTAATGCCCTAATAAATATCTTCGGAGAAGAAAGAATGATTAGAAGTTTCTTTAGTGGTAATGCTAATGAAATTGAGAGTTTATTAAATACTTATAGTAATGGATTTGATTTAATCAGAATAATGGATGAAGATCATATAAGATATAATAATACTGATAGAATCGAAGAATATATAATTCAAATATTTTTAAGCTATTTACAAAGTAATCAAGGTGAAATTGCTGATTTTAATACATATGTAGATACTTTTATTGATAGTATGACGCTAAATCATAGTAAAGAAAGAAGCGAAAGATTACAAACGCGAATTGTAACTGGAGTCCTAGCTATTAACGGTGATTTTAGACAAAATAGAATATAAATCCTTAGAAATGAGGATTTTTTTATGGAAATATTTCAGTGTTAATTCTAAGACTTAAATGATAAAATAGTTATAAGGTAGTAGTGATGTGAGTATGAAATATAGGTTAGATAAGTATGGACGGGAGTTATCAGTTTTAGGTTTTGGTTGTATGAGGTTTCCAAAAAACTTTGAGGAAGCAGAAAAAATGGTTTTATATGCTATAGAAAATGGAGTTAATTATTTTGATACAGCGTATATATATGGGGATAGTGAGAAGGTTTTAGGTTCGATATTAAAAAAGAATAATGTTAGAGAAAAAATTTATATTGCAACTAAGTTACCATTAATGAGTATTAGAAAAAGAGAAGATTTTGATAAATATTTTAATATCCAGTTAGAAAGATTGCAAACTGATTATATTGATTATTATATGATGCATTGTATAACTGATTTTGATGGGTGGCAAAAATTTTGTGATATGGGTGTTAAAGAGTGGATAGAAGAAAAAGTAAGTAAAGGGATAATTAAACAAGTTGGTTTTTCTTTTCATGGTGCTCAACAAGAGTTTTTAAAAGTATTAGATGCTTATAACTGGGATTTTTGTATGATTCAGTATAATTATTTGAATATTAATTACCAGGCGGGTAGAGTTGGGCTTTTAAAAGCTTATGAGAAAGGTATTCCTGTTATAATTATGGAACCATTACTCGGAGGAAAACTTGCTAATAAAGTCCCAAAGAAAGCAGTAGAAGCATTTAAAAAAGTAAATAATTTATCTCCTGCGACATGGGCCCTTAAATGGCTTTGGCATCAGAAGGAGCCTGCAGTTATTCTTTCGGGAATGAGCAGTATGAAGGATATTGCGGAAAATATTGAGAACGCTAAGATTTCTGAGCCAGGAATGTTAAATGAAGAAGAAATTGAAACAATTAATAAAGTAATAAAAATATTCGGCGAGTCAGATAAAATAAATTGTACAGGGTGTAATTATTGTATGCCTTGTCCCAAGGATGTTAATATTCCGGCGGCATTATTGTCATATAATACTTATTACTCAATAGGAAAAGTAGAAGGATTTAAACAATATGCCATGAGTATTGGATTAACATCATCAAAAAAAATTAGTATCGCCAATTGTACTAAATGTGGAATTTGTGAAAAAAATTGTCCCCAAAATATTAAAATAGTAGCTGAATTAAAAAAAGCGGAAAGAAAAATTGAACCATTTTGGATGAAATTTATCTTAAGAACAGTAAAATGGTATCTTAATAGAAAATAATTGACTTTTTAAAACACTTTCAAAAGATAATTAATAATATAAGTAACAGCTGTTATTTTAGTATGCTATAATTATTTTACTTGGGGAATTAGCTCAGTTGGCTAGAGCGCTTGCATGGCATGCAAGAGGTCGAGAGTTCAAGTCTCTTATTCTCCACCAAGTAGCTATTAATCGCTTTATTTACGGCGTTTATAGATAGGTAAAGGCATTTTGGGTACCAATTAGATACCATTTGCAATAACTGTGAAAAGGATTTTTAAGAGCTGGCGAGCTTTTTGAAATCAAAAGAGGTAAAAAAGATGAATTACGAAGAAAAATGTATAATTGATTTACATATACATTCAAATAATTCAGATGGAGCTAAAAGTACGGAAGAATTATTGGAAGAATTTGATAAATTGAATATGGATATAGTTTCTTTTACTGATCATAACAATGTAAAATGTTATTATGATTTAGCTAATTCAAAAGTAAAATTAAAAAAAGAAATTATAATTATTCCTGGTGTTGAGCTCTGTTTTGCTTACAACGGAGAAGTAAGACATATGTTAGGATACGGGATTAAAACTGATATAATTAGCAAATTTATTGAAAAATGTTCAATTGAACAAAAGAAAGAAGAAAAAGTTATTTTAAAAAATTTTAAAGAAAATTGCAAAAAATTAAACCTAAAATTTGACAAAGAAATCCAAATTAAAAGAGGATATAAGTACGAAGCATATACTTTAATGTGGAAATCACTTAATGCTTATCCAGAAAATTTAATAAAATATCCAATTATTGAAAATAATTCTAAATTTTATTGGGAGCATGTTAATAATAAAAATTCACCTTTTTTTATCGATAGCTCAACAAATATTCCAAATATGAAAGAAATAGTAGAACTTATTCATAAAGCAAAAGGTTTAGCATTTCTTTCCCATCCGTTTATATATAATAGATCTAAAGAAGATGGAATAAAATTTATAGCTGAAGCCATCAAAAATAAAGTTGATGGAATAGAGTTGAAACATTATAGTCATACAGACGATGAAACTGAGTTTCTAAAAAATATTGCGAGAGAAAATAATCTTTATACCAGTGGCGGAAGCGATCATCATGATGATTATCCATCAAGTTCAAAATTAATTATAGGAAATAATAACATGTTAGTTAAATACGACGATATAAAAGATTGGTTAAATATTATAGATTTTATTAAATATTCATAATAATGTAAGACAAAAAATATTGACTAAAGAAAAAGTATTAAATATTGGATAATCTTTTTATTATTTGATAACTAAATTTACTATTTTATTTGGAACAACAATTTCTTTGATAATTTCTTTTCCTTCAATATTACGTAATACGTTGTCATTTTCTTTAGCGAGTTTGATTAATTCATTTTTGTCTGTATCTTTAGGCACAGTTATTGTTGCTCTTAGTTTGCCATTAACAGTTATCGCTATATTTATATTTTCATCAATTATTTTTGTTTTGTCATAAGTAGGCCACTCTTCATTAGCTATTGTTTTGTCATGTTTTAAAACTGTATGCCATATTTCTTCAGTTATAAAAGGTGCTACTGGATTTAATAATTTTATAAAACCTTCTGCATACTTATTTGGAAACGTTTCTTCTTTATAGGCGGCATTGACAAATATCATCATTTGACTAATGGCTGTATTTATATTTAATGTTTCGTAATCTTCAGTTACTTTCTTAACAGTTTTATTATAAATTATTTCTAGATTTTGATTTTCTTCTGGATTTATTTTATTTTCTTCTGTATATAATCTCCATACTCGCTCTAAGAACCGTTTTGCCCCCTCAACTGCATCATCATTCCATGCTTTATCTGCTTCTAGGGGTCCCATAAACATTTCATAAAGTCTTAGGGTATCTGCTCCATATTTATTTATAATATCTGTGGGATTTATATTATATTTTGGATATCGCTTCCCCATTTTTAATCCATTGGCACCTAAAATCATTCCTTGATGAAATAGTCTTTTAAATGGTTCTTTTACTGGAACATATCCTTTGTCATATAAGAAATTATTCCACATTCTTGAATATAATAAATGTCCTACAGCATGTTCAGGTCCACCAATATATAAATCTACAGGCAACCAATGTTCAAGTAATTTTTTATTGGCAAATTCGTCTTTATTATGAGGGTCAATGTATCTTAAAAAATACCAACTTGAACCAGCGCTCCCTGGCATTGTGCTCGTTTCTCTCTTAGCTATTCTTCCATCTATCTCTATATTTACCCAATCAGTTGCTTTTGAAAGTGGACTCTCACCACTAGCATTTGGTTTATAATCAGTTAATTTTGGTAGGATTACTGGTAGGTCTTTTTCATCTAGTGATTCAAGTGTTCCATCTTCAAAATGAACTATAGGAATTGGTTCTCCCCAATATCTTTGACGAGCAAATATCCATTCTCTAATTTTATAATTTACTTTTTTTTCCCCTAGCTTGTTTTTTTCTAGCCATTCATTCATTTTGTTAATAGCTTCTTCGTTATTTAAACCGTTTAGAAACTCAGAATTAATATGAATTCCATCTTCGATATAAGCTCCAGGATTCATTAACATTTCAAAACAAGCAAAATGGCCTTCATCTTTAACTTCATTCAAAATTGTTTTTTCGTCGACCCATTCAACTTTAAAATTATTTTTTTCTTCTTCGTCTAAATTTAGTTCAACTCTTTTTTCACTTTTTAATTTGAATAGTAAGCCTTTTACTTCGATACCATAAGCTTCCTTCTTATTATGAGCATAGTAATGATGGTCTAGGGGAAAGCTTTCTCTAACAAATTCTAAATCATTATATCCAGTTTCTTCTTTGATGCCACGAAGAGCACAATCTAAGAAAGATTCTTCACCTTCTCTTTTTTCACCGACAAATAACCTGCCACCTTTATCGCCCCAGTTGAGAGTTAAATACTCTTTTTTCTTTTCATCAATAATAACAGCAATAATACTGCTTTTTCGAGTTTCATTTTCTCTTATTTCTCCTGTTACTCTTGCAATAACAGGGGTTATGTCTAAACTGAATTTAGTTGCAAACTCATAGTCTCGCTCATCATGAGCTGGGACTGCCATAATTGCTCCAGTACCATAAGTTGCTAAAACATAATCAGCAATCCAAATTGGAATACCCTTATTGTTAGCAGGATTAATTGCATAAGCTCCAGTAAATACTCCTGTTTTTTCTTTATTAAGTTCTGTTCTTTCTAAATCTGTTTTAGATGCTGATAGTTTTTGATATGCTTTGATTTCTTCTTGTTGCTCCCATGTTGTTATTTTATCAACAAGTTCATGTTCTGGAGATAAAACACAATAAGTTGCTCCAAATAATGTATCTGATCTAGTTGTAAAAACTTCAAATTCAGAATCTAAATCTGCAACTTTAAATTTAATAGTCGTTCCAATAGATTTTCCTATCCAATTTCGTTGCATTTCTTTAGTTGATTCTGGCCAGTCGATAACATCTAGTCCATTTAGAAGTTTTTCAGCATAAAGAGGTATGTCAATTACCCATTGTTTCATGTTTTTTCTAGTTACTGGATATCCTCCACGTTCACTTTTTCCATCTATTATTTCATCATTTGCTAAAACAGTTCCTAGTTCTTCACACCAATTAACAGGCATTTCAATTTGTTTGGCTAGACCATTATCAAATAATAATTTAAAAATCCATTGGGTCCATTTGTAATAATTCGGGTCAGTTGTTGAAACTTCTTTTGACCAATCATAAGTAAAACCTAAAGCTCTCATCTGTTCTTTCATTACTTTAATATTACCCTCAGTAAAAATATCAGGATAATTTCCAGTATCAATAGCATATTGTTCTGCAGGCAGGCCGAAGGCATCCCACCCCATTGGATGAAGAACATTAAATCCTTGCATTTTTTTCATTCTTTTTACTATATCAGTTGGAGTATATGATGCAACATGTCCACAATGAAGTCCTACTCCTGATGGATAAGGAAACATATCTAAGCAATAAAATTTTGGTTTGGAAAAGTCATATATATCTGTTTTAAATGTTTCGTTGTCTTCCCAATATTGTTGCCATTTTTTTTCAATACTCTTAAAGTCGTACATTACTTTTCCTTCTTTCCTTTTTCTTTTTTGGTCCACCCTTTATAGACAAGTATTCTGCCATATATTTCATAAAGTGAATAAACTAATGCAAAAAGGAGAACAAAGCCAATCATGAATTGCAAAATTATTTGTAATGGAATCATTGCTACAATCATACTAACAAAAGCAATAATAAAAGCATTAATGAATCCGATAGTTATAACAATAGATTTTAAATTCATCACTTTTGGATTTAATTTAAATTTACTAATAATATAAGATACTTCTTTCATATCTTTAATATTCTCTTTTTTTAATCTTCTTTTATTAATAAACAACAAATATACTAACGATACGATAATAAAAACTACGCCAAAATAAATTAAATTTTCCATAAAAACCTTCTTTCTAATAAAAAAGACTATTCATTCATAAGGACGAAAAGTCGTGGTACCACCTTAGTTTTGGCTCTTTTATTTGCTATAGGAAATAACCCTTTGATAATCTGGAAGTGAGTTCGCTAGAATTTTCTTGTTAATTTGCACCACCATTAACTCGCTTTAAAGAATAAATCTAGTTAGTATTTTCCTTCAACTTATCTATTATTAGTATATTAAAAGCTTCCAAGATATGCAAGTTTTTTTAGTTCGAATTATGAATAAATTACTATTTTGCCGACGTCGGCAAAATCATGAAAATAGAGTCATTTGACACTGATTGGACATTTAGTGATTGTTTTAGCAATTTTATTATCGCTGGTTTTTCGGACTTTTTAAAAAACTTTTCAAGAAAAAAAGGAAATCAGAGGTTTATCTATAATAAATAGGTATAGGTAAATAATTACAGAATAAGCGTCAAAGAAATTTCAGAAAAAAGTTAAAGATTTAATTAAAACTCTGATAAATAATCAAGTAGTTTTAATAACATGCGAATAAAGTTAGTATTGAGACCAATCTTTTTTAATTTTCTAACTTCAATTCTTTTTTTCGCAAATGTTAAATCGCTGAAAAAGATACTATCAATTTTTTCTTTAATATGAGTAGCTATTTGAAGATCACTAATAATAGCATGAATATCATCATTAATAAGCTTGGTGGCATCTATTTCAATATCTTTACCTTGACAATTTATAGTTAATGATTTATAGGTTGGAACATCTTTAATTTCTACAACCAGATCGTTGTTTTCTTCATAAGCAAACACAGGAGTTGTATTTTTATCGACAAAAGCAGTTACATATTTAGAGCCAGAGCAGTTACGAATACGAATGCGATAATCTCTATTATTTGGGATAATACCTCCCTTTCCTTCGATTGGGGTTATATTAACTGTAAAATTACTATGAGAGTACTCATATTTAATCTCCGTTTTAATATACTGGCCATCTTTATACAGTGAAGTAATACCATCATCTTCATAAAGTGTATATGAATTAGTTTTACCTGGGAAGATATGAACTTCCATACTTTTTGGAGCAGATGTATTATTAAAGTTATCTTCTAAATTTGCCAGAGGAATAATAGCTCCAGGACGGACAAATAGTGGATAATCTTCATCTTTATAGAATAGAACAAATCTTTTATCACCTTGAAACTTCTTGCCAGTTTTAAAATCATACCAGGTTCCTGCAGGAAGATAAACTTTTTGAACACTTCGATTTAGAATATCATCCATTTTAGAAATTATTGGGGCCACAAGGAACTGAGAACCGAAATAATACTGATTTTTATAAGCTGGTTCATCATAGATTTCTGGATATTGGTAGTAGAGAGGTTGAATTAGAGGAAGACTCATTGAAGAATATCTATGTGCTTCGGTATAGATATATGGAATTAAACGATGTCTTAAATTACAGTAGAATGATGCAATAGCGTTAATTTTTATATTCCATAACCAAGGTTGTCTTTTATAATAACGACCAGTATTGGAAGCAAAACGGAATATTGGTGAGAAACATCCTAGTTGAACGTATCTTAAATATAACTCTTTATCTTCAATGCCATCTTTAAAACCCCCAATATCATGGGACCACCAACTAAGACCAATATTTGATGCGGTTGAATTAAAGAGGGGTAACATTTCAAGGGTTTTCCAACTTATTTGAGTCTCGCCAGAATAATGAGCTGGGTAACGATGCGATGCAACAAGAGGATTACGTGAGAAGATTAAAGGACGACGATTACTATTCTTATTAAAATCTTGAGTATGATAATAGTTTAATGCGCGAAGATTTTCTAAGTTTTCTTTATAATCAAGCCAGTAAAAATCAACACCATACCCATTTAATGGTTCAATTAATGCTTTAAGATAATTAATAATTAAATATTTATCAAAAGGATTAAAAGGAATAATTACTTTTTCTCCAAGATTTAAACCGCTAACAAAGTCATCATAATGTTCTTCATGTGGTAATATTCCATCTTTAGGGTCAATGTTTAAACCAACATGAATTCCCCTTTCATGCATATAGTTAGTAAATTCTACTGGATTAGGAAAAAGACTTTCATTAAAGGTAAAACCAGTCTTACCTAAATTATCACTCTTTTTATTCCAATCACTATCTAAAAGAAGAACTGATAAAGGAATATCATTATCTTTAAAATCACCAACTAATTCTTTTAAGTCATAATCACGATATTTTTGTTTTTTATGCCACCATATACCTAAGCTGTACCTCGGAATAAGAGGAGGATGGCCAGTTAATTTAAAATAATCTCTTAAGCAAAAACCAAAATCACGACGATACATAAAAAGATAAGTATCAATTCTTTTATCTTCTCTTTTTTTTAGCATGCCTTCTTCATCAATAAGTAAGCTAGTACTATCGTCGATAGAAACAAAGCCATCTAGAGAATAAAGACCTTTTTTAAAAGGAATTTTATCACTGATATTATCAAGACTAGCAGCACTTCCATTTAAGTTACGAGCTTCAGGATGGTTAAAAAACCATAATTTATCACTACCTAAAAGTTTTACTCTAAAATCTTTATCTGGAGTAGCTTTGGAGCCAATGAAAGGTTTTTCTTTGGTATATTCAAGTTGATAATATTTTGTCTTTATCATTAAGTATTTGTCATCTTGTTTGATTTCAAATTCAGGAAGATTAAAATTACGGAATATTGCTAATTCAGTTGGTCTATCTTCAAAAATGCCGTTTTCATCATACTCTAAACGAAGAAGAATTTCACTTAATATCGTAATGCGGTATTTTTCGCCTTTGATTATTAATTCTGGTTTACTTTTAGCATTTTCATAATTCAATTTAAAATGTTCATCGAGTCTCGTCAAAGGTTCTCACCGCCTTTTATTCTTATAAATATAATAACATAATAGGCTGTTGATTAAAAGTTTTATTAGCAGTTAAATATAGATGAGGATTTTTTTCTAATTTTTTGAATATTTTTTTCTAAATGATCACTAACAGTTGATATAAAGTATGATTCTTCCTTGCCTTTTCCAGTTATTATTGGCTTCTCCAAGTGGAGAAGCCAATCATTTCTTTTAATACCTTCAGTTTCTAAAGATACGATTGCTCTATCAATTACTTTTTTAAAATTTTCCCATCTACTGTATTCTAGTACTATTTGAAGTTCTTGCATACCAAAACTCATTACCAAACTCATCAATATGTTTTATATTCAAAATACAACATTGCAAATGTTTTTATTATTAAATTACAAAAATTTATTGAATTATTTTATTTTTCTACTCTCAATTGTAATTATTAAATTTAAATTTTTAGCTATATCTAATAATAATTCAACATTATAATTTCTTTGTCCATATTCATAATATTGAATAGAATTTCTTGTTCTTTTAAATTTTTTACCAAATTCTTCTTGAGTTAATCCTGAATTTTCTCTAATTATCTTTATTAATTCATTTGCTCTAAAATCATTCGCTATAATTTTCATATTTTGCAACACCTCTTTGACAAGCATACGAATTGTTGGTATGATATTGTTAGAATTACAAACGTTTTGTTGGTATTGTAGAGGTGGATATGAAAAGAAAACAAGTAATTATAATAGGAAGTATAGCACTAATAGCTTTAATCATAGCTGTTTATCAGTCTTTAACATTATTTAATAATAAAGATAATGAAAGAAAAGAAAACCTTATAGCTTTCTTTGTCGATGGAGAGCCCCAAACTGGTAATGATTTTCCTACAAATAAAGAATTCTCTCATGTAAGATGTTATGTTGATGGAGAATATAGAGAAAATATAACTGGAACATGGGAAAATAATTCTCTTGAAATAAATGGATTTACAAGCAAAACAGATTGCAATGTTTATTTTGTAAGCTTATTAAGAGATAGAATAATAGAAGACAACGGCGGAATAGCAGCAATAATAAATAGAGGAATACCGGACTATGCTACAGTTCCTACAAATACAACTCCAGAAACTAATGGAACCGGAAGTGGATTATTTGCCACAAGGGGCTCAATACCAGGATGGACAGATACTAATACCGGATTATTCGCAGGAACAAGGGCCGCCCACGAACACGCCACTCAAGAAAGTTTTTATTTTAGAGGTCACAATGACCGTGTTCATAATCACGTTCAATTTGCTGGTTTCTGGTGGAGAGTAATCAGAATAGAAGGTAATGGCAATATAAGGCTTATATATAACGGAACAGTAGCTGCAAATCCAACACAACCACCATTAACCGGCGCTGGAACAAACTTTGCGATAAGTGCATTTAATTCATATGATGGGAATAATATGATTACAGGATTTAGGCACGGAACAAGTTGTACAAGTTATGCCACATGTCATGCAAATATCGCTCCTTCAATAATATTAGGAACAACTACTGATATGGGTTCGTTAAATTGGTGGTATTTAACTAATATCCAAAATCGAGGAACAGCCATAACTTCAAAAATAGCAACAAACGCAATATTTTGTAGTGATAGAAATTTATATTTAGGAACTGGAATAGGAACAACTCACACGAATTATGGATATCAAAATAGATTATTAGATAACAAAAGACCATCCCTACAATGTATAAATAGAACTGGACATGTTCCAGGAAATCATGATCAATTTGGAATTTCCGGCAATGGAAATGGAACTCTCACATATCCTATAGGACTAATAACATCAGATGAAGTAGCTCTAGCAGGAGCAGTAGTATATATAAATAACCCTGAATTATGGCTTAGAAATGAGACGGACTTCTGGACAATGACACCAACATGGTTTGCAAGTCAACCACAGTATTTATATTTAGTGGGCTCCACCGTTAATACTCATGGTAGCTTTGGGCATTTTAGAAGAAACTCTAGAATAGGTTTACGTCCTGTAATTAGTTTACATCCTAATGTTTTAATAACTCAAGGTAATGGAACACGTGATAATCCTTTTATAGTTAATTAATTTCTTCTTTTTCTAAAGGATACATGACGACTATAGAGTAGTTATCACATTGTATCTTTTTTCTTATCTTTTCTGCAGTTTCTATATTTATATTTTTAATTAGTTTAATAAAATCAGTTATTAATCCCCCATATAGAATGATTTCATCTTGAATATCCCCATTTATCGCCCCTATATCATCATATCTTACTATAGTAATAGCTTGATTTACTTTCTTTCTTCTTTCGATAGTTTCTTTAGTAATTGATAACTTTTCCATTGTTTCTTTAATAATCTTAACTATTTCTTTAGGATAGTTTGTTTCAACTACCACTGATAAAACAACATAATTATTTCTAACAGTAGCATTTGTCGCTATATCACCACTAATAAGTGCTTTTTTTAATAATTCTTCCTTTAATTCACTTGTTGGTCCAAACATAGCCCCTAAAATAATATTTAAATAAACTTTTAACTCCAAATCAACTAAATTCTTAAAGTTATTCCTATCCATCTTAAAAGATACTTTAACTTTCGGTATTTCAATATTTAAGAATACTTCTAGGAATTCTTTAGCAACTTCTATCGGTTCTTCTTCACTTACTATAACTGGATTTAAATATTTGGGGAATTTTTTTCCACTTTGATTTTCTTTTATTATCGCAACTGCTTCTTCTGGATTAAAATTTCCAGTTAGAATAATAAACATATTCTCTGGATGATAAAAAGTATCATAAACATCTCTCATATGCTCTACTGACGTTTTCTTGACATCGCTGATTACACCACTAATTAAAAACCTTCTGTTATCCTTTAAATACAGGCATTCATTCATCTTGCTATATAACACAGCTCCTGGTGTATCATCATACATTTTTATCTCTTCAATTATAATCCCTTTTTCCTTTTCAACTAACCCTTTTGTAAAGTAATTAGTCTGCACATAATTGAGGAGATGCTCGATATTTTCCCTAAAATAACAAGATGCAAATACTTCATACGCTGTAAAGTCATGCGAAGTAGCGGCATTAATACTAGAACCTAACTTACCAAAGAACTCATTGGCACTTCTTTTATTTGGCAAATTAAATTTTAAATGTTCCAAAAAATGAGCAATTCCATGGGGAACTTTGACTACTCCTCTTTTTTCATCAACCATAAACTCAGTATGAGCAGCACCATATTTCACATTTAATGTCGCATAAAAGTTTTTAACCTTTTCGTTAACATACATATAAATCTCTAAGCCATTATCACACTTATCGACGTAAATTACTTCATCTGTACCATAAATACTCACCTTTTTCATTCTGCCTCACCACCTGATAACATATAAATTGTATTTATCTTAATTTTCTTTGCCACTTTCTGCACTTCTTCTTTTGTAACACTCATAATTTCTTTAATCCTAACTTCAAGCTTAGGTAAATTATCTAGATTTTCAAACAAATAATTATTAATTAATCCTCCTGGATTATCATAAGTCATATCCAAAGATGATTTTAATAAAGCTTTTGCATTATCTAATTCTTCTTCACTGATTACCCCATCTTGCATTTCTTTTAATGCTTTTTTCATTAAATCAACCGATAATTTATAACTAGATGAATCAATTCCTGCATAAAGAATTAAAAGATTATCATATTTTTGATAAATACTTTTCGTTGTATAACATAACGAATTCTGTTCTCTTAAGTACTTAAACAACTTTGTTTCCATTGAACCAGTACCTAAAATAACATTATAAACATGAACTACGAGCGTTTTCTCTCTATCAGAGAGTTTATCTATATTACAACCAACAACTAAATTAGCTTGTTCCCATTTATCCTTCTCATTAACCTCTTGAATCTTCCTTACTTTCTTACTCTTTGCATATAAAACAATATCACTCATATTGTTTGTTTTTCTTTCAAACATTTTATTTATCTGTTTTGCACACTCATTCATATCCAAATTTCCAATTAAATAAATATCACATATATCATTCTCCATCACTTCATTGTAAAAATGAATAAGATTTTCTTCGTTAATCTCTTCTAAATCTTTTAAATAGCCACTAACACTAAAAGAACTTGGTGAATCTTCATCTAGATGATGAAGCATTCTTCTAATTGCAAAACCCATAGAATTCTCTTTCTGAGCAATTATATCCGCTTTCAAATTATTTTTAACAATCTTAAAACTATCTTTATCAAAAGCATTATCTGCTATATTAGGATTATCTAACATATCAAAAAGCATTTCCATCGCTTTCTTAGTTATACCCTTCTCTGTATATTTAGGGTTAAGAAATGATAGACAATAAGTTGAAAAAAGTGTATTACCTACTTTACTTATCACCCCATATATATGGGTATTATAGAGTTCTTCTAGAGCAATTCCTACTTTAGTCCTTGTTGGATATTTCTTAGAAGACCTCATTAACATATCACAAAGAAATGCTCTTTTAGTAAGTGTTTTCTTATCTACATTACTCCGAAATATTACTTCCATATGACAAGTCTTAAACTTATCCGTTTTTATTGTATAAATATTAAATCCATTCCCTGGATAATTTTTATATTCCATAAAGCTTCCTCCTTTAGTATTATACTTCTGTTTTATCCTTTTATTTGCTTTTTATATTCTTTAAGTAAAAAGGCATCAGTCATTCCTGCTATATAATCAATTACTATTCTTACCTTACTATTACTTTCTAAATAGTCCTTATTCATTTCGAGGAGAAAAGTCTGCCATATCGAACTCTTCTTATTATCATTTTCTAAATCATTCAAGGAACTTTCAAATACTGTTCTAAACATTTTTTCGAAATTTAATCTTTCTTCGTCCGTATTAGCAGGATAATATATATTTTTATAGTTATAATCTTTTAGTTTAACTAAGGCCTCAAAAATATTCGGACTCATTGCTAGATATGGTTTATCAAAACTAGACTCAATTATATCTAAAATAATTGTATTTACAATCTCTCTATTTTCTAAACCTAGGACATCAATAATATCTTTCGGTAGTTCTTCTCTTTTTAAAATCCCTAAGCGAATAGCATCATCAATATCTTTACCAATATAAGCAACAACATCGCTGATTCTGACAACACAACCTTCTAAAGTCATGGGAATAAGTTTTTTGGTGAAATCCTTTTCCTTAAAAGAATCCTCATATTCTTTTAAAAATACATGAGAAGTTTTTGGTTTTGGTTCATATTTATCCATAATAAATTCACCATTATGACACATGATAGCATCTAGAGTTTGTAAAGTTAAATTCTGACCCTTACCACCTTTCTCTATATACATAAGAGTCCTAACACTTTGAATATTATGATTAAAATAACCTTCTTTATTTTCTAAGGAAATTTTATTTAGAACCAATTCACCTTCATGCCCAAAAGGAGTATGACCAAGGTCATGCCCTAGTGCTGCAGCTTCGATTAAATCTTCATTTAAACCTAATGCTCTTCCAATTGTTCTTCCAATCTTACTAACCATTTGAACATGAGTCATTCGTTTACTGATATGGTCATTATCGCTGAAAGAAAAAACTTGCGTTTTATCAATATATCTTATATAAGAAAGCGAATATATAATCCGATCAATATCTCGAAAAAAAGGGGGACGAATATCACTCTTTTCCTCAAACAATCTTATCGCATCACTACTCTTACAAGCATATAAAGATAAATTATCTTCATATTTATTCATATTTTTAATTACTAATTCTTCCATAACTATTCACTCACTTTTTAAATATCTTTTCAACGATTCTCTCAATTTCTCTAGTATATTTTTCTCTATCTACTTTAAATTTTTTTTCTTGCATAACTATATTACCATGGACCATAACAAGTTCAATATCATTTGAATTAGCATTATAAACAATATTTGATATATAATCACGGACAGGATAATTACTCATATTCTTAAAGTTGAAAATTACTAAATTAGCTCTTTTCCCCTCATCAATACTACCTATTTCATTTTCTAAGCTAAGTGCCTTTGCTCCATTTATTGTTGCCATCTTCAATACTTCATAAGCACTCATGAGTAGTGGATTCTCTCTACTTCCTTTTTGCAGCAAAGCAGTAAAACGAAGTGACTCTAACATACTCATATTATTCCCACTACCTTGACCATCAGTTCCAATCGTAATGTTTATTCCTGCCGTATGCATATCAGAGATATTAGCAATTCCACACCCAAGCATTAAATTACTCACTGGACAGTGAGCAATGCTCATATCCAAATCTGAAATAGTTTTAATATCACACTTCTCTAGTTTAACAGCATGAGCAAGAATACATTTTAAATCTTTAAAATATTTAACTAACACTTCACTAGGGATTTTAACTTTAAAATTATTCTTAATTGTTTCTCGCTCTGTACTTGTTTCACAAAAATGCATATGAACAGGAAGGTTTAATTCGCGGGCTTTTTCTGTTGCTTTCTTTATATATTCTTCATCACTGGTATAAAGGCCATGAATCCCAACATTAAATTTTGTATCTGGATATTCATTCATCAATTTATGGAGCGTTTCAATACGTTTTTCTCCATTACCATCATGATTCATTAAACATGGTGAAACAACTAAATCAAGTCCTACTTCTGCTATTGCAGGAATAATATTCTCATAACGAAAATACATATCATGAACAGTTGTAATTCCATTCTCTATCGCTTCCATTGCTGAGTATACACTGGCAGTATAAATCTCTTCATCAGTTAATTTATCTTCAATCGGCCAGATGAAATTGGAAAGCCAATCTTCGAGTTTTTTACCATCAATAGAATTCCTAAATAAAACCATCGGTATATGAGTATGAGTATTTATAAAACCAGGAAGCATAACTTTTCCAGTACCATCAATAATTTCAAAATCAACAGTATTTAAGTTTCTACCGATTTTAAAAATCTTTCCATCTCTTATTTCAATATCAATGTTACATTCTACTCTTTCTCGAACTTCACTCATTGATATTAAAGTAATATTTTTTATTAATAAATTCTTCATACAATTAATTATAACAAAAAAACTCTTACATAATAAGAGTTTAATCAGTTTTTCTCGAAAAAAATTTAGTCTGCGCAGTTGGCTTAAGTTGAAGTTTTGGTGAGTTTGTTGATGCAAAGTTATCATCTGTCACTTTCCTATATTCATGAACATAGCCTTCTAAATCAGCTAAATCATTTTTCAACCAACCAATTGCCTTTAACGCATTATCTCGTCTACCAGCTATAATATGTGTTTCTAAATCTACAATTTCCATTAAAATATGTGGAAACATACTATCTATTCCTTGATTTAATCCTATATAGATTTGGTTTAAATTTTTCTCCTCTGACATTTAATATTTCCTCCTTAACTATTGATATGAACTGTTTGGTTTTCTATTATGCCATTAATCCTTCATTTAAGCAAGAAAAAGATTTAAAAATACTAATTATGAAATTTAGCTATTAATTTATTTTTAAATAATAATGCAATTCCTAAAATTAACAACATTATTATCCCTATTATAATCGCTGTAAAATAATTACCCTGGGAAATACTATGGCCAAGACCAGAAGCTATTAACGTAGAAGGAATTAAAGCTAAGGCAACTAAACTTATATATCTAACTGTTGTTATTTTTGTTTTGGCAAAAACAAAAGGCAGTAATCCATTTGGAATGATTGGAATTAAATAAAGAATTAACACAACTAATTCTGGTTTAGTAATTTTATTTGGATCTAAATACTTTATTTTCGGAAGTCTATATTTATCACCAAGTTTTTTTGCAATTAAAAATACTACTAAATTTCCAATAGTTGCTCCGATAATAAAAATTATTGTTCCAATGAGTACTTTATAGCATAATCCAGATAATATTTGAATCGGTGCCGCTGGAATGAAAAAAATTACTACTTGTAAAAAAGAAAGCAACATCAGAATCGGAATTCCTCTTATGCCATAAGCTTCAATATAATTGATTGTCCTACTCTCATCAGCAACATTTATAAAAACTTCTCTAAATAGTGGTATTAAATCTATTATCATAACAAACAAAAGCACTGAAACTATTAACGAAGATATTATTAATAACAATTTCTTATTGAACTTCATTCCTCAAAACTCCATTTCTAATTAATCATTTTTTAATATATTTAAATATTTTTTTAACATTTCCAACTCTAAATCTATTAACATATCAATAAAATCAGTATAGTCTTTTGTAGTTGCGCCTTTATCTAATGCTTTATAATAATCAAAGCGTTCTTCTTTCTTAATTATTATTGGTGGATAACCTGCTTTCATAACTTCAAAATTCATAATCAATCGTGAAGTTCTGCCATTACCATCAATAAAAGGATGAATTTTTACAAAGACACCATGTAATAATCCTGCTCTGACGATAGGGTGTAATTGTTTCCAAGCATCATAATTAAACATCATTTTTTCTAAATCATCTGGTACTTTTAAATAATCTGGCGGAATATGAGTCGCCCCACCTATGGTTACATTATTAATGCGCAATGTCCCAGCATTTAGATTATCAATTTCTTTTAATACTAATTTATGAATATCTTTAATATCTCTTAAAGTTAATGGCTTATTATTTTTAATTAATTCTTCCAGAAAAATAATAGCATCTTTATGATTAATTGCTTCTAAATGTTCGTTAACACTTTTCCCACCTATTGTAATACCTTCAAGAACTACTTTCGTTTCCATTAAAGTTAAAGTATTACCCTCAATCGCGTTACTATGATAAGTCCAATCTAAAATATCACTTTCTCGTAAAGATTTTATAGAATAGAGATTTAAGGGTCTTTTTTTATCTAATTCTTTTTTTAATTTATCAATTTTATCTAATTTGGCTTTATCAATATTAATAATAAAATCAATGATTTGTTTCTCCCTTAAATCAATCGGTTTAGTTGAATTTTCAGGAATTAGCCATACATTACCTTTTTTTATTGCCCCATCAATTCTTCCGTCTTTAAGTAAATCTCTGATTCTTCGTTCTCTTATTCCCCATATTTTAGATATTTCGCTCGTTTTTAAATAATTCATATTTTCACCTCGCATTTATATTATATGCCGATATCGGCATATTGTCAATAATAAGTATTAAAAAACGAACTCCTAAGAGTTCGAATCATGTCAATGGTCGGGAAGACAGGATTTGAACCTGCGACCCCCTGGTCCCAAACCAGGTGCTCTACCAAGCTGAGCCACTTCCCGAAAAAATGGTACGGCCGGAGGGACTCGAACCCCCAATCTCCTGGTCCGTAGCCAGACGCTTTATCCAATTAGGCTACGGCCGCACTTTTTCGCCCCTTCAAAGGCATTATCATCATACAATGAAAGCATTAAAAAATCAATACTTTTAACCTTTTTAATATTTTATGCCATTGTTAGAAAAAAACACATTGCTGTGTTTATCTCCTAATTCCATTTTTTTCTAAGAATTGAACAAAACCTTCAAAGTCACGACCACCAATCATACCATCTACCATCTTGCCATCTTTAATAATAAATGTTGTTGGGGTATACCCAAATTCATAAAAGAATTCTCCAAATGTTCTCGTTTCATCTTCTATGGTATAATTCATCGTCAATAAATCTCTTAACTTTGCCATTGCGCCAGGATCTCTATTTTCCTGAACATCAGCATCTAAAAATACTGTTGTATAATTAAATTCATTTTGAGCTCTTTGCAAGATTGGCATAAATTGCACACAAGCACCACACGTAGCACGACCTATATAAACAACATGAGTATCTTTCGTATCAAATAATCCAATTACCTGATTAATACTTAAATTCTCCATCATACTAACATCATGGTCAGAATTAACCTCTCCACCATTTCCATCACCAGTTGCTCTAGACCCTGAATTAGAACTTGAATTTGATATAGTAAAAATTGTATTTATCACCAATAATCCAATAATTAAATATAAACAAACTAATATTTTTTTCGAAGCATCTTTCTTCATTTTTGTTACCTCCTATATTAGGATTATACATTCTTTAAATTTTTTCTGCAATAACTATCGTTTAAATTAAGATAATATTAGCAGAATAATAAAGAGGATTTAAAATGAAAAAAATATTTTTACTCTTAATAGCTTTTCTTTTGCTTTTCAATAATGAAGATGATACTTTAATCGTTTCAAAAAGCGATGACGATGATATAAAATATATAGCTTTTACTTTTGATGATGGACCTTCTAGATATACAGACGAATTATTAGATGGCCTTAAAGAAAGAGATGTTAAAGCAACTTTTTTTCTGTTAGGATGCCTTTGCGAAAGATATCCTGAAACTTTAAAAAGAATTGTTAGAGAGGGACATCAGATTGGTAATCATGGTTATGACCATCGGTTACTAACTAGACTTAAAAAAGATGAAATCGAATTTCAAATTAACAAAACTAATGAAATTATCAAAAATATCACTGGAGTTGAACCAGAAATTCTAAGACCTGCTTATGGTTCATATAATAATCGCGTGTTAAAAAATATTAAAACACCAATTGTTTTATGGTCAATCGATACCATGGACTGGCGATACCGAAATTCCAAAAGAATATATCGAAATAATATCAATAAAATAAAAGATGGTGATATTATTTTATTTCACGATAAATTTAAATCATCTATTAAAGGTGCTCTAATGCTAATTGATGAATTAATGAGTGAGGACTTTGAGTTTCTAACCATCTCTGATTTAGCTAAAGTTAAGGACATAGACTTAGAAAATAGCAAAGAATATTTTCGTTTTGCAAGCTCAATGCTTAATATTTCTCCTTCCTGCCCATAATATAATTGGTGATTATATGAATATATATAAAGATAGAGATTATACTCCAATGAAACTAAGCGAAGAAGATACTCCTTTTGATAGTCCAGGGTTTATCTTTGAAATTAAATTTGATGGCATAAGAGCCCTTATCTATGCAGAACCAGGCAAAATAACAATTAAAAATCGTAATGGTTTTATCTTAAATAACTACTATCCAGAACTTTTAACCATTAAAGATATCGTTAAAGAAAAATGTGTTTTTGATGGGGAAATTATTTTAATGGTTAATGGTAATTCTTCTTTTAATAAACTTCAAGAAAGAGCTCTTCTAAAAGATAAAAATAAAATAAATTATTTTAAAGAAAATCACCCTGTTACTTTTGTCTGTTATGATATTTTATATGAGGGTAAAGACATAACTAACCTTCCACTACTAAAAAGAAAAAAGATTCTAAAAAAATATAGGGATACTGATTATTTTATTAAAACTCCATATATTCTAGAGCGAGGAATAGACCTTTTTAATATAACAAAAAAACATAAATTAGAAGGTATAGTAGCTAAGGATAAAAATAGCACTTATCAAATCAATAAACGTTCTAAAGATTGGATTAAAATAAAAAATTGGTATGATGAAGAATTCTTTATCTGTGGTTTCATTGAAAAAGAAAAAGGTTCCCTAGCTAGTCTTATTTTAGGAGAAAGAAAAAATAATAAAATACAATATGCAGGTAAAGTTAGTATTGGTAAAAGAAATCAAGAATTCATCAAAATAAAAAAACAAAGACAATTAAAACGTAATTATCTGACTGAGTTTTTATCTAATGATGAGTTTATTACTTTAATAGAACCAAAATTACAATGTACAGTAGAATTTACCGAAAAAACCAAAGCAGGAAGATTAAGGCACCCAGTTTTTAAAGGTTTAAGATTAGACTAAAACTAGTTCAATCTTATATCCTGCCATCCTCTATAACTTAACCAATTTTCATAAGGAAACATTTGGTCAAAGGTATTTTGAATGAATTTTTGGCTTTGATATATTTTAATTAATTTCATTTTTTGCTCAATTATATCTTTTCTTAATTTTTCACCCTTATTTTTATAAATATCTTTTTTAGAATAATATTTCCCAAAATAATATAATTTATCTTTAGGAGTAGAAAAAGTTACTATTTCACTTAACATTTTATGATGAATATGTCCATATTCACCTAAAGGATTATGAGTAACAATTAAATTCCAATTTTTATAGTTAATAATCTTAGTTAAATCTTTTATAATGGCTTCTCTTGAGTTTTGCCAATTATCTCTAATACCATTTATTTTATCTGGATAGTTAAGCATTAAAAAAGAGTTATTTGTAATCTTCATTACCTTTTTAAATTCGCTAGCTCTCTTATTTCTTTTTAAACCATTACAAGTAACACACACAACTAAATATTTATCTTGTAATAAATGTCCTCCGCCCCAAATTGTTTCGTCATCAGGATGAGCAACAATCATTAATTTATTTATATCTTTTAAATTTAAATCTTTAATAGTTTGTTTTTTAAATAATATAGTCATTTCTTATTCCTCTTTTTATAATATTCTAATTTATAAATAATGTAAAAAGTTATTATTAAAAGATTGAAAATAAAAACAAACCTTTTAGTTTTAATAACTAATTGGTTTGTAAGTTATTTCAAAATGGTGCGAACACCGAACAAATTACGAAACAGCAATAGTTCTCTTTCGTATAATCTTTTTATCCACTCTTAACTTCTAGTCTCTTTTTTTCCTTTTCGAGTTCTTTTAAACTTTTATTAGGGGTAGGTAATTTCTCCGGCATTGTTCCACCCTCTTTAGCAATAAACTCTCTTATATTTTTTCCCATTTCAAAATGAGTTTTATTTGCTTCCTTTTCAGTTTGAACTTTATTTCTCTTTAGTTTGGTTCCAGTATGCGTAATACGAAATAAATTATTAATTAATTCTTCACTTCCCATATTATCTAAAATATCTTCTCTATATCGTAACTTTTTTCTTTTCGCAATAGCATTCGCTGTTTCCCCACCATACAAACCCTTGTAACCGAAATTATGAAATTTATCAAAATTTTTGACACCAGCTTCTTTAGCAAGTTGATTTAAAGAATAATTACCTTTTTTAGTTAGATTTCTTTGATAAAACCTTTTTTCTTCTTCACTTAATAAATGATAATCTTTTTCAGATATTTCTTGTTTCCTTGTTTGAATAGCAAAATATGTCTGACCTAAAGCGATTACCTCTTTATTTGGATCAGCATTTTGAACGATTAAATAACAAGCATATCTCGATAAATGAAAATCTATTATTTCTCTTGAAGCATTTTTACCTAAATTAATCATTTTACCCACTTGGGTAAAATGATCCTTTTCATCGTATCCGCTGTTATTACAAGCTACAATAGCTCTTTCAATTACATTTAAAAACTTTTGCCATTTTACATACTCTAAAACTTTTTGCAAATCTCTTGCTTCCCAATATTCATTACCAAATTCATTGGTATGTTTAATATCTTCAAAAGTTTTTTCATTATATTTTGGTTTTGTTATTTTATTCATTTTGCACACCCTCTTTTTTTCTCTATATTAAGTATATCGTACATAAGTTTACTTAGCAAGTGTTTTCTATTGGAATTCCAAACTCTTTAGTTGTTATTTGTTAAAAAAATGAAAACAAACCTTTTAGTTTTAATAGCTAATTGATTCGTAAGTTATTTCAAAATGGTGCGAATCCCAAACAAGTTATCTAAGAAAGAGAACATATTGGTCTTTATTCGTAAAATAAAAACTTACAAACCTATCTAGGTTCGTAAGCTGTTTGTCAATGGTGACCCGCCAGAGATTCGAACTCTGGACCCTTCGATTAAAAGTCGAATGCTCTACCAGCTGAGCTAGCGGGTCAAAAATGATGGCTGCCCCGGGTCGATTCGAACGACCGGAATGGCGGAGTCAAAGTCCGCTGCCTTACCACTTGGCTACGGGGCAATATAATGGTGGAGGGAGGCGGATTTGAACCACCGAACCCGAAGGAACAGATTTACAGTCTGCCGCGTTTGACCACTTCGCTATCCCTCCAAAATGGTGCCGACCACAGGACTTGAACCTGCAACCTGAGCTTTACAAGAGCCCTGCTCTACCAATTGAGCTAGGTCGGCAATAAATGGTGGGCGATTACGGACTCGAACCGCAGACCCCCTCGGTGTAAACGAGGTGCTCTAGCCAACTGAGCTAATCGCCCATCTTAAAATTAAGACTAGATAAATATAACATTTTAAGCACTAGTTGTCAATTATAATTTATGCGTTACACCCCATAAATTCACATCAAAATCAACCATCGCCATTTTTTCGTAACACATTTTTAGTCCAATACAAGAAAAGTATCAATTGAACTGCATATAATACCGCCAAAGAAAAATATAGGGTTACTAAATTATAATTAAGCATTATAAAAGATGAAAACTGATTGCCAACCAAACCAGCTATTGCCCAGGCACTTAACATTAATCCATGAACAGTTGCAAGTTGTTTCATCCCATAATTTTGATGAAGAATGTTTGGAATACAGCTAAAACCACAACCAAACATGAATTGAACAACAAATATCATTATCAATATAGTTATAAGTGTTGGTATTCCAAATGCCAACAAACAAACCAACAATGAACCAACTGCCATTAAATAATAAGGAATATGTTTATAATTAAGTTTATCTTGCCATGAAGCCATAAGTATTCTCCCAAGCAAATTCCCTATAGCATTAATACTACAATATAAAACTATTATATTCATACTGTTAATTCCAATTGCGTGATATATTTGTTTTTCCTGACTAATTAAAGCTAATCCACCAGCGATATTTAAAAAGAAAACTATCCATAACAAAATAAACTTTTTAGTGAATATTAATTCTCTAATCGGTACTGGCTCTATTTCATTTTTCACTTCTTTTACTTCTGGTCGATATATTAATTTATAACCTATAAAACACGCTACTCCATATATAGCAGTTAATAAATAAAACACATTATATACCGCCACTGATTCAAGTAATGTTCCAATTATTGGATTAGCTATAACTCCAGCAAGACCAAATCCAGTAATCGCTAAACCTGCTGCCATTCCTTTTCGATTCGCAAACCAAACCATTAACGTTTTAACAGGAGTAAGATATCCAAAACCAAGTCCAATTCCTTGTATCGGACCAAAACCAATAATTGTTAACCATGGATTTTTAGTATGAATTCCAATCCCAGTTAATAACCACCCTAAAGTAAAAAATATAAAAGTAAGTAACGCTCCTCTTTTTGCACTTTTTTCAACAATTCTTCCTGCAACAAATGCTGCAGTCATTCCTAAAAAGAAAAGAGCTAATGAAAAACACCATTCAACCACCCAATTATTAAAATTAGTATATTGGGTAATATGTTCCTTAAAAAGAGTCCAACAATAAACACTCCCTGTTGAAAACAAAATTAATACCATTGGTAATATTCCATTTAAATATTTGTTCTTCTTCATAACTACTACTTTTTCGATAAAAAATATAGTTGCATCTGCAAACTATATTCCCTCTTTACTTTCTAAAATAAATTATAACACATATTTTTTTATTTTAAATGTTTTTTTATTTACCTATTTAGCATTAGCTCATCGCTAACGAGCAATGTTAAAAATAAGAATCACTACCTACTTTCTCTTTCTCTAAGTTCTTTAAAGCAAATTCCAAACTTTCTACAATCAATCTATTTACAGAAATATTGTTTTCTTTTGCTACTTGTTTCAATCTCTCCAACAAACCATATTTTATTCTTATCGTTTTTGTAATTGACTCTTCTTTATTCATATTAGGAAGAATAAATTTTTCCACATAATCACCTAAATAAAATTATAGAAAAATGTAACACTTATTGTAAGTAACGCAATTTGTGTTGAGAGAATGGTTTTAATTTGTTATAATTTTATTATAGAGATAACATACTAAATTGTAGGAGTGAAGTAATGAAAAAAATAAAAGAGAAAATAAAAAATATGAGTAAAAAAAGTAAGATAATATGGGGTATAGGAATATTATTAGTAGCAATACTTGCTACTTCTTTTGCCTTCTATCAATGGGTCTTTAATCCAGAAGACCGTATCGGAGGTTTTACTAGATGCTTTAGTATAAATTTCATAGATACAGATGCTATTAACTTACCAGTAGCAATACCTATATCAGATGAAGAAGGAAGAGCTTTAACTCCATATTCATTTCAAATAACTAATACATGTAATATGGCAGTAGATTACCAAGTAAATGTAGAAGCTCTAGATACATCTACAATGGGCTTAGAATTTATAAGATATAATATAGCAGATACAACAGATACATTAAGTAATGCTCCTGAAGGAACAAAGACATTTCCTAATACAGAAGTATCAAAAGAAGTAAGAGTAGGAACAATCCTTAATAGAAATGAAAGTAGAACCTATCATTTAAGATTATGGTTATATGATGAAGCAGCTCCTGCAGAAGAATATTATGACTTAATAAAAGATAAAGTATTCAATGCAAGAGTAAGTGTCGTAGCAACAGGAGCAAGAGGTGGAGGAACAGATTCAGATGTTGTAGTAGCAAATATCATAATAGATAAAGAGAATAAAGGAATACATCCTTTAATAGCATATCCAGATAAAAGAACTCATGACTTTATAGCAATGACTTGTAATAATGGAGGAAGTGGAACTTGGGATAATGAAACATGGACTCCTACATTCAATAATCAAGGAGAAGGAATAACAACTTGTGAACTATATTTTGGTTCTACATCATTTGCAGGAACAGTAGACTTAGATACTAATATGATACCAATAATGTGGCATAATAACCAGTGGGTAAAAGCAAATACAGAAAATCATGAGAATATCCATGAATATAGATGGTATAACTATAATGCAATGAGATGGGCGAATGCAGTATTAGTTTCTAATCCATCAGTACATATAAATAATCCAGTAGGTTCCCCAGTACCTGAAGCAGATAT